>SXGU01429134.1_pt1 | contig 11781 bp, 6 predicted proteins | sample 3174531 | NCBI WGS metagenome assembly SXGU01 (sample SAMN11356863, study PRJNA531348) | freshwater metagenome | isolation source: freshwater sample F1-140 | place: China: Fuxian Lake, Yuxi | collected 2017-12-25
CAAGGTCGACAGCACCAAGTGACCCGTCAAGGCGGCCTTGATGCCGATGCCGCCGGTTTCCAGATCTCGAATTTCGCCGATCATGATGACGTTGGGGTCTTGGCGCAAGAACGCCTTCAAGGCCGCCGCGAACGTCAAGCCGATGTCCGGGCGAACCTGAACCTGATTGATCCCCATCAGGTTGTATTCGACCGGATCTTCGGCGGTCATGATGTTGGTTTCGATGGTGTTGATACGGGACAAGGCGGAGTACAGCGTGGTCGTCTTACCGGAACCCGTCGGGCCGGTGACCAGCACCATGCCGTACGGATTCAAGATCGCCTTCATCAGCTCGCTCTCGGCCTTGGGCTCGAACCCGAACTTCGACAGATCGAGCGTCAAGTTGCCCTTGTCCAAAATCCGGAGCACGATCTTCTCGCCGAACAAGCAAGGAAGCGTCGAGACCCGGAAGTCGATGACCTTGGGACCCATCTTGAGCTTCAAGCGGCCGTCTTGAGGAATCCGGCGCTCGGCGATATTCAGTTGGGAGAGAATCTTGATCCGGGAGATCAGCGCCGCCCGGAGCCGGATGGGCGGTTTCATGACTTCGTGGAGCACGCCGTCGATCCGGTAACGAACCCGGAGCTCGTGCTCGAAGCACTCGACGTGAATATCCGAGGCCCCGCGCTTGACCGCGTCGGTCAAGATCCCGTTGATGAGCTTGACGACCGGCGCATCGTTGATCTGCGCCTGGCTGACATTTTCGTCTTCCTCGTCCTGCACCAACTCGAGATCGTCGGTGAGGCCAAGCCCCTCCATATCCTTGAGGATTTCCTGGAGCTGGGCCTGCTGGGTTTCCTCGACGGACTCGTAGTACTTGTCGATCAGGTTCCGCAGGGTGTATTCGCCGGCGAGAACCGGAAAGAGATCGAACCGGGTAATGAACTTGAGGTCTTGGAGCAGCCCGTGATCGGTTGGATCGGCCATGGCGACCGTCAACGTGCGGCCTTCCCGTTTCAGCGGGAGGACGCAGTGCTTCTTCGCCACATCGGACGGAATCAGCTTGAGAATCTTCGGATCGACCTCGAAGCGCGAGAGATCGACCGCGGGCATCCGGTGCTGGCGGGCCAGGACCTTGGTCACCTCGACCTCGGCCAGCGCCCCCATCTTGACGAGGATGTAACCCAACCGATGGCCGGAGGTCTTTTGCTCCGCCAGGGCCTGGCTAAGCTGCTCCCGGGTGAGGAGGTTCTCCGTCAGGAGCATCTCACCGAGGCGGTCGCCAATTCCTGGGGCTGCTGCTACGCTGGCCATGGGTCTACGGACCCCTCCTTGGGGTAGTACCGGGAGCCCCCTACATGGCAAAGAATTGCGCCATTGTGAACGGGGTCCGGTCACTCCCTAGATCGAAACCAGTGCCAAACCCCGTATCCGCTCACGGCACCACAACTTGTGGCACCAGTTGAGTTACCAAAGCCGGGGGTATTCCAGGCACTTTTCCGAGGTCCCGCGCCGACGCGAATGGCCCGTAGGTTTGGCGATATGCCAGAATTCGCTTGGCCCGTCCCGGGCCGATTCCGGGCAGGGTTTCGAGCTCCGCCTGGGTGGCCGTGTTGAGGCGAATCGGGCCGGCGGGGACGACGGCCGGACCCCGTTTCCTGCCCTTTTTGGGCGACCCAACGACCACCAACGGGGCCAGGACCGGAGGCGGCTCGGTGGCCCGAGCGCTCCGAACCCGAAGGGTGTCACCCAGGGTGATGTGGGGTGCGATGCCGGCCAGGAGCCCCGGGCCGATCCCGGGCACCGCGTCGACCTCGGTCAAGGAGGCGAACCCCCCGCGTCCGGTCCGCTGCTTGATGATGGCCTTGACGAGGGGAATCCCCACTTTCGGGAGCCGAGCGAGTTCCTCGGCGCCGGCCCGATTGAGGTCGACGCGCTCACCGGGGCCGAGGGGCCGGGAGGCCTTCGCAACCCGGGCGCGCTGCTCGGCAAGTGACGGGACCGAGACACTCGACCGAAGCGTAAAGCCGCCGGCGGCTTCCGACCCATCCAGCGCGTAGAGCCGGATCGCATGCCCGACCAGCGCGGCGACCAGCAGGGAAATGACGGCGGTTCGCTCTTGGGTTGTCATGGGCCCAAGCTACGTTCGACCAGGGCGCCCGCGATAACCAGATTTTCCGGAGACCAAGCTTTCCACCGCGATTCAGTTGACCGCCTTTGCCTCCCGGATCAGCACCATCATCACGTCGCCCACGGTTTTCAACGTTTCGGCCGCGAGCTTGTCGACCGTGTCGCCGGCGGTATGCCAGTGCGGAAACGTCGTCCCGCCGCCGAACTCGGCGATGACATTGACCGCCCTGAGGCCGGCCTGCTGGAGGGGAATGTGGTCATCGGTGATCGAGGTGCCGGTTTCGGGCAAGAAGTAGTTACTGGCTCCCAGCCGCGCGGCCGTGGCCCAGACCTGATCGACGACGTTGGGCGCCGCGGTCACGGAATAGCCTTCTTTCCGGAACACCGCGCCTTTACCACCGACCATGTCGAGCAACACCGCGTATTCGGGCTTGGGCCCCGCCAATTGGTTTCGGGCGTAGTACTTCGACCCGATCAACACATCGACCTCCTCGCTGAAGATCCCGTAGTCCTCGCCATCGACGAACAGGAGATCGACCCCGATCGCCGGCGGCGCCTTCTTCAGGGCATCGGCCATGGCCAGGAGTACCGCCACGCCCGACCCGCCGTCGTTCGCACCGGGAATCGGCTGTTTGGCTCGTGGCCCGCTGTCGGCATCGGCTATCGGCCGGGTGTCCCAGTGGGCCAGGAAGAGGAGCCGGCGGGGGGCCCCCGGGTTGAACCGGGCCACCAAGTTCCGCATCGGGAGGGAATCGCCGGTCCGGCTCACGTGAGTCCACGACTGGACCACCACGGAATCGGCCCTGGTCCGAAGCAGGCTGTCGAGCCAGGCGGACATCAACCGGTGACCATCGGTTCCCGGAATCCTGGGGCCGAACCCGACCTGGGTCTCGACGTACCGGAGCGCCGCCTGGCCGTCGATCTCTTTCGCCGGCGGTGGGGTCTGGCATCCGGCCAGACTGAGGAGCAGGAAGTTGAGCCGAATCATCATCGATGGAACCCGGAAAAGGGAGCGGCCAGCGGAAGAGCATAAGGCAACCAACCCGGCCGCGATAGGATGGGCGTTCCGGCGGGGGGGCGATTAGACTTCCGCCCAGAATGCGTCTGCTGCGAAGGTACATCCTCCGGTCCGTCGCGGGCCCGTTCTTCTTCTCCCTCGGGGCCTGTACCGGTCTGTTGCTCGTCAACCAACTCGCCAAGCGGTTCGGCGAGTTAGTGGGCAAAGACCTCCCGGCCGGCATCATCATCGAAGTCCTCCTGCTGAGCATTCCGTTCATCATCGCGCTCACCCTCCCGATGGCGGTGCTGGTGGCGATTCTGTATGGCTACAGCCAGCTCGGCGCCGACAGCGAGATCACCGCGATGCGGGCCAACGGGGTCAGTGTCGGGCAGATGCTTGGGCCGGCTGTGGTGGCGGGGGTGTCCCTGGCGCTCCTCAGTTTCTTGTTCGTCGACCAAGTATTGCCCCGGACCAACGCCCGACTCGGGAACCTCCAGCGGGACATCGGCGAGAAACGACCCGCGTTCCAAATGCGGGAGCAGGCCATCAATGCCCTCGGCCAGTACTACATCCGGGCCTCCCGGGTGTTTCCCGGCTCGGGCAGAATGTCGGATGTCCAAATCTTCGATCACTCGGCCTATGACGGTCGCCGGGTGATCTACGCCGATAGCGGCCTGATGACCTTCAATGAGACGGGCGTCGACCTGATCCTCCAGCTCTTCAACGGCAAGGTCCACGACTACAAGACCACCGAAATTTCGCAGCTCCAAGTCACCCGGTTCGGCCACAATACGATCCGGATCAAGGCGGTCCAGAATCTCTTCGAGCGGGACACCGCCAATTTTTCCCGGGGTGACCGGGAAATGACGACCTGTGAGATGATGGACCAGGTGACGGCGTCGCGCCGGCGAGCCTCCCGGGCGGCGGCGGCCCGCCAGGAATTGGCCCGCACCGACCTTCGGGCGCTGATGCGGCTTTCCCACAGCGGTGTCACGCCGACCATCGAGGACACCGGGAAAGTCAGCCACTGCGGCGCGTGGCGCCGGTTCGAACGGGCGTTCGGGAAGCTGCTGCTGCCTGAAGCAGCCGCGGCCCAGGACCCGGTCCGGATTCCGGTCCAGGTTCCGATTGTTACCGATACCACTGGTCGCCGTCCGGCCAGCACCGCCAACCAGGCCATGCCGGTCCTCACCAGCATCGCTGAAGTCACCGTGACCCGCGACGACGAGCGGACTTCGCTGACCCAGGCTGACCGGTTCTTGGTCGAAATCCACAAGAAGTACAGCATCAGCGTCGCCTGTTTCAGTTTCGTGTTGATCGGGGTGGCGATGGCGCTGCGATTCCCCCGCGGCGGCATGGGCCTGGTGATCGGTGGCGGGCTTCTGGTCTTTGCGATCTTCTACGTCTGCCTGGTCGGCGGCGAATCGCTGGCCGACCGGGGCTATGCCTCGCCCGCGGTCGCGATGTGGCTTCCCAATATCCTGATGCTGCTTGCCGGCACCATCGGCTTGATCCGGGTCAACCGCGAATTCGGCTCGACCCGGGGCGGCGACTTCGCTGATCTGATCGAAACCATGCTCCGGCCGTTCCGGTTCCGGAAACGGGAGGCATGATCGTGCCGCTGGTCCGGACCCTTTCCCGGTACATCCTCTGGAGCTGGATCCGGATCTTCTTGCTGGCCGGGCTGGGCTTCCCGGTCGTCGCGGTGATGATCTATATCGTCGACCGGCTGAGCCGGCTCCTCGACCGGAACCTGGGCGCCGCCGAAATCCTCCGGATCGGTCTCTACGCCATTCCCGGCAACACCGCCAACATGATTCCGGCGGCCGCCCTGTTCGCGACCGTTTTCACGATCGGTCCACTGGCCAAGAACTCCGAGATCACGGCGGCCAAAGCCGGCGGGATCAGTTTCTACCGGCTGATTCTCCCGATCGTGATGGCGTCGATCCTGGCCGGGGCGCTTTGCTTCTGGGTGACCGAGATCGCGCCCATGACGACCGCCCGGCAACTCGAGATCGAGAAGGAGCGGAACAACCGGAACCAAACCACCCGGTACGACTTCACCTTCCTGGCCGACAACGGGTGGAGCTATTCGATCCGCTACCTCGACACTCAGGCCAAGACCATGCGGACCGTGGTCCTCGAGCACGCCGGCCGGGTCGAAGGCTACCCCAACCTGTCGATCCTGGCCGATAGCGCGCGGTGGAACGACAGCACGAAACGGTGGCGGCTCGAGAGCGGCGCCTCCCACATCTTGAGCGACAGCCTTCCGCCGTCCACGATGAGGTTCGCGTCGCTCGAACTGCCGAGCTTCAACGAAGAGCCGCGGTCGTTGCTCACCGAGCCAAAACGGCCCGACGAAATGACCTACCGGGAACTCGAGTCCTTCATCGAAACCCTGGGCCGGTCCGGCAACGACGTCAAGAAGCTCCAGGTCGACCTGGCGGTCAAAGTGGCCCTGCCGGTCGCCTGCGTGGTCATCGTCTTGTTCGGCGCCCCGCTCGCCATGAGCAACCCGCGAGCGGGGGCCGCGATGGGCATCGCGATCAGTCTCGGCACAACAGTGCTCTACCTGCTGCTGATCAACTTGTCGAAGGCGGTGGGAGCCACCGGCGTGATCGACCCGACGCTCTCAGCCTGGATTCCGAACGGGATCTTCCTGCTGTTGGCCCTGGGCCTGCTGGCCCGGGTCAGGACTTGAGGGTATCGGTCCGGTAGGTTTCAAGCGGGGGGACCGCGGCGCTCAAACGGCAGACCGTGACCGCCTCGGGCCTCGCAGCCTCCTCGCAGATTCGGATCCGCCGGTCCCGGTCGACGATCAAATTCGCCAGTTGCTCGCCAACGCCCTGATAGCACTGTTCCCACCCCGGCACCTCGCCTAGCCGGCGGCACATGTCCATTCCCGCCCTGGGGTCGGACCCCCAATCGATCAGGGCCTTAGCCACCCCGAAATAGCACCACCCGACATGGCGTTCGCCCACCTTTTGGCAGTAGCGAATTGACTTGGCGGGGTCGCGGACGGCCCGGGAGCTGATGTCCCGCCCGAGGCCCGCGAAGCAAATCGGCTGCATGTCCTCGGGAGCGGTGCCGCAGGCGGCGGCCGCCTTCGGAAGGCTCCGCTTGGCGAAATAGAGAATGGCCGAAGTCTGAATTTCGTAGCACGGCCGCAGGAACTTCTGCTCCATGATGGAGCAGGGGTAGAGCAAGTCGGTGGAATCGAGCGCCTTGAACCGGGCCTGGCCCGGATGCTCGTGCTGGTGGCTCTCGACCAGCTTGGTGGCCGGATGGTGGGGGGCGATTTCGCCCATGATGTTCTCCATGAACGCCCCGCCGTAGCAGGACTCCCGGTCCCATCCGTCGGCCAGGAGGTCGCAGGAACTCAAGGCCTTGGGCAGGTCGCCGGAGTACATCATCTGGAACCCGTGTCCCATCCCGTGAACACATTGGAAGAGGTAAGCCCGGCTCCCGGTTTCCGTCCGGTAGGGGGCGCACAGGGCGTTGGCCGAGACGCTGTCAACCGCGTCCTGGCTCTCGAGGTAGGCCTGAATCACTCCGTGGTTGCAGCCGCTCGCGAAATCACTGGTGCATTGGCCGAAGGGCACCGAAACGTCCTCGGCCAGCAGGTAACCGTTGATACCGATCCCGTGCGCGAAGGCGTGGCCTTCCCGTTCGACCTGGCGATCGGCCCGGGCCATCGCCTTGAGGAGGCCCATCGCGCCGCCAACCCCGGCCTTGGTCTCCCGGTCCTTCAGCGCGTCTTGGTAGCACTCGGACCGCTCTGCCTTCGGGCGATCGGCACAGTCATCCAGGACCTGCCGGGCCAGGACCCCGTCAGGGCTTCCGTCGACCGGCTGCCTGAGTTCGCCGATCAGCACCGCAGCCCCCGCCAGCGCGAGGACGGCCACCAGACCGGCGATCCATCGTTGATGTCCTCGTGTCATGCTGGGAATAATAGCAAAGAAACGAGGGGCCGGATTACCGGCCCCTCGTTTCACTCCACCATCCTCGCTACCTAGAACAGGTATTTCGCACCGAGCTGAATCCGCCACCGTGAACTGTTCACGAGCACCCGGCGCTGGAACGGCAGCACGCTCGGTACCGTGTAACGGCCCCGGTCGTCGCTTTGAGCGGCAGTGCCCCGGGTGTCGTAGCCGGACATCGTCAGCAGGCTGACCTGCTCGAAGATGGCGGTTTCCCGGTTGATGCCCCAGTCACGGTCGAGCAGGTTCAGAAAGTTGAACACGTCGGCGCTGATCAGCATCGATTGGCCGCTCGCCGTCCGAATCGGCTTGCTGAACCGAACGTCGAGGAACTTGCTCCACGGGTTCCGGCAGGAAGCCCGTTCCATGATCTTGCCCCGCTGTTCCCTGAGGCATTTCTCGCCGGCAATGAAGTTGTTGAGCCGGTCCCAATCCGCGGCATTGACCAAACTGATGTCGTTCTGGTCCCGCGGCACGTAGAACAGGTCGTTGGTGATGTTGCCGTCGCCGTTGGCATCGTTGGCCGCCACGTACGCGTAGGGTGTTCCGGCCCGGGCGGTGTAGATCGCCGAGACCTGGATGGCGCCGGGAAGGTTGGCGGTACCGCTGAGCGTGATCTTGTGGGGTACGTCGAGCGCCGAAGTCCGGAGGTTCCGGTCGGCGAGGGTTCCGTCGAGCGGGGTGTTCCGGAGGTTCGAGGTCGCAATGCTCGACCCGAGCGTCATCAAGTCAACCGTCCGCGACCGGGTATAGGCAACGCTCAGCGAGAAGTCGTCGGCGAAGGATTTCTGGAGCTGAATCGTCGCGAGGGTCGACTTGTCGGCGTTCCGGTTGGTGTGGCGAACCACCTGGCGAACGCCGTTGACCCGGGTCGACCGGGTGATGTTGGTGCCCGCGGTATTCGGAACCGCGTACATCAGCCGGCCTTCGCCGTTGACCGCCCCGGCAACGACGTTATCGTCGGTCTGATACATCTGATTGCGGGCGCGGGATTGGAGGAAATCGAACGTCGCCACCCAGCCCGAGCCGAAACGCTTGTCAATGCCAAAGGCGATCTTCAAGGCCTGCTGGAACTTGAATTTCTCATCGAAGTAGGCGACTGAGGCCGTCGGGGGCACCGGCGCTCCTTGCCCAACGCAGGTCGTCGGTTGCGCATTGGGATCGACGGTGAACGTCGGCGGAGTCCGTCCATTCCCGGATCCCGTCGTCAGGTCGCAGAGCAGCGTAACCTGCTCGAGGCCGGTGTTGGTAAATGCGTTGGACATCCAGACGTACGGGGGCCGACCGGAGAACAGGCCCACTCCGCCCCGAACCACGGTGTTGGTCGTCCCACCGACGTTCCAGTTGAATCCAAGCCGGGGCGAGAACAGGACGTTGCCGCTCGGGAACGCCCCGGTGTTGACGCCCAGGGTGTCGGTCAGGGCGCGCAACGGATTCTGAAACGGACTGTCGGTCACCGGCACATCAAACCGAAGTCCGCCGGTCACCGTGATGTCACTGTTCGGACGCCAGGTGTCTTGGAGGTAACCGCCCAACTGCTTCACCCCGAAGTCGGATGTGAAGCCGCCGGGCCGGGCCTCGAGCAGAATCTCGTAGCGCCGGGCCAAACCGGCCTCGAGTGAGTCGGCATTGCCGAACGTCCAAGTGCCGTAGCGGTTAGCGGCGAAGAGGTTCCGGAAATCGAACATCTCGTTGTGGGTGCCGACCGTGATCTGGTGCTTGGCGCCGACGTTGAAGGTCAGGTTCGCGCTCAACTCGCCGACGTTCTGGTCGAGTTCGTTGCCATGCGAGAACCGCTCGCCGCCGGCGGCGAGGTAGTTGTTGATGACGTCGCCCTGGACCAGGATGAGCGGTGTCTTATTGGCGATTTCACGGGCATCCCGGACGGTCTGGTATCCGGCCAGGACTTCGAGACTCGCTCCTCCGAGCAAGGTGGTGAACTTCGCCCGGGCGGCGTTCGTCCTATTGCCGGTCTTGTAACCGCTATTCGACAACTGCCAGCCATCGCGACTCGGGTCGGTCCGGCTAGTCCGGCTGAAATTGTCCAAGCTCGCGCGGACGTAGTTGTACGAGAACTCGAGCTGCGAGGTCTGGCCCATCTGGTAGTTCAGCTTGCCGAAGAAGTTCTTGTCCGGGCGCGTCAGGTTCTCCGGCGCATCGACGCCGCCGGGGTCGAACCCGTACTTGGTCCGGATGATGTTGGCGATCCGCTCCGCCGTGGCGACCGAAATGCCGGTGGCCGGTTCGGTCGCCGAGAGGCCGACGAACGGCGTGGTCGAGGACTGGATGTCCGCGCTCCCGAAGAAGTGGAGTTTGTTCTTGATAATCGGGCCGCCGATGGTGCCGCCGTACTGCTTGATGTCGAATTGGGAAAACTTGACCCGGCCGGTGTCGGGACCGACCAGTTCGGGACGCTGCATGTACCCGAACGCCGAGCCATGGAAGCTATTGGTACCGGACTTGGTGATGGCGTTGATCAGGCCGCCCGAGAAGCTGCCCTGGCGGACGTCGAACGGCGCCACCAGAATCTGGAATTCTTGAATGGCTTCGAGCGAAATCGGCTTGGCGCCGGCGCTTCCGCCCGGCGTGCCGCCCGAGGACAGACCAAAGACGTCGTTGTTCGCTCCGCCGTCGATCAGGATCGCGTTGAAACGGCTGTTCTGGCCGCCCACCGAGGTCCCGAGGGTCACCTGCGGGCTGGTCCGGATCAGGTCGGTGAAGTTCCGGCCGAGCAGAGGAAACCGCTGAATCGCCGTGTCGGTCACGATCTGCGCCGGGCCGGTCCGCCCCGCGTTGATGAGCGGGTTGGTGGCCGCGACCACCGTCAGCTCCTCGAGGGTAATGACCCGCGCCGCCAGCTCGAAGTCGGCCGTGTACCGCTGTCCGAGGGTCAGCATGACCCCGGTCTTGGTGGCCGGTTCGAAGCCGATGGCCCGAATCGCGATCGTGAACGGGCCGCCCGGTGGCACGTTTTCGAAGTTGAACCGACCGCCTTTGGTGGTCGAGGTGGCGAGCCTGGTGCCGGTCGACTGGTTGGTGATCGACACCAACGCACCCTCGATTGGGGCCCCGCCTTCCTTGGTAACCACCCCGGTCACCGCCGAGCTGGTAATGCCCTGAGCCGCCACCTGACCGACCCCGGCGAGGCTAACTCCAAGTGACACAACGAGATAAACGACGTTCCGCAGGCAAAACCGCATAGCGACTCCGGGAGGGGGCCATCGTGGCTGGTAACCGACGGGACAAACATACGGACGGGGGCCAAACGGTCAAGTTGCGAGCGGTATCGACACCGCAACAGCTCTCAGGCCCGTTTCCGCCCCAGCGTCAAATAATAGAGGGGAATCCCGGCTCCCAGAATCAGGAACGTCACCCCGGTGTTGATCGGGTCCGTCACCAGCGCATTGATGACCATCCCGGTCGCCGCGAGCAGGAACACGATCGGTACCACCGGATACCCAATGGTCCGGTACGGCCGCTCGAGGTTCGGGTGCTTCTTCCGCATCACGAACACGCCCAAAATGGCCAGGATATAGAACGGCCAGATGCCGAGCACGAAACGATCGGCCAGCTGCTGGAAGTCGTTGAACATGACGTACGCGCAGCCAAGGAACGCGGCCAGCCAGATCGCCACCGACGGAGTCTGGAATTTCGGACTGACCCGGGCCACACCTTTGAAGAAGAGCCCCCGATCGGCCATGGCAAAGAAGATCCGCGGATTGGTCAGCATCGAGCCGTTCAGGGTCCCGAAGCAGGAGATCATCACGATGGCCGAGACGATCCCGGCCCCCGCCCCGCCCAGGATTGGAATCCGAGCCGCCGCCGTCGCCGCGATCAGCGGCTGGCCGGCCATTTCCGAAACCGGGACCAGATAGATGTAGGCCGCATTGAGGAGCAGATAGATCGCGATGATCAGAATCGTTCCCGCGATCAGGGCCAACGGAAAGTTCCGGCCCGGGTTCTTGATCTCGCCGCCGACGTAGGACAAATCGGCCCACCCGTCGTAGGCCCACATGATCGAGACCAACGCGGAAGCCACCATCGAGATGCTGAACGTGGTCGTGGTCGCACTGCCGGACTGCGAGAAGTTGCTCCAATTCCCGTCCCCGACCGAAAACGCCAGCACCACGAGCCCGACCATGCCCGCGTACTTCGCGATCGTGGCCACTCCCATGACCCGGGAAGCATGCTTCACGCCGAGGTAGTTGATCAGAGCCACGACCAAGATGGTCGCGGCCGCCGCGTAGCGAACTTCCTGGGGCGTAAATTTCGTGAAATAGCCGAGATATTCGGCGAAGATGGTCGCGATGCTGCCAAGCGCTGAGGCCCGGATCACCGACAACTGCGACCAGCCGAACAGAAACGCCGGCATCGGCCCAAATGCCTCGTCGATGTACGCGAACAGCCCCCCCGACCGAGGCGACGCCGCCGCCAACTCCGCCACGGTCAACGCGCCAAACAACGCCAGCGCCCCGCCCATAACCCAAGCCAGCCAAACCACACCCGGTTCGCCCACCAGCCCCGCCACCCGGGCCGGCACCCGAAAAATCCCCGACCCGATCGTCGTCCCGACGATGATCGCCACCGCCGAGAAGAGTCCGATGGTCCGGGGAAGCCGCTCCGTCAGAGAACACCGATCCCAAAGCCGAGTGCCGAGTGCCGAGCGCCGAGTACAGAGACGAAGGATATACC
>SXGU01258150.1_pt1 | contig 11779 bp, 10 predicted proteins | sample 3174531 | NCBI WGS metagenome assembly SXGU01 (sample SAMN11356863, study PRJNA531348) | freshwater metagenome | isolation source: freshwater sample F1-140 | place: China: Fuxian Lake, Yuxi | collected 2017-12-25
CGAGCCTGGACAAGCAAACACCGGATGAAGCCTATGCCGTGATGCTGCCGACGGGTAAACTGGCAGCGTGAAGATTGGCAGAGAGTCCATTTAAGAAGCTCCGGCTGCTGTTCAAACGGATGGGGCCACTTCTCCGAACTTATCGATGGGACAGCCGACATCAACCACTTCGCGAATAGCCATCACCCTGGACTTGATGGATATCGATAGAGTGCTGACAACTACTCATGAGTTACAGTTGAGCCTTACCAACTAAAAGGTGCTTCGCTAACGCATCGGCAACATGCTCAGAACCTCGCTTGTCGGTAAAGTGCAAACAGTCATTCGATATTGCATGATACTTGTAACTATAGGGCTCAAGAGAATCGAAGGCATCTAGAATTTTTATACCATGCCGTTCACCGAACCCCTTGAGCAAATTATATTGCTGCAATGGTTGCACTAGCACGCTCCTGCCATCACAGACAAGATCGACGACTTTTGACTCATAACCAATGCACCCCATGGGATATTGCGGGTGCGGATCGCATAAGTTTGGGATACCGATGGGCAAATAGAATATGGCGAAGTCAGAACCGTCCCTCCTGACCTCCGCCTCAAATTGTAATAATATCTGCTCCGTGACATCCCAGCTGTCTCTGTACATAGCCAGCATTGGCGTAACAGATGGGGCAAGCTGGTGATACTTTTCTAAACGAAGAAAACCCGTATCACTCTTAGCAGTAAAAATTAGTTTTGCCTTTTGGGCAGCGCTCTTCAACCGAATCTTTAGCAGAGCGACTCTCTTAAACAACTCAAGGTCCCTGTAGAACGATCGAAATTGGTTCGAATCAGAAAGGGCTTCCCTCTGCTCACGTAACGTCAGCCTGCCGTCGATCACATCAAAGCGCGGCTTGTCAATCAAGCCACCGACGGCACATGAGCTTGCATTATTATACAAATCATTGCCGGGCGTAAAAAACAGCACGACGAGCTGCGGCTTTAGGGACGCCCCATAATGTTTATAGGCGAGATACTCCTGATCTGTGCCCCAGCCACCTGCCGACAAATTATAGACGTCCCACTGCGCCCCTAATTTTCCCTGCAAAAGATACGGTATCGTATTGCTGAATGGCTGCGTACCATTTTGATTGCAATCTAACAGGCTGTCGCCTATCAGAAGAATGCGGGGCTGAACCGCTGCTGATTCTAACGAGTGCTCGTTGTCGCATAAAAACCTACGCCTTCCGGAATCTACACCGGTCTCCACAGGCCCCCAACCTGTGTACCGAGCGAGAGTTCCATCAACGGCCATGTAATGAGTGTTGATGGGAAAGTAGTGCCGAAGAGTCCACTCAGCCGACGCCAACAACACCAATAATAGAATAACGTTCGAGAGTACTATCGCCGCAACTTTCCTAATCATCACTTCACTTACTGCGCCTTATCATGATTGTCCGTCAACGATAAAAAGCTGCTAAACTCTGCGGAATTGCGCACTAGATCCTGCGGCGCACCATCCTCAATTACAGCGCCGTTCCTAACCATGATCACGCGATCGCATGCAAGTATAAAGTTGCGGCTATGCGCTATGGCAATAATCAATGCTTCGCCCATAAGACCTTTCAACGTTTGAATGATATTTTTCTCCGTCAGAGAATCGAGCGAACTGGTGACCTCGTCTAAAATCAGAATCTTTGCACCATGGTAGAGCGCTCTTGCTATGCCGATTCTCTGTCTCTGGCCTGCGCTCAACTTCCCCCCGTCATTTCCAATGCAGGTATCGAGCTGACTCGGCAAACTAGAGACCAACTCGCTCAAGTCGGCTAGGCGTACGGCATAATTAACTCTTGATGAGTCTATACGGCCATTTGGCACTCCGAAAGCGATGTTTTCGCGAATGCTCCCATTGAACAAAAACACACTACTCGGCACATAGGCTATCAATCCCTTCAACTGCGATTCGGCAGCATCGATGCCGGCTTCTATCTGTATACTTCCATGATCCGGCTTTATCAGGCCCGATAGAATTTCCGCGATGGTCGTTTTCCCGCCACCTGATGGGCCGGCAAGCCCTATAAGCAGACCCTGCTTCAGGCTCAGATTCAAATTCTTAATCGAAAACACTTCGACGCCGCCGGCCTTGTAGGAAAACCTTACATTTTTCATTTCGCACAATACCAATACCGTATCCGCAGACGATTTGACCCGCAAATGATTCCCAAACACAGGATTTTCTTCGAGCAAATCGATCAGCGCCGCACATGAATGACAATGTTGACGCATGTTGGTGATTGACGAAGTTAATCGATTCAACGGCGTAATCACCCGCACACCGATAACACCGATCATGGTCATCATCGGCAAAATTTCATTGAACGGGCGGCCGCTTACTACCAGCCCTATTGCCAGCAACAATAGGGCTACCGAGAGAACGCTTTGCAGCACGATCGGACTGGCCATTTGCAGTATGGCTAATTTCACGTGAAGCCCGGCGAGCCTCTCGACCAAACTACCAAAAAGATTTATGAAGTAATCTTCCTTGTTGTACACCTTGATTTCCTTCATACCTCTCGCAATAGTGAGCACCTGGTTGAAGCGCTCACCGTTAGTCCTATCACTCTCCGTGCCATACTTTATTAGATTTTTCTTCGTTGAACTTAACACTCCATGAATCACTATTATCGCGGACAGGATGACAAGAGAGGCGACTAGCGACTCAACCCTCAATAACATTAACGAAAGAGCGACTAAAACAATCCCGTCCGCAAAAATATTAATCGCCGAAAAAAGAACGTTGTGCACAAACTTGTCCGTTAGATCGCATACGGTTTTAGTTACATCGCCGTACGTGTGACTATGGAAATACTCCTGAGATTTGCACACATAACTGGACAACGCCCGCCGCGATATTTCCGACATCTTCTTGGCCGTATATTTCACAGCCATGACACTTCTTAAAAACATGAATGCATTCGCGCCCACCACAAGGACCAAGGAAACTACTCCGATCATCGCGACAAACATTCGCTCGTTGGGAAAATCCCAGTAATTATAAATAGCCGAAAGATAGACGTTTTCGTGGATATATTCCGGAGATGCGATCAATCTCAGGAATGGGTATATGCTCCCTGCGCCAACAATTTCGACAACGCCGCCGGCGATACTGACGCCAACCAGAAGCATGAGACTTTTCCTGTCCCGCAAAAGCACCGGGACCAGTCGTAAGATAAACTGTTTCTCCATCATCATTTGCACTGTATTAAAATAAAAACGTTTTAGCCGAAAATCGCCAGATACTTCTCGAGCTCCTCAGCTGACCAAGCAGGTCTTGAGCTCATCACGGCTTGATCGGGTACGCGCTAGAGTCGGTGTGTGATCTTTGAGCGGGTCGGCAACGAAAAAATCAGCGAGGTTTTTGGCAATACGTCTAGGCCTGGACAGCTCAAACCTGAAGAGAAAAAATAATTTCTCCAGTTGTGATGTCCGTTTTTGCTTGCAAGCTGCCCCTCGGATGCAGGGCTTTCGGGACCATCACGGTGGAGACGCCGTGCGCCGACGCCATCTCTCACAATCGCAGGCAACCCTGCATCAGCACATTACCTTGCTTGCTATCGTGGGCTTATAGACGCCACGCCCTGCTGCAGCACTACAGGAAGTTTACATGGAGCGGCTTTGGCTCTGCGCCGGGACGAATTCTTTCCATTCCCTTTGCATGCCGGTCAAGCGCAACGCTGACATAGTGCTGAATCGGCAACGTCCCCATCATCGTTTGCGCATCAAACGCGGGAGACGCTAAGTAACCCATCGCCCGCCAATAGCGGTCTGATTTCCAAATGTCGATGAACCTCTCCTCCGTAAAGTTACCAATATGCAGCTTGGAGTATCGGGCGTTAAAAAACATACCCGAAGGGGCCACGAGACCGCTCCCACTGATTTGCAAGAGAAACTGTGGACCGTAGAAACGCTTGTATGGAGGCCTATCCCCGTCTTTAATTTTATCCCATTTGACAATAATTTTTGTGCACTCATTACTCATAGCCTCTGCCTGAGCAAGCAGGCCATGAAGACTTTCATATTGAGTGTAATCAATCCCCAACGTATGCTGTTCATCATCTGAGCAGTGCTTGATCACGGCATAATCCACCCCGAGATCAAGTCCAAGTTGGGCAAAGGGAATAACCTCAGCTCTCAGATTGGGCATTAACACCATCTGGATGCCGAGCGTGACGGGCAAAGCATTGCGTCGCTTCAACTCTACCGCATACCGAATGTGCTCCATGGCCCGGTCGAACACCTTCGTATGCTCCGGCCCTTTATACATGATATCCGCATAACTCTCCGGCCTTCCCGCAGCAACAGTGAAACGAACCCACGTGAGATGAGGCAATACCTGCTCGATCTTTTCCGGCCCCCACTCCCATCCATTCGTCGCATTGCCGACATCAATCCCTAATTGGGCGGCATGCTGAATGAACGGCACATACGAGTTTGCCAGCGTACTTTCCCCATCCGAGACAAGTGAGACGCTCCGTACACCAATCTCCGCAAAGTCATCGAGTAAATTGAGGGCACGGGGAACGGTAATGCTACTACGAGCTTGAGACTCCTGCATCATGGCATAACAAAAGGTGCACATTGCTCCGCATGCTCGAGTCAGTGCCATATCCACGCTGACGGGAGCAATGCGCTCTCCCGCTTCCCACGCGTCGACCCGGTCTATATGATACGACAACTTGTGGGAGTCGAGAATTAATGCACCTTCGCGGGTCTGAACGGCGACACTCATGCTTTCACCTCGATACCGCGCAGGTTTCGCAGCGAGTTCCGATCACCCAGGGGTTCAAGCCACACAACCAATCCTGGATCGATCACTTCTTTCAAGAATGCCTCAAGGTCAAGCAATAGGGTCCCTCGCCTATCTGCGGAAAGGGGGTCGCCAAGATTGACAATGACCTGACCATCCTTTTGGGCTTCTATAATCATGATCTGTTGGCTTATGACGCTCATCCCAGTTCCCACAGCCTCTTTGACTCGTATCAGCCGCTCATCATCACTGAGCTCGCACCAGGCCTGACATGGCGTAGGCGTCTCAACATTCGCATAGCACGTATTACACCCCATGGATCCGCTCTCCTCTGATTTCTTGAACGACTTAGAATGGCCCCGTAAAGCTCAGATTAGGCTTATCATGTGGCCCTTGACGAGCCACCTGCTCGCACAACCTTCGATAATCAGCACCCTCCCTATCAACCCCAACGAGATCGAGCACTTTATCGATAATCGATTGCGGGCAGGGATAATAGTGCTCCGCCATGAAAGGAGAGCTCGGCACCGGGTAATCGGGGGATGCAATACGTACAGGTTGAGCTGTGAGTGCATCAAACGCCTTTTCGGCAACTTGGCTAATCAATTCTCCGGCAATGCTTCCGGTTCGAAATCCCGTATCCGCGACAAGGAGTCGCCCGGTCTTTCGAACTGACTTCAAGACACTCTCCACATCAAGCGGGCGGACCGTGCGCATATCGAGGACATCAACGGCAATGCCCATTATCGGCATCAACGCTTTTGCCGCAAGCAATGCCTCGACCGCCATATAGGAGAAGGCCGCAACTGTCACAGCATCTCCTTCGTGCAACAATTGCGCTCGACCGATCGGCACGCGAAAGTATTCTTCAGGAACCACATCCGTAATGTGATGCAACCAGCGATGCTCGATAAACACCACAGGATTATCATCTTCAATTGCGGAGATCAGCAGCCCCTTGGCATCATGTGCCGTTGTTGGCATGACAACCTTCAAGCCAGGCGCATGAGCAAACATTGCTTGCAAGCTCTGCGAATGCTGAGGCCCTTGCCCCCAGCCGCGCCCAACAATCAAACGCACCACCATCGGGACCGAGGCTTTCCCATCGAACATATAGTGCCATTTCGCCGCATTATTCACTAACTGATCCATCGCCAACAACGCAAAGTCGATCCTCTGATGTACCATGACCGGACGAAACCCTGACAGTGCGGCCCCAATACACACCCCCGTGACTCCATTTTCTGACAGCGGCATGTCGAACACACGCTGGGAGCCATGCTTGTCCCGCAATTGCGCCGTTGTGTTAAAAATGGCTTTAGGATCAGGGACCCCCTCACCGATTACAATGACCCTAGGATCATGCTCCATTGCCTGATCGATCCCTTCACGCACTGCCTGCGCAAAGGCAATCTCCCTTCCCCTCGAATCAGGCATAGAGTCGCCCCTCCGCGTCTTGGGACAATGGCTTCACACTGGACAACGCGAACTTGAATGCCCCTTCAATCTCATCGCGTATCTCTCTCTCGAAAATCTCACGCTCCGAAGAGGAAAAGGCCTTTCGCTTTGTAAGTCGTGCTTCAAACTTCGCGATCGGACAATCCTTCAACCCATCATCGATTTCAGGCTGGGATCGATAGTTGAGATCATCATCAAAGCTCGGACCGCAATGCTCTCTCCAGCGATACGTTTTAAATTCGATAAATTGCGGCCCCTTGCCGGATCGAGCATTGTCCACGGCAACCTTTGCGATGGACAGAACGGCCTCAACATCATTCCCGTCTCCACGACAAGCCGTCACCCCATGGGCTTCAGCCACTCGATAAATTGGGCGATCAGGCTGTCTTTCTTTCAACCGGGTATAAACGGAGAATTCGTTATTTTCACAAACAAAAACAACCGGCAGCTTATGGAGGGCAGCGAAATTCAGAGATTCGTGAACGACTCCCTCTTCAAAACAGCCATCCCCAAAAAATACGACACTAACCCGAGGCTCTCCTGTAAGCATCGCCGCCCATGCCGAACCAACAGCTAATGGCACCGTCCCTCCTACAATCGGCGTAGCGCCCATGAACCCCGCCCCTAAATCAATCAAGTGCATCGAACCGCCTCGCCCCCCGCAACAGCCGGTCGCCCGTCCGTACAACTCCGCGATCATGGCCTTCAAGTTCCCACCCTTGGCAAGATAATGTCCATGCGCCCGGTGATTTCCGAATACGACATCCTGAGACGAAAGGGCCGCACAAACGCCCACGGCAATCGCCTCTTGTCCAATACACAAATGCATCGGGCAACGCATCTCTTGTTCGGCGTAGCGATCACCAAGTGCTTCCTCTATCCGTCTGATCCGCAACATCGAGCGAAACAATGCCAAATGATGGGTCTCTTCCATTTCCATTCCTTTGTTATTTCAGCAAGGTCGCGACGTATTTATTGAGGGCGATCGGATCAACCGGCTCCCGATTGCACACAATCTGAACATCCATGGCAGCGGCAACGCTGCCGACAAACGCAGCCACTTCAGCTTCCAATCCTTTAGCCGCACAGAGCCCCGCTAATGATAAGAATGCATCTCCCGCACCAATACGGTCGACCACTCTGGTCGACAATGCCGGCACCTTGCAAAAGACCTTGCTATCCCGATCAAATATCATGACGCCCTTGGTTCCTCGCGTGACCGCCAACTGCTTGACATGAGTTCTTGCCCCAACCTGTTTCGCAATAACCTCAAGAGGGTCATGCCGGTTGTGAGCCGCCATACGTAACTCCGGTTCATTCAGAGACACAAAGTCAGCCCGAGGATAGCGGTGAATCACGTGGTACCCGCGATTACCGCTATTAATCTGGGTATTCACAGCTAGAAACTTTGCTTTTTCTGCTAAAACCTCGATCATCGGCTGCGTAATGAACCCGTTACCAAAATCCGGCACGACCACCACATCGTACGAACCGACATGGGCATGAAGCCACTCACACACACTGCCCTCGGCTTCCTTTAAAAGGGGATCCTCTCTGAAAAAATACACTTCAAAGAGTTTAGCTAGGTCCGCATCGACAAAGCGCCGTTTCGTGACCGTGGGCGCATCCTCAAAGTAGAAAAACTCTGGGCTCACATTCTTCTGCAATTTGTCACGAACAAACTGCTCATGGCTATCAACTGCGCCCAAACCAGTTACCAGGGTCACGGAATTCGTGAAGCCCGCCACATGGTTCGCGACCGCAATAGCACCACCGGCGAACTGCTCCTCGGAATCGTATCGCACGGCAAATACATTCCCCTTGCCAGTTTGCCCAAGCGGCACGGTGTAATGATACTGATCAATGATCGCATCACCGACGACCAACACCTTTAGATCGGAAAGAGATGCGATCTGGCGGTGGAGGTCTTTATCCGACCAGCGCGAACGAAATCCCTGCAGAAATTCCTTTGTCTCAGAAGGGAATACGTTGAAATGCTCGTTCAGCAGGCTACTCGAACTGAAGGTAATTTCATCGGTGTAAAAAATATGGCCGCCGTGGGCTTCAACCGCCTCCTGCTCTCGTGCAATGTTCCCGGTCACATCATCGCCGTGCGAACGATAGTCACTCCCTTTTGCATAGATGCTCGGGCGGATATCGTGCAACACCTCGACTGCCGACACCGCGTGATTGACCGCCACACCGTCCACACAGGCCAATGCGGCAAGATTTTCTGCGCGCAAATACTCACTGAACACAGGACGCCCGGGGCCCTTATTGACATACGCATCCCCTGTCACCGTCACGAACAGCACATCGCCCTCCTGCTTCGCTCGTTGCAGATACCGAATGTGCCCCGTGTGCATGAGATCAAAGGTGCCGTGACATAGGACCACGCACTTCCCTTCCGCTCGTAACCGCCGCGAGCGTTCCGCAAGTTCCTTGATGCTGATGATCTTGTGAGTCGTCATGGCCTTGCCAACTCTCCGCCATTGGCCCCGAATCGGTCCGCCAGATTGTGCAAAATAAACTGGTGCCCGATCTCCACCTGGCCGTAACTTCGTGAATCCAGCCACACATTGATATCCCCGAGCGATCGCAATGGATTATCAGACGCAAATCCGCTGAGAGTCACGATAAACATTCCACCGGTCGCCGCCTGCACAGCCGCATTGCGGATATTCTTGGAATTTCCTGAGCTACTCACCGCAATGAGCACATCGTTGGAACTTGCGACTTCCGAAAGTATTCGTGCAAAGGCATTCTCATATCCATAGTCGTTGGCCATGCAAGTCAGGAGCGAGGAGTCGTGCAGAGTATAGGCCCGCAACTTCGCGACATTGACGAAATCGTTCACTGTATGACTTGCTATGGAGGCACTTCCTCCGTTACCGATCACGTACACGCTCTTCTTGTCTTTCCGCGCTTGTCCAAGCAGTTGCATAGCAGCCGCCATCCCCGGCTCTATCCCTAACGCGGTCCCATTCTTTCCGGTAATTTCTGAGCGACCAAGCAATGCGCCGAATTCAGCTACACAGAAGTCCAGTGAAAGATTCTTCGGAACAGGTATCACAGCTTCGTATCTCCCAGGTAATGGAACCAGGTTGCTGTTGCCCGATCGATGGTAGAAGGATTCCACACCGGGGCATCTTTCCAGTCAGTAATTCTCTCCAACATCAATCGCACTCCCTCCTCAAACGAAATACGGGGTTCCCAGCCAAGCAGCCTCTTAATTTTGCCAACATCAGCAAAGGTACAATCAGGCTCTCCCGGTCGCTTCGGAATAAATTCAACAACGCCTCCCAGCAACTCGACCAGCCGATTCACGCTGTAATGATTCCCGCTCCCGACATTCATCGCTTCACCGGAAACGCTCGATTGCGCCGCGCACAGAAAGGCCTCGGCCACATCTGTCACATAGGTAAAGTCTCTTGTCTGAGTGCCATCACCAACTACGGTAAATGGACGCCCGTTTAGCTTTTGAGCCAGAAACACTCCGAAGACCGCCCCATATGCCCCGGTCGTACGCGAACGGGCTCCGAATACGTTGAACAGTCTCAATGAGACAGTGGGAAACTTGTAGACCTTCGCCCAGTGGAGGACGAGCTCCTCTCCCATATATTTCGTCAGCGCATAGGGATAGTGTGGCTGAATCGGCGAGGACTCCGAAGTCGGGTACAGCTCTGGAATGCCATAACTCGATGACGAAGCGGCATACAGAAACCGCTTCACGCCACTGCTACGGGCACATTCGAGAACGTTAAACGTGCCGGAGACATTCGCACTGTAATATTGGGCAGGCATTTCAATCGACGGAACGATATCGGCCAAGCCCGCAAGATGAAACACCCAAGCAACCCCCTCAAATAACGGCTGGAGTGACACAGGATCCCGGATATCAGCGTTCGCGAACTTAAATCGAGAATGATTGACAACCGTCTTTAAGTTCTCGAGTCTTCCTGAGGTCAAATTGTCAACGGCCAGGACCTCGTGCCCCTTCGCGATCAGCAATTCCGACAAATGGCTTCCGATGAATCCGGCACCGCCCGTTACAAGAGTTTTCATATGGATTAGAAGAACGCGTTAGATGAAATTGACGTGACGAACAAGACCTTCGCGCATCTGAAAAAGATAGCGATTCACTTCATCCATCCTGCAATTCTTCCTGCATTCATGGATATCTAGGTCGTTCCGTACGAAATGGAAGTTAGCCTGACGCCTACTCCCCTCCCAGATTTCCTGAAAGGAATTCTCATTTAAATTGCCATACTCAAATCGTTTATCCAGCAGGTATGCACTGCACCCATACACCGCCCCATCAGCCATGACATAGGCCCAGAAGAACGGGGTCGCGTTACACTTCTTATATCGCTGCCCCTCATCCTCTATGTACTTCTTCATAGTATTCCCACGAAACACTACATGAAATTTGTCCGTATTGAGCTTAGTCAACGAATCAGCCATTGCCAGATACGCACCGTAATCAACATTCTCATAGAGATGCGTGTCGCTAAACAGATGCTGAGAATATGGCTTTACAACTAGGTAGTCTAACCCAATTTCATCCCTGCATATTTTTGCCAGCGCCTCCATCTCCCCTGCATTTTCTGGAAGCAGCAGGGACTGAACACCGATGTTGCAGTCAAGCCCACGTTCCTCCCTGGACCTTATGGCGCGCTTGAGGTTGACGATCACACGATCGAAGTCACGCTCTTGAGTTTGGTGAATTTTCGCATAGGTCGCTGCACCCACCGCATTGAGAGACACTTTGATCCACGAAGTCCTCGGCAACGACTGCTCAATAAAAGAATCATTTATAACCGTGGCATTGGTCGTGAACGCCACATCAATTCCTGCATCTTTAGTGGATTTCACAATTTCATTAATCTTCTTGTGCAATAGCGGTTCACCTTCGCCCGCATACATGATGCTCTTTACGCCGAGCCGCCCCATCTCAGGCAAACGCTCGGCCAGCATATCGGCATCCAGCATTTGACTCTTATAGCCGATATAATCGACAGCGCAAAAGGTGCACCGATGATTACATGCTCCAGCAGGGGACATCTCCACATATATAGGATATACGCTCTTTGCTTTCTCCCATTCGTCTCCAGCCTCAAGAAACTGCGCAACTCGCCCAGGATGAAAAGTGAGTTTATGGCTGTCAATCCGAAAAACATCAGACATCGCTTCCCCCATATCTACTCGAGAGGCCGACATATAAATTACCGCAGCTTTCCCACGAAAACTCGCTGCAAAAGCATACCCACCCAGCCGTACTCATTCACCTCGACGACGTCCGTGCCCGCCAAACGTCTAGCATTATACCGGCACCACATCATTCACATCAATTTCCACCGCTGCGGCTTGCTGAATGAGGCGCACACCTAACACCAGGCGATGATGTTTCTCTTTGCGAAGAAGAACTCCTCGCACGCCTTGCAATGGCCCGCGAATCACCTCAACCATCATGCCTTCATGGAGATAGGGATGAGAGTCATAGGGCAACACGCTAGTCATTAAGATTCTAAGCGC
>SXGU01469077.1_pt1 | contig 11779 bp, 12 predicted proteins | sample 3174531 | NCBI WGS metagenome assembly SXGU01 (sample SAMN11356863, study PRJNA531348) | freshwater metagenome | isolation source: freshwater sample F1-140 | place: China: Fuxian Lake, Yuxi | collected 2017-12-25
AAGATTATTTGCCCGTTGAAGACAGACGCCTAACGTTTGGAGCCCCTAAAACCTAACAGAGACACAATCAGCACAACCCCATACACGAAAGCAGTGTAAACATCGACAAAACCCATCGCAATAATGCCAGTTTCGATGAAGGCAACAGTGACGGAACCAATCAGTGCCCCCGCCACCGTACCCATACCGCCAACCAACGGATTGCCGCCAACAAAAACCGCCGTCAGCACGGAAAGCAGATACGAACTGCCCGTGTCCGGCCAAAAGGTGCGCATTATAGCCACGAACAGCACCCCTGCAACGCTTGCGGCAACACCGGTGTAAATATAGGAAAACGCCCGGACACGATTAACCGGAATGCCCATCTCTCTCGCGCTCTCTTCGTTGTCACCCACAATACGGGTATGCTTGCCGATCTTGTGCTTGCTAAACAGTACCCACGTGACGCAGAAAAACAGCAACGCCCAAAGCATTTGGTTTGGGAAGGTACCAAACGTAGTACCGCAGCACACTCTATAAAAGGCAAGGTCAGCCATCCACGGGATCGGTATGCCCTTGGTCTCAGAGACAATATTGATCACACCACGAACGAAAAAGTTAACGCCCAGCGTGGCGATAAATGACGTCAGCTGGTAGCGCAGCACCAACACGCTGTTTAGCAAACCGACCATTGCCCCACACATCATCGCAACCAGTAGCCCCACCCACGGCCCGCCTTCTGGCGAAATGAACCAAGGCACGAAGTTCGGGTTACCTGCCCGATTTGTGATCGCCGCAAAGGCAAAAGCACCCAACCCGATGGAAGAGACGTATGACAGGTCAATGGAGCCGTTGGTAACCGTGAATACCACCGCCACCACCAGGAAGATAGTGATCGGCAGCGTGGTAAATATCGCAGTGTAAGCCACTGGGCGGAGGAATACGCCTTTGCTGGTGAACAGCAAGACCGTCCAGAAAAAAATTAGCATTATCAAGGCGCCGACAGAGTTACGGTTACGACGTAGAAAACCACGCCAGCCATCAGTCAGCGGATGCACCACCAGCCCTGGGACCTCGGACGGGCCCGTCTCACTCGTTAGGGCTTCAGTTTGCGGCTTCTCCACCATTATTTTTCGTCCCTGCTGCTAACTGCCGCCTGACCGGTCTTAGCAACCTGCTCCATCGTGCGGATCAATGCTTCGGCATTCTGCATCTCAGACTTGTACACCTGCAACGTGACAGCACCACGGTCGAGAATAATAAACCGGTCACACAAGTCCCATGCATGATAAATATTGTGCGAAATAAACAGAATCGCGCTGCCCCGGTCGCGCGCTTGGCGAGAGAAGCCAAACACCTTGTAAGTTTCATGCAAAGAGAGCGCCGTAGTTGGCTCGTCAAGAAGTATCAGCTCGGCATTGAAGTACAGGGCCCGGGCAATCGCAATCCCTTGTTGTTCACCGCCTGAAAGAGTCATAACTTGCGACATCGGCGATAAAAGCGCAGACGTGAAGCCAATCGACCGCATCATCTCCTGAGCCAGCCCATATTGTTTTTTGTCATTGATAAAACCAAAACGATTGGTGATCTCGCGACCCATAAACATGTTGTCGACAATCGTCTGTTGCTGCGCAAGAGCACGATCCTGAAACACAGTTTCGATACCAGTCTCGCGAGCCTTGGCCACACTCCAACCGGTGACCTTCTTACCCCGCATCCAGACTTCACCGGAGTCGGGCCGATGCACCCCGGCGATAACCTTGATTAATGTGGACTTACCGGCCCCATTGTCACCCAGTAGACCCACAATCTCGCCCTTTCCGATCTCAAAGCTGACATTCCTAATGGCGTGAATGTTACCAAACGATTTGGTCACATTCCGCAATGAAAAAAGCTGACCCTCACTCATAGTGCCTGTCCAACAAGCCGGTGCGGCAACCACTTCCAAAAGATCGCCGCACCAGCGTAGCTGTTCAGATCATATGGCAACTAGTGCCCGACAATCGAGATTTTTTCCAGCACGCAACGCTCTAGCGTAGAGCGTCAGCGGCCAGCTGGTTGAGCTGCTTGACCTGGGTAGGATCAACAAAGCCCGAACCAGTGTCGACATACAGCGGAGCCAAACCATACTTCCACGTCTGGCACAGACTCAGCACCGGCAGGTACCCCTGCAGGTAAGGCTGCTGGTCGCTGGTAAGGTTTACCCACCCTTGTTCCATGCCAGTCAGGATGTCTGGGGTGATGTCGAAGCCGATCGCAATGATGTCGCCAGCCTTCTTGCTTACTGTTTCCATAAACAGCCCATGCTGGCCGATCACAGTGCTGGCGTAGGTGATAAGCTTGATGTTCGGATTTGCGAGCACTGCAGCAGTCACCATCGGCTGGGTCTTCGCAGAATCGCCGTGAGCGGATGTGTCGTCAAGGACGGTGACCTTATAGCCGGCATCCTCAAACGCTTTCGCCGTTCCTAGCTCGCGTACGTTCCGACCCTCCATTTGCAATGGCACTAGCACGAGTATTTCATCCTTGCTCTTGTCTAACTTGTCACCAAAGCGCGCTATTGCCTCGCGCCCAAGCATCTCACCCTGAGAAGCAAGTTGTGCACCAACATAACCGCCACCGAACTCGGCGCGCACCTTGGGGACATCCACATTCTGGAACATCATCGGGATACCAGCTTCCTTCGCCGCTTTGGCCAGCGGCGCGATCGCCGCATCACCCGCATGCCCCATCATCGCAATGCCATCCGGTTTGGCAGCAACAGCATCGCGCAGTTGCGCGAGCATCTTTTCATTGTTCCAATCCGAATAAACGTACTCCACGTTCGCACCGAGGTCAGCCGCAGCCGCGTGGGCACCTGTATCGACTACTTTAGCAAATGGCGTACCAGCGTTGCCGCCTACGAAATACCGAATCGTCATTCCTGTGCACCATTTACCACTGGAATCCGCAGCAGCGGGCGCTACGGCAGCAGCCGGTGCAGCCGGCGCAGCCGCTGGGGCTGGCGCAGCACAGCCCGCTAACATAGCGAAACTCACGAAAACATATACATATTTTTTCAGACTCATGCGGTTACTCCTATTTTACAAACCAAACAACAACTTAAACATAGCTACCAGCCTGCTCGGCTTTACAAACCCACCTCCTACAAAAATAATATTACATCGACCCCTTGCTGTCAAGCCGCTCTATACATCGAGAATCGTCAAATTATTAAGTCTGGGGCGAAACTACATGTGATAAAATTTGCGAAGAACCAGCCCTGCAATTTACTGAGCCCCAGTCGCGGTTATTGTAATACTGGCGATTACCGGCACCATACCGCACTACATAAAAGGCGTTGTCCGGAATCGAGCAAACTCCACATCGTGGCCCTCTGTGCTGCACATCAAGCCCCGGAGAGTCTCACCGGCAAGTGGTTGACTTGTTCAGCCTCATCTCGCGTCGCACCGCAACCCATCGCAACGATAGATCAAAATGCGGCAACTCTTCAAGGCTTTGCCCAAACTCGACTGCGAATATTAGTATATCAGCCGATTTCGCTGGTCTTAACAGCACGCCCTTCGCTCACTAACTTCTGGGCGGCAAGTCCAGCGACCAGCCATGCTCGACCATCAGTTCCCATCGTGACCGGCTGAGTCTTGCCCGTGGCAACAACAAAAATCTGGTCCCATTCGGCAATCTAAGAAGGCATGAACGATGCTAGCTGGACTACCAAGACGAATGACAGATTATCATTCTGGGCGCAAGCTTATTCGAGTGAAGAATCCAAATTCCAACTGTACATCGGATTCTTTGGAGCAAACAACCACTACTCAGAATAACTAATCAATCCTGTTGCTGGCATCGATATTTACCCGGAATAGCCCAAGTATCGGTGAAGATGACAGGGGGGTTTACTCGCGATTCCATCCAAATAACGCTTTTTTTTGAGGAATATTCCCTGTGGAGCATGAGTATGGGCGGAGATTGCAGAAGCTCCCCTCTCCATACGCGAGAGAGGGGGTGAGCCGAAGTTGTTACCGCGTATAAATGGCCGGCCGCTCGAAAATCTTGACAGTCAGAGGTTGCCCGCGCTGAGCCGATTCCACGCAGGCGTCGGCGATTATCATGGCTACGTAGCCATCCCAAGCACTGGGGCCGGTGGGCGTACCGCTTTGCAGAGAGCCGATCCACGCTTTGGCTTCCAGAATGTAGGCGGTGTCGAAGCGTTGCAGCCAGTCCTCTTCCACCCATTGAGAACGCGCATTAGCACGGCTGACCAAAGCACTTTGCAGCGCATTGGTCTGGACAGTGCCAGTTTCACCAGTCATCTGGACATCAACCTCATAGCCATAGCCCGAATCTGCATTGCACTCAATCTGGCCGATGCTACCATTGCGATAGTGCAATTGCACCAGTACATAGCGGGCGGTATCTGGCTGGTTAGGGTTAACCGGCACATAACTGGCATAGACCTTGGTGATCTCGTCGCCCATCATCCAGCGTGCGGAATGAATGTCGTGAACCACCGAGTTGGTGATTACATCTTCCAAGCTGTGGGGTTCGGACGAAGGCGGGTTGATGTGGACGCCACGAAAGCCAATTGCTTGGCCCAGCGCACCGCTGTCGATAATCCGTTTGACCTTGACGTGGGCTGGATCATATTCACGCATAAAGCCAAGTTGCACCAATCGTCGCCCACCGGACACCTCGGCTTCAACTACTTGATAGGCCCCCGCAGCACTGGTTGCCAATGGTTTTTCGCAAAAGACCGGCTTGCCAGCGGCAATACAAGCCTGGGTGAGCTGGGCATGAAAACGATCCGGCGTCGCAATCAAGACCGCCTCAACCGCCGGGTGGCTGATCAGCTCATAACCGTCTGTAAACGCATAGGTTGCGCCACAAGCCCGGGCAACGGTTTGTTGCCTAGCTTCATCCACATCCACGACCGCCACAACTTGGGCCGCAGAAACCTCATTGGTCAAATTATGTATGTGCCGCCCGCCCATACCACCGGTGCCAATGACCCCGACTTTTATGGTTCTATCACTCATTTGCAGCCTCGATCAAGACTGGGATTGATATTAATTTGTATCTCTGTCACAATGACAAGAAGAGGAACAAATCTGATCTTGTCACCCTGTCACCCTAATCCCTTGTCAAGTTCACTTTATTGCCAAATATCAGTTAATCTACCCCGGCACTTGCACCCGAATGCAATAGCCGGCATCGCTAGCCTGTTTGATCACCGCCGGTACGATCTCTCGATAGGCGTTGATTAATCCTAGGCGCGGCACGGGCATTTGATCTTTCACGGCTTCGTGCAACTGCTTAAGATTGTGGCAGGGAACCAGCGGAAAAATGTGATGCTCAATGTGATATTCCATACGGCAGTAGAGAAAGCTCAACACGGGGTTCATAATCACGGTGCGAGTACTAAGCCGATGATCCTTTTCATTTTCGGCCAAGCCGGCGTGTTGCGTCAAGCCACAAAGGGTTAGGAAGGTGCCGCCATAAAAATTGGGCAGGATAATATAGAGCACCGGCAACCAGCTACGCGTCACAACGGAGAGCACAATGGTAGCCAGCCAGATAGTGACATACACCCTGGCCCAGAAGACGGCCTTGGGTTGCTCCTCAGCTGGAACGGTCTGTTGCAAAACAGGGGTCACAACCCCTAGCGCGTGCAAAATGGTTTCCTTATGAACGTAATGAAACGATTTGTGAATGGTCAACAGACCACCAAATGGGATGAACTTCAAGAAAAAAGCGACCACATCCGCCGGCCGAGTGACCTGAATCTCAAAATCGTAGGGGTTTTTGGTGTGCAGCGTGTACGAATGGTGGACAAAATGGGTCCACTTCCAGCGGATCGGCTCGAAGGCACTCATAAACGAGCTTATGTGCCAGAAAATTAGGTTAAACCGCGGTGAGGAAAAGAATGTGCCATGGTTGGTCTCATGCTGGATGGAATTGCTAAAAGCAAAGATGTTGCCATAAATAAAAAACCAGAGCACCGTCCACCAGCTACCCCAGGTAACATAAGCAAAAATCCCACTGATAAGCAGCGCGCCAAAGTAGATGATGACGTGACGGATGCCGTTAGCATCGGAACGCCGAGAGAGTTCCTTAAGCGTCTTACGGTCGACCTCAGGTGTATACCATGAATCCAAATTCACTTGCATTGTTATGCTCCCTTCTTAATTCAACAGAACAAAAACCTTATCACCACGTCTTTCGGCTCGATAACTGCACAAGTCTACCGTAGCGGGTGCCGTTTGCGCCTTACCTGTCTTCACATCAAACGTGGCGTTGTGCCGTGGGCATTCAATACAGCCATTAACAACAAACCCATCCGCTAGCTTTACCTGTTCGTGCGTACATAGCCCATCGCTTGCGTAGAAATTATCACCCAACAGCCGATAAATCGCATAGTACTTGCCGTTAAATTCAAAACCCATGACATCTTCTTCTTCAATGTCATCCGCCGCACAGACCTGATACCACTCGCCATTGTTCATAGTCGTGATTCCTTTACTTATTACCAACATCATGCCCCATTCGCGCCAATGTTAAGATAAAGCATACTCGGTAGATTGACGTTAACCACATACAGATCCTAAGTACGATGACAAATAAACACTGTTGCAATGGCGACACTGTTGCTGGCTGCACCAATCCCGCTGAGGTTGGTTGCCTTTTGTAAGTACCCTGTACCTTCGTAGAGATAGAGCATGTTCAGTTCTCCGCCCTTGTTGGCAACAGTCAAATCCAGACTGCCGCGCAGATTCATGCTCTCCTGCAACCGCAAATGGTGACCGCTGTCCCACAGTGATTAAGTTCCACCATGCACTACTTCCACCCTGCACTCCTTCCACCCCAGCAATGGCTGAATACCAATCAATCACTCCAGTTCGTTGTTCCGAAAAATAGAAGCCGCGTAACATACTAAGATTGCACACTGTTATTGATCCAGCACTGGCAGTCGTGCACATTCAGTGCACTCCGCAAGCGACTGCAACACGCCAACCTATGCTCCACCCAAATCTGAGCAAACTCCGCTAACGCGACAGCCGCTCGCGACCGGCGCTATCCTGCGCTGCCCCCCGCTCGCCCGCATGCACTGAAAATCCGCCCCTGTGCCTCCACCCCTCCATTATCCCAACCGTCTCGCTGCTAAGCAACCCGCGCCCTGCGAAACACCAGCTCCTGCCGCCCCTGCGAAACCGGCAGGTTGAGTATGCACAAATGCAACTTCAAGTGTGCGTTCAGCATCGCGCCAAAGCGGTGCACAAACAACAATCCCCGCGCTGCGGCCTGCCGCCGCAGTGCTTGCGCTCGGTCCCACTGTCGCGCGCGGCACTTCACGCATCGCGATCCCCGCCACCCGCTTCAAGCAGTCCGCATAACGGTCCAAAAAGTAGCGCTGGAGCTTTGCAAATACCACCACACACTGCCGCATCGCCACTGCGGGAGCCTGACGTGCAGCGTGTTCTCCCAAATCTCATGAAACTCCTCGAATGGACATCGATTTTAGCGACAACGGCACTATATTCCTAAAATAGGCCCGTCAGCGCGCCCCATGCCCAAGCCATAGCGCAAACACGCCTGCGCCGGTCAGCAAGGGCACGATGAGATAGCCGACAAACAGTCCGAAATTGTCTGCCAAGGCTCCCAGAACTAGTGGCGTGCAAATAATGGCAGACCCCGTCGCCACCGATATGCGCGCTGCGGCCCGGTCTTGATTGTCGGGCGCAGCCGCAAGCGCCAAGGTCATCACGGTTGCATAGAGATTTGCAATGCCGAGCCCCGTCACCCCGAGCCCAACAAGAGTTAGCCACGCCTGCAGCGAAAGCCAGAAGATGAAAAATCCGGCTAACGTCAGACACAGCGACATCAAGGCAAGGCGGAATTCCCCGATGCGACGGATCAGAACGGTTCCGGCAATCCGGCCCGACAACATGCCGATGGCAAAACTGATCGACCCAAGAACGGCGCTGTCCCGCTCGAACCCGCTGACTTTCTCCAGAAAACTCGCGCTCCAGACGCCAAAGCAGAACTCGATCCCAACAGACAGGCACAGCAGCGTCCAATACGCCCAATAGGCCATGCCGAGCGGGGCCGACAATTGTCGCGCGGTCGATTGACTGGTGCGCAACGTGACGCCGCGAAAGGCGATAGCTGAGCCCAGAACAATCAGCCAAGCAACCAGACCGACGCCGCGCCAACCAACGGTCGACGCCGCCACCCAAACCAGAAGCGGAGCAGCAAGCGCACCGAGATAGCTGAACATGTTCGACTCGGCAATCGCCTGACTGCGCCGTTCACCATGAATATCCGAGTGAATAAGCGGCACATAGACCACAATCATCGAGCCAATCAGCCCCATGAACCCCGCCGCGAGAATGCTTGCAATCGCAACGGGCGCAAGCACGATGAGCGAAAAGCCCACTGCCAGACCCAGCGCCGATAGACTGATAGCGGCCTTACGTCCGAATTTCCGCTCGGCAGGGCCGCATAAAAACCCCGCCGCCATCATGCCAACTGCAAAGACACTGGTGTGCAATGCACCCTCGGCATAGCTCAATCCCATCTCGGCGCGCAAAAACGGCATTATCGGGCCAATCAGCGTCACCTGCAGCGTCAGCAGCGCAAGCATGACGTAAGACCCCCATGTCACGCGATCACGTCGGAACGGGACATGAATCTTTGTCATGGTGACGACATCGGGGAGGGCCTCCCTTTTCCTAGGCGAAACACACAAAGGGTCAAGGGCGGAGCAGATTCAATGATTGCCGTGATGTGGACGATTCGGATAAGTGGCCACAGTAATATCAACTCCAATAGCCCAATCTAATTGTAAATCGTGAAAGAGTGCAAATCTAGCGCGAACCTTGCCCATTGATCTCATCAAACGCTTACCACGCGCCAAAACAGTTACATCATGCCCGGATGCTTTCAGACGCGCAGCATACAAACCCCCGAACACCAGCCCCATACACAAGAATTTTCATCTCAACTTCTCATACTTGCTTAAGCCATAGTTCGGTTCGTGCACTTACAAGGGGTTTCCCTTCAGGATTTGTCCACTTCCAGGACGGGCAGGAAATTCAAGCCCTCCTGCTCCCGCAGAGGGTAAGCGCTGTCCCAGCACTTTTCAAATACCACTTTGCGCAGACCGCAACTTCACCAACCATTTTGGGACTATTGAAAACTTTTGCTCGATGTCCGAAACGGTTTCAATAGTGCAGCAAACGCAAGTTGACAACCGCCATCAACCAGCATTGTATGACTACAGCCCTCACTTTACCACGCGAGCGTCAAATACACTCCAATCCACACACCGCCACATCTAGCATTACTGGATAACCACCCGGCTCTCAGTTCCGGCCGCCAGCGTGGATGCACCGAGGTCACTTCAACTTGCATTTACTGGCTGCGCATGTCCCCGGCGCACCGGCAGCGCTGCTCATAATCAAGGACCAATCTGCATTTCCAGCAGCCGGGCCCTTTCCTCAAAAACCGCACCCGCGCCCGCTTCCACGGCAACGCGCTCCTGCGTTGCCGGCGAATACAGACCCATCCAAACTGCGTACCAGGCGGTTGCAGGTTCGCAGCGCATATCAGTACCTGGTCCTCCACCACCTCGCCAGCAGACCACACCGTCGGCGGGTAGGCGTGGGCGGTGATTGCCTGATCCCTATATCCGCGTAACTCGCGATCATTGCATAGTGGTGTGAAGGCTTCGCGATCAAGGCGTATCGCGCGACACCATCACAACTGGCCTAAGCCAAAGAACGACACGCAGTTGTCGCTCAGGATCTTCGGTAGGAGGCGCCGAGCCTCAACTTCAGCAAGGTAGCCGAACTGATCTTATCCTCGAGGACCTCGGCAATGAACCGTCGCGCAATGGACATTGCCCCATAGGTCTCCCCGGTGTGCCAGTTGTCGCCGGCAAACATCTTCCGCAACTAGTCGATGACGACTTTAATGGCCTCATGCAGGCTTTGCCTGCACAGCGTTGAACTTAGGAGCGGCAGCCAAGATCGAGCAAGACATTGCGGTAGATCAGCCCCATTCCGAGAACCTCGCAGGCCCATGGATGGGCAAAGTGCATAAGGATGAAGCGCGTGCGAGGATGACGTCCGATGAGCCCGGCCGCATTGAGGAGGTGAGAACCGACGATGATAGCGCTGCCGAGATGCATCTGTACCGGGATATCGTAATCGGCGGCGAGACGGCAGAACCTGTCCACGACAAAGACGCTGAAGGCCATTTGTGCCGCGGCGTTGGGAGACGGCTTGCCCTAGGCTGACCGCGCGAGAGCCTAGTCGGATGCATCGAAGTCGAGGTAGCGGTGTTGGCCAAAGCGATCTTGAGTAACACCTGGTGACGCCCTGCGGCGCCGGTGACCAGTTTTTCGAGCGTCTCAAGGTAGTAACCGAAGCTCCGCGAATAAATCTTATGACGGTCGAGTAACTCGTGCGCAGACGTTTCGTTGTGATACTTCGCCTCCGGATTCCAACCGCATGCGAAGGCATTGATACCATCACCGACACGTGACGAGGGCCCACATCGACGTGCGCGTCCACAATCGGATCGAAATAGGTATCGGTTATGGTACCTCTGATGAGAGCGCGGTCGATCACCTCGCGCCAGCCATGGGCTTCGCATGCTGTTGGCGCACTCTCGCGTCGAGCCTTTCCCAATTCGCTGGCCAGATTGAAACCTCGCCATCGCCGTACAGTTCATTACACCACGCGTACCAGGTTGCGGACAAACGAGTTCGAGCCGCTCTCCGCCAGATAGGGCGCGAGTGCCACCCGCGTTATCGGAAAACGCGGAAGCCCCACCGGTCTCGAAAACAAAGCCTCCGACGAAAAGCAGAATGACCTTCCCCGCGGCCAAGACGCATAGCTCTTGGTGAACAGACGGAGAAGTTGAATGTAAGATGCTTCGAACACCCTCGGGAAGTGGTGTTCGTGCGCGTCCACCATTCTTAGATTTTCGATTAAATCTCTGATCTGACGGGGCATCGAAGGGTACTGCTGGGATGTCGACTTGTGCGCGAATTGCACCACGGGTGAAAATTATGTCTCCGACCCTTTTGTCCCCCACGGAGCTCCGCGTACACCAGCAAACCCGTACGCCCGTGGACTCTGCCGCGACCAGTCACGCCACCAACTCTAGCCTCCTTGACTTCGACGCGGATGGCGCTTCCGCCAAGTTCTTGTGCGCAAAGCAACGGCCGGCATGAAGCTCAGCGCCGACGACTTCCACTGCACATCATTGATGCCCTGAGCAGCTAAAACTGCCCGGGGCCAGTCAACCCGCCAACCAAGAGCCACGATAGTTCCTACCGTAGGACACGGCTGTCCACCCAACAGCCTCCGCGCGACGACTCGACCGCCGCCGCGATGAACTTCAGGGTATGCGCGCCATCGACAACACCCGGAAAGTCGAGAGCCAGCCGATTCGGCGTCTTGCCCAGCTTCCGCGACACAATCGCCTCGGCCGCATCCGCATAGAGCACCGCGAAAGCCTCCTGGTAACCCTCCGGATGACCGATCACGATGCGCTCGGCGCGGCGCGCCTCGGGCTTCAGACCGGCCCCGCCGCGCTCGTAGACCAGCATCGGCGCCTCGGGGCGCGAATGGAATAGCTGGTTCGGTGTCTCCTGCACCCAATAGAGCCCGCCGTTTTCGCCGAAAACGCGGATGTGTAAGCCGTGCACCGCACCGGCACCGGCTTGCGTCACCCACATAACGCCAGGGGCGTTGTTGGACAGGCGGAACAGGACGCCACCATGGTCGTGGGC
>SXGU01087591.1_pt1 | contig 11778 bp, 9 predicted proteins | sample 3174531 | NCBI WGS metagenome assembly SXGU01 (sample SAMN11356863, study PRJNA531348) | freshwater metagenome | isolation source: freshwater sample F1-140 | place: China: Fuxian Lake, Yuxi | collected 2017-12-25
GCAGCGGGGTGGTCTCCGCCCCGTAACTCTCGTGCGGGAGTGGCCGGTCGGGCCGGCCACCCGCTAACCAGGCGAAGGGCGCGAACGTCGGGCGCCGTCGCTACCGGGCTCCCGCGGCACCGCTCCACGCCGTCGGCACGTCGAGCGCCGGATTGCGCCCAAAGAAATTGAACGGCACCAAGGCCACTTCATGCCAGGCACTCGGCATGATCGGGTAGTCCTCGGTCCGCGGCACGTGGTGGAACCCGGCCGTGTACCACAGCACGATATCGGTGTCCTGGATCGGCCGGTTCGCGGCGGTCCATGCCGGGAGGCCGAGGCCTCCCTCGCTTTGGTTGACGTACATCCCAGCGGCATATCGCTCGTCGGCCGCGCGGGGCGTAACCCAGAGTTGATGGCGGATGAAACCGGCCCGCCGGCCCGCCGGATCATCCTCGTGGAGCATGCTGTACGCCACGCTGTTCCCGGGATGCACCACATATCCGGGCGAGTGGCCAACCGGGCCGGCGGCACCCGGATTGATCACCCGCCAGTGCGCCGGCCGCGTTAGGCTGTAGTCCAGGATCCCGTCTCGCTCGGTCCGGGCCACCTGCGACTCCACCATCCAGCCGCTCCGGGGGCCTTCGAACTCCTTCATCGCGAGCCGGTCGATCGAAAGGCTGTTGCTGGGACCCGCGACGTCCACGTCGAGCCGGAAGCTGAAGTAGTGATCGTGATTGATCGCCACCAGGCCAGGCGCGACCAAGGTGCCGTGACGGGTGTCCCTCGCGGCCGTCGAGTCAGCCATCGATTGCGTCACCACCCCCTTGAGGCCGTCGTAGCCGGAGGCGCCAACCCGGATCCGAATCCGCCCGTCCTGAGTAAAGACCCAATCGAGGTAGTAGTCGTAGTTCCCGACCGCCGCGATCATCCGGACCACCAACTCCACCGCGCGGCGGCCCTCGAATCCGGTCTGGAGGATGTTGTCGTAGTGGCGCCACCCGGGGTCGCCCGGATTCCGTTCGAAGAGGCAAATCGCGCCGGGCACCGTCACTGGGGCGCCTTTGTCGTCCGACACCAGCCCATCGAGCAGCAGCGCGGACTCGGGGCAGTCGACCCCGGCGGTGAGCGGCGTCGCGCTGGCCCCAAAGCCGTACTCGCCGAGGTCCATAAAGGTCCGCGAGTACCAAGCGCCGTGCGGATCCATATACGGCACGAACAACTCGGATAAGGCTCCCTGATAGAGCACCGAGCGGCGTTCGTCGCCGTCACGATAGGACACCGCGGAGACCACCAGGCCGGAGCGCTTTTCCAGCCGATAGTGGAATGACCAATTGTCCCAGTCGACCAGATGCCCGCGAACCGTGACGTTCGACCCCTCCGGGCGGTGGACGAGAACCGGCCGAAGCGGGGTCCGTTTTGACGCGATCGAGGCCGCGTCGATGGCGGCCGGCGCGGTCGACACCGGGATCACGGCCTCGTCATGAATCTCGATGACTTCCTTGGTATTCAGGTCAACCACGGCCCAGAGTCCCTCGATCGGCCGGTTGAACGGACTCCCGCCCGCCCCGATCACGAAGCAGGCACTCTTGAGCAGTCGCCGACCCCGATGGGCGGGGATCCCATAGTTGCCGAGCGTCCAGGGCGCGCAGAGTACCCCGTCGGGCTTGAAGCCCCGAGCGCCGAGCGCGGCCACGAACTTCGGGTCGCGGCCGAGGATCTCGCCCACAGCGGCCATCTCCTCTCCGAGAACCGTCGGCTGAACCCCGGGGATCTCGGTCCAAGAACTCACCCGCCCTGCCCCGAGGTCGACCACCCCTTCGAAGGTCCGGGTCCCCGCTTTGACGACGGCAAACGCCGTCCGGCCGAAAGCCTGCCCCGGGCGCCACGCGAGGACCTCGGCCTTGTCCGGATCGCGGAGCTCGAGTGCCACGAACCGCGAGCTGTCGGCAACGTGGCCGGCCTCGCGAAGGAGGGTAACCGCCCGGGCGTACTCCGCGGCGGTGAGAGGATCGAGCGGGTGGGGGGCGGCGGCCTCCGGTGCCGCGGACGGCGCCGGCGCCTGGCAGCCGACAACGACGAGCGCGACCAACGACCGAACGGCGCGCCCGAGCGCGCGCGTCGAACTGCGCATTGACATAGGATTCCGATCCGCCGACGGGTGTGATCCAAGCTATCGTCGCGCCCAAGGAGAGTCCAGCGGGCCCCGAACGCGGGGCAAGGTCTCCGTTGTTCTTGGACATGATGGTGGTCTTCAGCCGGTAGCCACGACGGGGGATTCCCCCTAACTTGGTTCACGAATTCGCTCCAACTCCTGAGGCTCCCAATGAACGACATGTTGGTGGTAACTACCGATGAAGTGGCCGGCAAACGCGTCACCCGGCACTTCGGACTGGTATCCGGCGAAGCCATTCTCGGTGCCAACATCTTCAAGGATCTGTTTGCCGGAATTCGCGACATCGTCGGCGGCCGGTCCGCCGCGTACGAAAAGGAGCTCCGGAAGGCTCGGGATGTCGCCATTCACGAGATGCTCGAGGAAGCCAGCTCCCTCGGCGCCAACGCCGTCGTCGGCGTGGATCTCGACTACGAGTCGATCCAAATGGGAGCGGGCGGCGGGATGCTGATGGTGAGCGCCTCCGGTACCGCCGTCACTCTCGAGGACTAATGCCCGTCGAACGCGGGTTCGAGCGGATCCTCTGGGGAAGCCGCCTCGTCGTCCTGGTGGCGGTGATCGCGAGCCTCTTGGTCTCGTTCGCGATGTTCTACGTGACCACCCTCGATGTCGTGGGAATGGCCGAACACGTGGTGGGCTATCGCCCGGGCTCCCCGACGCTCGACGCCGACCGGGCGATGGTCATCCGAGGCGTCGTCGAGGTGGTCGACGGCTACCTCCTCGGCGCGATCATGTTGATTTTTTCCCTGGGCCTCTACGAACTGTTCATTAGCCGAATCGAAGCGGCCGAAGGGTCGGAATTCGCCTCCCGCCTCCTCTTGATCCGAAGCCTCGACGACCTCAAGGACCGGTTGGCGAAAGTCGTCCTGTTGATCTTGGTGGTGAAGTTCTTCGCCTACGCGCTCCGGACCGAGTTCAAAACGCCATTGGACCTGCTCTACCTGGCATTGGGAACGATCCTGGTGGCGGGCGCCATCAAGCTCAGCCACAAGGCCGGCTAGCCCGGGCTCCCGCCTAACCGCCCCGTTCGACTCCCTCGTCGGCGTTCGGATTTCTTGATGGCCATTTAGGCGGCGCTTCTTATGGAAACGAGACTGCCCCGGCGAGCACCTACCGGGAACTTGGGCACCCTGCTGGAACACAAAGCACGAAAGCGAGCGAAACCCGGAGGTCTTGCCCGCCCTCTAACTTGCACAAAATCTGCCTCACGCTAGTCGGGACGGCGGGATTTGAACCCGCGACCCCCTGAACCCCATTCAGGTGCGCTACCGGGCTGCGCTACGTCCCGTACAACCGGTCTCCCACCCTTTGGTGGGAGGCCAAACCTAGCCCAGCCGCCGCCCTCAGAGAAGCCCTGACATCGCGCCCCGCGCTTGACCCGCGGTTTACGGAACCTGAGCGACCGGCATTGCCCGCCCGAGGCTCCCTGCGGCCGGGCGGGTGGGTTTGACAGGCACCTGACAAACTCAGATCGCCGCGACCCGAGCATCTCGGTGGCCGATGCCGCAACGACCACCAGGCATCGGGTGCCGCGACAGGCGGCTTGACAAGGCCACTACCGGGGGGCTCCAGGCCCCCAATCTTCCTCGTCGTCATTAGGGACCCCGGGCTCGAGTAAGCGGGGGTCCGGGTCCTCGGCGAGTTCCTCCTCCGCCCGCGTCAACTCTTCCTGGTTGATCGGCACCCGAACGGAGTTGGGCAGCGCCCCCGTGTACTGCGGAGGCCCGCTGCCCGGCCACCGCCCGCGGCGAACCAACCACATCACGCAGGCCACCAGCACCAGAACCGCGAGTCCGATGGTCATCGCGCCAGGACCACCCGGGCGTCGGCGGCAATGGCGCCAGCCGGGTAGGTCAGCAGCGGATTGATATCGAGTTCGGCGATCTCCGGAAAATCCTCGAACAACTGGGACACCCGGAGCAACACTTCCTCGGCGGCGCGATAGTCGATCGGCGGCTGCCCCCGGACGCCGGAAAGCAGCTTGGCCGACTTGAGGCCCTCGATCATGTCCCGGGCCTCGGACCGCGCCACCGGCGCCATCCGGAACACCACATCCCGCCAGACTTCGACGTAGATGCCCCCCAGCCCGAACATCAGCATCGGTCCGAACGACGGGTCCCGGCTCCCGCCGACGATCGTTTCGCGGCCCGCCGGCGCCATGCCCTGCACCAACACTCCCGTGATCACGGCATCCGGCGCGCTGACCGCGAGCCCTTCGACGATCCGCCGATACCCGTCGCGCGCGGCTTCCCCGCCCCGAATGTTGAGGATCACTCCGCCGACGTCGCTCTTATGAATGATCGCGGGCGCCACCACCTTGAGCACCACCGGCCCGCCGATCCGGTCCGCGATCGCCCCCGCCTGGTCGGCGCTGGTGGCCAACTCCGCGGGTGGCGTCGCAATCCCGTAGGCGGCGAGTAGCGCGAGGGCCTCGGTTTCCGGGAGCTTGGCGGCACCGCCGGCCCGGGCCCGGTCCAGAATCGCTCGCCCCGCGGCACGGTCAACCGGCAGCCGCTCGAGCACCGGCACCGTCCGTTCGCTCCATTCCCGTTGCCGGCAGAGGGCGGCCAGGGCCCGGGCCGCCGATTCCGGGAAGATGTAGGCCGGGATCTTGGCCTCGTAGAGCCCGGCTTTGCCCTGGGGCAATCCCTCGTGGCCCATCAGCACCGCCAGCACCGGCTTGTCGGTCCGGGTCACCGCCGCTTCGGCGATCGCTTCGGTCACGTCTCCCTGTTTGACGCCTAACGGGGGCACGAAGATGGCCACCGCGGAATCGACCGCGGGGTCCGACAGCAAGGCCGTGAGCGCCGTCTTGTAGCCGGCCGGCGTGGCCGAGGCGATCATGTCGAGTGGATTCCGGATCGAGGCGTATTCCGGAAAGAGCGGTTCGAGGGTGCGGACCGTGGCCGGTGACAATTCCGGAATCTCGATCCCCTCCCGTTCGAGGGCGTCGGCGGCCAGAATCCCGGGGCCGCCGGCGTTGGTGAGGACCGCCGTCCGCCGCGACCGCGGCGCGGCCCGGCCCGAGAACGCCATGGCGTAGTCGAACAACTCCCCGACCGTACCGGCCCGGAGCACGCCGGCTTGGGCCAGCATCGCATCCACCGCCGCGTCGCTCGCCGCCAGGGCCCCCGTGTGGGACGACGCCGCCCGGGCCCCGACCCGCGAGCTGCCCGATTTGACCACGATGATCGGTTTGGTCCGGGTGATCCGTGAGGCGATCTCCTTGAACCGGCGCGGGTTCCCGAAACTCTCGACGTACATCAGGATCACCTGGACGCCCGGATCGTGCTCCCACACTTCGAGCAGATCGTTGCCCGAGACATCCGGCTTGTTGCCGACCGACACGAACTGGGCAATCCCGATCCCGTACTCCCGGGCATAGTCGAGCACCGAGAGACCCATGGCGCCCGACTGCGATACGAACGCCGCATGCCCAAACGGCGGCAGATTCGGATAGAACGTGCCGTTCATCGAGACCGCGGGATCGCCGTTCAAGACCCCCATGCAGTTGGGGCCCACCATCCGGATGCCCCGCTCCCGAACGAACGCGGTGAGCCGCCGCTCCCGCTCCGCGCCCTCCCCGCCGATCTCCCGAAACCCGGCTGAGATGACCACCACCCCCTTGACCCCGCGGTCGGCGCACTCGGCCACCATCGGCTCGACCAGTTCTTTCGGCACCACGATCACGGCTTGGTCCACCGGGTCCGGAACGTCCCGAATGCTTTGATAGGCTCGAATCGAGCAGATCGAAGCGGCCTTCGGATTGATCGGATAGACTGGACCGGTGAACCCGCACCGGACCAGACTGGCCACGATTTCATGAGCCACGGTACCGGGGGTCCGGGAGGCCCCGATCACCGCGATCGAGCGGGGACGGAGAATGGAGTCGAGGTCTGGTCGAAGCATCCGGCAAACCTATGCGGTCTCGTTCCGCGCGCCTACCCTGCCCATGGTGAAGCGCCCTTTAGGGTAAGCCCCAGGTTCCTTCATCGGACCGGGGCTAGCCTTCAGCACCACCCGTCTGGAGTCGGCATGCAGAAAATGGCCCCCGCCCGAGCCCGCGGCCTCTCGACCTTGGTCGGCAACACCCCGCTCCTGGCAGTGCATCTCCGGTTCCGGGGCACCGAGCGGACCATCTTCGCCAAGTCCGAGAATCTCAACATGACCGGGAGCATCAAGGACCGGATGGCGCTCCACATCCTGCTCCAGGCCGCCCGCCGCGGAACCCTGAAGCCCGGCGGGATGATCATCGAGGCCACCAGCGGCAACACCGGGATTTCCTTTGCCGCCATCGGCCGGGCACTCGGCCATCCGGTCACGATCTTCATGCCCGACTGGATGAGCGTCGAACGGATCAACTTGATCCGCTCGTTCGGGGCCACCGTTCACTTGGTGAGCGCGGCTGAGGGCGGCTTCCTCGGCTCGATCGCGCGGGCGGACGCGCTGGCGGCGGCCACACCGGACGCGTTCCTGCCTCACCAGTTCTCCAACGACGACAACTCCGCCGCCCACGAGGCCACGACGGGCCCGGAACTCTGGGGGCAACTCGTCCATTTCGGGCTCAAACCGGACGCCTTCGTGGCGGGTGTCGGCACTGGTGGGACCATCATGGGCACCGGTCGCTACCTCCGGCGGATGCACCCGGCCATCAAACTCCATCCGCTCGAGCCGGCGAGTTCGCCGACGCTCAGCACCGGCCACAAGGTGGGCAGCCATCGGATCCAAGAGATCTCGGATGAGTTCATCCCGCCCATCGTCAACCTCGGCGAACTCGACCAAGTGGTCGCGGCCGACGACGGGGACGCCATCCTCATGGCCCAAAAACTCGCCTGCGAGTTGGGCCTGGCGGTTGGGATTTCGTCGGGGGCCAATCTGATCGGGGCGTTGCTGGCGCAGGATCTCCTCGGGCCAAGCGCGGTGGTGGCAACCGTTTTTTGCGACAGCAACAAGAAGTACCTCTCGACCGGCCTGATGAAGGTCGAACCGGTCAAACCGGGGTTCTTGTCATCGGACGTTGAGTTTCTCGGGTTCTCGGTGGCGGGCCGGAACTGCGGGATGTGCGTTCCGGCCAATCGGCCCGACGCCGACGATTGAGTCGGGCGGAGGCCCGTTAGGGAGCTTTGCGCCGAGCCACCGGACACGCCGGCCACGCCGACGCTTGACCGCCAGGACCCGGCGGCAACACCCGGCGTTCGCGGGACATCGTCTCGGGATCCTCCGACGCCAGATACGCCAGCATCGCCGCAAGGGTCGCGTTGTTCTTGAGGTCGTCGAGGATCAGCTTGTCGTAGGTGTCCCGGTTCGTATGCCAGGTGTACTGGCGATAGTCGGGATAGTTGGACTGGAGGCGAAAGGACGGCGCCCCGGCGCACAAGAACGACATGTGGTCGCTGCCTCCCCGCTCGGGCTCGCCGGGCAGGTCGAGATCGATCAGGCTTTCGATTTCCGACGGCAGCTTTGAAAGCCACCGGCCAAAATGACTCCCCGCTCCGGTCAGGCCCATCATCCGGATGTAGTCGATTCGCCAGGTCCCGTTGTCCTGATTGAAGGCCGTCTGGAGCCCGTTGACCACCTCAGGGTGGTCCTCGGCGTAGGCGCGCGAACCGATGAGTCCTTGCTCTTCCCCGCCCCAGTGGCCAACGACGATCGTCCGCTTCGGGTTCGGATACGCGGCCTTGAGGAGGCGCATCGCCTCCGCCATCATGATGGTGCCGCTGCCGTTGTCAGTGGCGCCGGAGGCACCGTCCCACGAATCGAGGTGGGCCGAGAGGAGGACGTATTCGTTCGGCTTCTCGGTTCCCTTGATTTCGCCCACCACGTTGAACATCGGCTGTTCGGAGAGTTCCTCTGAGCGCGCGTCGAGACGGAGCCGGGGCCCTTGGTTGTTGCCGGCGAGCCGGAACAGCAAGCCGTAGTCCTCACAGCTCACGTCGAGCATCGGGACGGTTTTCGTCTGGGCGTTGAAGACCTTATTGACGCCCCATCCCGCCGACCAGAGCGAGGTGACGATACCGGCCGCTCCGCTTTGATCGATGGCGGTGACGGCCCCCCGACCGAGTTTCTGAATCCGGGTGTTCCACGCTCGCCGAGCCAGGTCGCGTTGCTCCTTCATTCGCGTGACCGAGGCCGGCCGCGCGAGCCGCTCCCAATTTTCATCGGGCCGACAGGTCGGTTCCGCCTGCGACCACAGAATGAACTTGCCCCTGGCGCTCGGAAGCCAGGCCGCGAATGCCGCGGAGTCGGCGAGGTCGGGGGCCAACACCACGTCACCCTCAACCGGTTTGGAGGTGCCCGGACTCCACGCGAGCATCAGGCCCTCGAGCGTGCGTTGCCGGGGCGCGATCAGGTCGATGTGACTGTACCCTCGCTTCCAGCCTCGCCACGTCCCGTACTTCTCCTTCTTCGCGGCCACACCCCACGCCGCGTACTGCGCCGTGAGCCAGTCGGTGGCCGCCAAGTAACCCGGCGAGCCGGAGAGCCGGGGCCCAATCGAGTCAGTCAGAATCTGGGCCAGGGTGGCGACTCGGGACCGATCCGTCATCCCTTCTTCCCAGATCCGCTTGATAACGGGGTCGGCGGTCGGGAAGGTCTGGGCCGACATCACGGCCGGCAGAGCGAGTGCGAGGCCAAGAACAACCCGGAACGGCGAGGCGAGCATGGAGGTACTCCGGAGGAGTGAAACAGCGTGGTCGCGGGGAAAAATAGTCGGTCAGGGGGTTGCGTCTACTGCCGCCGACTGGCAGTTTCCGCTTCAACCTCAACGCCACCAAACACAAGACCGAGTGCCTGCACTCCCCGGGAGATCCGTCATGATCCGCCTGTCACGATTCGTTTCGTTCTTGCTGCTCTGCGGCCTCGTCGCGACCACCGCCGCGGCGCAGCGCGGAACCCCGAACCCCACCGTCGGGCTCGACGCCTACATCCAGGACGCACTCGTCAAGTTCAAGGGCGTGGGCCTGGCCATTGCGGTGGTCCGGAACGACTCGATCGTCTACGCCAAGGGATTCGGCGTGAAGAAACTGGGCGACCCGGCACCGGTGACGCCCCGAACCGTGTTTGCCGTCGGTTCCACCAGCAAGGCCTTCACCACCGCCGCCCTCGGCATGTTGGTGGACGAGGGCCGGATCGGCTGGGATACCCGGGTCACCGACGTCATGAAGGGCTTCGAGCTCTTCGACCCGGCGGTCACTCGCGAACTCACCGTTCGAGACCTGGTGACCCACCGGAGCGGCCTCTCCCGCGGCGACCTGCTCTGGATGGGGACTAATCTCTCCCGGGCTGAAGTGATCCGCCGGGTCCGCTACCACAAGCCGACCTGGAGCCTCCGGACCACCTTCGGGTACCAGAACATCATGTACCTCACCGCCGGCGAGATCATCCCCGCCACCACCGGCCGTTCCTGGGACGATTTCCTGAAGGAGCGGATCTTCCAGCCGCTCGGGATGACCAATTCGACCACCACGACCCAAGGGCTCGACAAACAGCCCGACGTGGCGCGGCCGCACACCGAGATCGACGGTAAGCTGGTCCCGATCGAGTATCGGCGGATCGACAACATCGGCCCGGCCGGGTCGATCAACTCGAACGTACTCGACATGGCCCAGTGGATCCGGCTTCAATTGAACGGCGGGGTGGCCAACGGGCGTCGGCTCCTCAGCCCGGCCACCCACGGCGAGATGTTCACGATGCAGATGCCGATCGCGCCGGGCGGCGAGCTCAACTTCCTCTACCCGGGCGCCAATTTCCTCGGCTACGGCCTGGGCTGGTTTCTGTTCGATCACGCCGGCCGGAAGGTGGTCGAACATTCCGGCGGGATCGACGGCATGACCACCGAACTCGTCATGGTCCCGTCGGAAAAACTCGGCGTGATCGTGTTGACCAACTCCAGCAGTTCGATCGCCGCGTTCCCGGTGGCGCGCGGGGTGATCAACCGGTTCCTCGGCGTCGCGGCCGATCCGGTCGTGGCGATGCTCCCGATGGTCGCCATGGCCGAGGCCGCCGGCGCCAAGCTGGAGGACAGCATCGTCAAGGCGCGGGCGGTCGGGAAAGGCCCGGCCCACGACCTCGCCGCCTACACCGGGATCTATGACAACCCGATGTTCGGACCGGCCCGGGTCACGGTCGACAGCGGCCGGTTGAAGTTGGCCGTCGACGCCCAGTCGGTGCCGGTGAGCCTGGAGCATTGGCACTACGACGTGTTCCGCGCCACGTCGATGGACCGGCGGCTGCCCAAGACCTGGACCTCGTTCCGGATCGCACCCGACGGTTCGGTGGCCGGCCTGACGGTGGACGGCCTGGAGCAAGAGTTCGTTAGGCGCCCGGCCGCCGTGTCGGCCATTGCGTGCGACCCCTCGGACCCGGATCGTTCCCGCTTGACCACGCGGCCCTCTCCCTACGACTCGGTGGCCATTACCACCGGCGCCGTAACCGCACGACTCTGTTATTCCCGTCCCTCGATGCGGGGACGGACCGTCTTCGGGACTCCGCTCGCGCAGTATGACTCGGTGTGGCGCACCGGCGCCAACGACCCGACCACGCTCCGCACCACCGCGCCGATCGAGCTCGCCGGCGTCAAGCTCGGAGCCGGCGCCTACACCATCACCACGATTCCGAGCCGGACCACCTGGCAGATCTTGGTGAGGGATCCGGTGCGCAGCCAGGAAGTGGGCCGCGCCACCCTCCCTTCCGAAGCGGTGAGCGATCCGATCGAAACGTTCACGATCCGCTCGGTGGCGACGGGAGCGGACACGTCGGAACTGATCTTGGAGTGGGAAAAGACCCGGGTCCGAATCCCGGTCAAAGCGGCCGCGGTTCCCCGCAGCTGATCCGGCGCATCGGGAAGTTCATCCCCCGCACCTGACCGTTCTGGTCGCCCTCGATCCGGGCGACCAGCGAGTCGGTGCCCCGGGCGCGATAGATGATTCGTTGCGGAAAATCGTGGCCGGGATTGCTGAAGACCACCATGGTATCAGAGAGGGTGACGGCCGGGAACACCGTCTCGGCCTGCCGGGACGGACGCGCGATGTAACTGGTCGTTCCGCCCCGGCTTTCGACCCGGAGGTGTTCGAACTCCCGGGCGGTGTCGCGCACCACGGTCCGGCTCATCCCCATCATCAGGCCGCCCAGCGGGCTCATCCATTGTTCGTGGATCACCCGCGGGCCGGCCCGAAGCTCCCAGCACCCCGCCATCCACTGGAGCCCTGGGTCCGGTGGGACCGATTGCGCCGTGGCGGGCCGAATCCCGAGGATTCCTGCCATCGCACTCACGGCAGCCAAGATGTTTCGCATCGAAGAGCTCCAAGACGAGGATGAGGGGGGAACCTAGCACCTCGCGAGCCTACCCGAATTCACCGCGTTCTTCGCGGCGGGCTACCGGCCGGGCGGCCGGTAGCCCGAAGCGGCGTCACTGGGCTCGGACCAGTAGCCAAAGCGCCGACCCGAACCCGATCGCCACGACGGCCCGGCGAACCCACACTTGGCCGACCCGTTGGGCTACTCGGGACCCGACGTATCCACCGACCAAGCTCGCCGCCGCCATCACCACCGCCAGCGGCCAGACCACGGCACCCTTAGCGGCAAACAACAGCGCCGCCACCAAGTTGGCCGACAACGCCCCAAAGACC
>SXGU01201350.1_pt1 | contig 11778 bp, 9 predicted proteins | sample 3174531 | NCBI WGS metagenome assembly SXGU01 (sample SAMN11356863, study PRJNA531348) | freshwater metagenome | isolation source: freshwater sample F1-140 | place: China: Fuxian Lake, Yuxi | collected 2017-12-25
CTTTTGACCGAAACGATAGTGTTTTCGTAAAAATACACTCTATTTTCGGGAAAGTGTAATCAAATCGGTCAAAAAACGCTTCACCGAGACGAAAATGAAGTCATTTTTGACCGAAACGGTGCTAATTTATTGAGTGAAATCGCCATATTACAAAAAGTCATTTTATTACAATATCAATCGATTTGATAGGAAAAAATTTCCACTTTATTATAATAAAACGGAAAACTTTTCCGTTCCAAACTTGTTCTCCAAATAATGATTTGGAGAAATAAATATCTCTCCAAAATCGGATTTAATAAATAAAAGAAAATCCATTTTACAGAAAAATAAAATTGTATTTTTCAAATTATATTTTGACAAAAATTATTTTTAAAATTTTCCAAATTAGTTTTAGAAAAATAATTTTATCAATTTATTTTTTATATAAAATAAAAATGGGACACAAATTTTTTTATGTCCCAATAATTTTATTTACAACAATAAAAATTTATTTTTTCAAAATTGTTTTTTTAAATTTAATTTCAACTTCTCAAAAATTCAACAATCAATCTTACACCAACACCACTTCCACCTTTTGGAGAGTACGGAAAATTTTCTTCAAGAATTGCAGTTCCTGCAATATCAAAATGTATCCATTTAAAATTTCCAATAAATTTTTTTAAAAACATTGCAGCAGTAATTGCTCCGCCCCATCTTCCTCCAACATTTTTTACATCAGCAACATCGCTTTTGATAAGTTTCTCATACTCTTCAAACATTGGCAATTCCCAAACTCTTTCATAAGTTTTTTCTCCCGCAAGTTTTAGTTTTGCCATAAGGTCATTATCGTTTCCCATCATTCCTGTTGCGTAATGTCCCAAAGCAACAACACACGCACCAGTAAGTGTGGCAAAATCAATTACACAATTTGGATTAAATTTACTTGCATAAGAAAGGGCATCAGCAAGAACCAATCTTCCTTCTGCATCAGTGTTATCAACTTCGGAGGTTTTTCCACCAAAGTGCGTGATGATATCTCCCGGTTTTAAAGCAGTTCCACTTGGTAAATTTTCAGCAGCAGGAATTAAACCAACAATATTTACGGGAAGTTTTAGTTTTGCAACAGAATTAAAAATTCCAATAACAGTTGCAGCACCACTCATATCCATCTTCATTTCAGCCATATTTTGTGCGGGTTTTATTGATATTCCGCCGCTATCAAATGTAATTCCTTTTCCAACTAAAACAATTGGATTTTTATTTTTTGCGTTGTTGTATTCCAAAATAATAAATCGCGCATCTTTATTGCTTCCGTTACTTACTGATAAAAGTCCGTTGAATTTTTGTTGAGCGATTTTTTTCTTATCCCAAACAGTGCATTTGAAATTATTTTCTTTTGCAATTTTTTTTGCAACTTGAGAAAGTGTTTCGGGATAAATTTCATTTGATGGAGCGTTTTCTAAATCTCTTGCCAAAATTGTTCCACTGCAAATTATTTCTGATGTTTGAATTGATTTTTCAATTGAGGTATCTTTTTGTTCAAGAAGAAAAGTTACAGAGTCAATTTTATTTTCTTCTTTTTTAGAAATATATTTTTCATATTTGTATTGAGATAGAATTATTCCTTCTGTAAGAGAATGTGCTATTTCATTGGGTGAAATTGAGGTTGCAATTTTTTGAATTGAAGAAAAATCAAGTGAAATGGTTTTTGTTTTGTGAGATTTGGAGTGATTTGAAAATGTTGCAGCAAGTTGGCGAATTATTTCTAATGAAATTTTTTCTTTTTCTCCACAACCAATAAAAATTATTCGTGGAGTTGGAATTTCGTTTTGAAAAATTGTAATTGTTTCAAATTTTTTTGCACTAAATTTTTCTAATGTAAAAATTCCATCGCACGTTTTTTGCAATTCTTTCGGAAGAAATTGTATTTGTTGAGATAAATTTTTTTCTGCAATAAAAAATATAATTGCATCTGATTTGAATGTTTTAAAATTATTGTTTGAAATTTTTATTTTCATTTTATTTAAAGTTTATTATTGTAAAAATTTTCTATTTCAGAAATTAGTTTTGGAAGAAATTCATCCAAACGTATATCAAATACTCTCGCTCCAGAAGCGTTTTTATGTCCTCCTCCAGCAAATTTTTTTGCAAATTCATTTACGGCAATTTCTCCTTTTGAACGAAAACTAATTTTCACACCGTCATTTAATTCATTTATCAAAATTCCAATTTTTATATTTTCAATACTCATCAAATAACTCGTAAAACCATCTGTCGCAATTTCATTTGTATTTGTTTCAATAAAATTTTGTTTGGAACAAAAAGAAATTGCAATTTTGTTTTCGCAAAAAAACTTTATTTGAGAAAGCATTTTTCCTAACAAACTAATTTTTCCCAAACTCCAATTTTCATAAACATTTTCGTATGTTGAAGTTGGAGACGCTCCTTTTGAAATTAAATCTGCTGCAATAAAAAAAGTTTTGTCAGTTGTTCGTGGATAGCGAAATGAACCCGTATCAGTCATAATTGCTGTATAAAGCGATGTTGAAATTGATTCGTTAAAATCAAATTTTTCCGTCATTGAAGAAATGAGGTTGTAAACAATTTCTCCCGTTGAAGCAAGAGAAGTATCAGTAAAATAAAAATCACAAAAATTTTCTTCATCTAAATGATGATCAATTATAATTTTTTTTGCCGTTGATGTTTTTACAATATTTTCCATTGATTTTAAACGGCTTCCGCTGTTTGTATCAAGTACCATAATTACATCACAAGATAAAATTTTTTTATCTAAAGAAGTTTCATACTTCTCAATTTTTTTTTCTTTGTCAAGAAAAATATAATTCTTTGGTGTTTCACTGCAATTTATTATTGAAACATTTTTTCCCATTTGCAAAAGAAAATTTGCCATCGCAATTACACTTCCAATTGCATCTCCATCGGGATTCACATGTGTTGTCAAAATAAAACTTTTATTTTCTAAAATAATTTTTTGAAATAATTTAATATCAATTGCCATTTTGTTGTAATAAAAAAGCGAGTTTTTATCTCGCTTTAATTGTGTTATTGTTGAAAATCTTAATTCAGTAAATTTATTTTATTATCCACGTTTGTCCACTTTGAATTAAATTATTGAAACTTCCTTTTTCTTTTACAACGGCATTTTCAATTTGGCGTTCAATATCTTTCTCGTAAGTTGGTCTTTCAATTGCACGGAAAATTCCAATTGGTCGCGGCATTCCTTCCATTGCATTAAAATTCGCAAGTATAAATGCAAGCACACTATCTTTTTCATTGTGTACAAGTAAATCATTTACAGAATTTGTTCCATCTAATGAAACAACTTTTGGAGTAAATCCATCAAGTTTAATTCCTTTATTTTTTTCTTTTCCAAATACCATTGGTTTTCCATGTTCTAATAGAAGAACATTGTCGTCTTTACTTTCCTTTTCTGTAAATTGGAAAAACGCACCATTATTGAACACATTGCAGTTTTGATAAATTTCAATAAACGTAGTTCCACAAAAATTGTGAGCACGTTTTAAAATCATTTGCATATGCTTTGTATCTCTATCAAGAGTTCTTGCTACAAAACTTGCTTCTGCTCCAAGTGCAAGAAGAAGAGGATTAAATGGATGATCTACTGAACCAAGTGGTGTTGATTTTGTAACTTTTCCATATTCAGAAGTTGGAGAATATTGACCTTTTGTAAGGCCATAAATTTGATTGTTAAAAAGCAATATTTTTAAATTTACATTTCTACGAAGCGTGTGAATTAAATGATTTCCACCAATACTCATTCCATCGCCATCTCCAGTTACAACCCAAACTGAAAGTTCAGGACGAGCAATTTTAATTCCTGTTGCAATTGAAGGTGCTCTTCCGTGAATGCTATGAAATCCATATGTATTCATATAATATGGAAATCTACTTGAGCACCCAATTCCAGAAACAAAAACAACGTTGTGTTTTGGAACTCCAAAATCTGGAAAAATTCTTTGTGTTTGAGCAAGTATTGAATAGTCGCCACATCCGGGACACCAACGAACATCTTGATTTGATTGAAAATCTTTGGAAGAATACGTTGGTTGTTCAAAACTTGTTTGAATCGGTTCTAAAGTTTCTTGAATTAAAGACATATATTTTTATTTTAAAAGTTCATCAATTTTATTTTCAATTTCAATTGATTTAAATGGTTGTCCTTCTACTTTTGTTAGCGAAATTGTATTTACAAAAAAAGTGTGTTTCAAAACTTTTGAAAGTTGTCCTAAATTTAATTCTGGAACAAGAATTTTGTCAAACTTTTTCAAAATTTCACCAACATTTTTTTGAAAAGGGTTTATATATTTTAAATGCAAATGTGAAATATATTTATTTTCTTTTCGTTTGTTATTTACAGCGGTTTTGGCTGCTCCATAAGTTCCTCCCCAACTCACCAAAAGTAATTTTCCACTTTCCTTTCCATCAATTTCTGCGAGAGGAATATCCTCTGCAATTTTTTCAATTTTATTTTGGCGAAGACGAACCATGTAATCATGATTTTGTGCGTCATAACTTACATTTCCAGTAACCTGTTGTTTTTCAAGACCACCAATTCTATGTTCCAAATTCGGAGTTCCAGGAATTGCCCAAGGACGAGCTAGTGTTTTTTCATCTCTCAAATATGGAAAGAAGCCATCTTTTTCTGTTCTGAAATTTATATTTATATCAGATAAATCTTCTATCAACGGAAAGTTCCATGGTTCAGATCCATTTGCTATGTATCCATCTGAGAGTAAAATTACTGGAACCATAAATTTGGTTGCAATTCTACATGCTTCATATACAGTATAAAAACAATCAGAAGGTGTTTTTGCTGCTATTACACAAACAGGAGATTCTCCATGTCTTCCATAAAGTGATTGTAATAAATCTGATTGCTCAGTTTTAGTTGGAAGTCCTGTACTTGGTCCACCTCTTTGAACATTGATAATTACAAGAGGAAGTTCTGTCATTACAGCAAGACCAAGTGCTTCGCCTTTTAAAGCAAGTCCTGGACCACTTGTAGTTGTAATAGCAAGTGCTCCCGCAAAAGATGCTCCAATTGAACTTGTGATAGCAGCAATTTCATCTTCTGCTTGAAAGGTTTTTACGCGGAAATTTTTGTAATAAGATAATTCATGTAAAATATCACTTGCAGGAGTTATTGGATAACTTCCAAGAAATAAACCAAGTTTAGATTTTTCTGATGCCGCAATAAGTCCAAGTGCAACAGCTTCGTTTCCTGTAACAGAACGATAATTTCCCGGTTCAAGTTTTGCAGGTTGTACATCATATCGTACAGTAAAAATTTCAGTAATATCTCCATAGTTAAAACCAGCTTTTAAAACTTTTATGTTTGCATCTACATACTTTGGAGTTTTTTTAAATTTTTCTTGCATCCATTCAATTGTTGGTTCAAGAGGACGATTGTACATCCAATACATAAGTCCAAGAGCAAAGAAGTTTTTGCATCTATCTATTTCTTTAGATGTAAGTTGAGTATCTGAAAGCGTGAGACTTGTTAGCTTTGAAATGTTTATAACGTGCAATTTATATTTTGAAAGCGAACCATCTTCAAGTGGATTTGAATTGTAACTTGCAAGAGATAAGTTTTTATCATCAAAACTATCACTATTTGCAATGATTGTTCCACCATCAATTAAACCGTTTAGATTTACCTTTAATGCAGCCGGATTCATTGCAACTAAAACATCACAAACATCTCCCGGTGTGTAAATTTCTGTGGAACCAAAATGAATTTGAAAACCGCTTACACCAAATAAAGTTCCTGCAGGAGCCCTAATTTCAGCTGGATAATCAGGAAGAGTACTTAAATCATTTCCAAGAAGTGCTGTTGTGCTTGTGAATTGCATTCCTGTGAGTTGCATTCCATCTCCAGAATCGCCAGCAAATCTTATTGTTATATCTTCTTTTTGTAATAATTCTTTCATAAAAAATAATTTGTAAAAGATTTTTATCCAATTTCATTTAAGAATGGAATCCATTCTGTAATTTTTCCTGCAATGATTGCAAGTTGATTGAAATAAATCAAAACACCTATAACTAAAAGCATAATTCCACCACCAACTTCTACTTTTCGCATATGCTTTTTAATGCGATTAAATAAATTGTAAAAAAGCGTAATGCTAAATCCTGTAATAAAAAATGGAATTCCAAGTCCAAGTGAATATACCGCAAGGAGAGAAATTCCCTCCCAAATTTTTTCTTGTTGAGATGCTATTGCAAGTATTGCTGCAAGTATTGGTCCAATACACGGCGTCCATCCAAACGCAAACGCAAATCCAACTAAAAATGCTCCAAGTGTTCCAAGTGGTTTTGAACTTGTGTGAAATCGTTGTTCATAACTTAAAAACGGAATTTTAAATAACCAATTAAAATGGATTATACTTCCAATCTTAAAATTTATTTCTCCAATCATATTGAGTGCAAAAATTATAATTAAAACACCAGATATTTTGCTAATCAAATTTACTTCTTTGGAAAGAAATTGACTTATTGCCGTTGCACTTGCTCCAAGTAAAATGAAAACAATTGAAAATCCTAAAATAAAAGATAACACACGAAACAAAATTACATTGCGAACCTTTTTTTTATCTGAGTCAGATTTCATTGCATCTATAGAAACTCCTGAAATAAATGAAATGTATCCAGGAACAATTGGCAACACACATGGAGAAATAAAAGATAGAAGTCCAAATATAAATGCGGTAAATAAATTTACACTTTCCATAAAATTTTCAAGAAAGATATTGTGATTTTATTTCACAGCAAAATTAAATTTTTAATTTCACCAATTGAAATTGTTCCTTCACGAATAATTTCTATTTTATCAGTTGAAACATCTACAATCGTTGATGGATTATTTTGCAACGTTCCAACATCTACAATTAAATCAACTTTTTTTTGAAATGTTTCTATCATTTTTTTGTGAGAGAAAATTTTTTTTCCAGAAATATTTGCACTTGTTGAAACAATTGGAAAATTTGTTTTTGAAATTATATCTAAACAAAATTTTGAGTTTGGAATTCTAACACCAATTTTATTTGTATTTGAAGTTAAAATTTTTGAGACATTTTTTTTTGACTTAAAAATAATTGTGATTGATTTTTGGTAAAAATTTTCAATCAATTTTTTTGCAATTGGAGGAATATTTTCTATAATAGAATCAATCATTTCGATTGAGTTTGCTAATACAAGAAAAGGTTTAGAGGAGTCGCGGTTTTTAAGTTCAAAAATTTTTTGAATTGCAATTTCATTAAACATATTGCAACTTAATCCATAAATTGTATCAGTTGGAAGCAAACTTATTTTTCCGTTTTTTAAATTTTCTGAAATTTGAAAAATATTTTCTGCTGTATAATTTTCTATGTTGATTTTTACTTTCATAAGTTCGTTTCAAAAAATTTTATTGCTTCATCAATATCAATTTTATTTCCACAGTCAAAATGTTTTTTGGGACAATTTTTAAAGCCATGAATTCCACATGGTTTGCAATTTAAATTTTTTACTTCTACGATTTTACTTTTTTCTGATAATGGAAAAAATCCAAATTCAAAAACCGTGGAACAAAAAAATGCAACAACAGAAGAATTTGTTGCAGAAGCAAGATGAAGTGGTGCAGAATCATTTACAAAATTCATTTTTGCAAATGTCATAAACAAAGCTGATTGCAATAGTGAAAATTCACCACACAAATTCACTACATTTTTATTTGAAGAAGAGAGTATAAGTTCATCTCCAAAATTTTTATCGTTAAAACTTCCCAAAAGATAGATTGTAAATTGAGTTGGAATTTTATTGCACAATTCAATCCATTTGTTTTTTGGCAATTGTTTTGTTAACCAAACGGAAGATGGAAAAATGCAAATGAAATTTTCTTTTTTATAAGTTGAAATTTTTTCTAAATCACTTTGAGAAAAATAAAGTTTGGGTTTTACAAACTCAAAATCTGTAATTTCTTCAATTAAATCAATGTTTCTATGAACTTCATGTTTTCCAAATTTGATTTTATGTTTTACAGATTTGGAAAATAAAAATGAAAGTGGATTTTTGTCAAAGCCAATTTTAAATTTTGCTTTTGAAAAAATTGCAAAAATTCCAGAAGAAAAAAATCTATGAACATTTACTGCATAGTTATAATTATTTTTTCTAATTTGTAAAATAAGTTTGAAAAAATTTTTGAACTTATTTTTTTTCTTTTCCCAAATTAAAATTTCATTTACATTGGGATTATTTTGTAAAAGAATTTCATTTCCCTTTCGCAAAAGAAAATCTATTTGTGAATTCGGAAATTTTTTTTTTAGTTTTTCAATTATTGGAGTAGCGAGAATTACATCACCAATGAATGCTGTTTGAATTATCAAAATTTTCATTGAGTGTTTTTCCATCTTCTATGCATCCAAAGCCATTCTGTGGGAAATTTGCGAATAAAATTTTCAACAGCAGTTGTGTGAATTTGAGTCAATTTTTTTATTGCGTCATTATCGTCTTTTTTTTCAAATAAAATTTCTTCCCAAATAAGTTTAAAATTTTTTTTCTCTCGTAAAATTAAAATTAAAATTATTGGAGAATTTGTTCTCAATGCAAAGACAGAAGTTCCAGAAAATGTTGAAACTTGTTGTCCAAAAAAATTCACATAAACGCTTTCTTTTGGAGCACTTTGATCAGATAAAATTGCAACAAGTTTTTTTTCATTTAAACATTTTAAAATTTCACTTACATTATTCATTGGAATTGGATAATTCCCAAATTTTGTACGCAACATAGAAATTCTTTTATCAACGAATTTATTGTGTTGTGGTTTTACAACAAGATTCACTTTTCTTTCAAAAAAAAGTCCAATTGAAATTGCTAAAAGTTCCCAATTTCCAAAATGTGCAGAAAGAATAATTGCGGATTTGTTTTCAATTTTTTTTTTAAGTTCTTCTAAATTTTCAAATTGAACTAAATTTAAAATTTTCTTTTGAGAAAATTTTTGAATTGAAAAAAATTCAGCAAATGAAGTTAAAAAATTTTCAAACGATTTTTTTGCAATGAAGTTAATTTCATTTTCAGTTTTTTCAGGAAAAGATTTTTTTAAATTTTCAATTGCAATTTTTCTTCTTTTTGAAATTAAATAGTAAGATATTTTTCCCAAACACTTTCCAATTTTTTGTGAAAGAAAAAATGGAAGAAGGAAAAAAAACTTTTCCAAAAAAAGAAATATGATATATTCTAATTTATGCTTCATTTATTTGTAGCAAATTTACAAATTGATTTTCTTATTTTTCGTGAAACTTTTTATGTTCAAATCAGAAGATACAATTTCAGCAATTGCAACGTCACTTGGAGAAGGTGGAATTTCTATAATTAGAGTAAGTGGAAAAAACGCAATTAAAATTAATGAATTTTTTTTTCGTGGAAATATAAAACTAAACGAAGCAAAAACTCAAACCGTTCATTTTGGGAATTTTGTAGATACAAATGAAAATATTTTGGATGAAGTTGTTGTGACAATTTTTCGTGAACCAAATTCATATACGGGAGAAAATCTCATTGAAATTTCTTGTCACGGGGGAATTTTTGTGACAAAGAAAATTTTAGAAACAATTTTAACAAAATGTAGAATTGCTGAAAATGGAGAGTTTACAAAACGACGATTTTTAAACGGCAAAATTGATATTTCACAAGCAGAAGCGGTTGCAGATTTAATTTCTGCAAAATCAGAAAGTGCTTACAGAAGTTCGCTTTCTCAATTGAAAGGAAGTTTATCACAAAAAATTTCTGAAATTCAAAACAAGTTGATAAACATTTGCTCTCTTCTGGAATTAGAACTTGATTTTATTGAAGAAGGATATGAATTTGCAGACAGAAACTTTTTAAAGCAAGAAGTTGAATCTACAATTTTGAAAATTGAAAGTTTGATAAATTCATATAATATTGGGAAGTATTTTAGAAATGGAGTGAGAGTTGTCTTAATTGGAAAACCAAATGTTGGAAAATCAAGTGTTTTTAACGCGATTTTAGAAGAAAACCGCTCTATTGTAACTGAAATTGCGGGAACAACTCGCGATACAATTGAAGCAGAAACTAATATAGGAGGAACAGTTTTTAGATTTATTGATACAGCAGGAATTCGTGAAACGGAAAATATTGTTGAAAGCGAAGGAGTTAAGAGAAGTTTGGAAGAAATTGAAAAAGCAGATTTAATTTTGGAAATTTTTGATATTTCAAACAAAAATAAATTAAAAATAATTAACCAAAACAATAAAAAGTTACTTATTGGAAACAAAGTTGATTTAGTTTGTGAAAAAGAATACGAAAAATTTGAAAATATGTGTTTTGTTTCTGCAAAAAATAAAACCGGATTTAGTGATTTGAAAAAAAAAATTTTAGAAAAAACAATTTATTCAAACAAAAATTTAACAGAAATAATCGCAATTACAAGTTTAAGACATAAAGATCTGTTAGAAAAAGCAAAAGAAAGGTTAAAAATATCTTTTGATGGAATGAAAAACAATATTTCATCAGAGTTAATTTCTTGTGATATCCGTTTGGCGATAAATTTTTTGGGAGAAATAGTTGGAAAATTTTCTTCTGAAGATTTACTTAATAATATATTTTCAAAATTTTGTATTGGAAAATAGTTTCACATGAAACATTTGGATAAAAATTATTTTGACATTGTTGTTATTGGCGGTGGACATGCTGGAATTGAAGCGGCGTATTCTTCTTCTAAATTGGGAATGAAAACGCTTATGATTACAATGTCAGTTGATGCTGTTGGAAGAATGTCTTGTAATCCCGCAATTGGAGGAACTGCAAAAGGTCAATTAGTTCGTGAAATTGATGCTTTAGGTGGAATTATGGGAAAAATTACCGACGAAACAGGAATTCATTTTAAAATGTTAAATAAATCAAAAGGTCCAGCGGTTTGGTCTCCAAGATCACAAAACGATAGAGATTTATATTCAAAAAAAGCAAAAGAGTATTTATTTTCTCTTGAAAACCTTACAATAGTTGAAGATACAGCAGATGAAATTTTTGTGAAAACTGAAAATAATCAAAAAATTGTAACGGGAATAAAAACGAAAACATTTGAAATAAAATGTAAATCTGTTATAATTTGCGCTGGAACATTTCTGAGAAGTTTAATGCATACAGGAGATGTTCAAACTGTTGGTGGACGATTTGGTGAAAAATCTTCGAATAATTTGACAACAATGCTAACAAGTTTTGGACTACATTATGGGCGATTGAAAACTGGAACTCCTCCAAGAATTGATTTATATTCTATTGATTTTTCATCAGTTGAAGAGCAAACACCAGACGAAGTTCCAATTCCGTTTTCATTTTCTATTGAAAAAATTAAGAATAAACAAATTCCAATGTACTTGACTCACACAAACAAGAAAACAAAGGAAATTTTAAAAAACGGTCTTCACAAGTCCCCTCTTTTTACTGGAATAATTAAGGGAACTGGTCCAAGATATTGCCCATCAATTGAAGATAAAATTGTAAGATTTGAAGATAAGCCATCTCATCATATTTTTTTAGAGCCTGAAGGATATAATATAAATGTTGTTTATGTGAATGGGTTTTCTTCAAGTTTACCATCAGAAATTCAATATTCCGCGTTAAAAACAATACAAGGTCTTGAAAACTGTAAAATGATTCGTTCTGGATACGCGGTTGAATATGATTATTTTCCATCAAATCAATTAAAATTAAGTTTGGAAATAAAAGAAGTTTCAGGATTATTCAATGCGGGACAAATAA
>SXGU01022768.1_pt1 | contig 11776 bp, 11 predicted proteins | sample 3174531 | NCBI WGS metagenome assembly SXGU01 (sample SAMN11356863, study PRJNA531348) | freshwater metagenome | isolation source: freshwater sample F1-140 | place: China: Fuxian Lake, Yuxi | collected 2017-12-25
AGTCGGTGAAGGCTGTCGTCGAACTGTCCGGCGGCCGGGAAGCCACGCCGGAGGAACTCATCGCCTGGTGTAAGGAAAAGCTGGCCGGCTACAAGTGCCCGCGCAGCGTGGAGATCGTGGCCGAGTTGCCGCGCACCCCCACCGGCAAATTACTCAAGAAGGATCTGCGCAAGCCCTACTGGGAGAATCGCGAACGCGCGATCTGATGCCCGTCAACCACTGATGGACCTCGACGACCTGCTGGATCGTCTGCACGTCGTCGCGCTACCGATGCGGGTGCGCTTCCGCGGCATCACGGTGCGAGAAGTCGCCCTCATCGACGGCCCTGCGGGTTGGGGCGAGTTCGGCGCGTTCCCGGAGTATCCGCCGCAGGAAGCCGCGTACTGGCTTGCCTCAGCGATCGAATCCGCCTACGGGACAAGGCCTGCGGCGCGGCGTGACTCGATTCCGATCAACGCCACCGTCCCAGCGGTGCCGGCCGGGCAGGTGGCCGAGGTGCTGGCCAGATTTCCCGGTGCGACGACGGCCAAGGTGAAGGTCGCCGAGCCGGGCCAGGCCCTGGCCGAGGACGTGGCCCGGGTCAACGCGGTGCGGGCGCTGATCCCGACGGTGCGGGTGGACGCCAACGGCGGCTGGACGCTCGAGCAGGCGGTTGCGGCCGCGGCCGCCCTCAGTGTCGACGGTCCGCTGGAATACCTCGAACAACCCTGCGCCACCGTGGCTGAACTCGCACTCCTGCGACGGCGCATCGACATCCCGGTGGCCGCCGATGAGAGCATCCGCAGGGCCACCGACCCGTTGGCCGTCGTGCGGGCGGGCGCGGTCGACATCGCGGTGCTCAAGGTCGCCCCACTGGGCGGCGTCGCGGCTCTGCTGCGTATCGCCGCCGCCATCGATATCCCGGTGGTCATCTCCAGCGCGCTGGACTCCGCGGTCGGCATCGCCGCCGGCCTCGCTGCCGCGGCGGCGCTGCCCCGACTGGAGCACGCCTGCGGGCTGGGCACCGGAGGATTGTTCGTCGACGACGTCGCCGACCTCGCGGTCGCCGATGGCTCTCTTGCGGTGACCGACGTCGTGCCCGACCCGGCCCGCCTGGCCGCCCTGGCCGCCCCGGCCGACCGGCGCGACTGGTGGATCGCGCGGGTGCGGGACTGCCAGGCCCTGCTGCCCGCCCCGCACTGCTAGCCTCGCGCCGGTGACCACACTGGCCTACACCGACACGGGTTCGGGTGATCCGGTGCTGTTCATCGCCGGCACCGGCGGCGCGGGTCGCACCTGGCACATTCACCAGGTGCCGGCGTTCATCGCCGCCGGGTACCGCTGCATCACCTTCGACAACCGCGGCATCGGAGCCACCGAGGACCTCTCCGATTTCTCCACCGATGAGATGGTCGCCGACACCGCCGAACTGATTGAGTCGGTGGTGGGTGCTCCGGTGCGACTTGTCGCCATGTCGATGGGCGCATTCATCGCCCAGGAATTGATGCTGTCCCGGCCGGAACTCCTCACCCGGGTGGTGCTGATGGGGACCCGCGGCCGGCTGGACGAGACCCGCATGGCATTCCGCGCCGCCGATCTTGAACTGGCCGATTCGGGCATCGAGTTGCCGGCCGGCTACGCGGCGAAAGTGCGGGTCCTGGAGAACTTCTCGCCCAAAACCATCAACGACGCCGCGGCGATCGGGGAGTGGGTCGAGATGTTCACCGCGTTCCCGCTCCCGCGCACGCCCGGCTGGCGGGCACAGATGACCGTCGCGCCCGCGGAGAACCGGTTGCTCGCCTATCGATCGATCACCACCGAGGTGCTGGTGATCGGATTCGCCGACGACGTCATCACCCCGCCGGCGCTGGGCCGGGAGGTCGGTGAGGCCCTGCCGAACGGCCGCTACATCCAGATCGCCAACGCCGGCCACCTCGGTTTTCTGGAGCGGCCCGATGTGGTCAACAACGCCATGCTGGAGTTTTTCGACGGAAGCCTGATGTGACACGCTGGTAGGCGTGAATCCCTCGACGGCCCAGGCCCGCGTCGTCGTCGACGAACTCATTCGCGGCGGCGTGTCCGACGTGGTGTTGTGCCCCGGTTCCCGCAACGCACCGCTGGCGTTTGCCCTGGCCGACGCCGACCGCGCGGGCCGGTTGCGGCTCCACGTGCGGATCGACGAACGCACCGCCGGCTTCCTGGCCGTCGGCCTGGCCTCGGGCAGCGGTCGGCCGGTACCGATCGCGATGACGTCCGGCACCGCGGTGGCCAACCTGGGTCCGGCCGTCGTCGAGGCCAACTACGCCCGGGTCCCGCTGATCGTGTTGAGCGCCAACCGGCCTTACGAGATGCTGGGCACCGGGGCCAACCAAACCATGGAACAGCTGGGTTACTTCGGCACCCAGGTGCGCGCGGCGATCAGCACCGGCCTGGCCGAGACGGGCGCCGAGCGGCTTGAGATGCTCAACGCCCAGTGGCGCTCGGCCACTTGTCGGGTGCTGGCGGCGGCCACCGGGGCCCGCACCGCCAATTCCGGGCCGGTGCAGTTCGACATCCCGCTGCGCGAACCCCTTGTGCCCGATGCGGATTCGGATCCGAATCAGTTTCCGCTCGGCCGGCCAGGCGGGCAGCCGTGGACCTACACCCCGCCGGTGACGTTCGACGAGCCGATTGACATCGACATCACCGAAGACACCGTCGTTATTGCCGGACACGGCGCCGGGGTGCATCCCAACCTCGCGCACCTGCCGACCGTCGCCGAGCCCACTGCCCCGCATGCGGTGACCCCACTGCACCCGTTGGCGCTGAGCCGGGTCCGCCCCCGGCAGGTCATCATGCTGGGCCGGCCCACGCTGCACCGCCCGGTCACCGCTCTGCTGGCTGATCCCGCGATCCCGGTGTACGCACTGACGACCGGGCCGCGCTGGCCTGACGTGTCGGGCAATTCCCAGGCCACCGGTACCCGGGCGCGGACCACTGGTACCGCGGACCCACAGTGGTTGCGGCGCTGCGAGCAGGCCAACCGCAGTGCGCTGGCCGCGGTTCACGCTCAGTTGGCCGCCCATCCGCTGACCACCGGGTTGCATGTCGCTGCCGCGGTGGCCGCGGCGGTGCGTCCGGGTGACCAACTGGTACTCGGTGCCTCCAACCCGGTGCGCGACGCCGCCCTGGTGGGCCTGAACACCGAGGGCATCGCGGTGCGGTCCAACCGCGGCGTGGCCGGCATCGACGGAACGGTGTCCACGGCTATCGGCGCCGCTCTGGCGCACACCTCCCGCACGATCGCCCTGCTCGGCGATCTCACCTTCGTCCACGATGCCTCCGGACTGCTGATCGGCCCCACCGAGCCGACTCCGGCCGACCTCACCATCGTGGTGTCCAACGACAATGGCGGCGGTATCTTCGAACTGCTCGAACAGGGCGACCCCCGGTTCGCCGACGTCTCCGCGCGCATCTTCGGCACCCCGCACGACGTCGACGTCCTGGCGCTGTGCCGGGCCTACCACGTCGACTCCCGCCAGATCGAGGTCGACGATCTGCGCGGTGCCCTCGACGAGCCGCACGAGGGAATGCGGGTGTTGGAGGTCAAGGCCGACCGTTCCACCTTGCGGCGACTGCACGCCGACATCAGGGCGGCGCAGTGAAACGTCGCCTTCGGGTGCTGCTCAACAGTGCCCTGCCGCGACGCAATCCCGATCTCATCGACACCGGCGAACGGAAAGTGTTGCGCTGGGCCAAGACCGGCGTGTGGATCATCGTTGCCGTCATCGGGCTGCAGGCGGTGCTCCTGGTGGCCGGAGCGTGGCGTAACGATCGTCAGATCGAGCGGAACATGGGCGTGGCCGAAGCCGAGGTGCTCTCGGCCGGACCGCGTCGCTCGACGGTGGAGTTCGTCGGACCCGACCGCGTCACCTACCGACCTGAACTCGGCGTTCTCTATCCCTCCGAATTGGCCACCGACATGCGGATCTACGTGGAGTTCGACAAGGGCAACCCGAATCTGGTTCGGGTACAGAACCGCAACGCCTCCCTGGCGATCATTCCGGCGGTGTCCACGGCGTTGGTGGGGTGGCTGGTCTGTGCGGCGGCCCTGGCCGTTCTGGTGCGCCGCGAACAACGACTGCCGGTAGCGTCACTGCGATGAGTCGGGCGTCGCTGGACAAGGACCCGCGTGCCGTGGCATCGATGTTCGACGGCGTGGCACGGCGCTACGACATCACCAACACCGTGCTCTCCGCCGGCCGCGACCGCTACTGGCGCCGGGCCACCCGCGCCGCACTGCGGGTCGGGCCCGGTGACACCGTCCTGGACCTGGCCGCCGGCACCGCCGTGTCGACGGTCGAGATCGCCAAATCCGGGGCATGGTGTCTGGCCGCGGACTTCTCGGTCGGGATGTTGCACGCCGGCCATCAGCGTCCGGTGCCCAAAGTCGGCGCCGACGCCACCCGCCTGCCGTTCGGCGATGACGTGTTCGACGCGGTCACGATCAGCTTCGGGTTGCGCAACGTCGTCGACACCGGCGCCGGTTTACGCGAGATGCTCCGGGTCACCAAGCCCGGCGGGCGACTGGTGGTGTGCGAGTTCTCCACGCCCGCTGTGCCGGTGTTCGCCACCGCGTACAAGGAGTACCTGATGAAGGCGTTGCCGCGGGTCGCGCGGTCGGTGTCGAGCAACCCGGAGGCCTACGTGTACCTGGCCGAGTCCATCCGGGCCTGGCCCGACCAGTCGGCCCTGGCTGACCGGATTAAGCAGGCCGGCTGGTCACAGGTCAGCTGGCGTAATCTCACCGGCGGTATCGTCGCCCTGCATCAGGGGCGTAAACCGCTCTAGCAGAACGGCTTTCGGTCGTCCAGCAGTCGTGAACCGGCCCCGCCCACCCGCCAGGCCCGGGCCACCAGGTCGGCGTCGTCGTCGCTGACGAGGTTGCCCATCACCCGGACCGCGACCCTCATCAGGGCGGCCGATCGCATGCCCAGCGGGCCGGCCATCGGCAGGAAGCGGGGCAGGGTCAGCAGCAGCCCGAGTCGGCGGGCCACCGAGAATCCGCGCCCGTAGTGCGCCTGCAGTAACGCCGGCCAAGCCGCCGTCAGGTCGCCCCGGTCCAGACCGCCCCGGTCCAGACCGCCCCAGTGCAGACCACCGGAGTCCAGCATCTGCGCGGCCAGTCGTCCGGTCTCCAAGCCGTAGTCGATGCCTTCGCCGTTGAGCGGGTTGACACACGCCGCCGCGTCCCCGATCAGCATCCAGTTCCTACCCGCCACCCCGGAGACCGCACCGCCCATCGGTAGCAGTGCCGAGGCGTGGGCCTGCGGCTGGCCGGTGAAGCCCCAGGCTGAGCGTTTGAGGTCGGCGTAGTGGCGCAGCAGTGGCCGCAGTGCCACCTCGGCGGGCCGCTTCGCGGTGGCCAGCGCGCCCACCCCGAGATTCACCTGGCCGTTGCCGAGCGGAAAGATCCAGCCGTATCCGGGCAGCACCTGACCGTCGGCCGAGCGCAGTTCCAGATCTGAGGAGATCCACGGTTCGTCCGCGCGCGGCGATGCCAGGTAGGCCCGCGCGGCCACCCCGTAGACCGTCTGCTGATGCCATTGCCGGCCCAGTACCCGGCCCAGCGGCGAGCGCGCCCCGTCGGCGACGATCAGCCAACGGCAGCCCACCCGTGATCCGTCGGCCAGGATCACCGCCTCCACCCGTCCGGCGCTGTCCCGGGCGACGTCGACGCACTTGCGTCCCAGCGCCATGGCGGCTCCGGAGTCCGCGGCGACCTGACGGATGCGGTCATCGAGTTCGGTGCGCGGCACCGCACTGCTGGTCGTCGGGAACGACTTCCCCGGCCAGCGCACCTCCACGTCGGTGCCGTAGCCCGCCATCCGCAGTCCGTGGTGGTGGATCCGGCCGTCCAGCCACTCGCGCAGACCGAGGGCGCGCAGTTCGGCGACCGCGCGCGGAGTCAAGCCGTCCCCGCAGGCTTTATCGCGCGGAAACTCGCAGGCGTCGATCAGGAGGACGTCGCGTCCGGCGCGGGCCGCCCAGGCTGCCGCCGCGGATCCGGACGGCCCGGCGCCGACCACGACGACGTCGGCCCGGACCTCCGATGCTGATGCGACCACGCTTCACAGTATGTTAGGTCGGTGAGGACACCGGCGACCGTGGTGGCAGGCGTGGACTTCGGCGACCCCGATTTCGCCCAGTCCGTCCGCGCCGGTGTGGCCCGTGTCGATGAGCTGATCGCCGCCGAACTGAGCAGCGGCGATGAGTTGATGACCGAGGCCGTGCTGCACCTGTTCGAAGCCGGCGGCAAGCGGTTTCGCCCGCTGTTCACCGTGTTGTCGGCCCAGATCGGTCCCGACCCGGACGCCTCGGACGTTGTCGTGGCGGGCGCGGTCATCGAACTGGTCCACCTGGCCACCCTCTACCACGACGACGTGATGGACGAGGCTCAGATGCGCCGCGGCGCACCATCGGCAAATGCCCGCTGGGGCAACAACATCGCGATTCTTGCCGGGGACTACCTGTTCGCGACGGCCTCGCGGTTGGTGGCCGATCTCGGTCCTGAGGCGGTGCGCATCATCGCCGAGACGTTCGCCCTGCTGGTCACCGGACAGATGCGCGAGACCAAGGGCTCAGGCGTCGACGACGATGCCGTGTCGCACTACCTGAAGGTGGTGTCGGAGAAGACCGCGTGTCTGATCGCCGCCGCCGGACGCTTCGGCGGAACGTTCTCCGGGGCCAATGCCGATCAGATCGAGCGCCTCGGCCGGATCGGCGGAATCATCGGCACCGTGTTCCAGATCGCCGACGACATCATCGACATCGAGAGCGACCCCGACGAGTCCGGCAAGTTGCCCGGTACCGACCTGCGCGAGGGGGTGCACACCCTGCCGGTGCTCTACGCACTCGAGGAGACCGGGTCGGCCGCCGACCGACTGCGGGAACTCCTCAAGGGCCCGGTGACCGACGACGAGACCCTGGCCGAGGCGCTGGGACTGCTGCGGGCCTCCGGCGGTATCGCCGCGGCGAAACTGACGGTGCAGCAGTACGCCGAGCAGGCCCGGGCCGAGTTGGCCGGGCTTCCCGACGTGCCGGGGCGACGTGCGTTGGCTTCGCTGGTGGACTATACGGTTAATCGACACGGATAGCCGATCCGGAACTTTCGGGCCGCTTCGGGGCGTTAGTCTCCCCGGATGAACCGTTCGAGGAGGACATAGATGACCTGGCATCCCACCGCCAACCGGATGAAGACTTTCGTGCTGCTCGTCGGCATGTCGGCGCTCATCGTCTTCATCGGGTCGCTGTTCCAGAACAAGTCCATCCTGGCCCTGTCGGTGCTGATGGCCGTCGGCATGAACATCTACGTCTACTTCAACAGCGCCAAACTGGCACTGAAGGCCATGAAGGCTCAGCCGATCACCGAGGTGCAGGCGCCGGAGATCTTCGCGATGGTGCGCGAGTTGTCCACTGCCGCGCACCAGCCGATGCCCAGCCTCTACATCAGTGACACAGCCAACCCCAATGCGTTTGCCACCGGACGCAACCCGCGTAACGCGGCGGTCTGCTGCACCACCGGGATCCTCAACCTGCTTGACGAGCGCGAGTTGCGCGCGGTGCTGGGACATGAACTCTCCCATGTCTATAACCGCGACATTCTGATCTCGTGCGTGGCGGGCGCCCTGGCTTCCGTGGTCACCGGTATGGCGCAGATGGCGATGTTCACCGGAGTGCGGGGCGGCGGTCGCGGGCCCAATCCGCTTGCGCTGCTGCTGGTTTCGCTCCTTGCGCCGATGGCCGCGACGGTGATCAAGATGTCGGTGTCACGCTCCCGGGAGTATCAGGCCGACGAGTCCGGCGCGCAACTCTCCGGCGATCCGTTGGCGCTGGCGTCCGCGCTGCGGAAGATCAGCGGCGGTGTGGAGCAGGCGCCGCTGCCGCCGAGTCCGCAGTTGGCGGATCAGGCGCATCTGATGATTGCCAGCCCGTTCAGCGCCAAGGACCGGATGGGCAAGATGTTTTCAACGCACCCGCCGGTGCAGGATCGGATCGCCCGCCTGGAGAAAATGGCGCGCGGAGGCTAGTTACTGATCGCCGCCGGCTGCCGGACCCGAAGAATCCTGGCCCGAAGAATCCTGGCCCGAAGAATCCTGGCCCGACGAATCCTGATCCGAAGGACTCGGCGCCTCGGCCGGCCGGATGGTCTTGGAGGGGGCCTTGTGGCCGGTCACGGCACCGACAACCGATCCGATGGCGTCTTTAACGACGTCGAACGGACTGGTCGGCTTGACGGCGGGAATCTTCACGGCGGGATTCTTGACGGCACCGGGGCCAGAAGCCGACTCGTTCTGTCCCGGACCGAGGTCCCGCGACGGTTTGGTGACCCCGACCCGCGGGCGCACGGTGCTCGCGTTGATCTCGGGAAGCTTCGCTGAACTCGGCGGTGTCGCGTCGAGGGACGGGGCGCCCGTCTGCGGTGCGGGCGTCTGAACCGCTGGAACTGATGCGGCAGGCAGCGGGGCGGGGCCGCCCGGCGGCGCGAACGTCGGCGTGAACGCCGGTGGCATCAGCGCTTTAAACGGCGCGGGCAGGGCCTCGGTCAACGTTTTGTAGGCGACGACCGTCATGTCGTTGACCTGCTGGACCAGTGCGACGACACCGTCGGGATAGGTCACCGTCGTCACCTTGGTGACCGGGTCGGTGAGGCAACTGACCGATCCGGTGCAGTCGATCTGGCCCTGGGCGTCAACGACCGGCACCCGCGGCAGTTCCAGTGATTGCTTGTAGGCGGGTGCGGCCAGTGCCGCATCCCCGACGGGCGCCGCGCCGAGGCCCATACCGGCGTCGTAGGCGGCCTGCACGGACGGGTCGGTGAGGCCCTGCGGCACTCCGGGGTTTGACACTCCGGGGTTCATGATGGCGGCAATCTCGCCGATGTCGCTGGAACCGGCGCCGATGGCCAGCAGGTCGGCTTCCTCGGCCGGTGCCGAGCCACCGAGGGCCTCGAGTGGCCCGCGGAAAGCCGACGTCACAAAGCCGTCGGGGGACTGCGTGGTGCTGGCCAGGACCATCAGGCCGGCGGCGACGCCCACCGCTAACGCGCCGGAGCGCATTGCGTGGTTGGGGAGCCGACTCATTGCCCAACGGCCTTTCTGATTCTCAGGTTCTGCGTAGGTAGTCCTTATGGTAGAGCATCGCGGCAGGTTCCGTTTACTTGAGTTGCCTGCTGATCTTCGTTCGGTACGGTGTTGTGATGTTCCTCAGGATCCTTCGTGGTGCTCTAGTGGCTGCAGTGGGTGCTGTGACGGTTGCGTCACCGGCCTGGGCCGACCCGAATCCGGCGCCGCCGCCTCTTCCCGAGGTCAACGCCTACCCGCCGATCAGCCCGGTCGACTACTCGGCGATGAGCGGTAGCTGGTACGCCTTCGCCGGGCCGGTCGGGGTCACCTGCATCATCGACAAGAACAACGGCGGTTACGGATGCAGTGGTGCGCTGCCTGGAGCACCCGGCGGGGCAAATCTGGTCAGCGCCGGCCCGGTCGGGTCGCCCACCTTCGCCAGCACTGGGCAGCCGGTGTTCGGCGCGGCCGGTCCGGTCAAGCCGCTGCCGCCCAACACCCGGTTGAGCTTCCGGAGCATCAGCTGCGGCGTCGACGACAGCGGCACGGTGGCGTGCGTCAACAGCCGCGACCAGGTCGGTTTCGTCGTCGGCCCGGCGGGCACCTTTATCAATAGCGTCAACCCCATGCTGGATCGGCCCGACGGCGCCAACCCCTACCTGCCGGGCATGCCGCCGGGTTAGAAGCGGGTTCCGTCGACCTCGTGACCGGGCTTCTCCGCCATCAGGCCCTCATAGGCCTGCTCGACGGTGGAGTTGTGGTTGACCACCGCGTCGACCTCGCGGGCGATCGGCATGTTGATGCCGTACTTGTCGGCGAACTCCATGATCACGCTGGCGGCCTTGACCCCCTCGGCGACCTGCGTCATGCCGGCCAGGATCTCGGCGATCGGCTTCCCGGAGCCGAGTTCCTCACCGACGCGACGGTTGCGGCTGCGCTGCGATGTGCACGTGACGATCAGGTCACCCATGCCGGCCAGGCCGGAGAACGTGTCCCGCTGTCCGCCGACGGCTTCGCCGAGCTTGCTCATCTCCCGGACCGCCCGAGTCATCACCATCGCGCGGGTGTTCTCGCCGATGCCCATTGCGTAGCCCATGCCGACGGCGATCGCATAGACGTTTTTCAGCGCCCCGGCGATCTCGACGCCCGCCACGTCGTCGGTCGTGTAGGTGCGAAATCGCTTGGTGCGGAACATACTTGCCAGGTTTGACGCGAGATTGCGGTCCGGCATCGCCAGTACTGCGGCGGCCGCATAGCCCTCGGCGACTTCCTTGGCAATGTTCGGCCCGGCCAGGATTCCGGCCGGGTGCCCGGGGAGTACCTCTTCGACGATCTGGCTCATCCGCATGTTGGTGCCCTGCTCGAGTCCCTTGACCAGGCTCACGACCGGTACCCACGGCCGCAGTTCCTTGGCCAGTTCGCCGAGTACGCCACGGAACCCGTGTGAGGGGACGCCCATGACGATGACGTCGGCGCAATGGGCGGCCTCGGCGAAATCGTTGGTGGCGCGCAGCGTTTCCGGCAACTCCACCTCCTCGCCGAGGTACGCGGAGTTGCGGTGGTTGGAGTTGATGTCCTCGGCGGTCTCCGCCGAGCGCACCCATTGCACCGTCGGTGCGCGCCGCGCACAGATGGAGGCGACGGTGGTGCCCCAGGACCCGCCGCCCAGCACGACGACTTGCGGTTCGCGACGTTCAGTTGTCATGCCGATTAACGTAACGCCGGGGGATTGGGTTTACCGAGAGTTGCCGAAACCGTCTGTTGCGCTCACCCGGTGAGCTGCCTGACCGGGGTCACCTGTCCGAACACCATCTCCTCGTCGATCTTGTCCCGGAAGCGGAAGTCGATGGCGTCGGCGAGGAAGTCCTGACGTACCACCCACGGCCGCTTGGCCCCGGACTTGGGCAGGGCGTGCGGGCTGCGCTGGACGTAGCCGGCCTGCAGATCCCAGGTCGGCTTCTCGGCGATGGGTTCCGAACCCAGGTGCGGGTAGGCGTGGGTATAGCCGTTGGCCCTCATGTGCTCTATCAGCTTGGCCGCCGCCCGGGCTGTCATGTCGGCCCGCAGCGTCCACGAAGCGTTGGTATAGCCGATGCACCAGAACAGGTTCGGCACGCCGTCGAGCATGTGCGCCTTGTAGGAGAACCGGTCCTGCGGCTTGACCTCCGTGCCGTCCACGCTGACCCGCACCCCGCCGAGTGCCTGCAGTTGCAGGCCAGTGGCGGTGATGATGATGTCGGCGTCGAGGTGCTTGCCGGACGTGCACAGGATGCCGTCGGCGTCGAAGTGGTCGATGTGATCGGTGATGACCTCAAGGCGGCCCTTGCTGATCTCCTCGAAGACGTCACCATCGGCGACCAGACACATCCGTTCATCCCACGGGTTGTAGTTCGGTCTGAAGTCGACGTCGACCGGATAGCCCTGCGGCAAAAGGCTCACGTTCTGTCGGCGGACGAACGCGCGCACCGCGTTCGGGAAGCGGCGGGCGATCACCCACAGCACCTTCTCGAAGACCAGGGCGGCCGAGCGAATCATGGTGTAGGAGGCCTGTTTCGGCAGCACCGTGCGCAGCGCGGCGTAACTCGGATTGACCCGCGGCATGGAGAACAGGTAGCCCGGCGAACGCTGCAACATGGTGACCTTCGCCGCCTTGCGGGCCAGTGCGGGCACCATCGACACCGCGGTGGCGCCTG
>SXGU01301756.1_pt1 | contig 11776 bp, 11 predicted proteins | sample 3174531 | NCBI WGS metagenome assembly SXGU01 (sample SAMN11356863, study PRJNA531348) | freshwater metagenome | isolation source: freshwater sample F1-140 | place: China: Fuxian Lake, Yuxi | collected 2017-12-25
CACTCAGTGCAAAAAACTTGGGGCAAAAACGCAGTCAATTCCGCCTTCGCGATTGGGGCGTTTCCCGTCAACGCTACTGGGGCTGCCCTATCCCCATCGTGCATTGTGCCAGCTGCGGGGAAGTGCCGGTACCTGCCGAGCAATTACCGGTGGTCTTGCCCGAGGACGTGGTCATGGACGGCGTCGGCTCACCCATCAAAAAAGACCCGGATTTCTACCAGACCGCTTGCCCGCAATGCGGCGCTAAAGCCACCCGCGAAACCGACACCTTGGACACTTTTTTTGAATCGTCTTGGTATTTTGCGCGCTACGCCAGCTTTGACAGCGGTCAAGCCATGCTGGATAGCCGCGCCAAGTATTGGTTGCCAGTCGATCAATACGTGGGCGGCATAGAGCACGCCATTTTGCATCTACTCTACGCGCGCTTTTTTAACAAGCTCATGCGCGATGTTGGCCTGATTAGCAACGACGAGCCGTTTAGCAATCTACTGACCCAGGGCATGGTCTTAAAAGACGGCTCAAAAATGAGTAAGTCCAAAGGCAATACCGTGGACCCACAAGCCTTAATCGACGCCTATGGCGCCGACACGGCCAGGTTGTTCATGATGTTCGCCGCCCCACCCGAGCAAAGTCTGGAGTGGGCAGACAGCGGCGTGGAAGGCGCACACCGTTTCTTGCGCCGGCTATGGAAAGCCGTTTACGACCACGTGGCGTTGGGACCGGTTGCCGCTTACCGTGATGGCGAATTGAGCGCCGAGCTTAAAGCCGTGCGCTTGCAATTGCACCAAACCATAGACAAAGTGGGCGACGATTACGGTCGCCGCCACAGCTTTAACACCGCCATTTCATCGGTGATGGAATTGATGAATAGCTTGGCTAAAATGGAAGGCACGCAAGGCCTAACTCGGCAAGTACGGCAAGAAGTGTTGCAAAATGTCGCGCTCTTACTCTCGCCCATCGTGCCGCATGTATGCCAAGCACTGTGGGCAGAACTCTGCCCAGGCAGCCACATACTGGATGCCAGCTGGCCAGTGGCTGATCCGGAGGCCATGCAGCAAGACACGGTGGACTACGTGATCCAAGTCAACGGCAAATTGCGCGGCAGCCTGACCGTGGCTAAAACCGAAAGCAAAGCGCAATTGGAAAAATTGGCACTGGAACAGCCTTTTGTGCAAAAATTTACCGAAGCGCCTTTGCAAGTGAGGAAGATTATCGTGGTGCCGAATAAACTCATAAACGTGGTTGTGGCATAAGCTAAGCAACATGGGCAAGTTGAAAAACAGCCTTGGTGGCTTCGCTGTATGCAGTTGGCTAGCCATGGCCTGCTTGCTGCTGACTGCCTGCGGTTTTCACCCACGCGGCATGAGCGAGGTCACCTTTAAAACCATTTCCATCCAAGGCAACAGCTTGAGCATGAGCCGAGAACTACGGCAAACACTGAAAAGCAATGGCATCCGATTGCTGGACTACCAAGACGACGCTGCCCTGTTATTCGAAATGATCGACGAAAGCAATGAAAAGCGCATCCTATCCTTGAGCGGTGGCGGTACCGTTAGGGAATACGAACTGGTGTACAAGGTTACATTTAGAACCAGGTTGCCGAATAACCCCATTTGGAGTGAGCCACAAACCGTGCAATCACGCCGGAATTTTTCTTACGACGACAAGGCCTTGCTAGCCAAACTCGACGAGGAAAACAAACTCAATGCAGACATGCACAGCGAAGTGGTGCGTGAAATCATGCGCCGCTTGTCGGCCATTAAACAATTGCAACCCTAAGCATGCCGCTCGCCCCAGCCCAATTAACAGGCCAGCTAAAGCAAGGTTTGCAAGCCCTCTACCTATTGGTCGGTGACGAGCCCCTAGCGCAGCGCGAATGCTTGGATGCCATTAGGCAAGCGGCACGCGCACAGGGGGTTGATGAGCGCAACAGCGTATTGGTCGAGCGCAACTTTAATTGGCAGCAAATCGCCGCCTACGGCGCATCCATTTCCCTGTTTGCCAGCCGCCGTTTATTGGAAATCAACATTCCCAATGGTAAGCCTGGCATAGAAGGTGGCAAAGCCCTGCAAGCCCTAGCCCATGCCACGCTGCCTGACACCACCGTGGTTATCATCTTGCCCAAACTAGAACGGGAAGCAAAAAACAGTGCTTGGTTTGCCGCCCTAGAAAAAAACGCCCTGCTGATTAACATAGAAGACGTGCCAGTCAATCAACTGCCAAAATGGATAGGCGCGCGTCTGGCGCAACAAGGCCAACAAGCAAGCCCAGCCACCTTGGATTTTCTTGCTCAGCAAGTAGAAGGCAATTTACTTGCTGCCAACCAAGAGGTGCAAAAGCTAGGCTTATTGCAAGCACAGGGCGAGCTCAGCGATGAGGCGGTCAGGCAAGCCGTGCTCAATGTGTCGCGTTTTGACGCATTTCAATTGGGCGAGGCTGTGTTGGCGGGCGACAGTGCACGCACGGTGCGTATTTTGCAAGGCTTGCAAGACGAAGGCGAAAACGCCGTCGCCGTGATGAACCCATTAATGTGGGTATTGCGCCCTTTATTGCGCATCAAACAAGCCGAATTACGCGGCGAGAATACCACGCAAGCGATGCTCAGCGCACGCATTTACGGCGACCGCCAAGCCTTAGTCAAAAAGGCATTGAGTCGCTTGAGCCTACGCCAACTGGAAGCGGCCGTGCAGAAATTGGCGGACATCGATAAAACGGCCAAAGGCGTGATGCAAGGCGACGCTTGGCTAGAAATTTCACGGCTTTGTTTCGGCTTGGCCGGCGTGCGCGCACGCTAAGCATAAAAAAAGTATAATTCACCACCAATGAACCTCATGAGCGTAGAAAAATCATGGACATAAAACAATACATGCAGCAAATTGGCCAGGCCGCCCGTGCGGCATCCAGGCTAATGGCCAGCGCGGACAGCCGCAGTAAAAATCTAGCCCTGCAGCACATAGCCAGCGCCGTGTTGCGTGAGAAAACCGCGCTCTTAGCGGCCAACCAATTGGACTTGGCTGCCGCGCGGGCCAATGGCTTAGACGAAGCCATGCTAGACCGCCTCAGCATCACGGAAAAATCCATCACGAGCATGGCCGATGGCTTAATGCAAATTGCCAAGCTCGATGACCCGATAGGTGAAATGAGTGATTTTAAATACCGCCCTAGTGGCATACAGATAGGCAAAATGCGTGTCCCGCTGGGCGTCATCGGCATCATTTATGAAGCGCGGCCTAATGTCACCATTGATGCCGCCGGCTTGTGCATCAAGTCAGGCAATGCGGCTATTTTACGCGGCGGCAGCGAAGCCATTCATTGCAATCAAGCGTTGGCACAACTGGTGCAAGAAGGCTTGGCTGCGGCAGGCTTACCTGCTGCTGCCGTGCAAGTCATAGAAACCACCGACCGGGCGGCGGTAGGCGAATTAATCACCATGAAACAGTACGTGGATGTCATCGTGCCACGCGGTGGCAAGGGACTAATAGAACGAATTAGCAACGAGGCCAGTATTCCGGTGATTAAACACCTGGACGGCAATTGCCATGTCTACGTCGACGACGACGCCGATTTGGACAAAGCCTTACGCATAGTGGAAAACAGCAAAACCCAGCGCCTAGGCACTTGCAACACCGCCGAATCGCTGTTAATTGCCAGATCAGTGGCCGAGCGTATGCTACCCAAAATTGCCACCATGCTCAGCCAACACGGCATAGAAATCCGCGGTTGCCCAGAGACCTGCGCTTTGGTCAAGCAGGCCAAGGCCGCCCAAGCAGAGGACTATTACACCGAATACTTGGCGGCAATCATTTCTTGCAAAGTGGTCAGCGGTTTGGATGAGGCCATAGCGCACATTAACCAACACTCCTCCCAGCACACCGAAGCCATTGTCACGGAAAACTACAGCCACGCCCGACGCTTCTTACGCGAAGTGGATTCCAGTAGCGTCATGGTCAACGCCTCGACCCGCGTTGCCGATGGCTTTGAATACGGTTTAGGCGCGGAGATAGGCATTTCCACCGACAAATTGCATGCACGCGGCCCAGTCGGTTTAGAAGGCTTGACCTCACTCAAGTACATCGTGTTGGGCGACGGCCAAGTAAGAGCGTAAATGGCCAGTATAGGCTTGTTAGGCGGGACGTTTGACCCCATCCATTTTGGCCACTTACGCATGGCCGAAGAACTGGCGCAATCGCTTAAATTGGATAAAGTGAAATTCCTTCCCGCCGCCTTGCCGCCGCTTAAAACTCAACCCAGCACCTCTGCCAACCACCGCAGCGCCATGGTGCAATTGGCCATTGCCAACAACGCCGGCTTTGAGTTGGATGCACGCGAACTCAAAAGAGACGGGCCGTCCTACACGATAGACAGCTTGCGTAGCTTGCGCCGCGAATTAACCGAAAACGACCGCCTGGTCTGGTTCATCGGCAGTGATGCCTTCAAACAATTCCACCGTTGGCATCACTGGCAAGACATCATCCAATTGTGCCATATTGTCTTAGTAGCGAGGCCAAATGACCAGCTTGCAAACGACTTAGATCCAGCCTTGCTGAATTTTTTACAAGACCACTACACCGAAAATAGCGCGGACTTAAACCGTGAACCGGCCGGTCTGATTACCATGCAAGCCATTACCCCCTTAAGCATTTCATCGACGGCCCTACGCGAGCAATTAACTGGCCACCAATCGGCACGCTATTTAACCCCGGACAGCGTGCTCGATTACATCGCGCAGCATGGCCTCTACCAAAACTAAGCCAGCACCAGACTGCATACAAGGAACGCACCCATGTTAGCCCCGCACTTAATGAAGCATGCCTTAGTCGGCTTACTGATTACACTGGGCTTAATTACGCCAGGCTGTGGCACCAACCCAGTCACCAAAAAAAGGGAGTTGCAACTGGTCTCCGAATCACAAGAAATTGCCATAGGCAAAAAAAATTACGGGCCAACGCGTCAAGCACAAGGTGGCGACTATACATTGGATGCAGAATTAACCGCCTACGTGCAAAGCGTGGGCAACAAATTGGCCGCCGTATCCGATCGCAAAGTGCCTTATGAATTTAGCATCATCAACGATTCCACACCTAATGCTTGGGCCATGCCAGGTGGCAAAATCGCGTTTAACCGTGGCTTGCTCTACGAATTAAACAGCGAGGCAGAATTGGCCGCCGTTATGGGCCATGAAATGGTACACACCGCCGCCAGACACGGGGCAAAGGACATGGAGCGCGGCTTGCTGTTGCAAGGCGCCATGATAGCAGTCGGCATCGGTGCCCAGAATAGCGACTACGCCAATTTAATCGTCGGTGGTGCGCAAGTAGGCGCGCAATTAGCTAGCAGCAAATACGGCCGCGATGCGGAAAGCGAATCGGATTTTTATGGCATGCACTACATGAAAAAAGCCGGCTACGACCCCAGTGCTGCGGTCACCTTACAAGAAACGTTCGTGCGTTTAAGTGCCGAGCACAAAAGCAATTTTATAGACGGCTTGTTTGCCAGCCACCCCCCTTCTGCAGAGCGCGTGGCCGCTAACAAGAACACCTTAAACCAATTGGGTGCGGGCGGCGAAATGGGTAAAGACAGTTACACGCAAAAAGTCAGCAAACTCAAATCCACGCAAGCCGCTTATAAAGCCTACGATGAAGCGGTCAAAGCGCTGGCCAGCAAGGATTTAGACAAAGCCCGTGTGCTGATTAATCAAGCCATCGCCGGCGAACCGCGCGAAGCCAAATTTCAAGAATTGCTGGCCGACATGGCATTGCTGCAGAAAAAACCGGAAGCGGCATTGGCTTTGTATGCCAAGGCCATTGCCATGCAGCCTGACTACTTTAAGCCACACGTGCAAAGCGGTATCGCCTTATTTAACATGGGCAAAAAAGCCGAAGCCGAAGCGTATTTAAAACGGGCCAATGAACTGTTGCCAACCGCCCCGGCTTACAACCTACTGGGGCAAATTGCCGAAGGCCGCGGTGAACCAGACTTGGCCATGCAACACTACCAAATCGCTGCGGAATCAAAATCCGATATAGGCCAGCAAGCTGGCGCCAGATTGGCTAGGTTGGATCTGCCACGTAACCCAGCTAAATACCTGCAAGCCAGAGTGGAGGTCGATCGCACTGGTAATCTATTTGCCGTGCTGCAAAACAACACGGCCATAGCCCTCCGACGAGTGCAATTCAAATTAGTCAAATACGACACGAAAAGCGGTCGCATGATTAGCCGCAGTGCGTCCTTATCCATGCGAGGCGGCATTGCCGCTGGGGCAAAAAGCCAAATGGCGCTGGGCGTAAAAGTGGCCAGCTTGCAAGAAGCAAACGCGTATAAAATAGTACTGGAAGCGGCCGACATTCAGCCTTAACGGTCGTTTAAACCAAGTTAAACTGGGCTTGGCCTTGCCAAGGCACAACACACAGGCATGGGGCAGCAATCGCTTGCTGCAAGCTGCTTAAATTTTCTTGAAGATGCGCCATGCCAGGATCCACGCAGTTGGCCACCCAACCGACCAAATTTAAGCCGCGTGCCCGTATGGCTTCCACTGTCAAACACGCGTGATTGAGGCAACCCAAACGCACGCCCACTACCAATACAATCGGCATGGCCAATTGCACCGCCACATCGGCTAGCGTTTGCTTGGCATTGATAGGCGTCAAAAAGCCGCCTGCCCCCTCCACTACCACCACATCGGCCTTGGCTTGCAAGGCCTGATATGCTGTCAATATAGTGCCCGTGTCGATTGCCACCCCAGCCTGTTGCGCGGCAATATGCGGGGCAATAGCCGGTAAAAAGCGGTAGGGATTGAGCGTGTCGATGTCGACCTGCACATTACCGGCCTCAAGCAACGCTTGCACATCCTCGTTCACTAGCCCTAACTTGGCATCTTGCTGGCAGCCGGCGGCCACCGGCTTCATGCCAACAGCCTGGTAACCCTGCGCCACAAAATGCCGCAATAAGGCACTGGCAACATAGGTTTTGCCTACAGCGGTATCCGTGCCCACAATGAAATAAGCGCCGTGCATGAGGCTATTTGGCCTTCGCTCGAAACGCGATAGGTGACACCCCATCGCCAAATTTAGGCTTATCCTCTGCCCGCCAGGCATGGCCATACACTACTTCAAACGTGGCTGGCAACTTACCCACCAGTCTGAATGCCTCGTATCGGTCGGCCAATTTCTCTAAAAAACCACGCCCTAGCAAGCCGCGCGCACGGCCATCGGTGGCATTGTGCGCGCCTATGTTTTTTAGGTCGCGCATGACACTTTTTATGTCATCGTAGGTTAAGGTGTAGCGCTCCACATCCAGCACCGGCGCCGAAAAGCCAGCGCGAATTAAGGCATCGCCTATATCGTGCATATCGATAAACCGGCTAACACTGGTGACCCCAGGGTAAGATTGACTGGCTAATCGCAATTCTTTTAAGGTGTCCGGCCCGAAGGTACTGAACATGAGCAAGCCTTGTGGGCGCAACACACGATGAAATTCGCTGAAAGTGGCATCCAGATCATTGCACCACTGTATGGCCAAATTTGACCAAAGCAAATCGATGCTGTTGTTGGCCAAGGGCAAGCACTCTATGTCCGCGCACAAGACATGGTGTTTGCGCTTACCGAATAAGCCTAAGCACGATTTAACAATCCGTGCCGGCCACGCGCAGGCACGGGTTTTTTGCAACATGGCTAAGGCAAAGTCTAGGGACAGCACTTGGGCTGATGCAAAGCGCTTTTGTAAGGCATGGCTGGCGGCACCGGTACCGCAACCGGCATCTAAAATGGCACGGGGGCTTAATTTAACCAAGTCCAAGCGACTGAGCATTTCTTCGCGCACCTGTTTCTGCAAAACCGCTGCCGCATCATAACTGCCTGCCGCACGGCCAAACGAAGCGCGCACGCGCGCCTTATCGATGTGATAGTGGTCGACTTTGGCATCCATTAATTGGGGCTAGCTGGCTCTAAAAACTGCAACAGGGCTTGAATAAAGGCCTCTTGATGCGACAAAAACGGCGCATGCGAGGCACCGGCCATGACCCTTAAGAACCCGACCGGCAGAGTTTGCATCATCCAATGCGCCGCTTGCACCGGGGCCAAGCTGTCTCGGTCACCATGAACCAACAAAGTTGGCTTTCTTAAGGTTGGCACTTCTGCACGCAAGTCGGTATCCAACAAAATATCCAGCATACGATACAAGGTTTGTGAACTGGGGCTGGGCCGCTCATTAAATTTATTGCGCAACAATTTGACCGTTGATCTGGCATCTTTAGACCCCATGCACTGCAAGCTTAAAAACTGCATCATGGTTTTCTGGTAGTCTTCATTGACATTATCGGCAAAATTGCCGAACACTTCCGGCTCTATGCCGGCATCCCAAGTTTTTTTATACTCGACGTTTCTTTGATCAAAACTTCTGTTCACAAAACACGGGGTGGAACCAACCAACACCAGCCTACGCACCAAATCAGGGTAATCCAGCGCGATGCGCATCGCCACCTGGCCACCCAATGACCAACCCAATACGTCGGCATTGGCCGGCATGATTTCGGCTACTTTTTCAGCCAATGCGTGCAAATGCAAGGGTTCTATCGGCTTGCTGTAGCCCATGCCGGGCAGATCCAAGATGTGCAAGGTGAAATGTTTGCTTAAGGGTTTAACCAGTGGCTGCCAAACCGAGCCGTTCATGCCCCAGCCGTGTATCAGTACAAGATTGGGGCCTAATCCTAGCGTTTCGACGTGCATGCTATTGGGGCTCATGTGGGCAACTCACTTTCTGCTTGATGTATCGCTTGCAACAATTTTTTAATGTCCTCTAAACTATGGGCGGCCGAGATAGAAATGCGTAATCGCGCCGTGCCAGCCGGCACGGTAGGCGGGCGTATGGCTGGAACCAATATGCCTACCGATTGCAAATAGGCACTCAAGGCCAACGCCGCTTGATTGCTGCCCACCAACAATGGCTGAACCGATGTGTCTGAAGGCATCAATTGCCATTTTTGGCAGTTTAAATGCGCTTTAAAATACGCAATTAAACCATATAAATGCCGGCGACAAGCATCGCCTTGTGCGATCAATTTTACCGAGGCAGTTAAGGTGGCAGAGAGCGCAGGCGGCGCCGGGGTGGAATAGACATAACTCTTGGCCGTTTGAATGAGGTAGTCGATTACTACTTTTTCGGCAGCCACAAAAGCGCCGGCCACCCCTGCCGCCTTACCTAGGGTCGCCATCATGATGATGCGCGGCGAACTTAATCGCAAATGATTCAACGTGCCTTGGCCGTGCTCGCCCAATACGCCAAATCCGTGCGCATCGTCCACATACAGGTAGGCATCGTAGCGTTCGCACAATTGTAAGTAGTCCGCCAAAGGTGCGATATCGCCATCCATACTGAACACCGCATCCACCGCAATCAATTTATGCTTGGCTGTACTAGCCTTAAGCAAGGCTTCTAAAGCCTGCACATCGTTGTGTGCAAAACGATGAAAACTGGCCAAGGAATAATAACCGCCATCGTTTAGGCAAGCATGATTGAGCTTATCAGAAAAGATGGCATCACCACGACCCACTAAGGCGCCAAGCACGCCGATATTGGCCATGTAGCCGGTGGAAAACAGCATGGCAGCGGGTCGACCAACAAAACTTGCCAATTGTTGCTCCAGCTCATCGTGGTAACGGTGGTGGCCGGTAATTAAATTGGATGCGCCACTGCCCACACCAGACTCGCCCGCCGCTTCCTGCATAGCATTTATTAAAGCGGGATGATTGGCTAGGCCCAAGTAATCGTTGCTGCAAAAAGACAAATACGTTTGGTCATTGGCCACGATATGCTCAGCCTGAGGCGAATCGAGCAAGCGTCGCTGACGCATCAAGCCATCGGCCTGACGCTTATCCAGGGCATGTTGCAGTGCAGCGAGCATATTAAATTTGCTTGATACCAAGCTTAGCGAATAGCTTCTTGTCTTCAGAGGCTTCTGGATTGGCCGTGGTTAACAGTTTTTCACCATAAAAAATGCTGTTTGCGCCGGCTAAAAAACACAGCGCCTGTATGCCTTCATGCATGCTTTGTCGGCCGGCCGATAAACGCACGTAACTAGTAGGCATGGTGATGCGGGCAGCGGCGATGGTACGGACAAATTCCAGCGGGTCTAGGTTATCGGTGCCATGCAAAGGCGTCCCTTCCACTTGGGTCAACAAATTAATCGGCACGCTTTCTGGTGGACGGTCCATATTAGCCAATTGCGCCAACAACCCAGCACGTTGATTGCGAGATTCGCCCATGCCTATGATGCCGCCACTGCACACATTAATGTCCACACTACGCACCCGATCCAATGTTTCCAAACGGTCTTGATAGGTACGGGTGCTGATGACTTCGCCGTAAAACTCCGGGGCCGTGTCCAAGTTATGGTTGTAATAATCCAGGCCAGCGTCTTTTAATTGCTCGGCCTGGCCGTCTTTTAGCATACCTAGGGTGGCACAGGTTTCCAGACCCATGGCTTTAACCTCGGCGATCATTTTCAAGACGGGTTCCAAGTCACGCTGCTTAGGGCCGCGCCAGGCCGCACCCATGCAAAAACGGCTGGCCCCATTGGCTTTAGCCTCCTGGGCGGCCGCCACCACGTCGCCCAATTGCATCAAGGGCTCGTCTTCCACCTCCGTGTGATAGCGTGCTGCCTGTGGGCAATAGCCACAATCCTCGGAACACCCACCGGTTTTAATCGACAACAGCGTGCTCACTTGCACGGCGTTGGCATCAAAATTAGCTCTGTGCACGGTTTGCGCTTGGTACATTAAATCGCTGAAGGGTAATTCAAATAGTGCGACAATATCTGCAACGCGCCAACGCTCGGTGCTGGCACCACAACTGGCGGGCGATTTTGCTTTCAGGCCATCGGTATTGATGACTACAGGGTTGCTGGATTCGAGCATGGGCACATCCTCATGGTAATGTCGGTTAAGGGTAACAGCAGTTAGCCACTTTTTTGTTACACCTAGCGGTTTTAGTGGCTTGATTTTTATCGAATTATACATTGTCAACCAAAACTGGCGCAAACTATGAACACTAGATTAATTTTTAATCATTTGTTTTTTAATGGCTGGTTAAAACAACGCTGCTTGCTCTGCTTAGCTGGCCACCATGACGCACTAGGCTTTTGCCAGCCCTGCTTAGACGAATTGCCATGGCTGCCAGTATCGTTATGCCAACAATGCGGCCTACCCTGCACCAACCCGCGTTGCGGGCATTGCTTAAGCGAGCCACCGTATTTCGATGCCTGCCACGGTGTTTTTAGCTACCAATTTCCAATCAACCGCTTATTACAAGACTACAAATACGGCAGCAAACTGCATTTAGCCCGCAGTTTTGGCCTCATGCTGGCAAGCCGCGTGCCCTTGACCGAGGTGGACACGGTCATCCCCATGCCCATGCACAGGCAACGCATAAAGGAACGGGGTTTTAATCAAGCGCTAGAGATCGCCAGAATAGTTTGCGCTGAGCAAGCAGGAAAACTCGACTGCCACAGCGTAGTGCGGGTTCAGCACAGACCAGCGCAAACCACCCTAGCATGGCAAGCGCGCCTAAAAAATATCCAAGGTGCGTTCAGCGTGAGCACAGCAAACCATTTGAAAGGTAAACGGATTGCTATCCTAGATGACGTCATGACCACAGGGGCGAGCCTAAACGAGCTGGCAAAAACATTGAAACAAGCCGGTGCCAGCCATGTAGAATGCTGGATTGTCGCCCGAACCTTAGCCAGAAATTAAACCGCATGTTTAACATCGTATTATTTGAACCA
>SXGU01346894.1_pt1 | contig 11771 bp, 1 predicted proteins | sample 3174531 | NCBI WGS metagenome assembly SXGU01 (sample SAMN11356863, study PRJNA531348) | freshwater metagenome | isolation source: freshwater sample F1-140 | place: China: Fuxian Lake, Yuxi | collected 2017-12-25
GCCTATGGCAGCGAGCACCGCCCTGGCTTTTTGTGGTTTATCGATTCGTCTGTACAGCGCCGCGAGTTTTCGTGCGCCCGTTTTGGAATTATACTTTTCCCAAGCCAATTTATAATTTTTTTCGGCCGATGCGACATTGCCCAGGTGATCGGCGATCCGGCCGTGGGCAAGGCAGCCGTCCACCGGGGAAAGGAAAGCGAGTTCCGATGCATATTGATTGGCCTTTTTCGTGCTGCCGCCTGCAATCGCGGGCAGTTGCAGGTTGAGTTCCAGAAGCGCCCAGCGCGCCTCGAGATGCTTTGGGTCAAGGGCGATGGCACGCTCGAAGGATGACCGCACGTCGCCGATCATCCCCAGGGCACGAAACTTATTCGAATTTTTCGCCTTCATCCCCAGCGCCCCGCCGTATTTATAATGGGAAACCGCCTTGTTGGGCCACAGTTTCCGAAGCGCGCCGTAGTGTTCGAGTGCGCAGTCCCAATTTTTTCTCCTTCCGCAAATATCGCCGAGCATTTCGTGTGCCGATGCGTGACCAGGATCGGAATTGACAAGGGCTCTCAACAATTGCTCCGCTTCGGGTGTTTTGCCGCGTTCGAGAAGTTCACGTGCCGTTTCGACGTTATCCTGCCCCCATGACGCAAGTGAAAAAAACAAGATTATGAACAGTTTCGGCATGCCGTAAATTTAAACAAAGGCACGCAATTGCCCACCAATAATGCGGAGGCCGGAAACCAAATGTCATTTATTAACACTTTCGCGTTTTTATTTGCAGTTTGTCGATATTTGTCGTTAAACATTTACCAATTTGCATATTTATATTGTAAATTTGAATAAATGTGGCAATACGGATATGAAAAAACTCTACACTGTTACAAACCTGCCCCTTTTATTATTGATTCTGCTAACCGGCTGGACGCAAGCCCAATCCAATGATTGCGCCACGGCAACCCTGCTTACCCCTGCCGCAATGTGCTCAACTGTTTCAGGGACCACGGTTGGAGCCACGCAATCCATCGCCGCCCTCACCTGCGCGGGCTTCACCGGAAACGCAGATGACGATGTCTGGTATCGATTTGTCGCAACCGCGACCTCCCATACGGTAATCGTCGCCGGCGGTTCGGGCTTTGATGCGGTTGTCGATGTAAGGTCGGGCGCCTGCAACGGAAACACTATCGGCTGTGCCGACGCAACTTTTGGCGGGCAAACCGAAACCGTCACGGTATCGGGACTCACCATTGGCTCGACCTATTACATTCGCGTGTACAGTTACGGCGGGTCGGGTTCGCAGGGTACATTCACGATTTGCGTCACCTCGGCGGCAGCCTCACCGGCCAATAACAATTGCAGCGGCGCGACTGCCCTTACGGTAAATGCTTCCACGACTTGCACGGCGACAACTGCCGGGACTACCGTAGGCGCCACACAGTCGCAGGCGGGATGCTTCGGGACTGCCGATGATGATGTCTGGTACTCATTCACCGCAACTTCGTCCAGCCACACTGTTACCGTGACACCGGGATCTTTATCCGATGCCGTGTTGCAGGTGTTCAGCGGCACTTGCGCCGGATTGACCAGTCTTTCTTGCATGGACAATACGATCGGAACGGCTCAGGAAACCATTACCTTAAACTCTTTGACACCCGGGGTCACCTATTATGTACGAACGTATAGTTATGGCTCGGCTGGGCAGGGAACTTTCACGATGTGCGTGACCACCGGTCCCGCCGCAACCGGCAACGACAATTGTTCCGGCGCCATTGCCGTCGGGGTGAATGCCTCCATGACTTGCACCGTTACGGCATCGGGAACCACGGCAGGTGCAACGCTAAGCCAGGCGGGTTGTTCCGGTACCGCGGACGACGACGTGTGGTATTCGTTCACGGCCACCTCATCGGCACATGTGGTCACCGTCACTCCCGGTACGCTGTATGATGCCGTCTTCCAGGTATTCGCGGGATCATGTGCGGGCACCAGCCTCGTTTGCCAGGACGCCACGTTCGGCTATTCGGCCGAAACCGCGACAATTTCGTCGCTGACGCCTGGCGCTACCTATTACATCAGGATTTACAGCTATTCCTCGGGCGTCAACCAAGGGACTTTCACTTTATGCGTATCGACGCAAACCCCGCCGGCCAATGACAATTGCGCCGGTGCAACGTCCCTTGCCGTCTCATCCGGATCCACCTGCAGCACGTCACAATCGGGCACGACGGTTGCGGCCACGCAATCACAGTCGGGATGTTCGGGCACAGCCGATGACGATGTCTGGTATTCCTTTGTGGCAACCTCGGGCACGCATGCGGTCACGGTGACACCGGGAACACTTTACGATGCCGTTGCACAGGTATTCAGCGGCAGTTGCGGTTCATTGGTGAGCGTGGCCTGTATCGACGGCAGCGTCGGATATTCGATAGAGACCTCCACCCTGACAGGGCTTACCATCGGTGCGACCTATTACGTCCGCGTGTACAGCTTTTATTCCGGCATGGACCAGGGTACGTTCTCCATCTGCATCACGACACCAGCGCCGCCATGCACCACGGGTCCAGGAACCGGTACGACCGCGCTTGGTTGCCCGTCGGTGATTTCGGGCGGATTGGGCCTCAATGGTGCCGATCCCGCACCCATCGACTGTACATCGGGAAGCTGCGTGGACCTCGAGGCAACTTATCTGCAATTGGGCCAAACCACCGATTACACCGTGGAAGCCATTGATTTCCTGCCTCCTTACCAATTTGGCTGCCTGGCCAATCCGGTGAGCGTCAACGTAGACGATATCTGGTCGCCCACCATCAACCTTCCGTTCAACTTCTGCTTTTACGGCAATACCTATAACCAGTGCCTGATATCCTCAAACGGCGTGATCACTTTTGACACGACCAACAACACGCCGGGTGGATATTCGGCGTGGTCATTTGCTTCGAACCTTCCCAACGCCACCCTGTTCCGAAACTCGATCTTTGGCGTTTACCACGATATTGACCCCAGCATTGGCGGCGAAGTCGGCTGGGAATTAGTCACCTTGAATACCGGTTGCCGTGCACTCGTGGCCTCCTGGTCGGATATCCCGATGTTTTCCTCAGCCTGCAACGCCCAACTGTACACGGGCATGATCGTCCTATATGAGAATACGAATGTGATCGAAGTCTATATTCAGGAAAAGAACGTTTGCGCGAGCTGGAATGGCGGAAACGCGATTGTCGGTGTGCAGAATGCCGCGGGAACGGCTGCCGTGGTACCTCCGGGGCGCAACGGCCTCGATCCGGACTGGACCGTCACCAGCGAAGCCTGGCGCTTTGTACCGGCCGGTCCGTCCATCACCTCGCTGCAATGGTTTGAAGGATCAGGAACCACCGGGCCGATGTTGGGGACTTCGGATGTGCTCAACGTTTGCCCGGGCGTCACCACCACCTATACCGCGCAGGTCACCTATACCCTGTGCAACGGCACGACCCTTACTGAAACAGAGGAAACAACCGTAACGGTTAACCTCAGCAAATTGTGGAACGGATCGGTTTCCAATAACTGGAACGTCGCGGCCAACTGGACGCCATCCGGAGTGCCGACGTCAATGGACTGTGTCGTGATCCCCACGGCACCAAATCCGGCGCATATCATCGGCACCTCTTACGATGCCTACTGCTACAGCCTGAGCGTTTTGAACGGCGGCGTGCTACAAAACAACAGCGGCAACAACCTGACCGTTACCAATGCAGTCAACGTGCAGGCCGGCGGGCAATTCATCCTGAAGAACAGCTCGAGCCTGCTGCAGGTGAACAGTGTGTCCAACTCGGGGATCATGAACATGGAGCGCATCACGCCTCCCGTCTACCGATTTGATTATACCTATTGGAATTCGCCGGTGACGCAGGCATCCAATTTTTCGCTCGGAATGCTTTCGCCCAACACCCAATACGATAAATATTACAGTTGGAACCCGTCGGTGGCGGGGGGAATGGGCATTTGGGCACAGGAGAGCGCCACGACGGTCATGACCCCTACCAAAGGCTACATCGTCCGGGCGCCGAACACCTATTCCTTCACGCCGGATGTCACGATGCCCTATATGGCGAACTTCATCGGGACACCCAACAACGGCACGTTCAATATGCCGGTCAGTTATGGATCGATGGGCCCCACGACCGATTACGACAAGTGGAACCTCCTTGGCAATCCATATCCTTCCGCGGTAAATGCCGCTTCTTTCATCAACCATCCCGCGAATGTCCCGATACTGGACGGAACGCTCTACTTCTGGACGCACAATTCGCCGATCTCGGTTTCCTTTGCCGATCCTTTTTACGGCGATTATGTCCTCAATTACACCGATGCCGATTACGCCGCCTGGAATTCCACCGGCGGAACCGCGGCCACTTCAGGGGGTGCTCCTCCGGGCGCTTATATAGGGGCAGGGCAATCCTTCTTTGTGCGAAGCTTGGCGGTTCCGGGTTCGGCGGTGTTCAATAATGCGATGCGCGTATCCGACAACAATGCGCAATTCTTCAGGAATGCCTCAACCCAACTGCCGACGCCTGACATCGCGGAACCCGAACGCCACCGGATCTGGCTCAACTTGCGCAACGATCAGGGGGCGTTCAGTCAGATACTGGTTGGCTATGTTGCCGGCGCGACTATGGATTTCGACAGAGGATTCGACGGTGTGCTGTTCAGTGAATCTGCCGTCAAGTTCTACTCGCATATCCCCGGAAAACCGCTGGTGATCCAGGGCCGGCCACTTCCTTTTGACGTAAACGACCAGGTCCCTCTTGGGGTTGTGAGCCAAAACGCGGGAAGCTACTCGATCAGGATCGACCATCACGACCCCTATTTTGACGATGTCAATGTGTACCTGGAAGACAGGCTGCTCAATACTTTCCATGACCTCAAGGCAGCTCCCTATGAGTTTGCCACGCTCGCGGGAACCTTTGAGGATCGTTTCGTACTCCGGTACGACCTGCAAGCCCTTTCGGTCATGGGCCAGCAGGATAACGCAACGATGCTGTTTGTGCATGACGGGCGCATTTTCGGGCAGGCGTCGCAATCCATTGCTGAAGTCCGGGTTTTTGACACCGCAGGAAAACTGGTGCGTAAGTATCTGCCTGGAAACGCGATGTTTAGCGATTCGTTCAATGTGGCGCGGGGCGTCTATCCGGCACGGGTGTACCTGGCCGACGGTTCTTCTTCAATTTTCAAGCTAATGCATTAAAGATTCCTTATTTTACTGGGGAAGCAGTTAAAAACAGGTGTTCTTGGGCGGAATAATCATGCGGTTTATCGCCGGATGTGTATTTTGTCGTTTTTTGAGGCAACTCAACCATAAAATTGCTGACTTCGTATATTCCAAAATAACTTTGTCCTTGAAATTCAAGTAATTGGCAAATTGGAAACTTATGAAGCAATTTTACTTTAACCTGAAGACAGTCAGTCTGTTGGACCCAAAAGTAATAGCGACTTCGGTCCTCTTGACGCTACTGATCTTCGCCGCCCCCAAATCATTAGCACAAATCGCCGGCCCTTTCAATCCAGGCGCCGCAACAAACGCAGTCGGCGTTGGCGCGGTCAACTGGACCAACGCGACAAATGCACTCGTTACCGATGGCAACAGTGCCACGGTCACCATCAGCACCTCGCAAACCAGCCGGTACCTTCGCGCAAACACCTTTGGCTTTTCAATTCCGGCAACATCGGTCATCAACGGCATCGAACTGCGCGTCACCCGCCGTGCCAACCCGAATTCGGGCAGCATCGTGGATTCATTCGTGCAATTGGTACAGGGCACCACGGCAGTAGGCGTCAATAAGGCCAACACGGGCGTCCTTTGGACAGATACGTTCCAGACCGTCGTTTATGGAGGCCCGACCGACAAATGGGGAACCACAATCACGGCGACCGACATCAATGCCGCAACTTTTGGGGCCCAACTCGCGGTAGGCACGACGTCCAATTCCAGGACCGCTTATGTCGATAATTTCCAGCTGACCGTGTATTTTACGCCCCCACCTGCAATCACAACGTTTACCAACAGCCCCGCCTGCTATGGTTCGGTGACGTCGGTCAATATTACGGGATCGCACCTTTCGGGCGCTTCGGCAGTCACTTTCAATGGGGTTTCCGCTTCCTTCACGGTCATTTCAAATACGCTGATCACGGCACAACTGCCCGCGACCGCAACAACGGGACCCATCGCCGTCACCACGCCGTCAGGAACTGTGAGCAGCGCCGCATCGTTCACGGTCAACCCCCTGCCTACGATCAGTCCCATTGCGGGCGCGTCGTCTGTTTGCACGGGTTCTGCCACAATTTTGTCAAACCCGACTCCCGGCGGGACCTGGTCTTCGTCGGCACCGGCAATCGCCACGATAAATGCTTCGGGAACGGTAACGGGGATCGCGGCCGGAAATGCCGTCATGACCTATTTGGTTACCGATGCGAACGGTTGTTCGGCACAGGTTACTTTTCCCATAACAGTCAATCCTCTTCCGATGGTTTCGTCACCGGCACAGGTTTGCGTCGGGCAGACCGCGCAACTTACACCGAATGTGGGCGGAACCTGGACTTCTTCAAATTCCGCCGTCGCAACCGTTGACAATACGGGCCTCGTGACCGGAATTGCGCCGGGATCGGCCACTTTCACCTTTACGAATTCGGCTACGAATTGCAGCCGTGCGACATCTGCCGTCCAAGTTTATGACCAACCCGCAATCGTGTCGCAGCCCGCTCCGCAGTCCATTTGCTCGGGCGATAATATCAGTTTCACCGTATCGGCTACCGGAAATTCGCTGTCTTACCAATGGTACAACGGCGCAGCTGCCCTGACAAATGGCCCCGGGATTTCGGGCGCCAATACCGCGACACTAACCCTTTCCAACGTGCAAACGGCACAGGCTTCCGCCGACTATCACGTGGTCGTTACCAACATTTGCAGCGGCTCGGTCACATCTGCATCAGCAAGCCTCGACGTGACCGAAAAGGTGACGATCACAACCCCCCCGGCCCCGAATGTGACCGGGTGCGAAAACGGATCGGTCCAATTGACCGTTGCTGCCACCGGCGCGGGCCTTTCTTACCAATGGTACAAAGGTGCGACGCTGCTGGTTGACGATGCCGACATTACGGGCGCCACTACTGCGACCCTTACCTTGAATAACCTTACGCCCGCCTCGGCAGGAGGCTACCACGTCGTGGTCTCCGGAACGGCGCCTTGTTCACCGGCCACATCAAGCACGGCGACACTTGCGGTTACCACCGCCCCGGCCATTTCGTTGCAACCGGTTTCTGCGACGGTTTGTTCGGGAGGTACGGTGAGTTTCCAGGCAAATGCAACCGGTGGAGGACTCACATACCAATGGTTCAAAGGCACAACCGCGCTTTCCGATGGCGGAAACATCACCGGCGCCAACACCGCAACCCTTACCCTTAACCCGGTTTCACTGTCGGATGCTGGAGATTACCACGTCGAAGTAATAGGGACATGTGCGCCCGCAGCCGTTTCGGACAACGCCACACTGACTGTAATCGAAGCCGTTGTTATCAACACCCAACCGCTGGCCGCGCAATCGGCCTGCACGGGAGAGACGGCCACATTTTCAATTTCGGCCACCGGCGCAGGCCTCACCTACCAGTGGTACAAGGGCGCAACACTCCTTACCGATGGCGGATCGATTTCGGGCGCCACGACTGCCACGCTCAGCATCAATCCGGTCACGGCAACTGATGCAGCGGCCAACTATCGCGTCGTGGTTACCGGAACGGCACCCTGCGGCTCAGTAACATCGGCAAATGCCGCGCTTACGGTAAACCAAAGCCCGGCCGTGACCACGCAACCCGTTGCCGCAATCGCCCGGTGCTCGGGCCAAAGCGCCACGATCTCAGTAGCGGCTACTGGCGGATCGCTCACTTATCAATGGTATTTCAACGGCAATCCGCTTTCCAACGGTGGAAGCATTTCGGGAGCCACCTCAAATTCACTTGTGATCAATCCGGTTGCCACGACCGATTCCGGGAACTATCATGTCGTGGTGGGAAATCCCTGCCTCAACGACGCGACCAGCAACAATGCAGTATTGACGGTCAACCAGCGGCCAATCATTCCGGCGCAGTCAATCACCATCTGCAGCGGCAGTTCTTACTCCATCACACCTGTGAACGGCGTACCTGATGCATCGACGATCGTGCCCGCCAATACAGTCTATTCGTGGCCTGCGCCTTCAGGTGCCGGAATCACCGGCGGACAGGCACAGTCGCAACAAACCTCGATTTTTGGTACGTTGAACAACATCACCAACATTGTGCGTACCACCACCTTCAATGTCACGCCACTCAATACCGACGGAACCTGCAGCGGCACGCCCTTTAGCGTAACCGTTACGGTAAACCCGGTGCCAAGTGTCGTGAACATTGTCCGCAATGTTTGTAACGGGCAGCCGTTTACCGTAACGCCTGCCAATGGAGGGGGAAGCATCGTTCCCGTGGGCACAACTTATTCCTGGCCGGCTCCCGTCGTCACGGGCGGAATCACCGGGGGCAGTGCAGGTAGCGGATTGACTTCGATTAGCCAGACGCTTATCAATAATACGGCATCGGTACAGACGGCCACCTATACCGTGACGCCCTCAACTGCAAACTGTACGGGTGCCGCGTTCACGATAACGGTATCAGTGAATCCATCCCCTACGGCTGCCGTTTCGGTGGCATCACAGACCATCTGTTCTGGCACGGCCATAACGCCTTTCCTGGTCACAAATTCAAACAGCATTCCCTGTGGAGTTCTGTACAATTGGGTACGCGACAATACGACGGCGGTAACCGGAACGGCATCGGGCAGTGCGAACATCGCGATGGGCGGAACCTACAGTTTTGCACCGGTGCTGACCAACACGACAAACACGCCGCAGACCGTGACCTTTACCATCACGCCGTCAAACAACGGCATTGCGGGAACACCCGTCACGGCCACCGTGACCGTGCTCGCACCGTCGGCAGGTGGGGCTGCCACCACATCGGCACCCGGAATTACGCCGCTTGTAACCGTGTCGACCGTTTGCCATTTTGCATCGGGCACCATTTACCTGCAAAATCAGACCGGAAGCGTCCTGCGCTGGGAATCGTCCACAAACGGTGGCGTAACCTGGACGCAGATAGCAGAAACCGGCACGTCCCATAATTATGTCAACCTGACCGTGACCACCATCTTCAGGGCTGTCGTCCAAAACGGAACGTGCAGCACCGTGAATTCGGCCGTTGCCATTGTAAACGTGGTACCTAACGTGAAACCGACGCCGGTTACGGCCACCCCGCAAACGATTTGCGTCGGAGATTCTTCTGTACTCAATTCACAAAGCGGATATGCCACGAGCTCCCAACTTGCATCGGGCGGTGCATTCCAGACTTCAAACCCGGCCGGATGGCTTGTCGACGGTTGCGGAAACTGCCTAAACGCGGGTGCCAGCAACACCAACCCGGGACCGTTCCAACTCAGTGCAACGAACGGAGGAACTTATTCCGGAATCAACTACATCGCGACCGGTAAGTTTGCAATTGCAAACGGCGCCTTTGATTCGGTAATGGAAACGCCTGTCTTCAATACCTTCGGATTGACGACGGCAACGCTGCAATTCAACCATGCATACAACCTGCTGGCCGGTGCATGGGTCCGGGTCGAACTTTCGCTTGACGGAGGCGCTACCTATGGCATCACGCTCCAACAGTGGAACGGGGCGGGCACGCGTACGCCGTACAATAATTTCCCGCTGTCCAACATCAGCCTGAACAATTACATTGGCCAGGCAAACCTGAAAATACGCTTTGTTTACCACGGAGTAGGCGCCAGTTCCTGGGCGATCGACAATATCCGCATCCCGGAGATGCCCAACAACCTGACCACCCAATGGATCGATGTGGCTACAGACAGCGTCATCAGTACCGCGGCTTCACTCACGGTGTCGCCTACCGTCACGACTACCTACGCGATCGTTTCCTCGCTCAACGGCTGCACGAGCTACGGGCCCGAAGGAACCACCTACATCACCGTGTACGTCAATCCTCGTCCTACAGCCCTTATCAGTTCCAACCAGACGATCTGCGTGGGCGGTACGGCCAATTTCTCGGTTGCCCTTACCGGCGTCGCACCGTGGTCGCTTACCTACAGCAACGGCGTCACCTCGACAACGGTCAACAACATCATGACGAGCCCGTATAATTTTTCGGTTCCAAATATTACTGCCAACCAGACCTATACCATCACGGCCTTGAACGATACGCGCTGCGTGGCACAACCCCAGCACATCACCGGATCGGCAACGGTTACGGTCCTGAACGGACAGCAAGGTCTTTGGACAGGGCTTGTCAGCACCGACTGGTTTGACTGTATGAATTGGGCCGGGGGACTGCCAACGACGACGGTGAATGCGGTCATCCCTGCCGGAATGCCAAGAATGCCGGTCATTGACCCTTCAAATTCACCATTTGCAGCGGCCTATTCCAATATCGCAGCGGCGCAGGACGTGCTCATTGCAACGGGTGCCTCGCTGACGATGCCGGCTTCGAATTCGGTACTGCAGGTGAGCCGCGACTGGCTCAACAGCGGAATTTTCACCGCCGGGCTTGGAACCGTCGTGTTTAATGGAAGCGCGCTTAACCAGGTGCAGAACATCAACGTTGGGATCAAGAACAATGAACAGTTTTACAATGTAGTGGTCAATGCGGGAGTCGGTGCAAGGGGCGTGAGTGTCGTGGACGGTTTTGAACTGACCATCGCCAACCATGTGACCCTGACCAGCGGTGACCTGCGCCTTACCGGAGAGGCCCAACTGGTGCAACTCGGGACAACCGCAAACCCATCTGCCGGAACGGGCAGGCTCCTGCGCGACCAGCAGGGCACACAGAGCAGTTTCAATTACAATTACTGGTCTTCGCCGGTGAGCGCCAACAACGTGAATTACACGGTTGGATCGGTGCTGCGCGACGGTACCAACTCGGCAACCGCGCCTTTCAATCCTGGCACGATCAACTTTGGCAACGGCGTTTATTTTGCCGATGGCGTGTTGGCCAGCCCGATCAAGATCAGCAACTCGTGGATCAATAAATTTACAGCCGTCAGCAACAACTATTACAGCTGGCAATTCATCGGAAGCACGGGCACCGTCAAGGTAGGCGAAGGTTTCACGATGAAGGGGACCAGTGGATCTGCGGCCGTGACCGATCTTCAGAACTACACCTTTGCCGGCAAACCCAACAATGGCGACATCACCCTGTCGATCGCACCGGGACAAAGCTACCTGATTGGGAACCCATATCCTTCTGCCCTTGACGCCGACCAATTCATCCGCGACAATATCAAGGACGGCGGCAATGCATCGACCAACGTGTTTACGGGCGCCCTTTATTTTTGGGATCACTTTGGCGGACAGACCCACCTTGTGGCCGGTTATGTGGGCGGATACGCAACCTATACGCTGATGGGCGGGGTCGTGGGCATAGCCAACAGCCCACTCAACATCAACGATGGATCGATGGGAAGCAAAGTACCCACAAGGTATGTTGCGGTCGGGCAGGCATTTTTCATCGGAACCATCACAGACCCATCGCTGACCACCAACAATCCAGGGCTGACGACTCCCGTAACCGGTGGGCCAGTTGCCTTTAAAAACACCCAGCGCGCCTTTAGGACCGAAGCCGCGGGATCGGTGTTTTTCAGGTCGCAAAACCAATATGTCAATGTTCCTGCCGAGGATGGCAGGCCAAAGATCAGGCTCAACTACAGCGGGCCCGGA
>SXGU01542149.1_pt1 | contig 11765 bp, 11 predicted proteins | sample 3174531 | NCBI WGS metagenome assembly SXGU01 (sample SAMN11356863, study PRJNA531348) | freshwater metagenome | isolation source: freshwater sample F1-140 | place: China: Fuxian Lake, Yuxi | collected 2017-12-25
CCACCAACAACCGCATGGAGATGACCGCCGCGATCCGCGCGCTGGGTGCCTTGATCGAGCCGTGCGAGGTCGATCTTTATACCGACAGCCGCTATCTAATCGACGGCATCACCAAGTGGGTGGCCGGCTGGCAGCGGCGCGGCTGGGTCAACGCCAGCAAAAAGCCGGTCCGCAACGAAGATCTGTGGCACGAGCTCATCAATCTCACCGCCAAGCATAAAGTCCGCTGGCACTGGGTAAGGGGCCACGATGGCCACGCCGAGAACGAGCGGGTCGACAAGCTCGCCTGCGATGCGGCGATGGGGCTACGAGCCAACTAGACTAGGCGGTCGGGGCTGTAGCGCGACGCATCAAGCGGCCGGGTCATTTCGTCGCGTTCGAGGCCGAGCAATAGCTGGGCGGTCAGGCGCGCCGCTGCGGGTGCGGTCTGGATGCCATAGCCGCCCTGCCCCGCGAACCACGCGAAGCCTTCGACCCGCGGGTCCGGGCCGTAAACCGGTAGGCGATCGGGGGCGAAGCTCCGGAGACCCGCCCAGCGCCGCTCCACCGCCGCGATCCGCCAGTCGGTGACGGCCTGGAAGCGGTCGATCGCCTCGGCCACGGCCAATTCCTCGGGCGCCGCATCGCACGGGTCGCTCGGGGTCTCGTCGTGGGGGCTCAGCCACAGCCGGCCAGCCTCGGGCTTGAAGTAGAACTGTCCGGCTATGTCCAGCACCAGCGGCAGGTCGGGGGGCGGTGCGGGATCGGTCCGCAGTTGCGCAACGGTGCGGCGCAGCGGCTGGATACCCAGCGGTGCCGCACCCGCCAATGCGGCGATGCTGTCCGCCCATGCCCCCGCAGCATTGACGAGGGTGGCAGCGGCGAACGCCTGACCCCCCTCGCAGGAAATTGCCCAGGCGCCGCCTTCACGCGCAAGTCCGGTCACCCGCGCCCGCACGGCCTGCGCCACGCCGCGTTGCCGGCCAAGAGCGAGGTAATGCTGGTGGAGTCCCGCCACGTCGATATCCGCGCAGGCTGGCTCCCACACCGCGCCGGTCCATTCGGGCCGCAGCCCCGGGATGATGGCCGCCAATCCATCGCGCTCCAGCCGTTCGATCGTGGCGCCGGTAGGTCCGAAGCGGGTGATGAAGCCGTCAAGCTGTGCGCGTTCGGATTCGCGCCCGATATAGAGCGCGCCGCGCCCGGACAGGAATTCGTGTTCCCGCAGATAGGGTCCGGAAGCGAGCGTGAGCGGCACGATCTCGGGCCCGCCGTAGCATTCCTCCCAGAACGCGGCCGAGCGGCCCGTAGCATGGTATCCAGGCCGATCCTCCGCCTCGAGCAGCAGGACACGGGCATGCGCGGCCAGCTCGGCGGCGAGGCTGGCGCCGGCAATGCCCGCGCCCACAACGGCGAAATCGTAGACAGTCACGATACGGCGCGAGGCGGCGCAGCGCGATCGAGGAAGCGCGCGATCTCTGCCATCGCCCGGCCGCGGACCGGATCGATCTCGCGCAATATTTCGTGGCGCGCCTCCTCGCCGAAGCGGACCAGCGTGCAGTCGGGCATCCGGCGGCACGCGCGCTCGATAGCGGCGAACTTGACCAGCCGGTCGGCCGTAGTCCCCAGCATGAGTGTCGGCACAGTCACATGCTCCAGCACACCGGGGGCAGCGAGCGCGCGCGACGATGCATAGGCGCGCTCGACCCAGCCCCAGCTCCCGGGGCCCATCACCAATTCGGGCCGATGCTCGCGCCACCACAGCTCGTCGGCATAGCGGTCGGCATCATGGGTCAGCAGCGCCTCGCGCTCGGCCGGAATCTCGCCCGGCTTCTCGCTCCACTTCCACGCCGGCCGAGCGGGATGACCGACCCGGATCATGATCCCAGCCACGCTCTGCAACAGCCGTAGCGGCAGCGGGGGTCCAGCCATGCCAAGCATCGGCGCGATCAGCACCAGCGCTGCCGGCCGCACGCGCCCGTCGGCTACGGCGCGCAACGCCAAATGCCCGCCCATCGAATGCCCGGCGAGCACATGGGGGCCGGGGGTGTCAGCCGTCCATTCGCGCCACAGCGTCGCGACATCGTCGATCCACACGGCAAAATCGCCGATGTGACCGGTCGTCGCGTCCTGCCCGAGCCGGCCCGAGCCGGCCTGGCCGCGCCAGTCGGCACCGGTCACGCGCCAGCCGGCACGGTGCCATTCCTCCATGGACTCGAGATATTTCTCATAGTGGTCGCCCCGCCCCGGCAGGAACAGGATCGAACCGCGCGGGCGGGCCGGGTCGCCCGGCCAGTCGATGCGGCGAATGGGATGCCCGTCAGCCGCCTGCCAAACGCTTTCGCAGGCTTGTGGCGGAATCGCGCGGCGGTCGATGGGCGGATGCTGGGCGGCGGTGGTCACGCCCGCGCCGCTCCGGACAAAACTTGGTTACCGTTTGGTAAGCCATGAGCTGTAGCAAACCGAGCGGCACTCGCGCCGGGGATCCAATGCTGCATACACCGCTCTACTACGGATTGCTTGGCCTACTGGCAATCGGGCTGCTGTTCGCGGCCTGCACGGATTTGAAGCGCCGCCAGATCGACAATTGGCTGAACGCCGCGATCGCGCTGTCCGCTCCGTTGTTCTGGTGGGCTGGGGGGCTGGCGCTGTGGCCCGACATCGCGATGCATTTGGGCGTGGCGCTGGCCGCCTTTGCGATCGCCGCGGGCCTCTTCGCCATCGGCCAGATGGGCGGCGGCGACGTCAAGCTGATTGCGGCGTTGGCCCTGTGGTTCGAACCGCAGGTCTTTTTCCAGATGCTGATCATCATGGCCGTGCTCGGCTACGTGCTCACTATGGGCCTGGGCGCTTGGCGCGTCGGGCGTGCCGATGGCGGCGTGCACAGCCGCGACATGGTCGTGCTCTCTGCCTTCGCGGTTGTGGCCGGGGTGCTGATTGCGGGCTTCACCGGCGCGATTGCCCTGCCGCTCCCGCAATTCCTGCGGGACGCGGCCGCATCCTCGCTGCCGCTTGCCTTCCTCGTCTTCCAACTGCCCGTGCTGGTTCTGGCCTACGTTTCGTTCCACTCGATCCGCATTTTCCGCCGTCGTCAGGTCAGCATCGCCGCCCCTTACGGCGTGGCGATCGCGGGCGCCGCGCTATGGCTGATCGCAACCCAGTTCGCCGGTGCAGACTCTTTGCGCGGCGCGATCGCCTGACAACCCGATCTTAACCACTTCGGCGCTACGCCGTGGAAACCATGAACACCCGCGCCTCAGTTTTGCGGGTCGATAGAGGGGGCTGATACAGCCATGGACAGGAAGAAGCTGATTCTGCTGGTGAGCGCGCTGATCATCGCGGTCGGCACAGCGTTCGTCGCCCGCAGCATGTTCGCAGGGGCCGCCGCGCCGCAGGCCGAGGCCGCCGTCGCCGCAGTGCCGACAGGCCCCAAGGTGCTGGTCGCCCAGCGCGCGCTGCCCCCCGGCACGATCATCGCGGCCGACTCGCTTTCGTTCCAGCCCTGGCCGGCCGACATGGTCAAGGACGCCTACTTCATCGAGGGCGAGGCCGACATGGCCAAGCTGATCGGCACGGTGGTGCGCTTTGCCGTCACAGCGGGCGAGCCGGTCACCCAAGGTGCCCTGGTGTCGCCGCAGGATCGTGGGTTCCTGGCGGCCGCGCTGACACCCGGAATGCGCGCCATTACCGTGCCCGTTTCGCTCCAGACCGGCGTCGCCGGCTTCATTTTCCCCGGCGACCGCGTGGACATGATGCTGACGCAAGGCGTGGCAGGCGCGGAAAGCACCCTCCAGGTTTCCGAAACCATTCTTCGCAACCTTCGCGTGCTCGCTACCGATCAGACCACGACTAACGAAGTGGTCGACGGCAAGAGCATCCCGCGCGTCAGCACTACCGTCACCCTGGAAGTTACCCCGCGCATCGCCGAGAAGGTCACCGTCGCCCAGACGCTCGGCTCGATCAGCTTCTCGCTCCGGCCGCTTGCCGACACCGGCAACGAGCTCGAAAAGGCGCTTGCCTCCGGCCAGGTCAAACTGCCCGAGAATGCGACGCCGGCGCAGGAGGAAAAGCTGCTCAAGGCCGCCGTGGCGCAGCCGAGCGAGGGCCGGACCAGCTTCGTGACAGGCGGTGATGTATCGCGCTTCCAGCGCAGCACTCTGCCGCCCAAGTCGGGCACGCCCGTCTACACCGGACCGACCGTTCGCGTTCGGCGCGGCGCCGTCACGACCGATACGCCCGTAGGCAAGCCAGGCACCGCGACAGCTCTGGTGACCAGCACGGCTACCGCGGCGAGCAGCCAAGCACTGCCCACGGTCACCGGGAAGTCCGGCACCTGATCTTTCTTTCATCTTTCAGACCGAAGGCATAACCTCATGGCCCGTCTTTCCTCCGCCAAGATGCTCCTCGCCAGCCTCGCGCTTGCGCCAAGCATGGCAACCCTCGCCCCGGCGCATGCCCAGCGAGTGATCAGACCATCGTCGCAGGATGTCGTCCTGTCGATCGGTAACGGCAAGCTCGTCAATGTCGGTAGTCCGATGGCCGATGTCTTCGTCGCCGACGACAGGGTTGCCGACGTGCAGATCAAATCCAACCGCCAGCTCTATGTGTTCGGCAAGGGGGGCGGCACCACCACCGTCTACGCCAGCAACGCCCGCGGCGACATTATCTGGTCGGCCACGATCCGGGTCGGCTCGAACATCGACAGCATCGATCAGATGCTGGCCCTGGCGATGCCGGAAGCGAAGATCTCGGTCGCCACCATGGGCACCAACACCGTGCTGTTGACCGGTACCGTGGCAGCCCCCGAGGATGCCGCCGAGGCCCAGCGCCTGGTGGAAGCATTCGTGGGCGGCTCGGTCATCAGCCGCCTCAAGACGGCAACTCCGCTGCAAGTAAACTTGCGAGTGCGGATCGCTGAGGTGCAGCGCAGCTTCACGCGCGCTATCGGCATGAACCTGCTGACGGTCGATCAGTCGGGCGGCTTCAAGTTCGGCATCACCAACGGGCGCGCGTTCGCGCCGGTCTTCAATCCCGGCAGCAGCTCCGGCCTCGGCGTCGGCGTTTCCACCGGCCCCGCCGGTTCGAGCACCGTTACCGGGACCGGTACGGGTTCGACGCTGGCTGCCTTCGGCCGTTTCCTCGGCCTCGACATCGGCAGCGCGCTCGACCTTGCCGAGACCGAAGGTCTCGTCACCACTCTCGCCGAACCCAATCTGACGGCTCTTTCCGGCGAAACCGCCAGCTTCCTTGCAGGCGGCGAATTTCCCATCGTCGCGACCAATGGCCTTGCGGGCTCGAGCATCACATTCAAGCCCTATGGCGTCGGCCTTTCCTACACCCCGACGGTGCTGGCGAACGGCCGCATCTCGCTCCGCGTGAAGCCCGAGGTGTCGGAGCTGAGCTTCTCGGTTACGGCCGGTGGGGCGCAGATACCCAGCCTACTGACGCGCATGGCGGAAACGACGGTCGAACTCGGTTCGGGCCAGAGCTTCATGATCGCGGGCCTGATCCAGAACAACGCCGTGAACTCGATCGACAAGGCCCCGGGTCTGGGTGACGTGCCCATCCTCGGCGCACTGTTCCGCTCTACCAGCTTCCGCCGCAACGAAACCGAACTGGTGATTGTGGTGACGCCCTACCTCGTGAAGCCGATCGAGGAGAAGGACGTTCACCTGCCTACCGACGGCTACCGCGCGCCGGGCGAGCTGGAACGCTTGTTCGGAATGAAGGCCCACGCCGGCGAAACCGGCGCACAGCGGCCGATGCCGACCGTGTCGGGCGCCGCGCCCGCACCCCAGGTCTCGGGTGCTCCGGTTCAGCCTGCTGCAGATGCCGCCGTGCAGGCCGCTCAGCCGCGGCGCGAAGAAAAGGTCGCCGGCGCTGCCCCCGGTTTCAGCTTCAAGTGAGAGGGATCAGTACGATGAGCTTCCCAATGAACCGCTCGCTGTCGAGCGCCCTGGCCCTGTCGCTGAGTTTGGGCGTTGTCGCCTGTGGCGGGATGCCAAGCAACCGCAGCGTGTACAGCCTTAATCAGCCGGTCGTGGAGCGCAGCAGCGTTGCCCTCGACGTGACGACCACGCCGGGCGGGCTGCCGGCAGACGAAGAGCGCCGCATCGCCGCCTGGTTCGAAGCGATGGATCTGCGTTTCGGCGACAGGGTGACCGTCAGCGACCCGCTTGATCGCTCCGAAACGCGCGCTGCGGTCGCTGGGCTTGCAGGTCGGTATGGCTTGCTGCTGTCGGACAGTGACCCGATCACCGCCGGTGAGGTGGCCCCCGGCCAGGCGCGGGTCACCATCATGCGCTCGCGTGCCAGCGTGCCCAACTGTCCGAACTGGTCCGAAAGCAGCGACGCCAATCTGAACAACGGGCTCACGCCCAACTATGGTTGCGCAAACAACAGCAATCTGGCCGCAATGATCGCCAATCCGGAAGACCTGATCAAGGGTCAGAAGGGCTCGCCCGACACTTACATCAGCACATCCAACGCGTCGATCGACGCCTACAAGTCGTCGATCGGCAACAAGGCGGGCGCGGTGGGTGCGACCAGCGCCGGAGGAAACTGACATGAATGCCCCCTGGAAAAGCGGAATGCCCGGCAATCGCGATCCCTTCGCCGCCTATGTTTGCGACGAAGCGTCGCTCGACATCCTTCGCCCGGTCGTTATCGAGCTCGGCTGGCTGCCGGAGAAGTGCAACAAGGGCGGGTTGCGCAATGCAGTCCAGTCGCTGTCGGTAAGCGCCAGCCCCAACATCCTGATGGTCGATCTGTCGGAAAGTGGGGATCCGCTCAACGATATCAACGCGCTGGCAGAAGTCTGCGAGCCGGGCACGGTGGTGATCGCCATCGGCCAGGTCAACGACGTGCGCCTCTACCGCGACCTCGTGGCCAGCGGGATCCACGACTATCTCCTGAAGCCTCTGGCGGCCAGCGCGCTCCGCGACTCGCTTAATGCCGCGCAGGCCGTTTTCAGCGCGCCCAAGGCGAGCGACCCGGATGTGGCGAAGCGTCACATCTCGAGCGCGATCATTGGCACCAGGGGCGGCGTGGGCGCATCCACTCTTGCGACCTCGCTGGCTTGGCACTTTGCCACCAAAAAGGCGAAGCCGACTGCACTGCTCGACCTCGACATTCACTTCGGCACCGGCGCGCTTGCGCTCGATCTCGAGCCGGGGCGGGGTCTGGCCGACGCGATCGACAACCCCAGCCGGATCGACGGTCTGTTCATCGAGCGCGCTATGATCCGCGCGCACGAGAACCTGGCGATCCTGTCGGCCGAGGCGCCGATCAACTCGCCGCTGATGACCGACGGGGCGGCCTTCCTGCAATTGCAGGAAGAATTCCGCCAGGCTTTCGAGATGACGGTCGTCGATCTACCGCGGAACATGCTGATCAACTTCCCTCACCTGCTGAACGAGGTGAACGTGGTGGTGATCGCGACTGAGCTCACGCTGGCATCGGCTCGCGACACGATCCGGTTGTTGTCCTGGCTGAAGACCAATGCCGCACATGCGACGCCGGTGGTCGTGGCGAACAAGGTGCAAGCCAACGCGCTCGAGATCAGCAAGGCCGACTTCGAGGCGTCGATCGAGCGAAAGATCGATTACCTCATACCGTTCGATCAGGCTGCGGCAGCCAAAGCCGCCAAGCTCGGCCAAGCGTTTACGGAAGCCAATGCGCAGAGCAAGGCGACCGTCCAGATAAAGGCGCTGAGCGAGCGCATCCTTGGGGCGGTGACCGAAGACGAGACTGGTGACGGGGCCGGTAAACCGGGCGCGGCGACAGGCTCCAAGAAGTCGCTGCTCGGCGGTCTCGACCTGAAGTCGCTTCTGGCCAAGAAAGACAAGGCGTCCAAGCAGCCGGCCTAAGCCTGCTGCGAGGACGCCTTCCACAGGCGCGAACGGACTGCGCGTAATGCGGTAGGCCATTGCGAAGGGGAGCACGGACATGATCCAGCTCATGCTGGTAATAGTTGGGGTCATCACGATGGCCGGTCTGGGCTTCGCCGCCTTCGCCGGTCCGTCGACGGGCAAGGCTGGCAATCGCCGCTTGCAACAGATCCGCTATCGTCACTCGGAAAGCACCGCGGCCAAGGTCGAATCGCAGCTCAAGAAAGCGATCGCAGCGCGCAAGCCGACCGCCTACAAGGTCGCCGGCTCAGGGTCGCGGATCGAGGCGCTGGCGATCCGGCTCGACCGTACCGGTAAGAAGTGGACTCTCAGCCAATACGCTTATTCCTCGCTCGGCCTGGCTCTGGCGGTCGCGCTGCTCGTGTTCCTCAAATCGGGCGCGTTTCTGCTTTCGCTCGGCATCGGGGTGCTGGTGGGCGCCGGCCTGCCCCACTTGGTGGTCGGGAAGCTGATCAAGAAGCGCATTAACAAGTTCAACGCCAAATTCGCCGATGCGATCGAGTTGCTGGTGCGCGGCTTGCGCTCGGGTCTTCCGGTGACCGAGACGCTGACGATCGTCGCGCAGGAAGTAGATGGCCCGGTGGGCATAGAGTTCAAAGGCATCGTCGATCGCATCAAGGTCGGGCGGACCATGGATGAAGCGCTTCAGGTCACCGCCGACCGGCTTGGCATTCCTGAGTTCAACTTCTTCTGCATCACGCTCGCCATTCAGCGGGAGACCGGCGGCAACCTCGCCGAAACGCTGTCCAACCTCGCGGATGTGCTGCGCAAGCGCAGCCAGATGAAGCTCAAGATCAAGGCGATGAGCTCGGAATCGAAGGCTTCGGCCTATATCGTCGGCGCCCTGCCCTTCATCGTTTTCGGCCTGATCTGGTGGATCAATCCGAAGTACATCGGCACCTTCTTCACCGATGAGCGCCTGATCGCCATCGGCCTGGGCGGTGCGGTTTGGATGGGCATCGGTGTGTTTATCATGTCCAAGATGGTCAGCTTCGAGATCTGAGGGAAACACCGCGATGATGAAAACCCCTCCCGGTCCGACGCTGCTCGGTTTCGACGTCCTGCTGGTCGGCTCGATCCTCGCGGGCGTGGCGGCAATGGCGGTCGTGTTTGCGATCTACACTGCGGTCACCATCCGGGACCCGATGGCTAAGCGCGTCAAAGCGCTCAACGAGCGCCGGGACGAACTCAAGGCCGGTATCGTCACGGCGAGTGCGAAAAAGCGCCAGAGCCTGGTGCGCAAGTCCGACAAGACCGAAAAGGTCAAGGACACGCTCAGCAACATGAAGGTGCTGCAGCAGAGCCAGGTCGATGTGATGGTCCAGAAGATGGCATGGGCCGGCTATCGCAACAAGGAGCTTGCGGTCTACCTCATCGGCATGCGGATGGTGCTGCCGATCGTGCTCGGCATCATCGGCTTCGTGCTGCTCTACGTGATGGAGATCAAGCCCGACTGGCAGATCAAGCGCGTGATGGCAATGGGTGCCCTGGTCTTCGGCGGCTACAAAGGGCCGGAGATGTTCCTTCAGAACAAGGCTAAGAAGCGCACCGACCTCATTCGCAAGGGCCTGCCCGACGCGCTCGACCTGCTGGTGATCTGCGCGGAAGCCGGCCTCACCGTGGACGCCGCCTTCAATCGCGTCGCCAAGGAACTGGGCCGCGCTTATCCCGAGCTCGGCGATGAATTCGCCCTCACCGCGATCGAGCTGTCTTTCCTCAACGAGCGGCGAAAAGCCTTCGAGAACCTCGCCTATCGCGTGAACCTGGATTCGGTGAAGGGCGTGGTCACGACCATGATCCAGACCGAGAAATACGGCACCCCTTTGGCATCAGCGCTGCGCGTCCTCTCCGGCGAGTTCCGCAACGAGCGCATGATGCGCGCCGAAGAGAAGGCCGCGCGCCTGCCTGCGATCATGACCATTCCGCTGATCATGTTCATCCTGCCGGTTCTGTTCATCGTCATCCTGGGCCCGGCGGCCTGTTCGATCTCGGACGCCTTCACCGGCATGAAATGATTGGCCGGGGCGGCGGCGGCCTGGCGCCGCCGCCGCCCCGCCCAGCCCCGTCACTCGGCCAGATTGGCCGGATCAAACTCCCCCGCTGCTGCGCGCACACGGGCGAGCAGCGCCGCGAAGCCGGCCCGTTCCTCGACATCGAGGACTCCGAACAGTTCGGCCTCGATCGCCTCGGCCAGCGGCATGATCCGCGCGTGGACCCGGCGCCCCTCCGCGGTCAGTTCAAGCAGGTGCGAACGCCCATCGCGGGCGTTGGGCCGGCGCACGGCGAGACCGCGGTCCTCCAGCACCCGGCACGCCCGGTTGACCGGAACCTTGTCCATCAGCGTCAGCTGGCACAGCTCGCGCTGAGTGTGCGGCCCGGAATCGCCGAGCACCGCCATGATCCGCCATTCGGTCGTCTTGAGCCCGAAGCGCTTGCGATACTGCTCCGCGATCCGGCTGGACACGGCGTTGGACGCTACCGAGAGCTGATAGGGGAGGAAGTCGGCGAGGCGCTTCGTCGGGCGAGTGGGTGGGTTCATTGCCTCTTACTATTGGCATGAAGCCTGAATTCAAGCGAGTAGCCATGCCTCATTCGTAGCCTGGCTCGTCCCACCAGGGGTAGAAGTCGGGCATGTCCGCGCTCGCCGTGTCGGGAAAGACCGGTGGACGCTTCTCGAGAAAACTCGCTATGCCCTCTCGCGCGTCGCGGCTGCGGCTGAGGCGGTAGATCGCGCGGCTGTCCACGCGGTGCGCCATCATCGGATGCGGCTCGGACGACAGCCGCCACAGCATCGCTCGCGTCATTGCAACCGACACTGCCGAGGTGTTGTCGGCTATCTCGCGCGCAATGGCGCGCGCCGCGTCCATCAGCGCGTCCGGCGCATGAACCGACCGCACCAGCCCGCGCTCGAGCGCTTCGGAAGCGGCGAAAATGCGACCGGTCATGCACCATTCGAGCGCCGTCTGCATGCCGACGAGGCGCGGCAGGAACCAGCTCGAAGCGGCCTCGGGCGTGATCCCGCGCCGCGCGAATACGAAGCCAAAGCGGGCATTTTCGCTCGCGAGGCGGATGTCGAACGGCAGTTGCATGGTCGCCCCCACGCCGACAGCCACGCCGTTGCAGGCCCCGATCAGCGGCTTCTTCGAATTGAACAGTCGCAAGGTCAGCCGCCCGCCACCATCGCGCACGCGCGCGTCGGACAAATCTTCGACGGGATTGGGATCGGAGAAGACATGCCCGCCGCCGTCCGGCGTAAGGTCAGCGCCTGCGCAAAACGCCCGATCGCCATGACCGGTCACGATCACTGCGCGCACGCTGTCATTGGCGTCGGTCACGTCGAGCGCATCGATCACTTCCTGCATCATCACCCGGGTGAAGGCGTTCATCTTCTCCGGGCGATAGAGCGTGATGGTGGCGATGCCCTCGGCGATGGCGAGCCTGATCTGTGAGAAGCCGCTCATGCTCGCCCTCTCAGTTCGTCGGCGGCGAAGCACCGCCGGTCGCAGACATGGACCGGGTGTTACACAGTCCAAGGACGAAAAACGCCGCCCGTCCGACCCTGCTGAAATTGGTGCTGGAAGCGGGGTCGGAAGCGGGCGGCGAGCATCTCATTGTAGCAAGTCTAACGATCTCAGGCCATGTAGGAAAACGGTTTCCGGTTCAGCGTGGCGCCATCCTGATCGCGCCGTCGAGCCGGACGTCCTCGCCATTGAAATAGCCGGTTTCGATCATGCAGACCGCCAGCTTGGCATATTCCTCGGGATTGCCGAGCCGTTTGGGAAACGGCACCGAAGCGGCGAGCGCGTCCTTCACCTGCGGCGGCGCCGCGTTCATCAGCGGGGTGTTGAAGATCCCGGGCAGGATGGTGTTCACGCG
>SXGU01035000.1_pt1 | contig 11762 bp, 8 predicted proteins | sample 3174531 | NCBI WGS metagenome assembly SXGU01 (sample SAMN11356863, study PRJNA531348) | freshwater metagenome | isolation source: freshwater sample F1-140 | place: China: Fuxian Lake, Yuxi | collected 2017-12-25
CAGCGGCTTGGCCTTGCCGTAGCGCTCGCGCAGGGCCATCAGCCCGGGCATCTCCTTTTCGGCCAGCACAATCTCCTTGCGGCCCCATTCGGCCAGGGAGAGATCGGCTATCTTGTAGTCCGCTTTGCCTTTGCGGGTTTTGCTGCTGATGCTCTTCGCCATGAGTTGCGTCCTCGGAAGGTGAGGAGTTTGAGTGGATCGGTGCCGCTGATGATTCGGGCTTCGCTCAGCTCGAAGCCGAGTTTTCTCAACCAGCCTTTGACCTCGTCGGGCCGGAAACCCAGCCACAAGTCGGCCATGCTCTGCCGCAGGCTTTCGTCCTGGTGTTCGTGCAGGTCGACAATGACCAGTTCGCCGCCCTCGCCCAGGGCCCGGTGGGCCTCGGCCAGGGCCTTGGCCGGATCGGAGAGATGGTGCAGCACCATACAGGCCACCGCGGTGTCCACCTCGCCGTCGGCCACCGGCAGGTGTTCTAGATCGCCCAGCCGGAACTCGCAGCGCCCGGCCTGGAGCCCGCTGGTCTGGCGCGCCAGGTCGAGCATGGCGGTGGAGGAATCCACCGCGATCACCCGGCTGGCCCGCTCCTGCAGGGCCGGCAAGAGCAGGCCCACGCCGGTGCCCAGATCGAGGGTCACGCCGCACTCCTGGGGCAGCAGCGCCAGCACCACCTGGCGGTAGAAGGCCCCGTCCAGGCTCCGGTGCTGGGGGAACTCGCGGGGGTCCTGGATGCTGTCGAAGAAACGGCGGGTCTGCGCCTTGCGCCGCTCCACCACCCCTTCGAGGGCCTGTAGGTCGGCCTCGGCGCCGGGCAACGCCTGCTCGTGGCGCTGCAAGAGGGCCAGAGCCTCGGCCACTAACACCTCTTCGCTCTCCTGGTTGACCTGGTAGTAGCTCCAGGTGCCCTCGCGCCGGCCGTGTACCAGGCCGGCCTCGGCGAGGATCTTGAGATGGCGGGAAATCCGGCTTTGGCCCATCTGCAGCACCTCAATGAGCTCGTTGACGTTGAGCGCCCCACGGCCCAGCAAACGCACCAGGCGCAGCCGGGTCTCGTCAGCCAAGGCCTTATATATCTTGAGCGGATCTGCCATACCCGGGTGGTCGGGAGAGGAGGAGGTCTCGGCTGAAAAATAGCCCGGCAGCCAATAAATGTCAATATCAAGATTTATTGATATTATCGGCAGCTTGTGAGTTTGCCCCCAATGAGCATATCATTGGCCCGTCGGGAAGTAGCAATTGTTGAAATTTAACCTTTAGCAGTCGGAGTTGGTCGATGCCGATCATCCTGGCCCTTCTGGCCCTGGCCACCCTGGGCTGCGGGGGCCCCGAAAACGGGCTCGAACCCATCCCGCGCTCCCGCACCCTGATCATGGATTGCGCCGAGAGCAACACCTGCGCCGGCCAGATCCAGGACTACAACTCCTTCAATCCGTACCTGCCCGGCGCCACCTCGCGCACCGGCTTTAACTTCCTCTACGAGCCCCTCTATTTCTACAACGCCTTCAGCGAAGACCACAACCTCATCCCCTGGATCGCCGAGAGCCACCAGTTCAACGCCGACTTTACCGAAGTGGTGGTGAAGATCCGCCGGGACGTCACCTGGAGCGACGACCAGCCCTGGACCGCCCACGACCTGGTTTTCACCATCAATATGCTCAGGGACAACGCCCCGGAGTTGACCTATTCCACCGACATGAAGACCTGGGTCAAGCAGGCCGTGGCCCTCGACCAACTGAGTGCCAGGATCACCCTCAACGCGCCCAATCCCCGCTTCGTCTACTCCTACTTCACCTCCAACTTCGGCATCGGGGTGCCCATCGTCCCGCGCCACATCTGGGAGGGCAAGAACCCCCAGACCTTCGCCAATTTTGATCCGAAGCAGGATTGGCCGGTGGTCAGCGGCCCGTACCGGCTGGCCCTCTCCACCCCCGGACAGCGGGTCTGGGACCGACGCGACTACTGGTGGGCCGCCCAGACCGGCTTCCACGCCATGCCCCAGGTGGAGCGGCTCATCTTCCTGCCCTATATGGACGAGACCAAGCGGGTGCAAAATCTGTTGACCGACCAACTCGACACCGCCCTGGATCTGCGCCCCCCCAACATCATGGCCGCGGTGGAGGGCAACCCGCGCCTCACCACCTGGTCGGGGCGGCAGGCCCCGTACGGGTACCTGGATTTCTGGCCGGTGTCCCTGGGTTTCAACAACTTGGAGGAACCCTTCAGCGACCCGCAGGTGCGCTGGGCCATCAACTTCGCCATCGACCGGCAACAACTGGTGGAGGTGGGCTGGCAGGGCAGCGGCTCGCCTACACTGCTGCCTTTCCCCAACTTTCCCCCCATGCGCCAGTACACCGGGCAGATCCAGGATCTGCTTGAGAAGTACCCTGTGGGTCTGTGCGACCTGGCGCGCAGCGCGCAGCTGATGGAGGAGCGGGGCTGGAAAAAGGAGGGCGGGTTCTGGACCCGCAAGGGGGAGCGGATCAAGATCATCATCGACATCTTTCCCGGGTTCCAGGACCTGACGCCGGTGCTGGTGGAGCAACTGCGGCGGGGCGGCTTCGACGCCGACTTCCGCTCTACTTCGGATGTCTACACCCGCATGGCCCAGGGCGAGGCCAAGGTGTTCATGAACGGCCACGGCGGCTCGGTGAGCGACCCGTACCTGACCCTCTCCTTCTACCACAGCCGCTTTGTGCAGCCCACCGGCACCCCCGCCGAGTACTTCTGGCGCTGGAAGAATACCCAGTTCGACCAGCTGGTGGACCGCATGGGCCAGGTGGACCCCCAGGCCCCCGAAACCCAGGCCCTTTTCCGCCAGGCCCTGGAGATCTGGCTGCGCGAGCTGCCCTCCATCCCGCTGGTGCAGTGGTACCACCGCATCCCCCACAACCAGACCTACTGGACCAACTGGCCCTCGGCGGAAAACCCCTATATACACACCGCCTACTGGCACCGCACCTTCCTGCTGGTGCTGCTGGGCCTGAAACCGACTCGCTGAGCGCCTTCTAACCGAGAGACACCCGCGTCCCCCCTGCGACACCCCTTCCACACCTGAATCCCGCCCTTTGCCGGCCTGGCTCCAGGCCCTGCCGCTCCTCTCCGTAGCACAGATATTGCGATTCGCCCTGGTACGTCTGAGGGAGGAGCGAAAAATGACCCCGCCATCCGTGGAACTGGAGCGCGCTGAACTGAGTTTTGCCCAGCGCCTTGAAAAGATCCGCAGGGCCAAAGAGGAGCAGACCGCCGAAAAACAACAGGTGATGGGCGCCATGGACTACGACGACCACGCCCTGATCCTGCCGCCCCCCGAACACCGCCAACTGGTGCAGAGCATCAGCGGCTCGGGCATGCCCATCACCGACGTGTTGATCAAGGGCATCCCCATCGAGGCCACCCATCCGGACGGGGCCTTCTACGGGGCGCGGGCCACCGGCCACAACTTCCGCTCCGTGCTGGAACACCACCCGCCCTATATCGACCCCATGAGTTCGCTGGCCGGCGGCTACATGGTCAACTTCTACTCCTACCGCAAGGGCGGCTGGAAACCCGAACTCGATTTCTCCCACCTGCTGCCGGTGCGCCAGAAGTACCAGCTCATCGGCGCCATCGGCGCCAGCCAGCACTTCTGCCAGGACCTGGCCATCGGCCTGCAGTTGGGCTGGCGGGGCATCCAGGCCAAGATCGAGCGGGGCCGCCTGCTCAACCCGGGCAGCGCCGAACTCTACGACGGCCTCGAAGATGTGACCCGGGGCATCCAGGCCTGGATCAGCACCAACGCCGCCGAGGCCCGGCGTCTGGCCGCCATCGAGGAAGACCCGGTGCTGGCCGACAACCTGGGCAAGATGGCCTGGATCAACGAGCGGCTGGTTGACGAAGCGCCCCGCACCTTCCGCGAAGCCTGCCAGTGGATGCTCTGGTACAACATGGCCGCGCGTATGTACAACGGCAGCGGCTCCCTGGGCCGCCTCGATGTGCTGCTCCTGCCCTTCTACCAACTGGAGCGGTCAGCCGGCACCCTCACTGACGAAGAGGCCACCTTCCACCTGGCCTGCTTCCTGGCCCGCGACACCGCCTATCTGCAATTGGGCGGGCCCGACGAGCAGGGCCGCGACCTCACCAACCCGGTCTCCTTCTTGGTACTGGAGGCCGCCCACCAGCTCAAGATCCCCGCCAACGTGGGCATCTGCGTGGGCGACCACACCGATCCGCGCCTGCTGCGCCGTGGGGTGGAGATCCTGCTGGAGGACCGGCTGGGCATCCCCAAATTCCTGGGCATCGACCGCACGGTGGAGGACTTCGCCAAAAACGGCTATCCCCTGGAGGTCTCGCGCCAGCGCGCCTATTCGGGGTGCCACTGGTCAGCCATCCCCGGCCGCGAGTACACCATGAACGACTGCGTCAAGATCAATTTCGCCAAGGTCTTCGACGTGGCCCTGCGCGAGCTGATGGACGACCCGCTGACTCCCAAGAGTATGGAGGAGTTGTGGCGCTGCTTCGAGACCCACCTGCGCTGCGCGGTGGAGGGCACAGCGGCCAGCATCGACTTCAACCTCAAACACATACACGAGGTTTTCCCCGAGTTGGTGCTAGACCTCCTGTGCCACGGTCCCATCGAGAAGGGGGTGGACGCCTCCGACGCCTTCCGGGGCGGGGTGGAGTACTACAACCTGTGTATCGACGGCTGCGCCCTGGCCACGGTGGCCGATTCCTTTGCCGCCCTCGAACAGCGGGTAGTACACGAGAAACGGCTCAACTGGGACCAACTGCTGCGACTGCTGGATAGCGACTGGGCCGGCCCCGAGGGCGAGAGGGCCCGGTTGATGATGAAAAACATCCGCCGCTACGGGTACGGCAGCGCCCTGGCCGACGAGTACGCCGGGCGCATCGCCGCCCTCTTCACCCGCCTGGTCAAGGAAAAACCCACCCCGGCCGGCTTCAACCTGGTGCCGGGCCTCTTCTCCTGGGCCAACACCATCCCCATGGGCAAGGAGCTGGGCGCCACCCCCAACGGCCGGCACCGTGGCGACCCCATCTCGCACGGGGCCAACCCCGACCCGGGATTCCGCGCCGACGGGGCCCCCAGCGCCATGGCTCTGGCCATTGCCGGGGTGCAGTGCGGGTACGGCAACACCGCCCCCATGCAGTTGGAGTTGGACCCCGGCCTTTCGGCCAGCGGCGAGGACGTGGAGCAGGTGGCCAGCCTGATCCGCACCCATTTTGCCCTGGGCGGCACCCAGATCAACCTGAATATCCTCGACAAGGAGAAGGTGCTGGCAGCGCACGCCGACCCATGCAAACACCCGGACCTGATCGTGCGGGTGACCGGCTTCAGCGCCTACTTCGCCAGCCTGTCAAAGGAGTTCAGGCAACTGGTCGTCGACCGGCTCATCGCGGAAAACTGAGCCCTAGCCGGGGAGGGATCACACCGGATCGCTCCCCGCCAGCACCTTCGCAACAACAGGAGGCCAGCCATGCTCACCACAGCCGCCCCAACCACGCTGCGCGGCAGGGTCTTCGACATCGAGCGCTACGCCACCCACGACGGCCCGGGCACCCGCACCACCCTCTTCCTCACGGGCTGCCCACTGCGCTGCCTGTGGTGCCACAACCCCGAGGCCGAGAGCCCCAGGCCCGAGCTGATGTACGACGAGCGGCGCTGCATCGGCTGCCTGGCCTGTTTCAGCGCCTGCGAGGAGGGCGCTCTCTGGCTGGCCGACCGGGCGGGCCGCCGGATTCCGCCGGAGGAGATGGCCTTTTTCCGCGACTACCCCGAGCAGATTGGCCACCGCGCTTTCCAGCCCGAGCGCTGCCGACACTGCGGCCACTGTGCCGAAGCCTGCTTTGCCGGAGCCCTGGAGATGGTGGGCCGCGAACTGACCGTGGAAGAGGCCTATGCCGAACTCGAATGCGACCGGCCTTTCTACGAACAATCGGGCGGCGGCATCACCATCTCGGGCGGCGAACCCCTGGCCCAACATCTCTTTGTGCGGGAATTGCTGGCCACCTGCAAGGCCGGCGGCCTACACACCGCCCTCGACACCACCGCCTGCAGCCGCTGGGAGCTCCTCGAATCCATCCTGCAGGACACGGATCTGGTGCTGCTGGACCTCAAGGTCATGGACCCGGTCCGGCATCGGCAGTACACCGGGGTGGACAACACCCTCATCCTCAAAAACGCCCACGCTATGGCCGGCTTCATGGCCGGCAAACCCACCGACTGGCCCAGGGAAAACACCGGCATCTGGATACGTATCCCGCTGATCCCCTCGCTCAACGACGACGAGCAAAACCTGCGCGCCACCGCGGCTTTTGTGCGGGAACACCTGGAGGGGGCAGTGCGCAGGGTCGAGCTGCTGGGCTACCACCAGTTGGGCGTGGCCAAACTCCGGCGCCTGCGCCGGGAGACTCAGTTGCCCGGGGTCGAGTCCCCTTCAAAGGCGCGGTTGGCGGAGTTGGCGGGGTGGTTCAGGGAAGAACTAAAAGGCACCGGAATCAGGGTGGAGGCGCGCTGATCAGCCCCGCAGCACCCGCCCCGCCCGCTTCCCCTGCACCTGCCCCCGTTCCACCGCCACCTCGCCGTTGACCAGCAGGTACTCGATGCCTACCGGGTAGCGGTACGGGTCGTCGAAGCTGGCGGTCTCGGCGATGCGCTCGGGGTCGAAGACCAGCACGTCCCCCCAACCGCCCTCGCGCAAGAGGCCGCGCCCGGTCAGGCGGAAACGGCTGGAGGCAAAGCCGGTGAGTTTGTGGATGGCCGCCTCCCAGGTGAGTATCCCCTGCTCGCGCACGAAGCGGCGCAGGAAATAGGGGAAGGCCCCGTAGGAACGCGGGTGATGCCGACCCTCGGCCAGGACCCCGTGGGGGATCAGCGAGAAGCCGTCGGAGATCACCCCGCCCACCGGGTGGCGGGCGATATTGGCGAAATCCTCCTCCGACACGTCCTGGGCCAGCATCCAGGGCCGGCCCTCCTCCTCCAGCAGGATATCCAGCAGCGCGTCGTGGGGCCGCTGGCCGCGCACGCCGGCGATCTGGGCAAAACTCTTCCCCACCAGCGCGCTGTTCTTCTCGGCGCTGCCCAGCCAGATCAGCTCCCACTTGCCTTCCGTGATTAGGGTGCGTTTGCGCGAGCCGCCGCTCTCCGCCCCGAACTGCATGGTGTCGGCCTCGATCCTGGCCCGCACCTGGGGGTCGCACAGGCGCTGCATCAACTCCGCGTCGCCCCCGGCACAGGCCCAGGGTGGCAACATGGACTTGAGGGTGGTGCTGCCCACGGTGTAGGGGATGGCGTCGCAACTGAGATCCACACCTCTTGCCCTGGCCGCTTCGATGGTCTGCAGGAGTCCGGCCGTCGACCCGTGCATGGGTGCACCCGGTTGCATGTGGGAGACGTGGGCCGGCAGACCCGCCTGCTCGCCCACGGCGATCACCTCCTGCACCGCGGCGGCGATGCCCTCGGTCTGGTTGCGGATATGGGAGGTGTAGATCCCCCCGTGCCCGGCCACCACCTTGCCCAGTTCGATCAGTTCGGCCAGCGGGGCGTACGGCCCCGGCGCGTACGCCAGCCCCGAGGAGAGCCCCATCGCCCCCTCCTGCATGGCCTGAGCCGTCAACTCGCGCATATGCTCCAACTCGGCAGGGGTGGCGGGCCGGTCCTCGTACCCCATCGCCGCCACCCGGATATTGCCGTGGCCCACCAGGGTCGCCACGTTGGTGCCCACCCCCTGGCCCTCCAGCCGCGCCAGGTATTCCGCCATGGTGGCCCAGTCGCACTCCAGCCCCCGGGTCATGGCCGGATCGAGCGCCCCGTAGTAGAACTGGTGGTTGCGGGTGGGGGCCGCCGAGATGCCGCAGTTGCCCATGATCTGGGTGGCGATGCCCTGGGCCAGGGTGCTGGGGGCCTGGCCCTCCACCAGCAGGGTGAGATCTGAGTGGGTGTGGATGTCGATGAGGCCGGGACAGACGATCAGACCGGCGGCGTCGATGACGCGGCGGGCTGCGCTCTCGCCCAGCCTGCCGATGCAGGCGATGCGGCCCTCCTGCAGGGCGAGGTCCCCGGCGAACCAGGGGCTGCCGGTGCCGTCGATGAGCCGGCCATTGCGGATGAGGAGATCGTACATAGGATTTACCGTTTCAGGTGTCCGGACCGCTCGTTGCCCTCCAGCACGCTGATCCACTGGAAGTAGACCAGTTCGTGGTCGGCCCACAGGGTGTGCTCCACGCCGCGCACGCAGGCCACCATGTCGCCCGGCTCCAGTTGGTATTGCCTCTTCACCCCGGCGGGGCTGCGCAGGGTGATCAGGGGCCGGCCCTCGGCGAAGAGCCAGTACTCGTCGCAGTCGTGGTAGTGCAACTCCACCTGGGCCTTGGCCGGCAGCCGGTACTGGTGTATGGTCTTCGCGTCCACGGGCTTGAGCAGGCCGGCCAGCACCTCGCCGAGGCGCTCGCCCTGCCCCAGGTGCACGATACAGAACGAAGGATCTGTGGGCAGTTCGCTCATATCTCTCTCAGGTGAAAAAAGGACTCAGCCACTCGGCCTTGATGTCCATGGCAAAACCGGGCCCGGCTTCGGGAACCAGATACCCGTCCTGGGGCAGGGCCAGGCCGGGCAGACGCCCGCCCTCGGACAGCGGCACGCCCGGAGGCGCGCCGACAAAAACCTCCAGCCAGTTCATACTGGGCTGGGCAAAGGTGAAGTGCTGCCCGTACGGGGTATTGCCCCCTCCGTGCAGAATAGTGGTGATGCCGGCCCCCTCGGCCGCGTGGGCGATCTTCTGGCACACCGTGGCCCCGCCGCACCAGTTGATGTCGGGCTGCAGAAAATCCGCCACCCGCCGCTGGATGGCGGCCATAACAGGCGTGGGAGTGTACCAGTGTTCGCCGGTGGCCAGGCCCTGCCAGGGCAGGCGCTGCCGGCACTCGATGTGGGCGTCGAGGTCTTCGGAAAGCAGGCACTCCTCGATCCACTTGAGCCGGTAGGGCCGCAGCCGCTCGGCCAGGCGCACGGTGTACTCCACGTCAAAGGCCATCCAGCAGTCCAGCATCAACTCCTTGTCCTCGCCGATCTGCTCGCGCGCCCGGGCCACGAACTCCTCGTTCCGGCGCAGCCCCTCCAGTCCGTCGGCCGGGCCGTAGGGACAGGCCAGCTTAAAGGCTTTGAACCCCAACTCCAGGTACCAGTCCACGTCGTTGCCCGTGCAGTAACAGAGCTGTTTGTCGCGGGCCGGCCCGCCCAGCAACTCGTACACCGGCTTGTCCAGCAGCTTGCCCTTGAGGTCCCACAGGGCAAGGTCCACGGCGCTGATGGCATAGCTGGCCAGCCCCGGCGATCCGTAGGGCTTGGTCATCCGGAACATCATGTCGGCCAGCTTCTCGTGGGCCAGGCAGGGCTGGCCCACCAATTGGGGGGCCAGGTGATCCTCGATGATGGCCGCCACTGGCCGGCCATGCCCGGTCATGCCCAGGCCCCAGGTGCCGTCCTCGGCCTCCACCCTGCACCACACCGCCTCCCAGGTGCGGGGCAGCCACAGGGCGCGGTTGCGTTTGACGTGGGGGTAACGGCTCATGGGATTGGCCACCTCGGCCTCGGCGGCCCAGGAAGGTCGCCGGGGTTTGGTGGTGGAGGGCGGGGCGGGCGGCAGGTTCAGGCGCACTGCCTGCACGGATTTGATCTTCACGGCAACCTCCTCGGCGGAGCCAGCTGCAAAACATCCTCATGATAGGCGCGCAGCAGCTCGGCCACGCTCCAGGCCTGGGCAATACAGCCGCGCGGCACAAAGGGCGGCTCGGCGTCGAAGATCTCGGAAAGGGTGCCGACCCCGGCCTCCCCTAGGTGGGTCTGAAAATCCTCGATCAGGGTCCGGGCCTGGACCCGGCCCTCCTCGCCGTGTAAACGCACCAGCGCGGTGATGAAGGGCCCCAGCAGCCAAGCCCAGACCGTGCCCTGGTGGTAGGCCCCGTCCCGCTCCCAGGGCGGCCCTTCGCAGCGGGGGCGATAGCCGGGTTCACCCGGCGCCAGGCTGCGCAGGCCGCAGGGGGTGAGCAGGTGGCGTTCCACCGCGGCCAGCACCAACCGCGCCCGTTCCCCCTCCCGTAGGGGAAAGGGCAGGCTGAGGGCAAAGAGCTGGTTGGGGCGGAGGGAGGGATCGCAACTATCGCTGTCCACCACGTCGTAGAGATACCCCTGTTCCTCGTTCCAGAACATCTCGCCGAAGCGGGTGACCACCTGGCCGGCCAGCGCGCCGTAGATCGGCGCCCGCCCAGGGTCAAACAGACCCGCCAACTCCTCCATGATGCGCAGAGCATTGTACCAGAGGGCGTTGATCTCCACGGCCTTGCCCTGGCGCGGGGTCACCACCCAATCCCCCACCTTGGCGTCCATCCAGGTCAACTGCACCCCAGGTTCGCCGGCGCTGAGCAGGCCGTCCTGGTCCACGCAGATCTGGTAGCGGGTGCCGCGGCAGTGCCAGTCGATCACCTCCTGCAGGGCCGGCCACAGCTGCTGGCCGACGAAATCGCGGTCATCGGTGTATTGCAGGTACTTATACACCGCCACGAAGAACCACAGGGTGGCGTCGACCGTGTTGTACTCGGGCTCCTCGCCGGCGTCGGGGAAACGGTTGGGGATCATGCCCTGGCTGAGGTGTTCGGCAAAGGCCTGCAGGATGCTGCGCGCCTCGGTGTGCCGGCCAGTGACCAGGCAGATGCCCGGCAGGGAGATCATGGTGTCGCGGCCCCAGTCAGTGAACCAGTGATACCCGGCCACCAGGGTGTGCCGCGCGTCGCCCCGGCGCACCAGGAACTGGTCCGCGGCCACGGAGAGCTGGCGGATCAGCGGGTCAGCCGCACTCGACAGCCCGGCCCGCCGCCGCGCCTCAGCCTCTATCAATGCCCTTCCGTCCCGGCCGCGCGGATCGGCAGTGGAGGCGATCAAGGTCAGGGGTTTGCCCACCTCCAGCGGGCAGCGCAGGATGCCGCAGGTGAAGAGATCCTCGCTGTAGTCCAGGCCGCGTTCGGCCTCGCGCGGGTACAGGTGGTTGTAGTACCAATCGGGGACCGCCGCAAAGTGCCCGCCAGGCACCAAGAGGTGGATCTCGGGCTGGCCCTCGTAGGGCTGGAAACGCAGCACCTCTCCCTCAAAATGGGCCTGGGGCTGGATGTGGGGATTGGCCCGGGTCAGGGAGTGATAGTCGCGGCCGGCGAAGAAGGGGCGCAGTTCGAGTTGAACCGGGCCAGGGGCCCGCAAGAGTTCGTAGCGCAGCACCAGGGTGTGTTCGCCGTGGACCATGGCCAGGGTCTTGCTCAGCACCCATCCCTCGGCCTCGTAGGTGAAGGTGGGAAAGGGATCGAGGGAAAAACCTTTGAGGTGGTGGTATCCCTGAGGATGGACCGCGCCGGGGTAGAGATTGCAGCTCAATTCCACCGACCCGCCCTCAAACACCAGGCTCTCGTCCAGTTTGGAGAGCATCACCATGCGCCCCACCGGCGGCCGGGTGGCCACCACCAGCAGGCCGTGGTAGCGGCGGGTATGGGCTCCTGCCAGCGTCGAACTAGCCCAGCCCCCCAGCCCGTTGGTCTCCAACCACTCGCGGGACACCGCCTGGGAGAGGTCGGCGGTGACCTGGGGACCAAACTGGATACTCTGCTCGTTCATGGCCTGCACCTCCGGGGCGGGGGGAGAAACACACCGGGGGCTACCAAAGTGCACCGCCCCCGCGACCGGCACCTACCGGTTGTGGATCAGGGTATCGACCACCCCTGGATCGGCC
>SXGU01008625.1_pt1 | contig 11756 bp, 8 predicted proteins | sample 3174531 | NCBI WGS metagenome assembly SXGU01 (sample SAMN11356863, study PRJNA531348) | freshwater metagenome | isolation source: freshwater sample F1-140 | place: China: Fuxian Lake, Yuxi | collected 2017-12-25
ATGTTGAATCTGGCCCTGGATACCCCCCTGGACGACGAACAGCAGGAATATCTCGGCCTGGCCCAATTGTCCGCGGATGCCCTGCTACATATCCTCAACGACATCCTGGATCTTTCCAAGATCGAAGCGGGCCGCCTCGATGTGAACATGGATCTGATCGAGTTGGGCACCCTGATGAACGAACTCGGCCGGTTTTTCGAACCGCGCTGCCGCGAAAAGGGCCTGGCTTTCTCCGTGACGCTGGATCCGGCGGTACCGGCCAATCTTAGGGCCGACCCGATCCGCTTGCGCCAGGTGCTCACGAACCTGCTCAGCAATGCCCTCAAGTTCACCCATGCCGGCGAAATCCGCCTGGAAGTGCGGCGAGTCCATGGCCCGATGGGTGATTCGGTGCGCTACACCGTGCACGACACCGGCATCGGCATCCCCACGGACCGCCAAGCCCAGGTCTTCGAGGCCTTCACCCAGGCCGACGGCTCCATCACCCGGCGTTACGGCGGCACCGGCCTTGGCCTCACCATTTCCAACCATCTGGCCCAGCTCATGGGGGGACACATGGGACTGGAGAGCGAGGTGGGTCGCGGCAGTGAATTCTTCATCGCCCTTCCCCTACAGCTAGAGGATGGGGAAGCCGGATCGGAGGCGCCGGGCGAGGTGCGATCCTCACAAGCCGCCTCGACCCGAGCCCTCAATGTCCTGTTGGCCGAAGACAACCCCATCAACCAGAAAATCGCCAGCTTGATGCTGGAACGCGCCGGGCATCGGGTGCGAGTTGCCGATGACGGAGAAGCCGCCCTGGCCGCCCTGGCCGACGAACGCTTCGATCTGATCCTGATGGACATGCAAATGCCGGGGATGGGGGGGCTGGAGGCCACTCGTCTGATCCGGTCCATCGAGAAGCAGGACGCCAAATCCCTGCCCATCATCGCCTTGACCGCCAACGCCTATGCCGAGGACCGGGAAAGGTGCCTGGCCGCCGGGATGAATGGCTTCGTCACCAAACCGATACGGCGGGATGAACTGTTTGCCGCCATCGCCGAGGCGATGCGGTCTGTCCCGTGAGGGTCCCTCTGGCTACTTCCGCCAGAAGGCGGGGGTCAGCACCACCAGCAGGGTAAACAGTTCCAGCCGGCCCAACAGCATGGCGAAGGTGCACACCCAGATCTGGAAGTCGGTCAGGACGGCATAGGTGGCGGCGGGGCCGACCTGGCCCAGTCCGGGTCCCGAGTTGTTGATGCAGGCGACGATGGCGGAGAAGGCGGTGAGCACATCCAGCCCGAAGAAGGAAAGCAGGAAGCTCAGGGATACGATGGACGCCACGTACACGAAGAAAAACACCAGCACGGCGTAGATGACCTTGTCGGGCACCACCTGCTCGCCCAGGCGGATGGTGACCTGGGCATGGGGGTGGATCACCCGCAGCAATTCCCGGTACACCTGCTTGTACAGCAACACGGCGCGCAGCATCTTGATGCCACCGCCGGTGGAGCCGGCGCTGGTGGTGAAACTGCACAGAAACAAGAGCCAGAGGCCCATATAGGTGGGCCAGATACCAAAATCGGCGGTGGTCAGACCCATCGTGGTCGCCATGGAAACCACACTGAAAGTCGCGTCGCGCAGGGCGCTGGGGAAATCCAGGTAGACACCCTGGGCCCAGAGTAACAGGCCCAATCCAAGGCAACTTCCCAGCAAATACCCGAAATACCAGCGAATCTCCGGGTCGGTCCGATAAGGGCTCAGAGTCCGGCCTCTCAGGGCGATGAAATGCATGGCGAAATTGAGGCCGGCGATCACGGCGAAAATCTCGGTGATGATTTCCAGCGGCAGGGATTTGAAATAGCCGAAACTGGCGTCATGGGAGGAAAACCCGCCCAGACCCATGACCGAGAAGGCATGCATCATCGCATCGGCGAAGGTCATGCCGAATGCCCGGTAAAGCGCGATGCAGACCAGGGTGAGCAGGACATAGACCTGCCACAGGCCCTTGGCGGTCTCGGCCATGCGCGGCGTCAGCTTGTCATCCTTCATGCGCCCCGGCGTCTCCGCCTTGAACATCTGGCGGCCGCCCACGCCCAGCATGGGCAACACGGCCACCACCAGCACGATCACGCCCAAGCCCCCCAGCCAATGCAACTCGCCGCGCCAGAGGTTGATGGAGTCCGGCAACTTGTCCAGGCCCGAGAGCACGGTGGCCCCGGTGGTGGTAAGGCCGGACATGGCCTCGAAATAGGCGTCGGTGAAGCTGAGCCTGGGCAGGTAGATGAGCAGGGGCAGGGCCGCGAACAGCGGCGTGAGCAACCAGGTCAGGACCACCAGCAGGATGCCGTCACGGGCCTTCAACTCCCGTTTCCAGCGCCGCCCCGCCAACCACATCAACACGCCGCAACTCAGGGTGATAAGCACCGCCTCGTCGTAGGCATGTTCGGCGCCGTCCCGGGTGATCTCGGAGAACGCCAGGGGCAGCAGCATGGACAGGCCGAACACGGCGATGATCATGCCCAGGACATGCAGCAGGGGGAGCACGTCGCTGGCGCGGGCCCGCCGAACCATAGGGCTCTTCATCTGCGCCAGAACGCCGGCGTCAACACAACCAGCAGGGTGAACAGTTCCAGCCGCCCGAGCAGCATGGCGAAGGTGCATACCGAAACCTGGAAGTCGGACAGCACGGCATAGGTGTAGGCCGGTCCCACCTGGCCCAGGCCGGGGCCGGTGTTGTTGATGCAGGCCACCACGGCGGAAAAGGAGGTGAGTACGTCCAGGCCGGTGAAGGACAGCACGAAGCTCAGGGACACGATGGCGGCCACGTAGATGAACATGAAGGCCAGCACCGCGTAGATGATCTTGTTGGGCACGATTTCCTCGCCCAGACGCAGGGGAAGCTGGGCGTTGGGGTGGATCAGCTTCTTCAATTCCCGGTAGAGCTGTTTGTAGAGCAGCACGGCGCGCATCATCTTGCTGCCGCCGCCGGTGGAGCCGGCGCTGGTGGTGAAACTGCACAGGAACAGCAGCCACAGGCCGGCGAAGAACGGCCAGTGGCCGTAGTCCGTGCTGGCGAAGCCCAGGGTGGTGGCGACGGAAATGGTGTTGAACACGGCATAGCGCAGGGCGCTGGGGAAATCCAGGAACACGTCCCGCTGCCAGAGCAGCAGAGCCAGAGCCAGACCGCTGCTGAGCACGAAGCCGAGAAACCAGCGAATTTCCGGGTCATGTCGATAGACGCTCAGGCTGCGTCCGCGCAGCACGGCGAAATGGGTCGCAAAGTTGATACCGGCGATGAGTGCGAATGTGCCGACGGCGATCTCCAGGGACAGGGAATCGAAGTACCCCAGGCTGGCATCATGGGAGGAGAAGCCCCCCAGGCTCATGATCGAAAAGGCGTGCACCACGGCATCGAAGAAGGACATGCCCAATGTCCATAGCATCAGGATGCAGACCACCGTGAGCATGACGTAGACCAGCCAGAGGCCCTTGGCCGTTTCCACCATGCGCGGTGTCAGCTTCTGGTCCTTCATGGGCGTGGGCATTTCCGCTTTGAACATCTGGCGCCCCCCCACCCCCAGTAGGGGCAGCACCGCCGCCACCAGGACGATGACGCCCAGGCCGCCGATCCAATGTAGCTGAGCGCGCCACAGGTTGATGGAGTTGGGCAGGTTGTCCAGGCCGGAAAGCACCGTGGCCCCTGTTGCCGTAAGGCCCGACATGGCCTCGAAATAGGCATCGGCCAGGGACAGGTTGGGCATGAAGATGACCAGCGGCAGGGCAGCGAAGACGGGCAGCAGGCTCCAGGTCAGGACCACCAGCAGGATGCCGTCGCGCAACTTCAATTCACGCCGCCAGTGATGGCCCAACAGCCACATCGCCAGGCCCGCGCCGATGGTGATGAGGACCGCCTCGTCGTAGGCGCGCTCGGCGCCGTCCCGGGTCAATTCCGAGAGCAGCAGGGGCGCCAGCATGGACAGGCCGAACACGAGGACGATCAGGCCCAGCACGTTCAGGATGGGAAAAATACGGCGCAGCACGGATTTTCCGGTTCAGAAGAAACCCAGGCCGACCTGGAACAGCTTTTCCACCTTGGGGATCATGCGTTTGTTGGGCACGAACAGGATCAGGTGATCCTCCGCTTCGATGACCGTGTCGTGGTGGGCGATGTTCACCAGGGCGCCGCGCAGGATGGCGCCGATGGAAACGCCTTCGGGCAATTCCACCTCCTCGATGCGCTTGCCCACCAGCTTGGAAGACCTGGCATCGCCGTGTACCACCGCCTCCAGGGCCTCGGCCGCGCCCCGACGCAGGGAATGCACCACCGCCATGTCGCCGCGGCGGATATGGGTCAGCAATGGACCGATGGTGGCCTGGGCCGGAGACAGGGCGATGTCGATCTCGCCGCCCTGGAGCAGGTCCACGTAGGTGGAGCGGTTGATCAATGCGATCACCTTCTTGGCCCCCAGCCGCTTGGCCAGCAGCGACGACATGATGTTGTCCTCGTCGTCGTTGGTGAGGGCGCAGAACACGTCCATGTCCTCGATGTTCTCCTGGAGCAGCAGATCCTCGTCGGTTGCGTCGCCGGTCAGCACCAGGGTGCTTTTCAGAACGCTGGCCAGGCGCTCGGTGTTCTTCTTGTTGCGGTCGATGAGCTTGACCTCGTAGTCCATCTCCAGACTTCGCGCCAGACGCTGACCGATGTTGCCGCCACCGGCGATCATGACCCGGCGCACGCTCTTGTCGCCCCGGCGCATTTCCTTCATGACGGCGCGAATGTTCTCGGTGGCGGCGATGAAGAAGATCTCGTCGCTGTCCTGGATGACGGTACGGCCTTCCGGGACGATGGTGCGGTCGTGCCGAAAGATGGCGGCGACCCGGGCATCCAGGCCGGGCAGATGCTTTTGCAGATCGCGCAGTTCATGTCCCACCAGAGGGCCGCCGGCGCGCGCCTTCATGGCTACCAGGCGGGCGCGGCCATCGCCGAAATCCACCACCTGCAAGGCCTCCGGATAATCGATCAGCTTGCGCAGATATTCGGTGATCTCCTGTTCCGGCGCGATGACGTGATCCACGCCGAAATGGTTCGCGTCGAACAACTGGGGATGCTTCATGTAGTCCAGGGCGCGGATGCGGGCGATCTTGGTAGGGATGTTGAACAGGGTGCCGGCCAGCTTGCAGGCAACGATGTTGGTTTCGTCGTTCAGCGTCACCGCCACCAGCATGTCGGCGTCGTCGGCGCCGGCCTGCTTGAGGATGGAGGGATGGGAGGCCTGGCCGCAGATGGTGCGCAGGTCGAAACGATCTTGCAGGGCCGCGAGCTTTTCCGCGTCCAGGTCCACCACCGTCAGGTCGTTGCCTTCGCGGACCAGATGCTCGGCCAGGTTGGAACCCACCTGGCCGGCGCCGAGGATGATGATCTTCATTTGTCCTTACCCGGCGCTTCGATACCCAACTGCTTCACCTTGCGATAGAGATTGGTGCGATCCAGTCCGGCCCGTTCGGCGGCCCGGCTCATGCCCCAGTTGCACTCCTCCAGGAGGGCTTCCAGGTAGGCCTTCTCGAAGGCGTCGCGGGCATCCTTGAGGGGCAGATGCAGCATCAGGTCGATGCCCGCCGGCCCGGTGGCCTTGGCGGGTTTGCCCAGAATGGCTTCCACGGCGTCGGCTTCCACGGGCGCCTGGCCGTCTTCCAGGGCCAGGCGCCCGGCCAGGGCGTCCAGTTCCGCCAGATTGCCTGGCCAATCGTGCTTGCCGAGCAGGGCCAGGGCGGCCTCGGAGAACTTGCGCGGCGGGATCAGCAGGCGCGCGCAGGCGTCTTCCAGCAGGGCGGCAGCCAGGCCGGGAATGTCCTCGCGCCGGCCACGCAGGGGCGGCAATTCCACCACGGCATGGGCGAACTGGTCGTGCAGTTCCCGTAGCAGCTTGCCTTCCGCCATCAGTTGCGCCGGAGGGCATTGGCAGGCGGCCACCACGCGCGTGGCGAATTCCGCCCGGCGCGCGATGAGCAGGGCCAGGCCTTTCTGCTGCATGGAGGAGAGGCCGGCGAGATCGGGAATGAACACCAGCCCGCCTTTGGCTCTGACCAGCAGATCCGCCGGACGGTCGGCCAGCATGACAGGCTCGTCTACCTGGATGAAAGCGCCTTCGGGTGGCGTCAGGAAACGGGCGACGGTTTCCTCGCCGGCGCCGGGTTCGGTCAGCAGCAGCACCGGCAGGCCCGCGCTGGCGGCCAGGCCCAGTCGCTGGGTGAGCCGCTTGATGGCCTCGCCCCGGCCGAGGGATTCCAGGTTGCCGGAGGTAATGGGCAAGGCCTTGCGGGTTTCCATGGCCTTGCGCACGGTTTCCAGCAACTGCTTGTAGGCCACCGGTTTTTCCAGGAAGTCGAAGGCGCCCAGGCGGGTGGCTTCGACCGCCGTGTGCACGGTGGCGTGGCCGGACATCATGACCACGGGCATGGTAAGCCGGCCTTGTGACTTCCATTCCTTGAGCAGGGTGATGCCGTCCACATCAGGCATCCAGATGTCGAGCAGAACCAGGTCCGGAATCTTGGCGTCGAGGGCGGCTCGTGCCGTCGTGCCGTTTTCCGCGGAACGGACTTCGTAGCCCTCTTCCTCGAGGATCTCCCGCATCAGTTCACGGATTCCGGGTTCGTCGTCCACCACCAGAATTTCAGGCATTGCCTATCCTTTCGTTTGCACCAGCACCGGCAGACGAACGCAAATGCGCGCGCCGCCGCCGTCCAGGTTCCGCACCTCGATCGTGCCGTGGTGCTCTTCGATGATCTTTTTTACCACCGGCAGTCCCAAACCGGTACCCCGTGGCTTGGTGGTGGCATAGGGTTCGAACATCCTGCTTTTCAGTTCTTCCGGGAAGCCGGGCCCATTGTCCTCCACACCGAGGGCGATGAGATCGCCTTCCAGCACGGTATCGACGCGGATTTTCGGTGATTCATGCTCATGCAGGGCTTCCTGGGCGTTCTTCATGAGGTTCACCAGCACCCGGCGCAGCAAGGCCGGATCCCCGGCGACGGGGGGCAATTCTGGCGCCAGATCAAGCTGTATGGGAATGCCGCCCTCGTATAAATGCAGCACTTCAAGCGTCAGGTCATTCAGATCCACCCGTTCGATGCGCGGCGAGGGCAGGCGGGCATATTGGGCAAAGGCATCCACCAGGCCCTTCATGGCCGTCACCTGGCCGACGATGGTGGCGGTGGCCCGGATCAGGGTATCCCGGGCCGGGCCTTCGAGCCGGTCGGCCAGCTTGGCTTCCAGGCGTTCGGCGGAAAGCTGGATGGGCGTGAGGGGGTTCTTGATCTCATGGGCCATGCGCCGGGCGGCCTCGCCCCAAGCTGCGTCCCGCTGCGCCTGGATGAGCTGGGTAACGTCGTCCAGGACCAGGACGTAGTCGGGTTCCTCGCCGGGAGAAAGCGGGGTGCCGCGCGCCAGCAGGATGCGGCTGCCCAGCGGCGTGGCGAGTTCGACCTGCTCGCGCCAGGGCCGGGTGGGGCTCTCCCGGAAATGCCGGACCATGTCGGCGGCGAAACGGTGCAGGCCCTCGCGCGCCATGTAGGGTTCGTGATCGGCGTCACCGGCCGGGGGATGGCCCCAATCGGCCAGAAGGCGGTTTTCCAGTTCCAGCCGGCTCGCGCCCAGGATGTCCGCCGCCATGGGATTGGCCAGGCGCACGGTGAGATCGGGCTCCAGGGTCACCACGCCGGCGGTGACGCTGGACAACACGCCCTCCAGATAGGCGTTGGCCTCCAGCAGCTTGTCATGGCTTTCCTCGGCGGTGGCGCGGGCGTCAGCCAGTTGCCGGGTCATGCGGTTGAAGGATTGGGTGAGCATGCCCAGTTCGTCCCGGCTGGCCACGGTTTGAACCTGGGTGAAGTCGCCCCGGGCCACCGCTCGGGTGCCTCGGGCGAGGGCGCGCAGGGGGGCGGCCAGGCGATCGGAAACCAGGAAGGCAAGACTCAGGGCGGAGAACAGGGCCAGGGTCAGGGCCAGAGTCAGGGAAATGCCGTACAGCCGTTTCAGGCCCAGGCGGGAAAGCAGGAGTTCCTGGTAACCCTGCCGTGCCGTTTCCACCTGCTGGGCGTCCATGGCCAACTGGGAAGGCACCGGCTGGATCACCTGGAGAACGCGGAATCGCTCGCTCAGCGTGACTGTGCTGACGGCCACCACGGCCTTCACGTTGATGCCGCCCCCCTCGACGGCGGCCAGCCGGGACCAGGGCTGGAACTGGCGCGCCTGCCAAAGCGCACCCTTGTCGACGGCGGGGGGAATCAGGTTGCCCCGATTGGCGGAGGAGAAGCCCAGCAACTTGCCCTTCCCGTCCAGCAGGCTGGCTTCCTGCAGGCCGGCCGATTCGCGCAACTCGTCCAGCCGGCTGGCTTGCAGGATCGGGGGGAGTTCCGACAGCTGGCGCGCCAGGGTCTCGGTTTTCGTCACGACTTCCCGCTGCACATGCTCCAGGGCCGAACGCCCCAGGGCCAGACCGCCTTCCAGGGCATTCTCCATGCGCACGTCGAACCAGGACTCGATGGAACGCACCAGGAACTGGACCGACACCCCATACACCACCATGCCAGGCACCAAGGCCATCAGGCTGATGATCAGGAAGAAACGGGCGGTGAGTTTGGCGCCGAACACGCCTGCACGGATACGGCGCACTAGGACGGAGGCCTGGTAGCCGATCATGATGATCAGGCCGATGGCGGCGGCGGCCGTAACGCCCAGCAGGAGCGAGATGTTTTCCGCGAAGAAGGCGGTGTTGTCGGCCGCCGTTACCAACAGCCCAATTAGTGCGGAGCCGAGCAACAGGCTGGCGGCGACCAGATAAATCATGCCGGCTTAATATTTAAACGTGCGTTCCTGCCAGCCCGAATCCAGCTGCCAGCGGGCTGAGGGAGCCAGCGCGTTGACCTGGAGCGGCTTGGGCAGTTGGGCGATATCCACGTACATGCGGATATAGGCCCGGTTGGTGGCTTTTCGCTTGGTCTGCTTGACGTTCAAAATCGACCAGTCGCGCAGATCGCCCACCGCCCGCAGGGCATCTGCCAGGGTTTCGTGGGAAGACGAGACGCCTTGCAGGGAAACAGCGTACTGGCGCAACAGGGCGTTGTAGGACAGGCGGATGCTGCGTTGCAGCTCGATGAGATCCTCGGCGAGCCAGTAATCCCGCTCCCGCTGTGCCTCGAAGGCTTGCACGAAGGTGAGCTGCACGCCGCGCAACAGGGCATTTTCCAGGGTGCCGGAAAGTTGGATGTCGAAATAGCCGGAAAGCTGGAACAGCTCGCCTTTCAACGTGATCTCCGCCTGATGCAACTGGATGCCTTCCGCCCGGACGGCGGGCGCGACCATAGCTGCCGCCACGCCGGCTAGGGCGCGCAGAAGAAAGTCACGTCTTGAACAGGCGGGCATAAAAGAATCCATCCGAATCCGGGTCGGGAAGCAACTGGCCTTCCCGGCTACCAGGCGGATCGACGGGTTCGATGCGCGCTTCCGGATGACGGGCAATGAAGGCGGCCACCTGTTGGGCGTTTTCCGCGGCGAACAGGCTGCATGTGGCGTACAGCATTTTGCCACCCGGCTTCAACAGCGGCCATAAACCCGCCAACAAGCGCGTCTGTTCCTTGCACAACTGTTGCATATCCTCGGGGCGTTTCAGCCATTTGCCGTCAGGATGTCGCCCAGCGACACCGGAAGCGGTACAGGGCGCGTCCAGCAAAATGCGGTCGAAGAAGCGGCCATCCCACCAGGTATCCGGCGTGCCGGCATCAGCGGCGAGGAGCTGGGCGAACAGGCCCAGGCGGTCCAGGTTCTCGCGCACCCGTTCGAGCCGGCCCGCATCGCTGTCCAGGGCGACCAGTTCCAGGTCGGCCAGTTCCAGGAGGTGGCCGGTTTTTCCGCCCGGCGCCGCGCAGGCATCCAGGACCCGCATGCCATCGCTCACATCCAGCAATGGAGCGGCCCATTGGGCGCCCAGATCCTGGACCGAGACATAGCCTTCCGCGAACCCGGGCAGTTCCGCGACGGGGATGGGTCGATCCAGCCGGATGGCCCAGGGTCCGGTTTGCCGCCCCGGACAACCGGCCTCGGCCAGCCGCTCGAGGGCAATGGCCGTGTCCGCGCGTCGCCGGTTCACGCGCAAGGTCATGGGCGGATGGGCGTTCTGGGCGGAGACGATGGCCTGCCAATGGCGCGGGTACTCGGCGCGCAGGCGATCCAGCCACCATTCGGGAAAATTCCAGCGCGCTTCCGGAGACATCTCCGCTTCGCGGATCAGTGCTTCGCGGCGCCGGTCGAAGTTGCGCATCACCGCATTGACGAAGCTTTTCGCGCCGGGATGGCGCCGTGCGGCAAGGGCGACGGTCTCGTTGACCACGGCGTAGACCGGGGTATCGGTGCCGTCCAGTTCATGGAGTCCGACCAGGAGATGGCCGAGCAGGTCGGCGGGCTTCAGGGGGCGTCCGACCAGGCGTGACAGGAAGAAACGCAATCTTCCCGCCGCCCGCAAGGCGCCATAGGCCAGGCTCTGGGCGGCGGACCAGACGCGCGGGTCGGCCTTGACTTCCGCCCTCATGCTGGCGAGGGCCTGGGTCAGACTGCGCTTGTCCAGCAATACGGCGTTGACCAGATCGGCCGCGAGAAAACGGGGATTCGACATGGCCGCATTGTCGCCCGAAGGGCGCCTTTCAGCGACTGTCAGGCGGCAACCTTGATGGCGTTGCGTCCGCCGTTCTTGGCGGCGTAGAGGGCTTCATCGGCCCGGCGCAGAAGGGCGTGGCCGTTTTCCTCGCTACGCAAGGTAGCGATGCCGGCGCTGAAGGTGGTGTTGATCTGCTTGCCTTCGAACACCAGGGGGCTCTTGCTCATGAGTTGCTGAAGCCGGGCCAGGACAAAATGGGCGCCGCGACCGTCGGTATCGGGCAGGATCAGGGTAAATTCCTCGCCGCCGTAGCGCACCAGGGCATCGGATTTGCGCAGCACGGATTTGATCAGGCTGGAGAAGTGCACCAACATCTGGTCGCCAGCCTCGTGGCCATACTGGTCGTTGACCTTCTTGAAGAAATCCAGATCCACCATGGCCAGACTGAGTTTGGCATCCAGGCGCTGGGCGCGGGCGATCTCGCGCATCAGGGTCTGGTCCAGGCCGCGCCGATTGAGGGCGCCGGTCAGGGCATCTTCATTGAGAAGCTGGCGCGTCTCGGCCAGTTCCTCCTGCATGGAGGTCAGGGCACGCCGGGTTTCCACCAGATCCTTGTGGCTCGCCTCGACGGTGTTCTGAATGCCGCCGGCCTGCATGACCACGGTGGAAAGGAGACGCAGGATCTCGTTCTTGTCGCGGCTGTCTTTCAGGTTGGTGACATTGCCGGCCAGATCCTTGTTCTTCTCGCCCAGATCCTTGGCCAGGGTTTCCGTCTTATCGGTCACTTCCTGCAGCATCTGCCGCAGCATGCCCAGCAACTCGGTGCAGAAGGCGGAATTGGGCGCGACAGCCGGTTGTTCCTCCGCCGCCATTTTTTCCGGCCGAGGCAGACCCGACAACTCATAGTAATAACGCTCATAGTTCTCCGGCGTGGCGGGCTCGCCGGATTCCTTGAGGCGTTGCATTACCGTGATGCCGATGACGTTGGGGGTCTGGGCCATGTTCCAGCATGGTTACTTTTGACTGGTAGACGCCATTATCGACGAAGTGGCGGCAATCTTTAACCCATCGGATAATCGCCCGGCCCCTTTCCACTGACCATCCATGCACATCCATATTCTCGGCATC
>SXGU01254253.1_pt1 | contig 11751 bp, 10 predicted proteins | sample 3174531 | NCBI WGS metagenome assembly SXGU01 (sample SAMN11356863, study PRJNA531348) | freshwater metagenome | isolation source: freshwater sample F1-140 | place: China: Fuxian Lake, Yuxi | collected 2017-12-25
AGTTCAGCCTTTTCGTCTTCGCTCAGAAACTTATTTAAATCCACCAAAATCAACAACTTGTTATCACGACTCGTCACGCCTTGAATATATTTCGAACTTTCTTCATTGCCTACATTAGGTGCTGTTTCAATTTCAGAAGCCCGCATTTCCACGACTTCAGCCACACTGTCGACCAAAATGCCAATGATGTGTCGGTCGGTTTCTATGATCACTACGCGCGAGGCGTCATCCGGCTCTTTGGACATCAAGCCAAAACGGTTACGCGTATCGATCACCGTCACGACATTGCCGCGCAAATTGATGATGCCCAACACATAAGAAGGCGCACCGGGTACAGGCGCAATTTCTGTGATTCTGAGCACTTCTTGAACCTGCATTACATTAATGCCGTATTTTTCGTCTCCCAGACAAAAAGTTACCCATTGCATAATAGGATCGCTTTGTTTTCTATCTTCGCTCATGTCAGTCATCCAAAATTTATAGGTTTATCGTCTTCTATGCGGTATCAGTTCTTGTAAATCGATAATCGCAGTTAATTCTTCAATCACCGTACCGATCAGCCAGGGCTTTTTTTGCCGACTGGTACGCCACCTGACTTTTTCCGGCTTGACCTTGCCTATCGACAAAATCTCGTCGCAAGCCAAGCCCCAGCGCTTATCCTGGGTAATCAGAATACTTTTAAACGGATTGGTTTCCAAGTCTCTTGCACCACCCCGGCTTTTACCAAAAATAAGCTGCCCCGTATCCAACACACCGACACGGCTATCCTGTTCATCCAGCAAGCCGATAAACCAACCCGGTTGGCCTGGAATTTTGCCGGGTTTTTGATCAATCTTGATGGCTCGGGACAATTCAGTCAGTGGCGTTGCCAAAATCAAATGCTCAAGCTTGAAAAACAAGGCTTGAAACTCATGCTGAGCCCAATCAGGCATCACGGAAAGCGGATGTAATTTAGCCGGGGCTTCGAACACAGCCAAGGGTTGCGGCGTAATCTGAGTCTGATGCTTGATTTTAGTGGCTGGTCGAACAGGGGTTTGAATTAACTTTGTCGCGAACTCCGCCCGAATCTCGGTGCTTTTGAAGTCATCTTCATCCGATTCAGGCATTTCATCGAGTAATCGACTGAGATAGGCATCCAAAGCCAATTCCTGTTGCACAATCTCCTGCTTGGGAAGCTGGGTTTTCATGGCTACTTGTCCGCAGACTGCTCAGCGGATTTATCGAGCAACAGTTGCTCCAGCAAGGCTGAATAGGCTTCGACTGACTTTGCCGTTTTATCGAATAGTGGTAGAGGCACCCCCACTTGGCTGGCGTCTCTGACCTTGGTATCGACTGGAATCACAGAATCCCATGCATTGTGCGGATATTGCTGATGCAATGCCACTAAACTTTCCCGGGCAGCCTTGGTACGTTTGTCATACATGGTGGGGACAATCGTAAATTTGGGTGGTGTTTTTCGAGAATGGAACACCATGTTCAGGGTATGCACCATTCTATCCAGACCTTTTAAGGCTAAAAACTCGGCTAAAACCGGTATGATCAACTGATCACAAGCGGCCAGCGCATTAATCATCAGCACACCCAACATGGGCGGGCTGTCGATAATCACATAGTCGTAATGCTCTCTTAACTTGCCCAGCGCGGTGGCAATGACCAAACCCATCCCCCCCATCTGCGCCACCTGCCGATCCAGAGTGGCGATTGCAGTGGATGCAGGCAACACGGCTAAACCATCGAATTCGGTTTGGGCCACATAAATTTCCGGATTGACGTCCTTTTTTTTCTCGCTGGTATCGCGAAACAAGTTATACACACCCAACTCAACTTCATCAGGGTTCATTTTGAAGTAGCTGGTCAAAGAACCATGCGGATCAAGATCAACCAGCAGTGTTCTGAATCCCCAGGAAGACAATAATCCGCCCAAAGTGACTACGGTGGTGGTTTTACCCACGCCGCCTTTTTGATTGGAAACAGCCCAGATTTTCATGGTTGAACCGGAGCCACCGGTTCCTGCGTTACAGGTTGCGATGGTTCGGTTTGCGGCGCCAATTTCAGGGCTTTAGCACGCTCCTGATCGGTCATGCCATAGCGGGCAAAAGCTTGCGACATCAACACCAAGACCACTCGGCGATTTTTAAAGCGTCCTTCTTCATCTCTGTTGTCTGCAATAGGATGAAACTCGCCATAACCAACCGACGACAAGCGGGTCGACGGAATATTATTTTTGACCAACTCCTTTACCACGCTAGTCGCTCTGGCAGAGGATAAATCCCAGTTGGAAGGATAAATCCCGGTAGAAATCGGCACATCATCGGTATAGCCCTCGACGTTGATCACATTGGGTACGCCACGCACCACCTCGGCCACTTTCTGCAAAACCGGCAGCGCTTTGCTGGATAACTCCGCTTTACCGCTGGCGAATAGCAGTTCACTGTTCATTTCCAGTTCAACCCAAAAATCGTGTTTTTTAATGCCCACCAACTGGCTTTCGACAAACGGTTGTAAAGCGCGTTGAAATTCATCCGACACGTCATTCAGGCGGCGTTTTTCCTCCATGATTTCTTCGCTTAACTGATGTTCTTCTTCAGTCACCGTGACCAGATTAGGTAATTCAATCGGTTGAATACGGGTCGGTACTTCACCCACTTGTATAGGCTCGGCGACTTTTTCCACTTTTTCGTTATGCGACAGGGCTTGATCCAGCGATTCGGAAAAAACATCGTATTTACCTTTGTTGACTGACGATATTGAGTACATCACCACGAAAAAAGCAAACAACAAGGTAATAAAGTCAGCGTATGACACCATCCAGCGATCATTATGCTCGGCTTCCTGAAATGTTTTTCTTCTGCGCCTGGCCATTTTTAAAACCGCTTATTTATCCAGTAGGTAACCGGAAAGTTTCAATTCAATATTGCGCGGATTTTCTCCTTCAGCAATCGATGAAATACCTTCAACCACCATTTCCCTGGCTTGGGAAGCCCGAAATACGTGCGACTTTAATTTGTTGGCTATCGGGATAAACAATAAATTGGCTAACCCCACACCATAAATGGTCGCCACAAAAGCGGTGGCAATACCGCTACCCAGCAACTGCGGCTGAGCCAGATTCTGCATCACATGAATCAAACCTATCACCGCGCCGATAATGCCTATCGTCGGCGAATAACCACCCATGGCGTCAAATACCCTGGCAGCCTGCATGTCCAGATGTTCCTTGGTCGTTAATTCAACTTCCAGACAATCGCGGATCACTTCAGGCTCGTTGCCATCGACCAGAAGTTGCAAGCCTTTCTTGGCAAATCGATCTTTCTCGCCTTCAATTAGAGTTTCTAGCCCCAATAAGCCCTCTTTTCGAGCCATCGTGCTCCAACGCACGATTTTGTCGATCTGCTTTTGCAACTGCAAATTTTCAGGCTTCAAAATCCAGACAGTGATGCGCAAGGCTCTTAAAAACACCTTGGGTGGAAATTGCAGCAATGTAGCTCCCAGCGTTCCACCCACTACAATCACGAAGGCATGGAAATTGACGAGTGAGTCAAATTGACCACCCGCCAGCAAGTTACCGCCAATAATGGCGGAAAATCCGACAAGAACTCCGATGATGCTTAAAATATCCATCAACTCAACTTAATAAATTTGCGGGTAACTCACCCAAATGTGTTGATATTCGATTCACCAAACCGATATTGAGGAATCGATGCGCCAGCTAAGCTGTTTGTTTTCGATGGGCGTTAAGAACATCTGATAAAAATGGATAAGGCAAATCGACCATTATCAAAAAATCATCCGGCATACTTTTTCATTAACCCTGGCACATCCAGAATTAACGCAATCTTGCCATCACCTGTGATCGTAGCCCCCGCCAACCCCTCCATGCCCTGTAGCTTGGCCCCTAATGCCTTGATAACCACCTCTTCCTGGCCTATCAATTGATCCACAACAAATCCGACCTGCCTGCCTCCAGCATTGACCACCACCACATGACTGCTGGTTGCTTGTTTATCGACGACATAATAAGGATCTTTAACCAACCACTCGCTTAAATAAAATAATGGCAAGGCTTTGTTTCTGACCATCACCACCAACTGATTATCTACCTTGTTGGTTTTGCTTAAATCCAGGTCAAGGATTTCCAACACGCTGGCCAAAGGCAAGGCAAAAGCCTGTCCACCCAGTTTAACCATCAAGGTCGGCATAATCGCCAGGGTCAGCGGTACTTTGATGATGATGTTGCTGCCTTTACCCTCAACAGAATCAATTTCGACAATACCATTCATTTGCGAAATTCGGGTCTTCACCACGTCCATGCCAACCCCACGCCCGGACACGTCTGAAATCTCGGATTTTGTGGAGAAACCGGGCAAAAAAATCAGGTTGTAACAGTCCTTGTCATCCAGTCTGGCTGCGCTTTCTTCGTCCATTAAACCTTTTTCCACGACTTTGGCACGCAACAAGTCCGGATTCATGCCTTTGCCATCGTCCCGGATGGAAAGCTGGATATGATCACCTTCTTGTGAAGCTTTGAGTATCAACACCCCTTCACGCGGCTTGCCCTTGGCAGCTCGTTCATCCGGTGTCTCAACACCATGGTCAACCGCGTTTCTGACCAAATGCACCAAAGGATCAGCCAATGCCTCCACCAAGTTTTTATCCAAATCGGTGTCTTCCCCGATCAGTTCCAGGCGGATTTCCTTTTTCAGATTTCTGGCCAAATCACGAACAACGCGGGGAAAACGGCCAAATACTTTTTTGATCGGCTGCATGCGCGTCTTCATGACAGCCAATTGCAAATCAGCGGTCACCACATCCAGATTGGAGATGGCTTTCGATAACTGTTCACCCGCTTCAGACGAGGCCTTGAGTGTTTGGAAACGGTTACGCACCAACACCAATTCGCCCACCATATTCATGATGTCATCCAGAATTTGCGTATCAACGCGCACCGTGGTGTCCGGTTGCGCAGCTGCCGCTTTGTTTTTATCTGCGGAAGGCTCGACTACATTAGCCTTGGTAAGGATAATTTCCGGCTCGATATGAATATTCGGTTTTGGCTCAGGCTTGACTTTATCCGGTTCCGGCTTTTTTTCTTGCGGCTGGGATATGGGCGGCTCTGCGGGATACTGGGCAATATTGGTATTAAACTTACCCTTCCCGTGCAATTCATCCAGCAGCTGATCAAATTCTTCTTCGGTAATATCGCCAGGATCAACTGCTTGATGAACTTCTGTTGGCATACCTTTGAACTGGCCTTTGCCATGCAGTTCGTCTAATAAATTTTCGAACTCATCTTCACTGATTTCATCTTCGGCCACTTCCTGCCGCGGTAAAACCATAGAAGAAGGCGAGCCTCCTTTGCCATGCAGAGCATCCAGCAATCCTTCAAACTCATCTTCTGTAATTTCATCATCACCCGCTGCCGAATCATGTTGCAATTCGTCTGCATCCAGCATGGCCTCAAATTCCTGCGCAACCAAGTCTTGAGGAGAAAGTACAGGTAACGGCTGCGCATCAACAACGACTTCCGACGTTTTTTCAGGTGGGGTTGGAATATTGCCGAGACTTGCGTAAGCTTTTAACCGTGTCAATAATTCAATCGGGGCTGATTCTGGTGTATTACCTGTTCGCACCTGATTAAACATTTCATTGACCACATCCAGCACCTGCAGGATGACGTCCATCAAATCCGCAGTGACTTGCCGCTCACCTTGTCTCAAAATATTAAAGACATCCTCTGCGGTATGGCAAATTTCCACTAAGGAATGAATCGCCAGAAAACCGGCTCCCCCCTTGACGGTATGAAAGCCGCGAAAAATAGCGTTGAGTAAGTCCAGATTATTGGGCGATTGTTCAAGCTCTACCAATTGTTCACTGAGCTGCTCAAGAATTTCCCCGGCTTCAACCAGGAAATCCTGCAAAATTTCGTCGTCCAATTCAATCGCCATGTCTCGTTCCTCAGAAACCTAAACTGGACAACAAATCATCAACATCCACCTGACTGGTCGCCACGTCGCCAGCTTTGTCATCGACACCCGGCACCACCGGCCCGGGTAGTTCGTGCTCATTATGATAAGTATCTTTTCCACCGCCTTTACGACCGGTAATACTGATCAATTTAACCATGCTGATTTCCAGATCCTGCACCAGCGCAATCACGCGTCGAATAATCTGCCCGGTAATATCCTGGAAGCCCTGCGCCATGAGAATGTCATTCAATCCGGCCTGGACTTGTGCCAAACCTTCCTGAGATTGTTTGAAATGCTGGGTAATTTCGGCTGTCATGGCTTTGAATTCTTCAAGTGGCATTTCCCTATCCAGAAAACGCCCCCACTTACCCGCCAAAACATCAACCTGACTAGTTAATTCCTGCGAAATTGGCACTAAATTTTCCACGGCCGTCAATGTCTGATCAGCAGCCTGTTCGGTCATGGCTATCACGTATTGCAAACGTTCTTTGGCGTCGGGAATATCATGCTCGGTCATTGCGGTTATTTTTTCATCGACACTAAAACTCACCATGGTGTCGTGCAACTGCCTAGTCAATCGACCAATTTCCTTGAACAACTGGGTTTCCCGTAAACCGGCCAGTTCATCCAAAAGCGTATCTGCTTTTACTTCATCGCCGTTCTCCAGCGCAATCACCAATTGTTTGGCTAAATCGAGAAGATCGCTTCTCATCTTTGATTCTCCCTGCCTTAGCCGTCGATACGTTCAAAAATTTTTTCGATTTTTTCTTTCAGCGTCGCCGCCGTAAAAGGCTTGATGACATAACCATTCACACCGGCTTGGGCTGCCAGAATAATCTGCTCCCGTTTGGCTTCGGCTGTTACCATCAATACCGGCATTTTAGCTAAATTCGGATTGGCTCTGACCGCTTTCAACAAGTCTATCCCCGTCATGCCAGGCATGTTCCAGTCCGTAATCAAAAAATCAATGCCGCCTTTTTCAAGAATAGGCAACGCGGTTTTGCCATCATCCGCTTCCACCGTGTTGGTGAATCCCAGATCTTTTAACAGGTTTTTTACTATTCTGCGCATTGTTGAAAAATCATCAACAACCAGAATCTTCATATTTTTATCCAAGGTAAATCTCCACCCAGATTGCTTCAATCATGTTTAGAATTAGGTCTTTACGCCACCATGAAAACAAAAAACCCTGTAATCACAGTCAATTAACTTCAGCCGCCATTATCTTTCCCTTCCAACCAATCTGCAAGCCTGGCCCTGAGCCTCAGCATAGCCTGACTACAAATCTGGCTGACACGGGATTCACTCACATCCAGCACCAAACCAATTTCACGCAAATTCAACTCTTCATCATAATAAAGTGAAACCACTAATCGTTCCCGCTCAGGTAATTCAGCTATGGCTTTAGCTAATGCCTGGCGAAAGTTTTGTTGTATCAGTTGCTCTTCAGGCTGATAGCCGGTGTGTATATCGTCAATAACACTGTCTTCACCTTGTAGCAGCTCTTCCACGCTAAAGGTTTTACACGACACCGTATCCTGCAAAATTTGCTGATATTCAGTCACGGACATCTGCAACCGCTCAGCCACTTCAGCATCCCTGGCTTCACGTCCGACTTGATTTTCAATGTCCCGAATCGCTTCAGCAACCATGCGCGCTTTTTTATGCACGGAACGCGGCGCCCAATCGGCACGTCGCAGCTCGTCAAGCATAGCACCTCGAATTCGGATACCGGCGTAGGTTTCAAAACTTGCGCCCTGGCTCACATCATAATTTTTGATCGCTTCTAAAAGCCCGAGCATTCCGGATTGAATCAAATCATCGATCTGTACGGTTTCGGGTAAACGTCCCATTAAATGGTAGGCAATGCGCTTAACTAAAGGTGCATACTGAATCACCTGTGTATCGGTGCCTCCAGCCTGCATCGCAGCATACATTGCCGCTCCGGTCACGCAACATCCTCACGGATGCTGAACTGAACCATGCGCTCGACAAAAAACTCCAGATATCCGCCTGCATGATGCTTAATTGGCCAGTTGTCAATTTTACGAGCCAGATTTTTTATCGCTAATGCGGCTTTACTTTGAGGAAAAGCTTCCACAACCGGCGTTTGTTTCTGCACCGATTTGCGTAAATATTCATCCATAGGCACAGCCCCTAAGAATTGCAGGGCTACATCCAGATAACGGTCTGTGACTTTGATTAATTTATTGAACAGTGCTTGTCCGTGCTCAGCTGACTGCACCATATTGGTAATGATATGAAAGCTGTTCAAACCATAATCACGGTTTAATAATTTGATATAAGCATATGCATCAGCCAAAGATGTGGGCTCATCACAAACCACAACGATAATTTCCTGGCAAGCGCGGGCAAAATTCACCACGGTTGCGGAAATCCCCGCCGCGGTATCGACAATCAGCACATCCAGTTCTCTATCGATTTCACTGAAAGCCTGAATCACGCCCGCCTGCTCGGCACTGCTTAAATCAGACATCCTTTGAATACCTGAAGACGCCGGTATAATTCGCAGCCCAGCAGGGCCCGTCATCATGATTTGCTTCAAGGTCTTTTCGCCACTCAAGACATGAGACAAATTGAACTCCGGAAAAATACCCAGCAATATATCGACGTTCGCCAACCCCATATCCGCATCCATAATGGCTACACGGCGCCCAGCTTTAGCCAAGGCCACGCCAATATTGACCGATAAATTGGTTTTGCCTACACCACCTTTACCGCTGGTTACAGCAATCACTCGTACGGGTTTCATTTGTCTCATTTGTCTTATTCCAGCTGCCTGGTCGAATGCCTTATGCATGGCTTTCTGCCATCCAATGGTCGTAATTCATATTATCTGAGAATGCCTCACTTTCTGTCTGCATGCATTGCTGAATCAATGTTCCCGCCTCTGGAGCATAGATATCTTCGGGCACCTGTTGTCCATCGGTTATAAATGACAATGGCATGCGCCGCTCGATCAAAGCCGACAATGCCGAAGCTTTAGTCACCGCCTCATCAAACTTGGTAAGTATAGTTGCTTGCGGTTCAAGTATCTGGAAAGCATCCATAATTTCCAGCGCAGCCTTGTATTGCGTGGTGGCTGACATCACCAGATAAGACTGAATCGGCAAATCGCCATGTTGCAGGGTTTTTAACTGTTCGGCAAGCCGTAAGTCACGCTGACTCATGCCAGCCGTGTCAATCAGAATCAGGCGTTTATCAGAAAAACTGTTGATATGCTGGCGCAGTTCATCGGCATCACTCGCCATACGCACAGGCACATCCAAAATTTTGCCATAAGTATTAATCTGCTCGTGGGCACCAATGCGGTAATTATCGGTAGTAATCAAGGCAATCTGCCTTGATCCGTGTTTGAGAATAAATTGTGCAGCCAATTTAGCAATGGTTGTGGTTTTCCCAACGCCGGTAGAACCAACCAAGGCAGCAATACCGCCTTGTTCAAGCAGGCGATCATCCGCTATAGGGATTATTTTGCTCAGCATTTCTTGTGATTTAGCCATAGCCACATCAAACTGCTGATAATGCCCCAGTCTGTTGATGATCTTGCCTGTCAGCCCCCTGGAAAAACCAAAATCAATCAATTGATCCATTAATTCGTGGCGAAAGGACTGTTCACCCGCATTAGGTAAGTGGGTAATGCTGGATAGTTTATTGTCCAGTAATGCGCGCATATCTTTCATTTCCTTACGCATTTCTTCCATAAATTTATCGGCAGACACGGCTGGAACAGGTTTTGTCATATCAACCGGCTTTTTGAGTCCGTTACCTGCTGCGACTGAAATCGGCTTTTCCATTATTTTGGGCTTTTCAACCACTTTTAGTTTTTCGGTAATTTTTTGTGCATTGGTATGACCTAACTGGATTTTTTCGGCATAGCCCAAGTATTGATCCAAATGACGGCGCAACGGATTTTCGCTTTCATTGCCAGGTTTACGTACACTACTCAGCAAATGCGCAGGCTTTTGTTCGCCTGAAAACTCGGGCAAATCGTATTTCTTAAGGCGCTTGGCAACGATTTCGTCATCCTGTTGCTGCTTGAGATTTTTATGTATCACCTGCTCATCAAAATCCCGCGCCGCCACAATCTCAACACCACCATCGATAGAGCGGTTGGACATAATCACCGCATCGGCCCCAAGCTCTTCCTTGACCATACGCATAGCTTGGCGAATATCTGCTGCAAAAAATCTTTTAATTTTCATCGCTAGTCCTCGTTTTAATCATTAGGCACGTTGACCAACTGTCGAAACCACACGGATCTGTCTATCCTGAGGAATTTCGTTATAAGCCAGCACATGCAAACCTGGTATTGAGTGACGAACGAAGCGAGCCAACCATGGCCTAATAAAAGAAGACACCAGCAGTACAGCAGTATTCCCTTCCATTTCCATGCGTTGCGCGCTTTCTTCCAACGACTGATGCATTTGTTCCGCTAACCCCGGTTCCAGTCCTGCACCGCCATCGCTCGCCGTCTGCAATGACTTATGCAATATCTGTTCCAAAGATGGATCGAGTGTAATCACCGGGATTTCTGTCTCTACACCGTTGATTTCATGGACAATTGACCGCCCTAACGCTGAGCGTACCGCTGAAGTCAAGATGTCCGGATCTTGACTCTTGACTCCATACTCCGCCAAAGTTTCGGCGATAGTACGAATATCACGAATGGAAACGCGTTCCTGCAGCAAGTTTTGCAGCACTTTGACCACTACACCCAAAGGCAAGGTTTTAGGCACTAAATCCTCTACCAGTTTTGGTGCCACCTTGGCCAAATTATCCATCAACTGTTGAGCTTCCTCGTAACCAAACAACTCATGGGCGTTCATTTGCAAGATATGACTGAGATGTGTAGCCACCACCGTACCGGGATCAACCACGGTGTAGCCTAAAGTCTGAGCATGGTCTTTTTGCGACAAATCAATCCAGACTGCATCCAGGCCAAATGCGGGGTCTTTGCAAGTCACCCCCTGTAATGTGCCGAATACCCGTCCCGGATTAATCGCCATTTCCTTCTCAGGCATGATTTCCGCTTCCCCCACATTCACACCCATCAGTGAAATTCGATAAGCGGACGGGGACAAATCCAGATTATCCCGAATATGCACGGAAGGAATCAAAAAACCCAATTCCTGAGACAGTTTTTTTCGCACCCCTTTGATGCGGGTCATCAACTGCCCGCCCTGATTTCTGTCCACGAGTGGAATCAAACGATAACCTACTTCCAATCCTATCGTATCGACCGGCATCACATCATCCCAACCCAGTTCCTTGAGTTCTGTCCGGGCCAATTGCTGTTGAGGCGAAACAACTCGCTCCATTTCTAAGGTTTTTTCTTCCTCCAGCTTGTGTCTTCGATCTATCAGATAGGCCACTGCTGCAAAAATCGAAGCCAACAGAATGAAAATCATATTCGGCATCCCGGGAATAATACCCAGCAACCCCATGACGGCAGCTGTAACCAATAAAACCCTTGGCTCCTGGAACAACTGCGATGAAACTTGCTGACCCAGGTCTTGTTTGCTGCCTCTCACCCGGGTCACTACCATAGCTGATGCCACAGACAATAACAGTGCTGGAATCTGCGCCACCAAGCCGTCACCGATAGCCAGTAACACATACGCATTAGAGGCATCTGCAAAACTCATGTCATGCTGACCGACACCTATTGCCAATCCACCAATCATATTCACAAACAAAATGATGATACCGGCCACCGCATCGCCCCGGACGAATTTACTGGCACCATCCATGGAGCCGTAAA
>SXGU01074083.1_pt1 | contig 11750 bp, 9 predicted proteins | sample 3174531 | NCBI WGS metagenome assembly SXGU01 (sample SAMN11356863, study PRJNA531348) | freshwater metagenome | isolation source: freshwater sample F1-140 | place: China: Fuxian Lake, Yuxi | collected 2017-12-25
CGCAAGTTGCTCGTCATCGCAGTGCGCCGTGATCGGCGAACCATCGATGTATGGCATCGCAAACCACGGTCGACCATCTTCGGTTGTTCCCGCATCGAAAATACCTTCGATGTTTGGATGATGCATAGACGCAAGAACCTGCCGTTCCGCATCAAATCGCTCACGAATGTTTTTGGATTCGATTCCGCTGCGTAAGACTTTGACTGCCGCAAGTCGTTTCAGAGGTTTTTCTTGTACGCCGAGATAGACAATTCCAGCCCCACCTTGAGCAATAATTTTCTCAAGTCGAAAAGGACCCGCCTGACGAAGGAAGTCGAAATGTTCAGATGGGTTGTCGGATTCGTGAAAACTCGGAAATGATGCCACAGTTAAAACTCCGGAAGATTCGCAATTATAACAGAAATATTTCTAGAGTCCTCCCCAGCACCACATCTCACGCCTTGCGCCAAAATAAGATGCGCATCACTGCGGTCAATACGGGATAACCGACCAAGAAATAACCCAGAGCGACTCTGGAAAACAATCGATCAGGACTCCACAGCGCCGCAATCAAAATCACCGCGATCACTGCGCCAAGCAGCGCGGACAAGAATCCTTGCTTCACGCCATTCCATCGATTGCCGCCCCATTGTTTCCAGTATGTGCCAGCGAATGCGTTGACGCTTACGCAGCACGCCATCGCAACAGGCAGCGACCACGCAACCGAATTCGCCAACTCTGGCGGAATCGTAAAGTCCCAGCGAATCAAATATCCAGCGTTGACTGCAACCGCAATCATCACAACGTCGATAACGCCCTTTGCAAATGGAGCGAACGCCGCAAGTCTGCGCGGCGCGCCGCTTACAGCCGCATCGTCCATACGCACGCATGCTCGCAGCATTCCACCAACAATCACTGCAAAACAGGCAAGAAGCACGCCAATCGCCAAAGTCATCGCCACCACTCCCGTCGCCGCAGCAACTGCAATCCCAGCACTCACAGTCGCAGTCGCCACAATGATCAACACGATTGCGCCTCCAGAAAAACCCATCTGACTCAAGCGATGTGTTGTGTGATCGCGTCCGCCGACCATCGGACTCTGCCCTCTGCGAATGCGCGCGGTCGAGACGACGGTCATATCCGCAAGCGGCACGAATGCGGATCCAGTCGCGGCGATAATCGTCACCAGCCATCCTTGCGATGACTCAAGCATTCCATTTGTATTCGCATCGATCGCCACAGGCCGTGCGCAGATTAACACGAGCGCCGCAAGCAAGAATCCAAGAAAGAGAGATCCCGCATCACCCATAAAAATCTTCGCACGCGGCAAGTTCTGCACAAGAAATCCAAGCGTCGCGCCTGCAGCAATGAGGGCGACGATAAAAACAAATGATCCCGGCGCAAGAAACCAATTTATCCCAGCAATCCCCAAGAATCCCACAGTGACCGCCGACGTCGCGGCACCATCCATATTGTCGAGCATATTGACGGCATTCATCACAGTCACGATCCACAAAAGCGCGATCACCGAATCGACAGGCGCGCTTCCCGTGATATCAACGCCACCACAAATCCATAAAAACGCACACGCGCATCCGCATTGCGCCGCCAACTTCGCACCAGGGCGAAAGTGAACGATGTCATCGCACAGCCCAGTGACTACCGCACCGATTGCTCCGACAACAAGTGCGATTGCAAGAGCCGCATTCGCACTCGTCGCATCTCGAAACTCGTCAGAGATTCCTCGACCCATCGCAAGCGCGACGAAAAATGCCACCGCAATTCCAACGCCACCAAAGAGGGGAGTCGCGTGTGCGTGCCACCGATCGCCTCGTACAGGTGCAACCCAGCCGCGCATCCGCGCAACATTACGAGTCACTCGCACGAGAATCCAAGAAAGTCCCAATGCTCCCAGCCAGAGAATGAACGCCAGCTTCAACATGCGCGCAATATATAAGGATCAATGTCGTTTGCACTCAAGGCGAGAGCGCAATAACTCGTTTCAGATCAGAAAACTTTCGATCCGAAGGTCTTTCAGTTCCCAGGTTCTTTTGCGGGTCCCAAGACTGTATATCCACTATCGAATTCGCCGATCACTCGCGAGTAATCAACTCGAATATTTCCGCGACCTGCGGGCAATGTTTGTAGCGGTTCAAATCGGACTGTAAGCACAAGCACTTTGCCATCTTTGGAGAACATAATTCCAGTTCCGCCACTCGTTGTGAAGTTGGCGGCCTGATCAATTTTCCAACCAGAAAGATTGGAATCCCACGGAGTATCGAATCGCACAGATCCATCAGAATTCAGGAAGTAGAAGCGCAGTTTGTTCGAAGACTGTTCTTCCCACAGGAAATCAGATGATCCATCGCCATCAAGATCCTGGGCGGATGCAATTCTGTAGCCCGATCCTGGGCTTGGAATCGTCGAAGTCGTCACGCTGTCTGCGCTATTGACTTTCACTTTCAGCACCGAACTTCCACCATCCTTAAACATAACCAGATCTTGTCGGTCATCTCCAGTGACTTCGCCCGTAAAGAAAGTCCAACTTCCTTCAAGTAAATCTTCTGGCGCCCATTCGATCTTGCTTGTGACTGCTCCACCTTCGATGACCCAGAAGGACATTGAAATCCCATCTGCATGTAAGAAACACGGCCCATCAAATCCTGTGCCAGTCCAATCACTGATTCCAATGCATCGATCTCCAACAGATGCAGTTCCAACTGTAATAGTTTCCGCAATGGTGTATCCAAGTCGAATCCATGCCTTCACTTTGCGTGTTGCAGGAACATAAAACAAAACATCCGTCGAGCCATCGCCATTCACATCGCCAACGCCGAGGACTTGCCAGGTGGGGTCATAGAATCCCAATGAGTGGTTTGATTTGCCGGCAGTTTCAATTTGCCCATTTCCATCAGTCGTCAAAATAGAGATTCTTTTTTCATTACGGTTGACGGCAATGACAGATGCACGCACAAGCCCCCATTCTTCAATGGTTGGTGCGGCGGGAGTTGCAGCACTCGAACCACCAAAGCCACCAGTTGTTGGAGTTGTTCCGCCAGTTCCCGTTCCGGTCGTGGGGACACTCGCCGCGTAGCCGTCAGCACCAGGAGCATCGGGAGTAGGCGGAACCGTTCCCACCACGATGCCTTCTCCAATTGGCGTCAATCCAAATGTTGAAGCAAACATATTGCTTGCAATCGGGGTGGACAATGGGCCAGAACTTACATTATGCCGACTTCCCAAGACAGCCTTCTGACCATCTTGACTGAAGGCGCACTGTTCGCCAATTCCTTGGCTTGGGCGCCCGCTTGGCGACCAGAGATCGGTCGCTTGCAGATCCCACAAATTTGTTGTTCGATCTCGCGTGTATGCAAATCCACAACCAACATTCACTCCTGTGGGAGATGTTGTTTCGTATCCAGGGCATCCAACGATCAATTGATCACCGTTCATCGCAAGACTCAACGAGTATCCAAATGCATTACCTGCGTTCGCTTCTCGTGGGAAGACTTCACTTTGCAAAGTCCACAATCCACCAGTCAATCGATAGATAAATGCGGATCCGTTGCTTGAAGATTCAATATATGCCGTTCCGGTTCCGATGCCGGGGGCAGTTGCCGTGAAAATTGTGCCAACTGAATTGCTCGCAGCGCCAATCAGAGTGAAGTCTGTCGTGCCGACAACTTTTATTGTGTAGATCTTTCCAACGACAAATAATGGAGCGCTCACAACTCCGCGGTCAGTACCAGGCGCGCCCACAGCGATTGTGTTGCCGACAATCGACACCGAACTTGCATATCCATCTTCGCTTGCCCCATTTTCAGGTGACAAGATTGCTTCTGGTGTCGAATCCCACGTCCCAATGGTTTCACCAGAATTTGCGGCGCGTCGATAGACATAGGCCGCGCCGCTGTTCACGAGATCGTCGGTGTCCGCCAACTGAGCACCAACGACCAACAGATTGCCGTCCATCGCAACTTTCGATCCAAATTGATCCTGTGCGATGACATCTTCCGGAAGAAAAAATTTCTTTTGCACAATCAGATTGGGTGTGATCCCAGGTCCTTCAAAAACATAAACACCACCTTGATTGGCGGTACCGCGGAATGTCGAACCTACGGCGATTCGGGTGTCATCGACACCAAAGGCAGGATCAACATCGATCGCAACAGATCCGCCGAAGTATCCAATCATTTCTGGATCAATAGGCCCAAGGATCTTGTTCGCAACACGTTCGCCCTGAAAAATTTTCCCCCATAACTGGTCATCGGCGCTCTGCTGAAAAACATAGGCACGTCCTGCAAGTGAAGGCATTCCGGAGTTTGGCGTGACAACTGGCGCGCCAACGACGATCGTTGATCCGCTGATTGCAACAGACCAACCGAAGAGTGCCAATCCTGGCGATCCATTGAGTTGCCCCAATGTAATTTTCTGAGGACACTCGAGAAGTTGAACATGCTCCCATGCGTTCATTAATTTGGAATATGTAAAGATATGTACTGCTCCAACAGCGTTGACGTCGTCAACTTTGGCGTCCGATGCGCCGACAACCAGAATCGTTCCGGCTTCGTTCATCGCCACAGAACTTCCAAATGCGTCACCGACGACAGCAGGAATCGCAGCTAAAATTTGCGGTGCAACTTGCCATCCTTCGCCCACAAGCGGACGAACTGTTGTTGTTCCTTTTCCCCCAGTCCGTCCATCACTACTGACTTGTTCGCGTTGAGTGGTTTTCCCGCCACGGCTGGACGAGGTTTGCGCACTTGCAAATTGATTCGCAGCGAAGAAAAGCGATGCCACAATTCCGCTCGTCAAGCAAATGCTGCGTATCGCCAAATTTCGCTGTGTTGTGTTGTTCTTCATCTTCATTGTTATACGGATTTCTAGCGGTGTAAGTTCAAGCCGCATTTTCATTGTTATAGGCGAGCCGAGAAGCAGGAATCGTTGCAGTAAGCAGTGTTTCCAGACCAAATGGAACAGTGCAGATTTCTAGCGTACCACCGAGGGACTCCGCAGTTGCCGCAGAAAGTCCAATTGCCGCATCTGCGCTGGGGACCTTCCGCTTCTGCGCACCGTCCAGAATATGCAGGCGAACGAGCCCGCCGTCCAACCTTGCACAAAGCGTTATTTCAGCGGAATTCGCGCAGTTTTCACCTTGAGCACTCGCCAGTCCATACGCATCGATCGCACGGCGAAGCATGCCAAAGAGGATTGTTCCAATAGGACCCGCGGTCAAACCACCGACAAATTGGTCGATTTCAACGCGAATTCTGATGTCTGCGCTCTCGGCCCGTGGCATAAGCGTTCGAACGACCGCAAGAATTTCTCCAGCAATCGACGGCAAACCATTCTCGCCAACACTTGGCATTCCAAAGTGAGATGCCTGCGGGGGATGCGGTCGGTCTTGTCGAGAATCTCGATCAAGATCGGCGCAGATGCCATCATCCAGAGAATCGCTGTTGAAACCAAGTCGCAGCTTTGATGCCCAGTTTGTCGCGCGAATTGTCTCTCGTTTCGCCCCAGTACCTGTCCCAGTTCCATTCCCAGATTCATACTTTTTCATATTGCCTCCTACTCATAAGGATGGAATATGGTTCCGATATTGCAAATGGAAGGGCCCAAAATGTCATTTTCAAGCGTTAAATGATATGCCCAGCCCAGTTTGGGGAGCAAATATTTGGCTCAAGTTTCGTTCAATTTTGGGTTCAGTTTAGAAAAAGAATCTAGGCCGTCACACGAGCATCCGCAGAAAGCGTTTCAACCGCATTCTGCACGATGGTGTCAGGATTGATTCCTTCGGCTTCGCCTTCGAAGTTGATCAGCATTCGATGTCGAAGCGCGGGAAGTGCGCACTTTTGAATGTCTTCAACGGCAACGTGGCCTCGCCCTGCGAGCAATGCATAGACCTTTGCTCCAAGCGCAAGCGTTTGTGCCGCGCGCGGACTTGCGCCGAATCGCAAATACCGATTGGTCATTGGCGTTGCGAACTGACCTTGAGGATGCGTCGAAAGCACAAGTCGCACGGCATAATCCTGAACATGCGGAGCGATCTTCACGTGTCGCACCAACTTCTGATGCGAAAGAATTGTCGCTGCGTCGATCACTTGTTCAATCGCTGGAGCTTCGCCCGCAGTAGTGCGATTCAAAATTTCTGCAAGTTCTTCACGAGTGGAATATCCAACTTCTAACTTGAAAAAGAATCGATCGAGCTGCGCTTCAGGCAGTGGATATGTTCCCTCTTGTTCGATCGGATTTTGCGTCGCCATCACAAGAAATGGCTTCTCAAGAATATGAGTGGTTCCTCCGACTGTCACGCTGCGTTCTTGCATTGCTTCCAAGAGCGATGATTGCGTCTTTGGAGTGGCGCGATTGATTTCGTCCGCCAGCAGAATTTGCGTGAAAACTGGACCTTTACGAAATTGAAAATCGCGACCGCCATCTCGTTCGACAACGATGGTCGTTCCAGTCACGTCGGCAGGCATCAAGTCTGGAGTGAACTGAATGCGATTGAAGTTCAGCGAAAGTGCTTGCGAAAGAGATCGCACCAAAAGAGTCTTCCCCAAGCCAGGCACGCCTTCGAGAAGGGCATGACCATTTGCGAAAAGCGCAATAAGCACGCCGTCGACAACATCTTTATGCCCGACGACAGCTTTCTGAATTTCGGTGCGCACGCGGGCGAAATCCTTTTGAAATCGCGCCGCGTGTTGTTCGATGGTTGCGCTTGGTGTGTCGCTCATTCAAACATCGTAACGACTCAACACGATCAAAGAAGAAATTGCTATTCTTGCCGTGACTGCCAATTCATTGGGCAGTACGTTTCGAGTTGGAGGAATGCCGTGCAATTCGGCAACGATCGCGTCACCGTGATCGACATAGTGCATCAGACACTTTGTCGAAAGTCGGGTCGACCAACTCGCAGCGTTTGGCGTCTCCGCTGTTTTATCCTTTTGGTTCCCTCCCTTTAGACCCTGCGCGAAACAGGTGCTCCGCATTTCAAGGAATTTTATGTCCATTTCCTCGCTCTTCGTAAGCGCTCGCGCGCTTGTTGTGTTTGTCGTATTCACCCTCTTTGCTTCGTCGCAAGCGACCGCAGCAATAATTGCTGATTTCAATATTGGGATCGGCGCAAATCTTGCGTCGATTCAGATTGATCAAGAAGATGGCGATGGCTATCTCTTTTACGTTCGATGGGAAAGTACGAATTACACCAGCTGGGATGCGCTCGTCGACATCGATGCCGCTCTGCCAACATTTTCGATGACATTCGACACCTATTCGTGGGGAATTTTTTTGACAGGTATCACCATCGACGGCGACACCAATTATGGCCAAGGCGATCTTTGGCCAATCGAAAACTATTGGCACCTCTGGTTGCAGGACACCGGCAGTTGGGATCAAGCAGCGTTCGGCGCATCTGATCGCGTTCTATTCAACGGTGCTTCGGATGCGTGGGTCTTTGGATCATCGATCGTTCCTCAGAGCGTTCCCGCTCCTGGAGCAATCGTAATCACGCTTTTTTCAATTGCAGTTTGTCCAAGACGCCGTCGATCAAACCATACGAAAGCATCTCTGGCGCACTGAGCCATTTATTGCGTTCGCAATCTTCAGCGATCCGTTCTTTGGTTTGTCCTGTTTCGGTCGCGTAGATCTGATAGATCTGATCGCGCAGTCGAAGAATGTGTCGGGCCTCGATCTCAAGATCGGTGGCTTGACCTTCCAAAACTCCGCCAAGCAGAGGTTGATGCATCAGATTTTCCGCATTTGGAAGGGCAAATCGTCGTCCTTTTGTGCCGCTGCATGCGATCACGCTTCCCATGCTCGCGGCTTGGCCGATGATGTATGTCGCCACTGGACATGGAACGAATCGCATCGTGTCAACGATGCCAAGTCCCGCGGTCACGCTGCCGCCGGGACTGTTGACATAAAGTGAAATCTCGCCCTTGGGATTGTCGTTGGCCAAGAACAAGAGTTGCGCGACGATCAAGTTCGCCATCCCGTCGGAGACTTGTCCGCCGACAAAGACAACGCGATCGTTGAGAAGTCGTGAATAGATGTCGTATGCGCGTTCGCCTCGGCCAGTTTTTTCAATCACGATTGGGATGATGCTCATAATTCAATCCTTAGAAAGAGATGGAGTTGGAAATCGATTCACGATCCGATCGATGAGGCCATAAGCCAACATTTCGGAAGCATTCAGCCAGAGATCACGGTCGCAATCGCGGCCGATTTGTTCGGTGGACTTTCCCGTGGCGTCTGCGTAAAGCACATTGCACTGTTCTTCGAGGCGCAACATTCGGCGCGCTTCAATTTCAAGATCGGTCGCTTGACCTTCGATCGCATCGAAGTATCGACCCTGATGCATTAAGTTCCATGCATGGGGCAGGGCAAATCGCTGACCCTTCGTTCCGCAGCAAGCGATGACGCTCATCATGCTTGGAGCAGATCCAACGATGTATGTCGCGACGGGATATGGCATCATGCGCATTGTGTCGATGATCGCAAGACCGTCGTTCACACTGCCGCCTTGTCCATTGATATAGATGCTCACCGGCGCATCGGGTTTGTCATTGGCAAGAAAAAGTAATTGCGCAACGATCGAATTTGCCATTTCCGATTCAACCTCGCCCGAACACAACACGATGCGATCCGCAAGCAAGCGCGAGACGATGTCAAATTCGCGCTGGGAATATCCCGAAGCGTCGATGACATGAGGCACCAACAGAGGTTCGTCTTCCATCATCATCATGGTTGTTTGCACAGCGGCCACGATCGGCGATTATTTCTTGCTCTTGTCGGGAAACGACGCCACATCGTCGACGAGTCCATACGCCTTCGCTTCTTGCGCGTCGAAATATTTATCTCGCTCGCCGTCCTTCGCGACTTGTTCGTATGGCTGCTTGCAATGTCGAGCGATGATCTCGTTCAACAAGCGTTTCGCTTTGATGATTTGATCCGCTTGAATCTGAATGTCGGTGGTTTGTCCAGTGACGCCGCCGTACGGTTGATGGATCATCACCTTCGCGTGCGGAAGAATCGTGCGCTTGCCTGGATGTCCGCAGCACAACAAAACAGCGCCGCCTGAATATGCGCGGCCAATACATGTCGTCGCAACTTCGCTGCTGATGTATTGCATCGTGTCATAAATCGCAAGCGTGTCATCAACCGAACCGCCGGGACTGTTGATATAAAAATTTATATCTTGCCCCTTTTTTTGATTTTCCAGATAGAGCATTTGCATCAGCACGCGTGCGCCGGACGAATGATTGATTTCGCCAACCAAGAACACCACGCGGTTCTCCAATAGGAGTTCGTCGATGGTCATCTCGCGCGTGCGCTGATAGCTAGTGGAAATGCGCGGGTCGATGGGCAATCCCGCTGCGGAGAGGGTTTCACGGGAAGCGGTGCGTTCGCCAAGAGCGCCCAAGCCGTACGGATCAGATGGAATCTGCATAAGGCGCGCAAGGATAGAGAGAAGTTCGCGCAAGGGGCGGATCGAATTGGCGGGGGGCTAGGATGCCGCCGTGACCACCCACGGACCAGAAGCTCAGCACCGCATCGTGATCCTGCACGGAAAGGATTCTTTTCTGCGGGTTGAATGGTCGCGGCGACTGCGTACCGCTTTGGAGACGCACTTCGGAGGAGTCGACGAATTCTCATTTGACGGGTCTACAGCAACGCTTGCAACCGTCTTGGACGAATTGCGCTCATATGGATTGATGTCATCCCACAAACTTGTGATAGTCGATAACGCGGACGCTTTCTTCGGGGCCGAGGATCGTCGCCGTGCAATGGAGCGATATGCAGAAGACCCTATGAAAGAGGCAACTTTGCTGCTTCGGGCGCAGAATTGGCGACCCGGCAACTTTGACAAGATTGTTTTAAAGGCTGGGATTATTTTGAAATGCGAATCCCCCAGCGATGCGGATGCCGCGCGTTGGTGCGTCGCCCGCAGCGAAAAACAGCATAAAATACAGATGGATTTGGATGCCTCAACATTATTGGTCGAACGAGTGGGCGCTGATTTGGCTCGTTTGGATTCGGAAATCGGCAAATTGGCGGTGGGCGCGCTTGCTTCTGGCCGCAAGAAAATAGAGCGTTTGACCGTTGTGGAGCTTGTTGGCGCAAGCCGAGAAGAGCAAGCCTGGGAGATTCAGGACGCAATTCTCAGCGGAGATTCTGGGCGTGCCGCTGCGAAATTGACGGAATTACTGCGGATTTCCAAGGCTCCAGAGGTGATGATCTCTTGGTCTGCAATCGATCTTGCTCGTAAAATTCACGCTGCAGCCGCTCTTGCCGCCCAAGGAGTTTCTGATGGTCAAATCGCAAAAGAGCTTCGTTTATGGGGAGAATCGACGATTCCGATCCTGCGAGTGGCCAGAAAAATAGGCGAAACCCGCGCCGCCGCACTTTTGCACCAAGCTGTTCACACCGATTTTCAGATGAAATCTGGCGGCGCACCAGACCCAGAACGAGCACTCGCAAGCCTCTGCGTTTTGCTCTCAGAATCGCTTGTCAAGGGAAATATTCGATAATTCTGAAAAGTTTTTGGCTGATAACGGAAATCTTTTCTCTCGAGAATGCCGTTTTTATGCCATAAAACGGCACTTGCACCTCCCGCAGCACTTGACAGGTGGACAAAGGCACCCCACGACCCTATAGTTCCGCCTTCAGGTTTCGCCCCGAAATGGTCGATACTGAAAAAACCTGAGTCGGTCCTCGTCAACGTGGCGGGGGTTTCCGATTTCAGGTGTCACAACCAGGTTCACCAATCGCGTCTCGTATCAAGAACGGTGAAATCAAAACAGGAGCACAGGAAATTATGACTCTTACCAAGTATGTTGGAATTCTCGCTAGTGGTCTCGCCTTTACCGGCGCGGCATCTGCGCAAGGAACTGACGCCATGAGCGAGATCGCTCAACTCAAGGCTGAAGTTGCAACTCTCAAGTCCCAAAATGGCGACAAGTGGCTCACAGAAGAGCGCGCCGCCGAAATCAAGTCGCTCGTGAAGGATGTCCTCGCTGACTCCGAAACCCGCACCAGCCTTCAAGGAACTGCCGCGACTTCGGGTTACAACAACGGATTCTTCATCTCCAGCGCTGACGGAAACTTCAAGTTGAACCTCAGCTTGCTCGCGCAAGCCCGCTTCACTTGGAATTATCAGCCAGGTGAGAATATTTCAAGCAATGCCACCAACGGAACCGGCGACGCCGTCTCAACATGGGCATTCGAAAACCGTCGCACCCAAATGGCTTTCTCGGGCAATGTTGTTGACCCAAGTTGGACATATATGGCTCGAATGAACTATGGATCTGCTGTCGATCCTTACACCCCAACCGCTGGACAAGTTGTTCTCCAAGACGCTTGGGTAAACAAGGACTTCGGCAATGGATTCGGTGTGAAGGTCGGACAGTTCAAGTCCCCATTCATGGCAGAATCTCTCCGCAATGCTGGCGCACAGCTCACCGCTGAACGATCAGTCGTTGATTACATCTTCTCGGGTGGTTATACCCAAGGAGTAATGTTGAACTACACGCAGGACATGTTCCGCGCGATGGGTTCATACAACAATGGTCCTCGTGGTCAGAACGGAACTTGGTCGAGCAATAGCAACAACAGCATTTCGCTCGCAGGTCGTGCTGAATTCAAGGCTATGGGAAGTTGGTCGCAGTTCGACAACGAGACATCACTCAAGAGTGATGAATCAGGTCTCGTCATCGGTGCAGCGATTCAGTATTACAACAATCGTGGAGCAACCGTTAATGGTCGATATA
>SXGU01421970.1_pt1 | contig 11749 bp, 7 predicted proteins | sample 3174531 | NCBI WGS metagenome assembly SXGU01 (sample SAMN11356863, study PRJNA531348) | freshwater metagenome | isolation source: freshwater sample F1-140 | place: China: Fuxian Lake, Yuxi | collected 2017-12-25
ATCTGCGATGACGCAAGCTGGATTCTTGAAGAAGACGATCGGTCGTGTTGGGATCGTTCCGCCCATTTCCTTGGCGTGATCTGCGTAATTTCGACCAATCGCCAAGATCGCGGGCGGGAAAAATGTGGAGGGAGAAATGTGGGGAGGGTTCATTTCATTTCCGCGGTCGAGCGTTTGGAAGTCTCGCCCTCAGCCCCCCGCTTCGCGGCTTCCGCGGCCATGGCTTGGCGGTAGGGTTCCATATCTGGGGGCTCGGGGAGTAATTGAGAAAAGGGAGCCATCTGAGACAATGGATCATTGGAAAACTCTGCTTCGAGAGCCGCCTTTACAAGATCGTAGACCATGCGCCTCTCCGGCTCGCTAGCACGATTATAAATCGTCAATCGATCGACAAGTGGTTGCGAAGGATCCATCAACACATTGGAAAAAACATCTCGAACACTTGTTTGGAGATTTCCAATCAGATCGGCCATGCGCCGCTCACCAAATTTATTGACGAAGTCCGAATATTGAGTCCCTTGAAAATATTCTGTGAGATCACGGGCAAACTTGACCGCTTCTTCAAGCACCTTCGGGCGATTCATAAGCAAGCCCTCTCTGAATCCTCGTGTTAAGGCGGCATAGACATCGCTTCGGGCAACATCCGGCGCTGCAACATACTCGCCATATGTTGCATTTTGAACAAATGTCTCTAGTGGAGCTTCATATTTGTTGTTTGGGATAAGACCGCCTCGACCAAACAAATTGTCGAGCTTCGTCAGAATAACTTGAGCACCTTCATAGTCTCCAAATCGAAAGAGTTCGCGCACCGCTTGTGACATGAAGTTTTGATAAAAGTCACAAAAGGAATCGCCGCCTCCTCCACGAGTACCAAAGTGCTTGCGATAGAGTACTCCAAAATATTTGTCGATTGCTTTGATCCAACGGGGATCATTCAGCCTGCCAGGGTTGTCATTGCTAAATGGGTCATAGTGCATCAATCCTGTTCGAGCGAGTGCTTGCATCGCCTGAATATTCAGGCGATCATTGTTGAGCACCTTGTAAATATCATCTTCATTCGTAGTTCTCTTCGCCGCAGTTGTCGATCCCTTCCGCGCCCAATAAAAGGCATGCGATTGCGAATGACGCCAATCAAATGGACCGAAGTCACGTGTGTATTCCCACATGAGCGCTGGATCCATGTTGTAAGCCTCGCGCAAAACCTTCTTGCGTAGGAAAGGGAGAAATGCCTCCAGAGCTGGCTTAAACTCTGGCTTTGAAAAAACCGTGTCGTATGCGTTATAGACTGGATCATTCTTACGAAATGTCGCTTCAAGACCAAGAATTTTTGCATAGCGGCTGTTTTGAACGGATTGCCATCGACCAATGTTCTTCAGGAAATCACTGTCAAGTTGAAATTGGAACTTCTGGTCGAAACCAGACATACTCCCCTTCAATTCATCCACCATCACCTTGACGGATGGAATCTTGATTTCCAATTCTTCAAGGGAGTCAGGAGCATCCTTGATCGCCGCGATCCATGCAATCCGATCCTGATGTGAAGCTGGAGGCACTCCCAACAAAAACTGCCAATCACGAGCGAACTCTCGCTTGTAATACAAGTGTGCGTCATCCGAAACTCCGTCAAGTTTGTGCGCAAACCAGAATGCGATTTCCTTGTGAAGGATCAAATCATTCGGGTTATAGCGAAGCCCCTGATCACGAACTAAATCAATACCTGCACGGACCCATTCCCAACGCTCGCGAGGCGTATCTGTCATGACAGAAATGTTGTACGCCATATTGTGGCCTTGAAATGCCCAGACATCGCCAAAACGAGGTTGGAGTTTCGTAATGAGTGAGGCATCAGCCATCGCCTCATAGAAGAGGCCCTTCTCTTTCTGGATATTTGTCTTGATCCAGAGATAATCCACAATGATTCCCCTCAGTGCGCCAATGGCGGTTCCCAATGCGACGATTGGCGGTGCACCATCAATCGAAACATCTGTGTAACGCAAACTTCGTTCGTCACTGACACGCAGAATATCAGGCAGGAGACGACCACCAACGATTACACTGATCACCGCGAGCAGTATGCATCCAAGTTGAATGAGCCGATTACGCATCAGTCAACTATCTCCCCCACTATAAATCGCAATTTCTTTTTTCCTGAATACAACAAATCCCAACATGAAAACACCGAAACTCCAAAGAATCCCAATTTGCCAGATAGAAATCATGACCTTGCCCCATGTGATTGCACGACCATCTATGAGATCTGCAGCACTTCCTGCAGCAGCGAATGGGGCCAAAGACCACTGAATAGCTCCCACCACTTTCTCGATGAAAAACTGAAAGATCTGAACGAAAATGTTGGAGTCAGGACTAATTGAATAGTTCTCTAAAGCCATAGCGAGAAATGGCGAAATAGAAGCCGCAAAAAATATTGATACTGTAAGTAGAACAGCAACCGGAAATGACAACACGCTTGCAGCAGCAACTCCAAGAACAGCAATAAAGATCAACTTGACCCAGTCAATCAACATCGCACGGAAAAAATTCGCCTCAAATCCTCCTACTCGATGGAGCACCTCAAGTCCATCTGCGTCAAAGTTCAACGACCAAGGGGACGGATAAATCTGCCCATCACGCGTAATACCTCCATTCAAGAGAGTGACGGTGAGACTTCCATCTTCTCGGATTGCCTCGATAGGGATGACGACCACATTCCGTTGGACGGGAACATAATTGACTTGAAACGCAGGAGAATCTCCAAATGAAATGAGCACGGGGAAAAGATCATGCGAACTGTCTTGACCAATATGAAAAACATAGCGCAGGGTTGGCTGAGACGCTGACTGTCGCGCATTTTGTAAACCACTAAATTCGAAGGAACGACTTTTCCCGGGCTCGATCGTTCGCTGCGCAGACATAAATTCGGTCATCTTTGCAGAACGTATCTCGCGCGAAACATCCACTTCAGATTTAACCCCATCGGAAATTTCCTGCTTCAACAACGAATCATTTTCGATCGTGGTATTGATAATATCTCGCAACTTTTCTGCGTCCAACAATTTGTAAGCGGGACGTTCAGTCGCACGTGCGACAAGTACTTGATTTTGAACTGCAGCAGCATCTTGAAGATCAGCTGCTGCACGAGTGCTTAAGAGTTGCACATATCCAAACACAGCAAATCCTCCAACAATTAGAACGATTCCATTGAGCACAGCGAGGCCGAGGATCTTTCCGCCCATATATTGGAATCTAGAGATTGGCTTTGTCAGAATATTCCAAATCTGTCGATCTCGAATCTCGAATGAAACTGTTGCGCATGAGAGAAAAAGCGTTAGGCATGCTGCGATTACAAATACCAATCCTGTTCCGCGAGAAATAAAAGTTTGTATTTGATACCGAAGCGGTTCACGTTGATCAATCCATACAGGAATCAAAGGCAAGATAATGAGAAGCGCACCGATAAACCCAATTGAAATTCGAAGTCGTTGCGCTTCAATCAATAGTGTGTGAGCAACAGCCATGATCCGTCTGGGAGATGCAAGCAATATCAGCGCAATACGTATCAAGAGAATGAATGCAAAGATCAAGAGTCCAATACCAGCCACCGCAACCATGAGCTGCAAATTGGACATAGTCCAAAAAAGAGCCATCAGTGCTGCGGACAAGAGAACAACAATTATGAACTGGATTCCCATGCCAACCCAAACTGCAACCAATACAAATGCAATAAAACCTAAAGAAATACCTGACACGATCCAAGGGCGTTCAATGATGGTGACTGGTGCCCAACCTGGCGAAACGGCTGATGCGATGAATGACGAGGCATAATCCGGCTCTTCTATCTTGCCTTCGCGATTAAACATTTGATCTGCAACGGAACGAATGCGCTCGCTTCCAATTTCCACACCATCAACCGTGACAGTTCCGCGTTCGATTAATTGGACTGCAATTGGATTTTTTTCTGCGATGTTTGCTTCTGATAGAGCAGTTGCAATTCTCCATCGCAAGTTTGAATAGTTGTACGAAGACCAACAAAGCGGTCCAAACAAGGCGACTCCGCACAAGACGAATGCGAAGGACAAAATCCACCTATTCCGCGTGACTTCTTGCCATGCAGACAGGCGTTCTCGCCACTCCCTAAATCGAATCACGTATTCTTCTCCGAATTGCCATTCATGAGATCATCGATCACTGAACGATCAACGGATGTCTTGGGTTTTTGAGGAGTCTTTGGATTTGTGGACGGATCTTCAGTTGGAACTCGCTGGGAAGTCTTGGGAGAAACTGGATTGGAATTTAACAACTCATCAATCGCATTTTTTGCATTGGCATCAATTGCCTTGATTTTTTCTGAACTCGAAGGAGATACTGCTTTGGGCGAATTCGACTGACCTGACACTTTTTGTAACTCTGCAATCACCGCAGTTCCAGAGTCATCTGATTTTTCACTCCCAGTTTGCATAAGAAATGACGCTGTTGCCCCACCTTGTTGCGCGCCACTTGTCGAAGCCTGTTCTGTGCGTGCGGCTTCAACAATCTGAATGAAGAGATCCTCAAGTCTTTGGCGAGGAGAATAAATAGATTCAATCGCCAAGCCTTCTTCTTTGCGCAAAAGGTCATCAACTTTTTTGATGGTCTCGGCATGAAGTCGAGAGACAGTAATCGTTGTTCGGTTGGTATCGCAAAGAAGTTCATCAGTTGTTCCAGCAGCCCGAATTTTTCCGCCATAAAGCACCACCATCCGATCACAAACATTTTCGACATCCGCCAAGAGATGTGACGAAAGGAGTATGGTCTTACCGCGTTGGCGAAGGTCCAACAAAAGATCCTTGACCTGGCGAGTCCCGATTGGGTCAAGACCAGAAGTTGGTTCATCAAGAATGAGAAATTCAGGATCATTGATGAGAGCTTGCGCCAAACCCAAACGACGAGTCATTCCCTTTGAAAATTCCCCAACCGATCGGTTCGCTGCGCCTTGCAATCCAACCATTTCAAGCAACTCGCTTGATCTCTTACGACGAATGGCTCGTGGAATGCCAAAAAGTTTTCCAAAATATTCAAGTGTCTCCTGAGGATTCAGGAATCGATGCATATACGACTCTTCGGGCAAGTAACCAATTCGAGACTTAACTGATACATCCGCAGGATCTCGGCCGAAGACAGTCAATCGTCCTTTACTCTTGCGCAAGAGACCTAGGATCAATTTGATGGTGGTGCTCTTCCCAGATCCATTGGGACCAAGTAAACCAAAGATTTCATTTGGCCGGATTTCGAAATCAATTCCATCCACTGCTCGAGCTTTGGACCGCAACCAAAAATCTTCAAAGGTCTTTACAAGACCAGTTGCTTCTACCAAAGGATGCGTTGATTCTGAAAGAGAAGTTCTGCTCATCATATTCTCCTATTCTTATCGCCCAAATCCTTTATCGCCGGACTGTTCTAATCGACGTCCAGGGCGATCAATCATAATTTGACGGCTTCCAAGTTGGAATGAAGGCAGTTCTCCTCCAATCATCGCTGCAGCCATTTTCTTGCGGGCAATTTCGGAATCACGCCGAGCCTGCATAATTTCTGAAGAACTTTTGACTCGAATTACATACCGAGACAATTCGTTTGGAACAGAGAAGACTTCAACTTCATTTTGCCCCATCGATTGACGGACTGCTTCAAGCCATAATTGCTGAACCAGCTGACGGGGATTTTCCTTATAGGTTGCTGAGAGACTCGTGATGCGTCGTGTTTCCTTTGCAAGGGTTGCCACCAATGTGGACTGATACGCCCTCGCTTGAATGATAATTCTTGATGCTTCTCCGCCAATATCAGGCTGCTCAAATCGCACACCGATTTTCTTCAAGAGTTGATCAGATCCTGTTTGATCACCAGCAGCAAGCGACAATTCATATTGATGGATCAAATCTAAAATTTCTGCATACTGAGGACCAGTTGCCCCAACTAGCTTGGCACTTGCTTCTTGTCGCGCAAGTTCCAAATTCGTCTTCATATCTTCACGAGCAGTTTGAACGCGTCGCAGAGCACTTCGTACTGCAAAGGGTGCTGTTCTTTCCAGAATGACAACTGAACCGACCTGAATTCCAACCTCGAGCTGATCCAGCGAAGTTTGCATGCGCTGACGAATATCGAGTGCTGGAGTTTCTCGCTGTTCCAAAAGTTCCTGAAGCGTGTATTGCGCCACCGTCTGAACAACAGCTCTGCGAAGGACTGACTGTACAAGTGCGTCTGACTTATCCGCACTGATCTGGGTCAGCATTGCAACTGGATCGGCGATTGAATAATCAACAGAGAGCTGTAAATGTGCGAGATCTCCATCCGCCGTGATCACAGAGCCGTCACGCCCTGGACGAATTGGAGCACTTGTATCGGCAGAATCAGTCGCCATTTCCAATGTTAGATCCTTTTGTGCACGAAAAGGCCAAAATGCATCGCGAACATCTAAGTTTTGACGCTGTTGCATTGTTGCGAATTCGCCTATGGGATAAGGCCAGAAAGGTTGAAGACCTGGAGAGACAATTTCATCACCAGAATCACCCGCAACGCTTCCAAAGATTGTTCGGATTCCTGTCACGCCTTCTGGAATTGATTGAAATCCAGAAACAAAGAATGTCACAACTAATCCTGCGATCGCAATTTGTAGCAAGCGATACGAAAGGCGCAAAGCCTCACCCAGACTTTGATTGGCAGGATCCATCGCTTCACGCATGGAAGCACGCTCGTTTCCCTGCGATACACCAGTCAAAATTGCACTCTTGCCTCGACGGACAGTATGCGAGGAAGAGTTCTCCTTCTCGGTTGGATCAGAGGACGGAGATTCTGAAAAATCCTTCGCCACGATTATGGACTCCCTTTGCTTGATGCGCCTTGGTTTGTGCTTGACCGCGAAGAATCTTCGACTCCATCGACGATATAGGGCTTCTTCGGTTGGGGGATTCCAGTTGCGTTACCTGACGCGGAAAGATCGAGCAAGTGAAATGGCGCACGATTGAGATCCGTCACAAACGTTGTGCTTCCAGAGAGGGAACTTTTCAGGGTATCGAGCCACGTTAAAAATATTGCGAGGTCCGCTTCCTGTTTCATCAGTTGGTAGTAACGGGTTGCCTCTTCATTGCCCAAAGCTTCGATTTCAGCAGCCCACTGCGCTGCAAAGTTTCGAATCGTGTCAGCGGAACTTGCGGCTTGACTCTTGATTGCTTCTGCCTCAGAATTTCCTTTTGACTCTTCAAGATTTGCGAGAGTTTCTTGAACTGCCGCCATCCTTCGCAAGACGGCCACTGTCGTCTTTGGTGGCAAGACAATTTGCGAGATGCCGACGCTGACAGGATTGATTCCCGCGAGCTTTGTTGCACGTAGATCGCCCAAAATTGCACCCTCTGCTTCTGCAATCTTGCTTCCCTGACCGATCAGATCACGAAAGTTGTATCCGCCAAGAGATCGCACAGCGCCTTGTAATTGAGTTGCAAGTTCTTTGCCCGCACCTTCGAGATTGCCATATGAGATAAAAAATTGAAGCGGTGCATCACCAGCCTCTTCTACTCGCCAAAGAAGGTATGCCTGAACCAAGACTTGCTGGCCATCTTTGGTAAGCACAGTTTCGAGTGGACTTTCAATAAACTGAAGTCGAGAATCAAGTTTGGCAACTTGATCTATGAAGAGTGGCGCCTTCAAATGCAATCCAGGATCGCGCTGAATTCCAGCCGGCTTTCCAAACCGAGTCAAGACTGCTATTTCATGAAAATTGACAGTATAAGTCGTGTTAAAAAGCACGAGCACAAGGACGATAGTTGATGCGATGAGAATGGGGATTTTACGAATCATTTCTGATCCTCCTTTTCGAGGTAGTCTCCTAGGTTCAACCCAGGCTCTGGCTGTTCCATCTGAACGTCAAAGTCGATGCGGGACGGGTCGATTGCCAAGACATATTTAATGCGTGCTTCAGAGACTGCGCGTGCCAAAACATTCATGATTGCACGTTCACGATAAAGTTCCGGCGCAGTTCGATACGACGGAGCCTGACCAAGAACCTTGCTTGCCGCAGAGCGCGCGCGAAGCAACATGTCCCAACGTCTTGCATGCGCCAATCCAATAACACTTGCAACCTGAGCTCGTGCGTCGACAATTAATTTTTCAATCTCAGCTCGCTTCGCAAGTGATGCTTCCGAACTTTTGCCCTGCGCTCTTTCCAACAACTGCAAAGCTTCAATTTCAACAACAACTTTTCGCGCTACATCTGGGCTTCCAACCAAAGTTGACATCGTTGTGTTGACGAGTCGCTTTGCTTCATCGATCACCTTTCGAGAATTCTGAATATCGATTGACAATTCTTCGAACATTGCTGCAGATGTGCCTGATGGGGGTCGGAGCATTGGTATGAGTATTCCAACAACCTCGACTCCGCTTCGACTGCGATCGAATGATGATTGAATTCGTTCCTTGAGTTGCAGAACGAGCGAATCTCCAGAAGGTGAAAGGACTTGGTTCAGGGTCAGAGTTGAAAGCAATTGACTGACCTCGCGCATCGCGATTGCTTTGATTGCACGCTCGCGCATATCAAGAACAGTTCGACGCGATCTCGAATCACTGGAAAAATTCAGATAGTCAAGCAATCCATCCGTCTTCACTCGATATTCCAAGACAATGTCAGCATCAACCAAGGCGAATTGAGCAGAAACTTGGGATGCTTCCGATCCATCGGCGTTTGGAATTGCAGTGTTCGAATCCGTTGCCGCAGTTGATGGTTGGCCAACAACGCCAGAACTTGCCAAGACTATAAATGACGAACGTGTCGGATCGGGTTCTCCCTCGACCGGCCAAAGATTGACGTTTGCAACTGGAAGGAGCTTCGGCCCAAGAACAAGTGTTCGAATCTGGCCGACACTGAAGCGTTCTATAGATTCAAATGGCCACGGCCATTTCAAGATCATTGAACCTTGGGTGACCTCGCCAATCACCCGTCCACCACGCAATCTGACCGCTTGTTCTCCAGGCTGAACAACAACCACCATCGACATCAGCAAAAGAATTGCGACGCCAAGTACTGATAGGCGAATGATGCTGCGAAGTAGAAGTTGATAGCCCCAAGAACTTGTGATGTCGAATCCAAATTGATAATTGACCGCCTCATTCATACTACGAACGATCGAATCTGGCGCTGCCGCCAAACCAAGCAACTTCGAATCGAATGCTGGTCGTGAAAGTTCTATTCGTCGTCGAGGCCGATACACATTCAAAATAAGATTCAGAAGAATTTCGCCTGCAATAACTGCGACAAAGATTGCAATCCCGTATGCAACACCCTCTAGAACCGTAGGCTTTCGAAAGACCTGAAAGACTGTTCCAACTGCAGCTGCAAGCAAGACGATCGCATTGCCGACCATCGCACCCGCTCCACCACGCAGATTCTGCCATGCCGGTTGCTGAGCCATCCCCGCGACAAATCGGGAAAAAATAAATGTGAGCAATGACAGTGTTGCACAAATCGCAAGTTGCCATCCAAGATTATCGCCGACGCCAAAAGTAACTGCATTTCCACTTGTGTCATCCAGCCTTCCAAGCCATGCCAATGTGAAAAATGCAATCATCGCAAGAACGATGACCATCAGCATGCTCACAATTGGCATGAACCACTGATTCATAAATTTCAATCTGCGCGCTGCAGCTTGACTCGGTTCTCGTTCGCCAGCAAAAACGCTTTCATTGCCGCCTCTTTGCTGATCAATTTCTTCATTTTCGATTGCTTCAATGCGTTCGAGACTGTGCTGATAAAAAAGAACGATCAAAGATGTCCAAATGAAGATTCCAGAGAGCACATAGACGGAGGCGAGTACGAGTACGGAATCTCCGACCACTCTTGCAAAAACCAAAAGAGCAACACCAAGAATGGATTGGATAGTCAGTCCAAAAACGGAAATTCTTGTTGCCTGCTGATAAACGAAATGGTCTCTTGTCATAACACTCGATAGTTTACGGTCAAATCCGTGTCTTGGTTCGATTTTTGGCCATCCCACAAGCAGGATGAGCCAAGTTAGTGTAGGATTAAAACTTTTCTATGGCATTCGTAGAACAACTTCTCGCGATCGCACGGAACACTTTCTTTGAGTGCGTCCGCCAACCCATTTCATTGGTTATTCTAGTCTCATCGGTTCTGCTTGTTTTGATTAGTAACCCACTTTCCGCATTCACAATGTCCGATGACCAACGTATGTATGTGGATATCGGTCTCTCTACAGTTTTTATGTCGGGCGCAATTCTTGCGGCTTTTCTGGCGACTGCGGTCATTGATGAAGAAATATCTAACCGAACAGTGCTTTTGGTGGTTTCGAAGCCAGTCGCTAGAGTGACTTTCATCCTTGGAAAATATATCGGTGCAACCATGGCATTGACTGCGATCACCGCTGTTTCAGCTTTGACATTCCTACTCGTTGAAGTCCATGGCGTTATGCAAACTGCCGCAACACCATATAACTGGCCATGTATCGTCTTTGGGTTTGCGGCAGTTTTCATGACCATCGGAACTGCAACTTGGTGTAATTTTTTCTATGGGAAATCATTTGCCGCTATCACAGCACTGTTGGGCGGGCCACTTCTGCTTATCGCATACATCCTAAGTCTGTTATTTGACCCGAGTTGGGTTCCTACAAGCATGAAAACAGAGTTCCGCTTCGACTTGGTTGTCTCGATACTGCTTATGTTCCTTTCGCTTGGAATCATTTCGGCGATTTCCGTTGCCGTGAGCACGCGCTTAGGACAGGTGTTGACCATTGGAATAACACTGGCAATTTTGGTCCTTGGCTTACTCTCCGACTGGATCTTCGCCAGAAAAATCTTGGCTCTCGAACAGTTGATTTCCGTGCGCGAGGCTGCAAATGGCGGTTCATTTGATATGGATCACCTTGTGCTCTGGGGTTACAAAGCGGGGTATGCCATGCTTCCAAATTTTCAGGTTTTTTGGGTGGTTGATGCTGTCAATCAAGGACAATCCATACCGATGGAATATATATCTCTTGTTGTTCCCTACGCTGTACTGATGACAGTTGCCGCTCTCGCTTTAGCGACTGCGATGTTTCAGCGTCGCGAAGTGGGATGATCAAGATCCGTTCCCTGGCTTAGATTGAGCTTGCAGTTCCTTGATCTCTTTGCGCATCTGTAAAATCTCTTCCTTATACCGTTCGATTCTTTCTTCGCCAATTTGCAAGTCGTACTTCAATTCCGGTGGGCACTTCTTAAACCAATCGATGATCTTCTGGGTATTGCGAATTCGCGCCTGAAGAAATTGGATCCCTCCTTGGCTCGAGCCTTCAATCACACGCTTTTGAATGAGACGCGGAACCTCTTCCTTCGCACCCTCGATAAGTTTTTGCCATTTCTCGGCAATGACCTTGCCAGCATTGTTGGCTTCGAATTTTGTTGGGTCATCCACTCCGAGCTCTTTAAACAGCTGCATTTCGGTTGCAGCCGTTCCATCTGAAAAGCCTGAATGCTCCGCGGAATGCGCGCTGAAATCCAGGTTCTCTTTATTATCACTCAACTTGAACTCATGCTTGTAATCATTGTAAAAAGTGACCTTGTCTCCGACTTTGTCATAAGACAATTCGACTTCGGAGTGAACCATTGCTGGCCCAATTTTTGGATCCCGGTCGCCTGCAGCGCATGCTTCCGCGACTCGAGACTTCCAATCTTCACGAGCGGATGTAATTTCTTCACGAGTTGCTCCATTGAGCATTGTGATGGAACCCAATGCCGC
>SXGU01498689.1_pt1 | contig 11748 bp, 7 predicted proteins | sample 3174531 | NCBI WGS metagenome assembly SXGU01 (sample SAMN11356863, study PRJNA531348) | freshwater metagenome | isolation source: freshwater sample F1-140 | place: China: Fuxian Lake, Yuxi | collected 2017-12-25
AAGCCTTGTGGTCCTACATCACCTTGGGAGCCTTGTTGTCCAGTTGGACCTGTTGCACCAGTTTCACCAGTAAAGCCTTGTGGTCCTACATCACCTTGGGAGCCTTGTTGTCCAGTTGGACCTGTTGCACCAGTTTCACCAGTAAAGCCTTGTGGTCCTACATCACCTTGGGAGCCTTGTTGTCCAGTTGGTCCTACATCACCTTGAAGGCCTTGTTGACCTACATCGCCTTGGGAGCCTTGGGAACCAGTTGCACCTGTAAATCCCAATGGGCCTTGTGATCCAGTTGCACCTGTAAATCCCTGTGGGCCTTGTGGGCCAGTTGCACCCGTAAATCCTTTTATATCATGATTATATATAGTACCATCTATATATAAATTGCCTCCTACAGTAACATTACCATGTGAATCTACTTCAAAATTAGATTTACCACATGAGCATTGTTTTAATGATTCTTTAAATACTATATTTGTAGAATAAAGTTTATAGCATTTACAAATTTTACATCTATTATTGTTCATAAAACGTATAATTATTAATAATTATATATTATATATTAAAAATATTAAAATTAGTAAATATATTTATGTTATAGTTTTTCTAAATCCATTTATAAGGTCCACTTCCTTTAACATCAACATCTTTTGTATATGGTTCAATATTTATGCTACAACGTTTGCCATGAACTAACCAATAGAATTTAACATTCTTTGATGCATATACTGTAAATTTATTATCTTTAACGCTACTTGTATATAATGTTGTATTTGATTTTTCACCATTATAAATTGGTGTTAATTGAATTGTTAAATCAGTACATATTTTATCAACATAAGAAGGAAGTTCAATTTCAACACTATCATTATTAGTAATTTCACTTTCACCTCTGTAATAAACACCTACTTCAGGACCTTCTAAACATGCATGTATAAGTAATTTATCTTTATCAATGGGATGGTCAATAACGAATGTCTTTGCACTTGCAGAATAAACAACTTCTTTATTGGTATTATCATACATAAGCGTATTTAATGTTGATGCGCTGCTTCTAATAGGATTTACATAAAATGCAGAAGTAGTTGCACCATTTAAAGCAATTCCAGATGCATTTAATATAATACTATTATTAGGTTGTTGTGTTTGTCCTGCAAATGCACCAATTGCAATTGATTGTGTTCCTTGTGATAAACGTCCTGCACGAGTACCAATTGCAATTGATTCTACACCTTGATTGGTAACACCTGTACTATCACCAATTGCAATTGCACTACCTCCCTGATTACTCCCACCTGATCCATTACCGATTGCAATTGATTTTAAACCTTGTATATTTGAACCAGCGTCATTTCCAATTGAAATTGACTGTTGTCCTTGTGATGTAACTCCCGTACCTATACCAATTGCAATTGATTGTGATCCTTGTGAGAAACGTCCTGCACTTGTACCTATTGCAATACTATAAATACCCTGTGATATATAACCTGCATTATTACCAACGTGAACATAGTTTGAATCAACTGCCCATGCAGAAGTATTACTATTCCAATATAAGTAATCACTATAATTAGTACCAGTTACGCCAATACCTACACCTTGTGGACCAGTAGCACCTGTATTAACGGATGTACCTTCTATTCCTTGTGGGCCTGTAAAGCCTTGTGGACCCGTAAAGCCTTGTGAACCTGTAGCACCTGTATTAACGGATGTACCTTCTATTCCTTGTGGGCCTGTAAAGCCTTGTGGACCAGTAAAACCTTGTGGACCAGTAGCACCTGTATTAACGGCAGTACCTACTATTCCTTGTAGACCTGTAAAGCCTTGTGGACCTGTAAAGCCTTGTGGACCTGTAAAGCCTTGTGGACCTGTAAAGCCTTGTGGACCTGTAAAGCCTTGTGGACCTACTAAACCGAGGGGACCAGTAAAACCTTGTGGACCAGTAAGACCTTGTGGACCTGTAAAGCCTTGTGGACCTACTAAACCGAGGGGACCAGTAAAACCTTGTGGACCAGTAGCACCTGTATTAACGGCAGTACCTTCTATTCCTTGTGGACCAACTGCACCAGTATAACCTTGTGCACCTTGAATACCAACAGCACCCTGTAATCCTTGAGGACCTGCGATGCCTTGTGGACCAACTGCGCCTGTAAAGCCCTGTGCACCTTGAATACCTACTGCACCCTGAGGACCATCAATACCGTTTGCACCGACAATGCCTTGTGGTCCAACTGCACCAGTAAAGCCTTGTGCACCTTGAATACCGACTACACCCTGTGCACCTTGAGGACCTACGATGCCTTGTGGTCCAACTGCGCCTGTAAAGCCTTGTGCACCTTGAATGCCAACTGCACCCTGTGCACCTTGAGGACCTACAATACCTTGTGGTCCAACTGCACCAGTAAAGCCCTGTGCACCTTGAATACCAACTGCACCCTGTGATCCTTGTGCACCATCAATACCGTTTGCACCGACAATGCCTTGTGGTCCAACTGCACCTGTAAAGCCTTGTGCGCCTTGAATACCGATTACACCCTGTGCACCTTGAGGTCCTACAATGCCTTGTGGTCCAACTGCACCAGTAAAGCCCTGTGCACCTTGAATACCGACTACACCCTGTGATCCCTGTGCACCATCAATACCATTAGCACCGACAATGCCTTGTGGACCAACTGCACCAGTAAAGCCTTGTGCACCTTGAATACCAATTGCACCCTGTGAACCTTGGGGACCTACGATGCCTTGAGGACCAACTGCACCTGTAAAGCCTTGTGCACCTTGAATACCAACTGCGCCTTGAGATCCCTGTGCACCATCAATACCGTTTGCACCGACAATGCCTTGTGGACCAACTGCACCTGTAAAGCCTTGTGCACCTTGAATACCAACTGCACCCTGAGGACCATCAATACCGTTTGCACCGACAATGCCTTGTGGTCCAACTGCACCTGTAAAGCCCTGTGCGCCTTGAATACCAACTGCACCTTGTGAACCTTGAGGTCCTACAATGCCTTGTGGTCCAACTGCACCTGTAAAGCCCTGTGCGCCTTGAATACCAACTGCACCTTGTGCACCTTGAATACCAACTGCACCCTGAGGACCATCATTGCCGTTTATACCTTGTATGCCTTGTGGACCAACTGCACCTGTAAAGCCCTGTGCACCTTGAATACCAACTGCACCCTGTGATCCTTGAGGTCCTACAATGCCTTGTGGTCCAACTGCACCTGTATAACCTTGTGCACCTTGAATACCAACAGCACCCTGAGAACCATCATTGCCGTTTATACCTTGTATGCCTTGTGGTCCAACTGCACCTGTAAAGCCTTGTGCACCTTGAATACCAACTGCACCTTGTATGCCGTTGGCACCTTGTGAACCTGCTATACCTTGTGGACCAACTGCACCAGTAAAGCCCTGTGCACCTTGAATACCAACTACACCCTGTGATCCCTGAGGTCCTACAATACCTTGTGGACCAACTGCACCAGTATAACCCTGTGCACCTTGAATGCCAACTGCACCTTGAGGACCAATAGCACCCGTAGCACCAGCACCTGTAGCACCCGTAGCACCAGCACTACCGGCACTACCAGCACCTGTAGGACCCACAGCACCCGTAGCACCTTGAATACCAACTGCACCTGCGATACCTTGAGGACCCGTAGCACCTGTAGCACCAGATGAACCTTTAATACCACCTGGCCCTCTAGCACCCGTTAATCCAGTTGCACCAGTTGCACCTGTACCTGATGTACCCGTTGGTCCTCTTGCACCAGTTGGACCCGTTGCACCAGATGAACCTTTAAGACCACCAGGTCCTCTAGCACCCGTTGGTCCTGTTGGTCCTTTAGCACATTTAGTACTAGATGTATCTTTAAGACCTGTTGAATCAATTGAATATTCAAGTTCTCTAAGATTATTTAAAACCCTACTATTTTCTTCTAATGAACTTGATTCCAAATCATCAATTTTAGAACTACTATTTTTCATGTATGTATATATCTATGCGTATAAATAATTTTTATTATAAATAAAATTGATATAGATTAATTTTATTTATATATTCATAATTAAAACTATAAACCATAATTATAAAATACATGAAATACTTGATAAGTATTCCTGCAGGTGGTTATAAATGTTGTGCTGGTATTGGTATAGCAATAGAAATAAGTAAATTATTAAGTAAAATAAAAAGTAATATTACCTATGCAGGTGTAAGTAGTGGTGCATGTATTGCATTTATTATGTGTCATAATAGTTCACACATATACAAACTTAAAATAATTAAGAAGTTGATTATGTTAGAAACAAGCAATAATAATATATTTATTCAATTGGATAAAATTAGAGTAATATTTCAACAAATGTTATTGCTAAATAAAAATGATTATTTACAATTTAATAACAGATTACATATTGGCTTGATGTTTAATTTTAGATTTACAATTATTAGTAATTTTAGTTCTAATGATAACTTACTTGATATTATTATTGCATCAATAACACTTTTTCCTTTAACTTATGATGTGTATCAATGGATTGACGTATGCCAAAATAGTAATAGAATTAACGGTATTGCTTTTGACGGTGGATATTCTACAAAACGCATTATAATAGATACCAACAGCACCAACAACGCCAACAACGCCAACGCCAACGCCAACAGAGGTGAATATATATATTATACATTTGATTATGATGAAATTGGTATTACTGATGAATATTTTCTAAATAAAAAAGATTATAATGTATATAAAAAGTTATTTTTATTTGGACAAAAGTATGTTAAAAATAATTATACTCTAATTAAAAAAAAGTTAAAATTAACATAATCAGTGAGATGTTAAAAAAATAAAAGTTAAATTAATTATATATATGGAGGATTTACCAGACGATGTGATAATAAGTAATATAGACACATTTAGAAATATAATTAAACAACAAAAAAATTATGTTGATGAAATGCAAATACATTTATCTAATAAAGATAAGGTTATAGAAGGTTTACAGCAAACAATAAGATTATTAGAATCTACAATAGAATCTAATCAAGAACTTATTGAAAAATTACGCACTGAAGAAAAAGAATCAAGTATAAATGATGTTCATCATGTATATGATATAACTAATGAATTACATATACTTGAACAACTTGATGAAAAAGAACAAATTATAAGTGAAATGCTTATTACTTATATACCACGGGAAAAACATGCTTTAGAACTTAGAACCCTTAAAGAACAACATGTATCTACTAATGAACAACTTGCAACAGCTAATGAACAACTTGCAACAGCTAATGAACAACTTGCAACAGCCAATGAACAACTAGCATCTACTAATGAACAACTAGCATCTACTAATGAACAACTAGCATCTACTAATGAACAACTAGCATCTACTAATGAACAACTAGCATCTACTAATGAACAAATTGCATCTACTAATGAACAAATTGCATCCATTAAGGAACAACATGTATTAGAACTTGCAACAGCCAATGAACAACTTGTATATATTAAAGAGCAAGACCTAAAAACTCTTAAGGAACAACATGTATTAGAACTTGCAATAGCCAATGAACAACTTGCCTTTATTGAAGAAAAATATAAAGAAAAATTATTTCCAAATAGTAGTTCAATAAAAGACAAAATTAAAAAAAAATATATTAAGAAAGAGTTGGAAATATATAAAAATGAAAATATTGCATTAAAAAATCAAATAGAATTTTTCAAAAATATGGTAATGATGGGCAGTTTGTATAACCTTCATCGTCCCCCTTATGACCCCAACTCCCATCACCTATATCAACACAACCCCCATCACCTATATCAACACAGTCAACTCAATCAACCCCATCAACCCAGTCAACACAGTCAACCCAGTCAACACAGTCAACCCAGTCAACCCAGTCAACCCCATCAACCCCATCAACCCCATCAACCCCCTTATAACCCACACGATCCTCATCCATACCAATCAGGGGAACCCCATAGATCAAATGTTAAAACAACAGAACAAAAAAAAAGCAATAATGAAAATCAACACAAAAATAAAATGGGGAATGTTTTAGAGCAATTACAACAATTACAAAAACAAAAACAGATACTGTAATGAAAATAAACACTGTAATGAAAATAAACACTACGATTAAAATGGTTGCAATTGTCCTGCAATAGCAATAGGCCCTGTAAAGGGAGTAAAGTCCCCAGGATAATCACCACCATCTTCCTGTTTCATAACAGAAAAAACGCTGTCTGTTGCACTCTTGCCTTCTTCAAGTGCAATGGTGATGTGATTCTGTTTGTCATTAGTCCATGGTACAATTGTATTGCTTCCATCTGTAGTAGTGATTGTGGGAGATACTTGCAATGCACAAGTTCCTTGGTGGTACCCAATACCTGTAACCATTAATGAAACGTCGGCCCCATGTTCTTCAATGAACTGCTTAAATGCATCAACTATCCCTTTTTTTACATCTTTGTCATCTTTCTTAAAAAATTTCAAGGTTGCGTGAAACTCATCTTTTTGAATCAATGCAGAATATTTGGCAAACAGTGCCTGTACTGCTTCTGTTGAGAATAGTGGTTGGAGTACAGATAGAAGAACTGATACACCCAAATACATCACAAATGCCTCTTTCGGTGCTTTTGGCTCTTTCGGCTCCCTCGGCTCTTTCGGCACTTTCGGCTCTCTCGGTACCTTTTGTGTTTGTGCTTTTGGCTCTTTCGGTGCTTTTGGCTCTTTCATAGCAATAAAGGCTTGAGAGTCTTGAGCATAGTTGATAGTTCTACGTCAACAGATGCCATATTCTTCTTGTTTGTAATGAAGATTAATTACTTCTAAATATGTAATGATAATTAATAACAATATTTTTTTCAATTTTTTTATTATTTACAAAAAAAGCAATGAAAGTGGTGAAAGCAATAAGATTAGTCAAGCATCGCCAAATTTTGGCACAACTTCTTCAAAGATGACCTTAAGAAGGGGATGTGGGGTACGTGAACGGAAGCCATGATAGAGGTAATAACAATCATCTATTTTAGACAATATTGCACCATCACTTCTTGTGCTACAAATACATTTTTCAATGCATTCTTCACGAAAGAGGTGTATAACTCCCTTATCACCAACATGGACGCTGTGAATATGCCACAACCTACACAGTAAATCCAATTCCTCTCTTGACCACTTTTTTCCATGGTTTCTACGGTTTCTACGACGTGAATATGCTCTTGCAATAGTTCCAGGCTTGTCCATGACTTTGGTGCTTTTATTTAAATATAGTACAAAAAAGTATATTTCATTTTTTTTTGACCCCTATGGTTATGAATTACAAAAAGGGGTTTTAAAGATGCGTGGGCTTTAAAGCCCTATTTTTGTCAACGCCTCGGTAAAATATCTGCTATCCAGACTCCCACAGTTGTCGTTCCCCGAATCGGTACGTGCGTAATTGACTTTGGTGTAACCACAAAAGCCACTTTGTTGTGGTTTTTTGGGTGCTCCTGGACATATACTCGAAGTAGAGGTAGGAGCAGGGGAGGCGGGTGCGAACATTGATTTTACAATGCAGATATAATCTTTACAATATAACACACCAAATATTTAAAGTTTTCAATTTTTATATATAGTAATTATAACACAAGTATACATGATAGACACTCATAAACATATTTATAGCATTATTGAACATGTTTGGAGTTTATAAGCCAGTAATATATATAAAACCATAATCATATATATACAAATAATATGAATTACATTGATAATTACATTGAACCATTAAAAAATGTTGCAAGTTATTTATCATGGACAAAAGATACTCCATCTTCACTTGTATGCAATAAAGAAATTATTAAAATCGCATCTATTCTTAATTCCACATATATTGACAATACATTGATTGAATTACCGAAGTTAGTCGTTGTTGGTACACAATCAAGTGGAAAAAGTTCATTATTAAATTCTCTGATTGGTATTGATATATTACCAATTGGAAAAAGTATGACAACAAGAACACCGCTACACCTAGATCTAATACCAACATCTACCGAAAATAGAATTGAATTTGGTAATTACAGTAATATGCAATGGAATGTTGAAAAGAAGATAAATATTACTTACCCTGCTATAACACAAGAGCAACGTAATCAAGTTATGAATGAAATTGAAAATCAAACTAACGTTAAAGCAGGTACAGATTTAAATATTTGTTCTAATCCCATAAACATTAAAATATATGCATTAGGTATACCAACGCTTAGTTTAATTGATTTACCTGGATTAACGAGTATTGCTATAACTGATAAAGGCCAACCAAAGGATATAAAGGATCAAATTATAAATTTAGTATCATCATATATAAAACAAAAAAATTCATTAATTATTGCAGTTATTGCAGCCCGTCCTGATATAGAAGCAGATATGGCAATGGAACTTATTAAAAATGCAGATCCACAAGGAAATAGAACAATTGGTATTTTAACAAAAGTAGATTTAATGAATGAAGATAGTGATATAACCAACTATTTGGAAAATAATGTTAGCAATGACTTGAAATTAAAATATGGTTATTTTGGTATACGCAATAAACCTATGGGCATTACAGGAGGTGCAGGAGGGGGCGGAGGGGGTAGTGGCGGTGCAGGAGGTGGCGGGAGCGGTGCAGGTGGTGCAGGGGGTAGTGGCGGTTCAAAGGGCGGTATTGAGGGAGAAAGGGTATATTTTGCAAATCATAGTGTATATCGTAATGAAAGATACAAATCAAGATTAGGAATACCTAATTTAACAACATGTTTAAGTAATATTTTAATTAGTAATATAAAGCAATGTTTACCAAATGTGTTAAATAGTATAAATAATAAGTTAAGTGAATTAGAAATAGTTATTAAATCGCTTGGAGAAAGTATTCCAAACAATAAGGAGACTAGGATAAATATATTAAATAATTTAATTTCACTATATGTTAACAATTTTATTCAGGCAATTGAACAACGTGGTTCACTCTACGCAACAGGACGTTTAATAAAAGAGCAATTTGATGAATATAGAGGTAAAATAGATAAATACAATCCATTTACAGAAATAGATGATAATGTATTAATAAGTATGTTAAAAAGTTATGATGGATTACATATGAATGTCCCCTACCTACCAATAGAAGCATTAGAATCAACAATTGTAGATAAAAAGTTGAGACCGATTTATAAATTGTATGAACCAAGTCAGAAATGTTTACAATCTATATTAAATTTACTTAATGATTTAAGCAAGAACATATTAGAAGATAAACCGTTATCTAAATATCCAAATTTAATTAAACATATTAACTTAATTATTGTAAATGATATACTTCTTCTCAAGTTTCAACAAGCAGATATTAAAATAAAGGAGTTAATTGAACAAGAAGAGTCATTAATATGGACAGATGATAAACAATTTCAACAAACTATATTAAATGAATTTTCTAAAATTGTTATGCCCGATGGTAGTTTTAATATTAATAAGTTTAAAATCGTTATGTATGAATATTATAAAACAATTATACGTAATGTAAGAGAAAATATACCAAAAGCAATAACTTACAATTTGATTAAAAAGAATAATATAGATATGACAAATATACTGTATGATAAAATTATTACATCAGGTAATGTTGATATTGCAACTATTTTAGACGAATTTCCAGAAATTGAAGAACAACGTAGAAATAGCAATACAATTTATAAAGAATTGCAAGAAATCAAAAAACTTATTGAAACCATATTGTGAACTTAATAATATTAACATGTTATTTTTTTTATTATATTGCACTTGTAAAAATTGATTTATTTTCATTAAACTTATAAACTTTGTATCTAAGCATATAGGAAATGAGTTCATGTTATGATATAATTGCAAATGATTTTAGTAAAACCAGAGCATATGTATGGAAGTGTGTTAGGCAATTTATTGATAACATCCATTTAGATGCATCTACAATAGTTATGGAGGTAGGTTGTGGTAATGGTAAAAATCTTGATTATTTATTTAAGCATGGATTTACTAAAGATGCAATACATTCATTAGATTCATGCCAAGTATTTGTAAATATGGTTAGAAATAAAGGATATAATTGCTCTTTAGAATTTGCACAAAATATTGACAGAATATATCCATCTAATCATTTTGATTATTTATTATGTATCGCAGTTATACATCATTTACCAACAGAAGAAGAACGTATTGATACTATAACCAAATGTATAACTCTACTTAAAAAAGGAGGACGTGTACTTTTTACAACTTGGGCTTTTGAACAAAGTTATACTGATGATTCTGGTACAGTATTTACAACTTCTAAACCACGCACTTTTCCCAATGCAGGTGATAACATTGTTTCATGGAATAAAAATAATAATAATAATAAAATTAATGATGATTCAAAAGATATAAACCATAAACAAATTATAAACCATAAAAACAAGAAGGTAGTTGCTGATAGATACTACTACATCTATACGTATGAGAAATGGTGTTTATTATGGGAAAATATCAAATTGAGGTTGCAAATGATTGATAACAATTTAGACATAAGCATAAAAATAGGATACGAAGAGCAGAATTGGGTTGCAAATGTTATTACTGGCTTAAGTTGACAATACCTTTACCTGGGTCAATAATAAAACAATCTTCATAATGAATGTATTTAATATTTTTTTTATCTCTATCTACCCATTGCAGAGGTAAATGTTTTTTAATGTATCCTTTAGTAATAAGAGACTTGATTATATATTTATCATATTTATCATGTATGCGATATTCATAAGGTAATCCTTTGGTTATAGTAGTAATATCTTTTAATACGTCCTCTCCTCCTTCCTTTAATCCCGTCGTTCCACATATTTCAATCAATTCGTCATCCAATTCATAATGTGTTATTAATAATTTATCATTTTGCATCATATAGCCATTTGTTTTTTTATTTGGTATAAATACTTCAATTGCAAACATTTCACCTTCAACAAGTTCATCATTTGGATTTATAAATGATTTACATTGTTCAGGTAAATGGGTTAATGGTTTATTAAGAATTAACTTTTTACCATGCACTTTACCATGTTCTATTGTATGACCTCCTAAAAAATCTAATGCATGATAACCATTGGCAATTATATTATTATAAATTTCATTTGATATCTTTTGTATATTAATTTTTTTATTATTAGAATATTCATTTTTAATAAATATTTCTACATTTTTAACAATTTCACGGCATATCCCTACTGCCTTTATATCTTCTTCCTTATAGGCCCCATCGGCATTGGTGCTTATGCTGGTTGGAAGGGTGGAGGTAGTGGAGGTAGTGGCGGTCGTGGCGGTCGTGGCGGTCATGGATACAGTAGGGGCAGTGGAGGCAGGAGGGGTCGGGGTGTATATAAAGGTTCTTGCACTATCAATTATATTTCCATCTTCTTCCAATCCAATATCTACTTTTATTAAATCACCGTCATTAAACTTAATCTTGTTATCTTTATGATATGAATCGTGAGCAATAATTTCATTAATAGAAATACCGATTGGAAATGCTTTATTTATAGAATGTTTTATTAAATAGTTGTTTACAAAATTATATAATTCTTTATTTGTATTCATATTATTAATATTACTTCTAAGCATTTCCATAATTTTTTTATGATGTGTACCTAACTTTGTTAATATATCCAAATTAAATTTCTTATTATCCATAATTGCTATATGTGTATGTGT
>SXGU01146712.1_pt1 | contig 11747 bp, 14 predicted proteins | sample 3174531 | NCBI WGS metagenome assembly SXGU01 (sample SAMN11356863, study PRJNA531348) | freshwater metagenome | isolation source: freshwater sample F1-140 | place: China: Fuxian Lake, Yuxi | collected 2017-12-25
ATTTCTGTGGTACTTCGCCCCGTTTTCTACGGGAGCCCACAATAATAAAGCACGGGTCTATATAAGGTCAAGGGGTCCGTGCATCTTTTTTTGCTTTTTCTTGCCCGGAAGCACTAACCGCTCCCGAACCCCGCCAAATGCTCCTATCTCACGGTCTGGCAGGAGTTTGGGGGGACACGAACAATAGCCAATCGCACGCGTTTGTGCAAGGGTCGGACCACATCTGGTAACCCAGACCGAAACCGGCCAAACGAGTGATACCCTACGCGCGCAGCACGACGTAGCTTCACCCGACTCAGGAGTGTCAAAAATGCCCTCACGACGCGACATGCTCGCAAACACGGCCGCCGCCCTGGGTGGCGCCGTCGTCTTCGGCGTACCGCCTCAGTCAGCGCCTGGCCAGCAACGCTCCACAGTACCGCCCCAGGGGCCGGAGCGAGGCTCTCCAACTCCCGTAGACCCAACGTCGGTGCCTGGTGCGCCGACTTCTGCACTCGGAGAGCGGTCACCCCAAGTCACTGCTCTGCGCACTCCGACCGGAGCAATCGCAGGCAGTTCGCTCACGCCCCACCAGTCGTTGACTGGTACGATCACGCCATCTGACCTGCACTTCGAGCGTCATCACGCGGGAGTGCCGGCGATCGATGCCGCGAAACACGAGCTGCTCATCCACGGGCTCACCCAACGGACACTCGCGTTCTCACTCGCTGACCTCAAGCGATTTCCGCAAGTCACGCGCACCTATTTCATCGAATGTTCGGGCAATGGTGGCGGCGCATTTCGTCGTCCGCGCGCCGAGATGACGCCGCAGCAGATCGCCGGCCTCGCGAGTAACACCGAGTGGACCGGCGTACCTGTTCGAGCGCTGTTCAACGAGGTCGGCGGGCATCGTGACGCGACGTGGGTACTCGCGGAAGGGTCCGATGCCGCCGTCATGACGCGTAGCATACCGATGTCGAAGATGCTGGATGACGCGTTGGTGGTCTGGGCGCAGAATGGCGAACCGTTGCGCCCTGCCCAGGGCTACCCGATACGCCTGCTCTTGCCGGGATGGGAAGGCAATGCATGTATCAAGTGGCTCCGACGCCTGGAACTGGGAACGCGCCCATGGATGACGCGCGAGGAGACATCGAAATACACGGATCCGCTCAAGGACGGCACCGCACGGCAGTTCAGCTTTGAAGTGGACGCCAAGTCGATTATCACGGCACCTGTATTTCCGGGCCGCGTTTCGCGCGGGTGGCATCCCATCAGCGGGATCGCGTGGAGCGGTCGCGGTCGCATCGCCCGCGTGGAAGTGAGCACGAACGGCGGCAAGACATGGCGCAACGCAGCGCTTCTCAATGCGCCGACACCGAAAGCCTTCGTGCGCTTTGAGCAGATGTGGGAGTGGAACGGAGACGAGACAGTGCTGCTCAGCCGCGCGACCGATGAGACCGGGTATGTGCAGCCGACGCGCACTGCGCTGATCGAGGCACGGGGCATCGGCACGGGCTATCACTCCAACCCGATCTACGGATGGAAGGTTGCGGCCGACGGCGCCGTCACGTTCCATGGAGAAACCTGATGCGACGACTCACGATCGCGACGGTCGCTGTCCTCGCGGCATGCGGACCATCCGATTCCGATCCGCGCTCGCCGCAACGCATGGGACTGGGGCGCGAAGTGCCCACGCATGAAGTCGCAACGGTGAACCGCGACGTTGGCCCGGACGGCGCGGAACTACCGACGGGCAGCGGTACTGCTGCCGAAGGGGCAACCATCTTCGCGGCGAAGTGCGCTTCGTGCCACGGCGTAAAGGGTGAGGGCATGCCGCCCTATCCCAAGCTGATCGGCCGCGCCGCCGACGCGGAGGGATTCAAGTTCGGTGCCTCCGAGACGAATCTCGACCGAACGATTGGCAACTACTGGCCGTACGCCACGACCGTGTTTGACTACGTGCGCCGTGCAATGCCTCAGCTGACACCCGGAACGCTCACGGATCCCGAGGTCTACGCACTGACTGCATTTCTCCTCGCGGAGAATCAGGTGATCCCAAGGGATGCCGCGCTGAATGCCACGTCACTGCGCGCCGTAAAGATGCCGTACCAAGACCGATTCGTGCCCGACAACCGCAAGGGCGGCCGCGAAGTGCGGTAACGCCTGCAGACGCCGCACTCTATGGCAGAAACGCCGAGGGGCCGCATCGACACCACGTCGCTGCGGCCCCTGAACTTTTTCTTCATGCGCCCTGTAGGAATCGAACCTACAACCTAGTGATTAAGAGTCACTTGCTCTGCCAATTGAGCTAAGGGCGCAGGCCCTTTCCAACCGCTCTTTCCTGCCAACTCGAGGCGCGCCAGGAGGGAATCGAACCCCCGACCTGGAGCTTAGAAGGCTCCCGCTCGATCCAGACTGAGCTACTGGCGCCGGTTCAGGCCCACGGTGTGTTGATCCGTCTTCTCATCTGGCCCATCTCCTCGAGCTGTTGCGTGGCCCCGCGTTTTGCACTCATTCCTTCATCGCATCCGATCGGGGCGGCCGGATTCGAACCGGCGACCTCCTGCTCCCAAAGCAGGCGCGATACCGGGCTACGCTACGCCCCGCGACTCAGACGCGAATTGTAGCCAGCGGCGAGAGTGTGGTCAACGGTCGCGCGCATTTTTCTTGTGAGCGAAACGCGCTCGCGCGTACTCGTCGAGCACAGCACGCACGGCGCGACCACGATGGCTGATCCGTTCTTTTGCCGGCGTCGTCGCCTCGCCGAAGGTCATGGCCAGCTCGTCGCTCTCGAAGTACGGATCGTATCCGAACCCGTTTTCTCCTCTGGGAGCGTGCGCTATACGTCCAAGGGTCTCGCCACGTGCGTGCACTTCGCTCCCATTCCAGGCGATCGCGGCGACGCACACGTACCGCGCCGTTCGCACAAGCGCAGGGTCCGCGAGCGCCGCAATGAGCTTGGCGTTGTTGGCGTCGTCATTCGCCTGCCCCGCCAACCCCGATGCCGACCAGCGCTTGCTCCGGACTCCGGGAGCGCCGCCCACGGCGTCCACGACCAGGCCAGAATCGTCTGCGAGTATGGCGTACCCGGGCAACAACCCCGCGAAGTAGCGCGCCTTCGCCAGGGCGTTCTCTTCAAACGTCTCAAACGCCTCCACCGCATCTTCCGCGGGACTCTCGGCGATGCCGAGGGCTTCAAGCGTCACGTGCGAGAAATGCGCGGCGTCCAGCATGGGAATCAGTTCACGAATCTTCCCTGCACTGCGGGTCGCGAGTACAATCTGGCGCCTGAGTTCGGCGGTCTCGCCCAGCATTAGCGACCGGCGCCCACCGCCGTCGTTTGCGCGGTGGCGACCGCGAGCGCAGCCGCCTGCGCGGTGTGCAGCTGGGCAATGCCGCGTTCGGCGAGCCCAAGCAGGGCGTCGAGTTCACCGCGGCCAAACGTGCCGTGCTCGCCAGTGCCCTGCACTTCGACGAACCGCCCCTCGCTGCTCATGACGACATTCATGTCCACGCCGGCGCGCACGTCTTCGGGGTAATCGAGGTCGAGCCGCGGTTGGCCGTCAATGACTCCGACGCTCACAGCGGCTACGCGCCGCTTCACCGGGCTCACCTTGATACGCCCAGTGCGCACCATCCAGTCAAACGCATCCACGACGGCGACGCTGGCACCGGTAATCGCCGCCGTGCGAGTGCCGCCGTCGGCCTGCATGACATCGCAATCCACCTTCAGCGTGAACTCGCCCCACGAAAAGTCGTCAAGCATCGCGCGAACGCTGCGTCCGATCAGGCGCTGGATCTCCTGAGTGCGCCCCTGCGGTTTATCGCGCTCCCGCTGTGACCTGGTGTGGGTCGCGCGCGGCAACATGGCGTACTCGGCCGTCAGCCATCCTTCTCCCTTGCCCTTTTTCCATCCGGGCACTCCATCCTCAACCGATACGGTACAGAGCACCTTGGTGCCGCCAAACGACGAGAGGCAGGAACCCTCGGCGTAGCGTGAGGCGCCTCGCTCAAGCGCGATGGGACGGAGGGCATCGACGGCGCGGCCGTCGCTACGCGGTTCAGTCATTGGATCCTTTCGACGTATCGCGCATGCGCGCGATAGTTGAGGTAGTGGAATGCCCGGGAGTAATCGGCACGATCACAACGCGCCCGCCTCCGGCGCGCACAATGTCCGCACCGACGACGGTATCCGGGCTGTAATCGCCACCCTTGACGATTACGTCTGGCGTCAGCGCGCGCACGAGTTCGAGCGGCGTATCCTCACCAAACACGACAACGGCGTCGACACACTCAAGGCTGGCGAGGATCAACGCCCGTTCAACCTCCGTGCGCACCGGGCGCGATGGCCCCTTGAGGCGGCGCACGGAGTCATCGCTATTCACGCCAACCACGAGCAAGTCTCCTGCTCGGCGCGCCGCGACCAGCACATCCACGTGGCCAGGGTGCAGGAGATCGAAGACGCCGTTCGTGAAAACGACGGAGCCCGCGCAAGCCCTGCGCCAGGCGCGCGCCGCTTCCCGATTGAGGACTTTGCGGGCGGGGTCGAGCGGCAGGCTCAGAACGGTCCCGATGCCGACGGGTTGATCCGAACTTCCTTTACCACTCCCGGAAGCTCGATGACGTGATAGTACTCGGCCCAGATGGCAATGAGCTTATTCCCGCGTTTGACGTGCACTTTGCCGGCTGCTTCGGGAAGGCCGATGGAATCCGCATACGCCGCCAAGCGTCTCTTGATGACCGCGTCGGACCGACTCGACGCAAATCGCACCTCTTGCTTCATCCGGTCGGTGAACCGGTAGTAGTCGAGGGCAACAGTGCCGACATTCACGGCGAAATAGACGAATGTCGACGCCAAGAGCGCCGAGACCAGGCACCCGAGGTTCGTCTTTCCCGAACGCGCGTTCACCATTGTGATTGGGCCCCCTCGATCACGTCGTTGATGATCCGTTCCAACGCCTGTTTTCGTCCCGCAGCCTCGTCGTTCTCGGCATAGTCCCCGTCGGCTGACATACCCTTGCGCTGCCAGAGCACGCGATTGTTCTTGACGTCGAAGATTTCCACGTCGACCCGCACCTGGAGGCGTCGTCGTGCCGACGTGGCCTGCGACGGGTTCGCACTGAACGCCACCGGCACGTCTATATCATAGCCGACGATCGCACCCCGCACGACGGCACTGGCGCGCTCCTCCGGAGCCTCGCGAAGGCCGAGGCGAGAGGAGAATGCCTTGCGCAGCCCCTCGGCGAGCTCACGTTGCAAGTCGGCGGATGGGGACTGATTCTCGAACGGCAGGATGGCGACATTCTTGATGTGCTCGGGGAGTCCGCCGCCTTGCAGGGAATACTTCCAGACGCACCCGGAGAGGATCAAGAGCGTATACGCCACGCCCACCAGGCGGGCGGCACAGCTCAGACGCTGATGGTTCATGGTCCCGTCACCGCCTCGAGTCTTGCACGGAGTTCAGGCGGAATCGACCTTGGCCGATGGTTGGGGCCAAGTGCGACGAGCGTTGTCATCGCCGAGGCAAGTTTTTCGTCGTCGTCCACTCGTGAAATGAGATACGAAAAGGTGAGGGCGCGCGACCGCACATCCATCAATGTCGTGTGAATTCGGAGCAGCTCGTCGTAGCGCGCCGCAGAGTGGTACCTGACGTTGGCCTCCGAGACTGCGAGTGCCACGCCGTCTCGCTCGACTTCGGCGTATGACTTGATGTGCTGCCGAATGAAATCCGTGCGGCCCATCTCGCACCAGACGAGGTAGTTCGCATGATAGGCGACCCCCATCTGGTCGGTTTCGGCGTAGCGCACGCGGGTTTCGGTGACAGTGGCGTTCACAGAGCGAGAGTTAATACCCTGAACCGCTTTGTAAAGCATTGGGAACATGGCTAGGTTCCGCGCTATGTCGCTTTCGCTGCCCGCGCCCTGCCTTGTCTTCTCCGATGCGCATTTAGGCGCACGGGACACATCGGGGAACGGCGGGACGTCAGGGACACGGGGGGACGGGCGTTCCAATCCCGAACAGAGCATCGTTGCCCTGATGGATTTCGCTCGGCGCGAGGCCAAGTCGGTGGTCATCAACGGCGACCTGTTCGATTTCTGGTTCGAGTGGGGCAGCGTGATGCCCCGGGTGGGATTTCGCGCGCTCGCCGCGATTGCCGGTGCGGCCGAAGCGGGTGTTCGTGTCGTGTGGATTGCCGGTAACCACGATTGCTGGGGTGGGGATGTTTTGCGTGAGGCCGGGGTCGAATATCACCTCGGCCCTTGGCGCGGCACGATCGGCAACTGGGAGACGCTCATCGAGCATGGTGACGGCCTGCGCGACCGCGAAGATGCCGGGTATCGCGTGCTTCGTGCAGTTCTTCGCAACCCGCTCGCCATCTGGGCGTTCCGTCATCTCCTGCACCCGGACTGGGCCAGCGCGCTTGCGCGCCGAACGTCGCACACAAGTCGCGGGATGCGCCCTCGTGACGGCGGCGACGGGTTGGCCCGGGTGGCAGAGGCGCGACTTGCTGCGGATCGCTGCCTCGACCTGTACATCTTTGGGCATTCTCATGCGTCGGCTATGGAGCGCACTCCAGGAGGCGCGGTCTATGCAAATCCGGGCGCGTGGATGGATGGTCCGACCTTTCTCCGAGTCTCCGAAGACGCGATGACACACTGCGAGGTGACGGGATTCACGGTTCGTGAAGGCCGCCGAGTGGCAATTCGACCGAAAGACGCGTAGCGCTTTTTCGATGCGATGGCAGCCTAGTAACTCCCGCCGCCTCCGCCGCCGCTGGTCGAGCCTGAGCCGCCAAATGAACTGCCGCCTCCACCGCCCCGCCCATCAGACGAACTCGACTGGGTGATTCGCGGAATGACCACGGTTTCGGTCCAGCTGGCTTTGCAGTTCTTGCACTTGAACCGTTTTTCCCCGACGCCAGCGGAAACGGTCGTCGCCGGTACCAGCTGCCGGTATGAGTGTGTCGCGGTCCGGCGGTGGCATTCACGACAGTCGCTGTGCGTACTGAAGATCTTCCGGTAGGGAACGACGAGCGACTCACCACAGCGGCAGACCCACACATCGTAGTCGATGCTCCGGATTTGTTCCTCGAGCCGCTGGCCGGCGTCGAGCCTGGCGTCGTCGGCCCGCTCATCGAGGCGCTGCATCAGCCGCCCGCACTTGGGGCACTTCCGCGGCTTGTTCCGCCTCCAGCGCAGGAATCCGAATATTCCGGCGAAAAGCGCACCAACTGAGGCCAGAACGGATCCCACAATGGCCAGACGGCGGGCCTTCCTCGCGCCGCGCCGTTCTGCAGCGGCAGCCCGGCTCGCATCGTTCTCCACAGCGCCCGGCGCAGAAAAAGCGGGGTCGTTCCGAAGGCGCGCCGCGATAGCGTCAATCCCTGCGGCAATGCCGGCAGCGTGGTCCAGCTTCCTCAGGTGCGGAATTATCGCATCGCGACAGATCGTTCCAGCCGTCGCGTCGGTGATATACGCCTCCGCTCCTGTGCCCGTGGTGATCCAACATTCGCCCTTATAATTGGGCGAAATCTCTTTCGGCACTATGAGGATCAGTACACCGAGGTTGCGCCGCGCCGAGCCAATGCTGTCCACGCTGCCGACGCGCCATGTGCGGTAGATCTCGACGCCCACCTGATTGGGCGAGTAGTCACCGACAGACGGCAGGATGGCGACAGCGATGTCTCCGAGCCCGGCTTCCTGGACCGCGCGGATCTTGGCGTCAAGCGCCGCGTGTCCTTCCGGCTTGAGGACGTTCCGCCGGTCGGAAATGAACGACGACGGCGTGGGAACCGGCGGAACCATCTTGGCGATGGCGCCGCCACTGGGTGTGGCTTGCGGGATTACTCCGGCGAGGAGCGCAAGAAATGCTAAGGCGAGCATCGGTTGGTGGTGACGCGGTGGCAGGGACGATACGAACGATCGCGTCGGACCTCGCACGTAATACGGACCGACGACCGGACTGTTTCGCAAAACCCCGCGACACTGCTCGCAATCCTCGCGAACGCGAGCGCCGTGTCGTCGCCAGTCTGCGCCGCAGACTCCGCTAACGAACCCTCAATTCTGCGCTGATACCCCACCCTTGCCGCGTGGGCGCTGCGCGCAACTTGACGCGTTCGGGCAGGTCCCACAGCTGGGCACCGACAAACGCCTCGGCTCCAGCGATCAGGTGATTGAAGAGCAGGATCGCGCTCCAGTCCTCGACTTGCAGCCGCCGTGCGCGTGTGAGGTCCTTGTTGTAGTACGACTGGCCCCACTGCGCGACAACGGGATTTCCCTGCGCGTCGACCTGTGCCTGCCCGGTGTTCGCGTCCACGGCGTAACGCAACGGGATCGAGTCACGCTCATACGCGCGGGCAATGCGGAGGTCATCCGCGGTGCGATGCAGAATGCCGATGGCGAGGGCTTCCACGAGAAAGAAGCCGGCGCCAACCAACGGGCGATTCAGCCGTGCCTGGGCCAGGCCGGGGACTGCCAGTGAATAGAAGAACGCGCGGCGCGGGCTAATCGGCGGCTCGAGTCCTGCGCGGACCGAATCGGCCCGCTGTGCGGAGGCCGGCGCGATCGCGGCGACCAACAGCAACAGCGCACACGGAAGCTGCGGAAACCAACGGTACAAGCGGAAACGATCAGCACTGCGCAGGATTGCCACGACCGGATTGCCCGCGCGTGGCGGGAGCGCATGGGAATCGAACCCACCCAACCCGACGACGTCAGGTCGCATCAGTTTTGAAGACTGAGGGAACCACCAGGCTCCATCCGCTCCCGTGCACGCAGCGTCGCATAACACAAATCACGCCACGACGATCAAGCGCACGCCGCGCGGCAACGCGTCGGCCACCACTGCCGCCCCGGGCATCGCACGCAGGAACTCATCAACGCGGTCGGGCTTGAGGGCAATGAGCAACCCGCCGGAGGTCTGGGGATCCACGAGGATGGCGCGCATCTCATCCGTCGTACTCCCCCACTCTACCAGCGGTTCCAGATAACTCACATTACGCGCCGCACCACCTGTCAGAGCACCCCGCTCGAGCATCGCGCGTGTGCCCGCGAGCAACGGGAGTGCAGCCGCGTTGATGCGCACCGTGATATTGCTCGCGCGCGCGATATGGGACGCATGCCCGAGCAGGCCAAACCCGGTGACATCCGTGGCGCAGCGAGCGCCTGCTGCCAGCGCTGCGCGGCTGGCGGTGGCATTCAGCGTGGTCATAGACCTTGTCAGGCCGATCCGCTCGGCTTCGGGCAGAAGACCGCGCTTGGCGGCCGTGGCGAGGATGCCCGTGCCAAGCGCCTTGGTCAACACGAAGACGTCCCCTGGAACCGCCCCGGCGTTCGTCAGCACGCGATCGGGATGGACGATTCCTGTCACGGAAAGTCCGTACTTGAGTTCCTCGTCCGTAATGCTGTGGCCACCGACGATATGCGCACCGGCCTCATGCACGGCGTCCTGGCCACCCCGCAGCACATCGGACAACACCTCGACGGGCAGCTTTCCCGTGGGGAACCCGACGATGTTCATCGCGGTGATGGGTTCGCCGCCCATGGCGAAGACGTCCGAGAGTGCGTTTGTCGCCGCTACACGACCGAAGTCATACGGGTCGTCGACGATCGGCGCAAAGAAGTCCACCGTCTGCACGAGCGCCATATCCGGCGAGATTCGGAAGATGCCTGCGTCATCGAATGTTTCGTGACCAACGAGCAAACGAGGATCATCGCGCCGCTGCAACGGGGCCAGTGCCTTCTTGAGATCCGCCGGGCCCATCTTCGCAGCGCAACCGGCGCAATTGGCCCATTCCGTGAGGCGTATTGGGGGAGCCACGGGGAACGGCGCGACGTGGGAAGACACGGGGGGAAGTGCCACTACGGGAGTTTGGCCACGCATTCGATCTCAACGCGAACGCCCTTTGGCAGACCGGCGACCGCCACCGTGGAACGCGCCGGCTTGGTAGCGCCAAGGTGCTTGCCGTACACCTCATTGAGCTTGGCGAAATCGTCGAACGTCGTGATGAAGATCGTGGTCTTCACGACGTCGTGCCAGCCGCAGCCAGCGTTTGCGAGCACGGCGTTCAGGTTCTTCATCACCTGTTCGGCTTGCGCGGTGATGTCGCCTTCCACCACCTGCATCGTGGCGGGATCGAGCGCGATCTGGCCGGCTGTGAACAGGAATCCGCCGGCCTTCGTGGCCTGGGCATATGGTCCGATGGCTTCGGGTGCGTCCTTGGTGTGCAGGTACTCAACGGTCATTGCAGCGTCTCCACGAGGTTGAACAGCTGTCGGGCGTTTGCGGTCACAGCCGCGCCCATTTGTTCTGGCGCCACGCCGCGCACGGCGGCGAGGCGCTCCACCGTGAGCGCAACCCAGCTCGGTTCGTTGCGCTTGCTCCGGTTGGGCACTGGGGCGAGGTACGGCGCGTCCGATTCCGCGAGGATTCGATCGCTGGGTACCATCCGCACCAGATCGTCGCCTTCCCACTTCTTGAACGTCACAATACCGCTGAAGGAAATGTACCATCCCGCGGCCAGAGCGGTCTCTGTCAGCGCAGCAGGGCCGGTGTGGCAATGGAGGACGCCGCGCACGCCAGCGGTGCCAGCTTCGCGGACCATAGCGATGGTATCGTCGACGGCTTCGCGTGTGTGGACCACGACGGGCTTGCCGTGCTCCAGCGCAAGGCCAAGCTGCGCCGCGAATGCCTTGCGCTGCAGCGGCTGTGGCGAGTGATCGTAATAGCCGTCCAGCCCGCACTCCCCAATCGCCACCGCGCCTGCCTGAAGCAACTCCGCGAGCGCGGGCACGTCGCGCATGGCGTCGAATGCCGCTGCATCGTGGGGGTGCACGCCCGCCGTGAAGACGATATCACCCGGACTGGCATTGGCGATCACTTGAGCTGCGCGGGCGCGCTCGATCGATTCGCCGATGCAAACGAGAGCGGCCGCACCCGCAGCGCGGGCACGGCCGATAATCTCGTTGCGATCTGTGTCAAAGGCCGGGTCGGCCAGATGACAGTGACTGTCGATGAACCTCACGCGGCGCGCAGCGTTCGCCCCGTGCGCGTTACCGGGCCTTGGCCTGCGCCGACGACACCGTCGCCGCCCGGGCACCCTTGGAGTCCGGACTGCGCGGGAATCGCTGCTCCACGTACATCAGGATTGGCGAGGCCACGTAGATGGAGCTGAACGTGCCGGTGAAGATGCCGAACGACATGATCCAGGCGAATGGCCGGATGACTTCCCCGCCGAAGATCAGCAGCGCCGTAGTGGCCGCGAGCGTGGTCGCGTGCGTCAGGATGGAACGCGGAAGCGTCTCGTTGATCGAGCGATTCAGCGTGTCGTAGAGCGCTTCCTTGCGATTCTTCCGCAGATTTTCCCGGACGCGATCAAAAATGATGATCGTGTCGTTGAGCGAATACCCAATGACCGTCAGGAGTGCCGCGATCACCGTCAACGACACTTCGAGTCGGAGCATGGCCATGAAGGCGACCGTCGCGATGATGTCGTGCGCCGTGGCGAGTACGGCCGAGAGGCCGAACCTCCACTCGAAGCGCCAGGCGAGATACACAAGAGTGATGGCGAACGAGATGAGCACAGCGAGCAGTGCGCCGCGCCGCAATTCCGATCCTACACGGGCGCCAACGACTTCCGCGCGGTCCACGCGGAAGCCATCCTGACCAACGAGTTCCGCGACCACCTTGCGCACACTCTGCGAAGCGACCTCCGTGCCGGCCGTACTGGTGTCGCCCTGCATCCGGATGATGTATTCAGTCTTGGATCC
>SXGU01438132.1_pt1 | contig 11747 bp, 8 predicted proteins | sample 3174531 | NCBI WGS metagenome assembly SXGU01 (sample SAMN11356863, study PRJNA531348) | freshwater metagenome | isolation source: freshwater sample F1-140 | place: China: Fuxian Lake, Yuxi | collected 2017-12-25
ACGGTCTTCGTTCCAAACACGTTATTCCGCACGGCCTCCTTTGGATTCAGCTCCATCAAAGGCACATGCTTATGCGCCGCAGCATGAAAAATAATCTCAGGGTCCGTCTGCCTCAACACCTCGATCACCCGATCATGAACCGTGACATCTCCCACCGCCGGAATGATCCTGACTTTCGGGAACTGCCTCCGTAACTCAAGATCCAACGCATAGAGTCCATTCTCATAGCGCTCATAGAGGATCAACGAGGCTGGTTGGTATCGGGCAATCTGACGGCAGAGCTCAGACCCGATCGACCCTCCTGCGCCGGTCACAAGCACTCGCTTTCCCTCAAGCAACGGATGCAACTCCTGCCGATCCATCTGAATAGGTTCACGTTGCAGAAGATCCTCCAAGCTCATCGGCCGGACCTGCCTTAAAGCCTCAGGATTCGCCAATAGTTGCTTCATACTTGGCAGGATCTTGATGGGGACCTTGCACCCCTCCGAGGCGGCAAGGATTCGCTGCTTCAGTCCCGTCGAAGCCGAGGGAATTGCCACAATGATCTCATGGGCAACAAGCTCACGTGCCAAAGCAGGAATATCCGCAATTACACCGACAACCGGCACCCCGTGAATCTTCATCCTCCGCTTGATCGAATCGTCATCCACCAATCCAACAGGCCTGTAATGCCCCCCTCCGTCGCTTAACATATCCCTGACAAGTAACTCACCTGCATGGCCAGCTCCAACCACCAACACCCTTCGAGCCGTAGGACTTATTACCTGAAGCCATTCACGGAACCAACGAACGGCTAGCCGAATACCGGCAAGAAATAGCCCACTGAATACACCAGTGAGAATAATGACCGAGCGTGGATATGCAACCCATCCGAGGAGACCATGCAGCACACCATAGAGCACTAGGGAACTGATGACGGAGGCCCAAAAAATACGACCTAAATCATGGAGACCGACATAACGCCAGAGCCCCCGCTGAATGCCAAACGCAACAAGACCAACCGCATAGATTGCCACTATTATGGGAAGACCACGGAGGAGCCCTTGTACGTGGTCAGAGGGAATATCGCCCTCGAATCGAAGGGCAAAGGCCATCACATTTGCAACGGCGATCAGTCCAAGCTGTATGGAGAATACAAAGGCGGACCTATGCCGTTGCATTAATCGTCCGCATCGACCGACAAGACCCTGAAACATGGAGATCACTACTTCTCGCATAAGCTCTTGCTCAGCTTAACTCTGCAATCCACTAGCCGACTTTCGCTAAAACTCCAAGCTGTCGAGTTCAATCTCCCTCCCCTGTTCGATTGTATGACGGATAGCTCAAAACCGACAGCGCTAGAAGCACCCAGAAAAATATAGCTAACGACCCGACAAACATTTGATCGAATTGCAGCCGTAACATCAATCCAGCAACACTGCTAACAGCTCCCAAGAGTATGGCTTTGGGCATCCACTCATGCGCATAATGATACTCTTCAGCAGTCTTCTGTATAACCCGTGCAATGAACCACCCAAAAAACAGCAACCCTGGAAGACCAACATGAAGCGCCAAGTAGAGGACAATATTATGTGTCCCTGCATGCGTGACGCCCACATGCCCAGGCATGACAACTTCTTGATCCTGACCATATAGAAAAAGATAGCTAAGATTGCCATATCCGATTCCAACCAACCAATGCTTAGAGATCTCAGACAGGGAAAAATCCCAAATATCAAACCGGTGAGAGATCGAACCTGATCCTTTTTTAATAGAAATAGAGTCCACAATGTCAACATTCACTGCAACGACAGGCATCGCACCATCGTTGGAAACCAGCAGGACCGTAGAGAACACACATATTGCCACAAGCGCAGCGGCAATCTTAGCGAAGGGTGAACGGATAAACCAGGCAATTACCCCAATCTCCACAAGTAGAGCAACCAGGCCGGCGCGAGACTGAGTTGCAAACAAGCAGACCAGCATCATTCCTGCCGCAACGGCGCCACCACTTTTTACTACCGGAGGCCCCTCCCCTAACGCCAGAGCCAGCACAAAAGGGATGACCATGACGAGAAATGTGGTCAGCCACACTTCAGCAGAAAGAAACGACACCACTGCTTGAGGATTCTGGATATTAAACTGCGAGAGACCATAGGCCGTGACGACGACAGCGATAATGCCGATCAGCCCCCAAAGAACCTGCCGAGGGCGTAGCTCTTTAAAGAAGTAGATGACCGCATAGAAAACCACCATATGCTGAAGTAACTTGCCATACTCCTTCAAGCTATAGGACGGGGCCACTGCAAAGGGAATCGTAAATCCTACCCATACGACAAAGACTAGGAGGAGCAGATCATACGGAGTCCAAGAATAAAAAAGACGCCGATTGGCAACACACCACCCAGCCAGCAAACCAAGCAAGAGAATAAACCCGTTTCGCTCTACAATGAGCAGCGACTTGAACGGAAGCACTGAGATATACACCGCCAGCACCACACGGATAATGGTGTCGAAATAGGTCACCCGCTCGGATGAAGACATAGCGATTGAAGAAGTCAGTGCCACCATAATCCTCTCAAGACTCAGCCGACTGCATCCGTTGCTCCACACCCTTCACCGCAATGGCAAAGAAGATAAACAGCCCCCCCCACAACCCCAAAATTCCGAGCCTCCATTCGTCTACTACAGACTGATAGAGCAGCGCGAACCCTCCGCAAAAAACCATGACCGTATATTCTGCCAGCACGGCCTTCCGATGCCCCCAACCACTGAGCACTAGCCGCTGATAATAATGCTCTCGGTGGGGGCGCCAGATATTTTTTCCGCGAAGGAGCCGTTCAGCCAGTGTCAAGGTCGCATCCACGATAAAAGGAGAGAAGACCAGCCCAGGAAACCACAACGTCCATATTCCCAATTGCCACCCCACAATTCCTAAGCAGGCAGCAAGAAATCCGAAAAGCGTTGAACCTGCATCCCCCATGAAAATCCGTGCAGGATGAAAATTGAACAAGAGAAACGCGCCAGCGGCAGCAGCAATTGCTGCATTGGCGATAGCAAAGAAAATGTGACCGCCCATAACTCCGGCAAAGGCGTAAAATCCAAATCCGAAGAGCGCCATTCCTCCTGCCAAACCATCTATGCCATCCATAAAATTGTAGAGATTTGTCATCCACACAACAGCCACAATCGCCAGGAGTGTCCATCCGAGCCCTACGTGGTTTAATAAGAAGCCAACGGCCACACCACCCGCCGCAACAAAGTGAACCAAAAAACGCCAAATGACCGGGAGACCAATGACGTCATCGAGAAAGGAAATACCCACAAGCATAAAGGCTCCCAGCCAAAGAGGCCACCACTCCGGCTGCGAGACGACCGGGACGCTTACCCCAATCCCTATCGCCACCCCTACGCCCCCCATTCGTGGCACAGGTCGCAGATGTAAGGATCGCTCATTTGGATAGTCAAGGACTCTGTCAGGCCAAGTCCGAATTAACACGACCAACATAATCCACGTCGTGACAAATGAGACGAGCGGAATCCCGTATACCAACGATGATGGAAACCATGGGATCATAATTTAGGATCAAGCATATCTACTAAAGAAACCTTGCAGCATGAGGCCTCCACCTGTGCTAGTCGTTCAAGCGCAGACGCAGCTATAGCGTTCGAAGGACCGGCGTTGACGGTGAACAACAGATACCGTTCCAACTCTGATTGAACCTTCAGCGCGCTAGCCGAAAGAGATCAGGCGAATCTGCTTCTCCCCATATTGCCAATATCCGATCTGCCACAATTTGCCAAAACCAGGCTCACTTATGCCAGACAAAACGGTTGACATGATCTGTATAGCTATGAATGATGCGCAGCACTTTCTCAGATACATTAGGCACATCGTAATCATGCACAATCCGCAAACCGCGTTGATCGCCTCGAGGCTGCTGCTCCAAAATTTCCAAGGCTTGAAGAACCCGTTCTCGTTCGAGGCCCGTCATCATCACCGCCCCTTCCTCCATCCCCTCAGGCCGCTCGTGAGCCTGACGGATATTCACGGCCGGAAAGTTGAGAATGGAGGACTCTTCAGTAATCGTTCCGCTATCGGAAAGCACCGCCCGAGCCTTCATCTCCAAATGGACATAGTCAAATAACCCAAAGGGCTTGTGCAGCTCCACCAGCTTGGGCAACCGAACACCGGATGACTCAATCCGCGCCCTGGTCCGCGGATGGGCTGAAACGATAAGGCGCCGATGATAGACATCGGCCAGACTGTTGAGCAGATCAACGAGCTTGTCGAACTGAGCGGGCGAATCGACGTTCTCTTCCCGATGGGCACTGACCACGAAATAGTCACCGGCCTGCAGGCTCAACCGGCTCAGCACATCCGACTGCTCGATCTTCGACCGATAATGGGATAACACTTCATACATCGGGCTGCCGGTCTTGATCACACGCTCCGGGGGCAAACCCTCCCTGAGCAGATACTCACGGGCCAACTCGCTGTAAGTCATGTTGATGTCGCTAAGGTGATCCACAACCTTTCGATTCAATTCTTCCGGAACTCGCTGATCGAAGCATCGATTCCCTGCCTCCATATGAAACACAGGGATTTTTCTGCGTTTGGCCACAATCACAGACAAACAACTATTGGTATCGCCCAAGACCAGGAGCACGTCGGGATTCTCTTTTGCCAGGATCGGATCGATCTTGATGAGAATGGTCCCAATCGTTTTCGCGACCGACTGCCCTGCGGCTCCCAAGACATAATCCGGCTTCCGCAGCTCCAGTTCGTTGAAGAAGATCTCATTCAGCTCGTAGTCGTAGTTCTGTCCGGTATGTATCAGACAATGATCTGTGTGCCGATCAAGACAAGACAGTACTCGTGAGAGCCTAATGATCTCGGGGCGTGTCCCAACCACCGTCATGACTTTGAGTTTCTTCATAATTCTACTGGCTCCCGAAGCGTGTCGGATCGTTGCGGGTCGAAGATCTCATGAGCCCAAAATAATGTCGTGAGATCGCTCTGTCCCGTATTGGTGATATTGTGAGTACAGAACGTCGGCATATCAATGTATTGAGGAACTGCGCCCGAAACCTTGAATTCCACGATATCCCCAGTCAGCAGCTTGCGAATTCGAATCACGGCATCGCCGTTCAGCACCAGAAATCGCTCGAACTTCCTCGCATGATAATGATTGCCTCTGGTAATGCCAGGTTTGGTTGTAGAGATAAAGCACTGCCCGCCGTGCAAGCTTTTGACAGCCTCGAACAGATGTCCTCTCGCGTCGCTGTGCAATTGCAGGGAAACCGGGTAGTAGCGCGGGTAGAGATAAGAGCGATAGGTGTTAAAGAGATCCAAGTCCACGTCGGTCCTCAATTTGGGGATGAGATGCCCCCTGTAGGAGCGATCGAACCCTTGCAGCCTCCGGAGACACTCCGACACAAACATCCGATCTCCTTGTACTCGTACCCCACCAGACACTCGACCCTCGATCGCTGTCACGATCGCGCGCCCCACAGTCTGAGCATGCACCAGCTCAAGCTGGCCATCCTGGATGATCTTCGGCTCCTCCCCTGACGCAAGCTGGTGGCAAAAGGTTGCCACCACAGAGTTGTAAAAGGGGCGCCCGCCCTCGCCATAGACGTTGGGGAGAACGAGATCTGTAAAGATGGCCCCCACCTCTGATGCCCATACCGCAAGCAGATCGGCACTCTGCCGCTTTGATCGGCCATACGCGGTGTCCCGATCCCGATGGATCGAGTTTGCCAGGAGAACCTGGGGCCTCGCATTGGTCTGCTTGCAAGCCGCAATGAGTTGTCTTGTGAGCTCGATATTGACGCGCTCGATTTCTTGATCGTCCCCACGATTCATGCCCGCCAGCTGGACGACAGCATCTGCCTGACGAACGATCTCTTGCAAATGGCTGGGGTTGCCAAAAATACATCGATCAATCTCAATAATCTTTATTTCCGGCCTAGCATGACAATGCACTCGCAAATGCCAACCGAGAAACCCCCCCACACCGGTGATGGCAATCGTTGTCATCGACAGCGCCTGACCATGCTGTCGACATCTGGAAGGGACACAAAAAGAATCATAGCCCCGTAAGCGCCCGTTGAATTTCCGGCAACGTCTGCAACAACGCCTCAACTTCCTTCACAGTCAGCCGCTGCGTGTTATGTGAGGTATAATCATCCACATCGGCTTCCTGCAAGTCACCTTCCGTAAAATACTTACTGTAATTGAGATCGCGCGAATCCATAGCAACCCGATAATACTCTTTCATGTCATCCGCCCGGCGCAGCTCTTCACGAGTTGCCAGCGTTTCATAGAGCTTTTCACCATGTCGAACACCGATCACTTTTACAGGAGCCGTAGACCTAAACACCGCTTTCATAGCCGCCGCCAAGTCGACAACCGTACAGGCAGGCGCCTTACGAATCAGAATGTCTCCCTGACGTCCATGCTCAAATGCAAAGAGAACGAGATCCACAGCCTCCGATAGCGGAAGCAAAAACCGTGTCATGCCTGGCTCGGTAATGGTCAGCGCCTGTTGCGCCTTGATCTGTTGGACAAAGAGCGGAATGACTGAACCACGCGAGTACATCACATTCCCATACCGCACAGTACTCACCACGGTCGCGCCGAGCCCGGTCGTGCGCGCGGCAGCCTGAGCTACCTTTTCCATCAAAGCCTTCGTCATACCCATCGCATTGATCGGATAAACCGCCTTGTCCGTGCTCAGACAGATGACCTTTGACGCGCCGTGCTTGATGGCAGAATCAACCACATTGTGGCTGCCGATGACATTGGTATAGACGGCCTGCATCGGGAAAAAGTCACAGGACGGCACTTGCTTTAGTGCCGCGGCGTGAAACACGAAATCGACGCCTTGCATCACCGCGTCCACACTCTCGCGGCTTCTGACATCGCCAATATGAAACTTGAGGCGCGGCTCGTTCAGCTCGATGCGCATTAATTCTTGCTTCAATTCATCTCGACTAAAAATGCGGATTTCTTTCACGGCACGGGGCCGAAGCACATCGACAAATGCCCGACCAAATGATCCGGTCCCGCCGGTAATCAGAACCGTTTTACCTTTCAACACATCGCTCATGAAAGTCTTCCCCTTTCACTCGACAGGGCCGATTCGGATGCGGCCGGCAACCGTGCCCCCCCTCGCATTTCAGCTAATTCCTGCATCCATCTCTCAAGCTGGTCGAATAACATCGCCCGATCAAAATGCGCGGCGTAATATTCCGCTCCACGGCGCCCCATCGACTCCCTGGTTTCTCGCGGAGTCTCCGCCAGCCTCACTACGGCATCTGCTAATGCGTCAGGACACTCGGCAGGGCATACGACGCCGGCACCCGCCTCCTGAATAATCCGCGCCCCTTCTCCGTCGAGCGCCCCCACGATCGGGCGGCCCGAGGCCAAGTAGGACTGCACTTTCCCAGGAATCGTCAGCGCAAAGATCGACGCTCGACGTAACGTAACCAGCAGGACATCAGCCTGAGCGAAGAATGCCGGCATGGCTTCAAGCGGATAACGGGCCAGGAGATGCACTGTGCCGGCTAACTGGCGTCGCTCCACTTCAGCCTGAACCCAGCTCAACATACGTCCGTCGCCAATAATAATCCAGTGAATGTCGCGTCTTAATTTCAAACATTCTGCGGCCGTCAGTATCGTTTCGAAATCCTGAGCCACCCCCACATTCCCGGCAAACATGACCCTGAAACCTTCCGGCAAACGGACGGTCACTGACACGGGAGCTTGGGCACCGACAGCCTCATAAACCGTCTCAGCCCAACTAGGGAGATAGAGAACCTTCTCCGGTGAAACGCCCTGCTGCTCGACATGAGGAACAAAGGCCCGTGACTGCACAAGAATCCGATCACAATGCCGGTAAATGAATCGCACCATCCGCTCAATCCACTGCAGCACACGAGGGGAACGGATGGCTTGTGTGGCAGACACACTTTCTGGCCACAAATCGAGCACCCACAAAATCACAGGAGCTTGGATCATAAACTTAATCACAATTGCAGGAATGGCCACCATGACAGGAGAGGCCCCGTGGATAAAGATCACATCGAAATTCTTTTGACAAGTCAATAATCCTCTGAGCGTCGCCATAACGACAAAAGAGAGATAGTTCAGAGCAAGCCGCCCACTCCCGCCGGCACCACGAGGCATCAAAGGGGAACGGATTACGTCTACCCCTTCATACCGTTCCCGGTACGGGCCACGAAGGCTGTACCCGGACAAGAAAGTTCCCGCCGGGTAATTCGGCAATCCTGTTAATACAGTCACCGCATGACCTCGCCGCTGAAACTCTATCGCAAGGTCATTGATTCTGAAATTTTCAGGGAAGAAATATTGTGTGACGATGAGAATTCGCACGAGATTAATCTTCTACGTTACGCTTCCCGCGAACATGGCGAACAGTCGATTGCGGGTCTCAATATTAAGCGGCCACTGCATTGCACGCATGAACACACCCCGACACTGAGAGATTTCTTCTCAACACCACAACAGTTGAGCCGTATCTCATGTTTTTATACTCACCTACAATGACCCAGTTTCTGGCTTTAAATTGATCTACCAGCTTCTGCTTATCGAAGAACGGAACAGACCCCACAAGAACTACTTGAATTCGACGGTCGCTTTCGATTACATCAACATCCCATCCATCCATTGACACCTTTAATCGAGCGGATTCTTGCCTCAGATAAATATCACGACTTGAGAGGATGGCCCTTACGGAAAATCCGTTCATAATCTCAGGGAATACACCGTACGTTGCCCCGATCGAGTAGGTGCCTTGCGCAAGGCCTCCCCCTTTTATCGCGTCATATGCTTCGTGGTAATTATAAGGGACAGCGACTAGATGGCGCTCCGTTAATTCCTGGCTCCGAGAAGCGCCCACCACAGCTTCCGTGGGCTGCCAGATGGCGTAAATCCCTTGCGGGAAATATGAGAGCGCTGCAATATTTACAGCGATTAGAGCAGCAAGAAGTCCGGGAAGAATGTGCCGCGAATAGCAAAAGGCTGAAAGCTTTAACGCCAACAACAGCATCCCTGAAATCGCAAATGGGGCCGCATATTCAGCTTGGTATTTTGCAAGTCCCCATAACGACGGGTGTATCGAATAATACATACAGAGGGCAAGCACACCAAAGCAAAAGAGAATGATATTTCTGCCGAGCATTTTCCGGGAAAGCGGGATAACGGAAAAAGGAATAAGCGCAATCCACCAATACGGGATAGACTCCACAATGGAAGCCCAAATGACATCCGAGTGAAATGCACTCAGAACTCGCGCAATCGCTGAACTTTCACGCAAAGCTTCAGTAGATGGCGTTCCACTCATCAAGCTTTCCCCAAGAAATGGCACAAACAATAGTGTCGGGGAAAGAGTGAACCATGTTCTCGCCACCCAATCACCTCTATCTTTCGACTGCAACTCTTCTGCGACCATTAGCATTAGCACGGGAAAGATAGCCAGAAACGATGGCTGGCGCATCAATGTTGCTATAGAGATAAAGCTGATGAGCCTTATGTGGTTTAATTTTCTTGCTGTAATAATCTCCGCCAAAACCAACGTAAAGCAAATGGAGGCCCAAAGAGAATGCTCAACAATAGTCCCCAAGCGCAAAAGCAGCGGAAATGTTCCGACAGCAAGAGCGAGCAGATACGATAGTGCGAATGGGAATGCTCGACACAGCATCCTGAACAAGCAATGAAGACAGATTACATAGATGACGAAATAAGATAACTTAAATGCAAAGTCTCTAATGCCGAGTAGGGAACCGAATACAAACGGAGGAATCAATTGCAAGGGCGGATGAGGAGAATGATTCCCCCCCAGGAAGGAAATCAATAATCTACTAGACAATAAAAGAAGCGAACACAATATGATTCTATGTTTCCACGTGAGCCGCCGTGACAATGCAAAAGCACTTACCAGCGAAAGCAACAACAGCAGACTAACGACCTGAACAAGAAATTTAAACTGAAAGTCACCTAATGCATTTAGGAGTCTTCCTAGCGCTAAAGCAACATAAATACTTTGACCGTGAGATGTCGCCGAGTATGAAATTTCGTCACTAAAAAGCGAGAATTGCAGCTGCTCAAAAGACAACGCGAATAAAATGGTGAAATAGGAGCAAAAAACAAGAAAGTCCGTTTCGTGAATTTCAATGCGATCTTGAAACCGACCTGACACTTTCCAGGCGAGCAATCCAAAAACCACCAGAATTAACACCAGCAAACCTACTTGCAGGATCGAAGCCCCGAGATTGGCCATAAGTTCGCCATATCCAGGAGTTCTCGCGCCATAGTAGCCGTAAGCCAAGAAAAAGGAGACAAATAATGTCGTGGCCCAATTGAAACTTATAATATAAGGTGGCTTGCGGATCATTGTGCTGACTCTGAACGTTTCATTCGTACCCGTGGAAACATTTCTAACGACTACGCCTAAATCACTTTTCTCTCCTGTATTTCTCTGCTTCCCAACTGCCCAGATAAGCCAGCTCACTGTGACTTAAATAACTTACCCTCCCTTTCATAGAGACAAGGGTGAGCAAATGGGCCTTATAAACGTCTTCCACCTCTCTAGCCTTCTTGATAGTTTTAGCAATAAAATAGAGCCGCCCCTGATAACTGATCACTTTAGGAATATCTTGATAGGTCTTCCGATAAACATCCAGCGCGTCAGTATCACCTAAATTATCCACGACAAGTGGAACGACACCACAATACACAAAACTATCGGGGGAGATTGGCTGCTGCGAAAACAATTTCCTCTGTGATTTCAGCAGATCCATGATCACACGGTCTTCGCAAAGATAGGCTACTGAGCCATCTCCGACATACTCCGCAATAGCCGTAACTGCCTGATAATGAGAGAAATCCACGTTGCTCCACGCCCCGCATTTCCCGATCACATCTTCCGTGATTCCCTTAACTGCCCCCATTGTTTCTGCGCTCACAATCAAGCCATGGTTTTGCAAGAAAATGATTTCAGGAAAATACCCATGACTCGAGACAAACGCTTTCACCTTGCTCGAAAGCTCTAATCCCAGTTCAATTCCAGGCGTGTAATAGGGTATACACAACGCCTCAGGGAAAAGATTGGCGAAATTCTTATCCCAATCACTTTGCGACGCGATGATATTGACGGCTATTGGATGAGTATGCAGGACGAAACGCCCTAACACGGCATGCATAAAGACTTCTAGCGATGCTCGTGCTCCAGATGGCTTGGTAGCTCCTCTAACCAGACGACTGACGTTTTCATCTCGCCGATGCTTATCTTCGTCGCACCATTGAATGGGCGTCTCTAGGAGCGTGGCCAGAACAGCATAGTCGACGACTGCGTATCCGTGCTCGAACTCCACCTCCGAAAGGTGACAACCTGACGCCTTCACCAGCATCCGATGATGGTCTAGCTTAATAGATGAGTTGCCGCCACCTGCCTGTATTAAATCAAACCGAGATCCTGCATACCGTGAGAGCGCGATAAACCTATTGATCAGCGTGTTCTCATCCATGTCGCACATATTGACTCACTCGATTTATGAAGGGGACGCGAAGCGGACGGTTTGCCCGCGTAGACAAACGCAATCTGAGCTACCCCTGGTTTTGTGGACACCAGGTTAAGAGTCACTGACCCGTCGCTCGAACTCCAGCGGCGACAGATAGCCCAGGCTCTGGTGCAACCGCTGGCGATTATAGAACCCTTCAATAAACGCAAAGATCTCCCGAC
>SXGU01449215.1_pt1 | contig 11743 bp, 13 predicted proteins | sample 3174531 | NCBI WGS metagenome assembly SXGU01 (sample SAMN11356863, study PRJNA531348) | freshwater metagenome | isolation source: freshwater sample F1-140 | place: China: Fuxian Lake, Yuxi | collected 2017-12-25
CTGGGTCGGCTTGTTGTAATAAGGTGTGACGATCAGCGCGGCGTCTGCGCCCGCCTGCTTGGCGTGCTGGGTCAGCGCGATGGCCTCGGAAGTCGAATTCGAGCCCGTGCCAGCGATCACCGGGGCCCGCTTGCCAGCCGCCTCGATGCACAGCTCGACGACGCGCTTGTGCTCGTCATGCGACAGCGTCGGGGATTCTCCCGTGGTACCGCACGGCACAAGCCCATGCGTCCCTTCCTTGATCTGCCAGTCGACAAAGGACTGAAAAGCCTTCTCATCGACATGGCCGTTCTTGAAGGGCGTGATCAGGGCAACCAGCGAGCCTCGGAACATGGCCATTTCTCCTTACGAAGCGACAACATAGCCCCCGCCCCGCCGCCCCGCAACGGGCGCGGGAATGCTGGCCATGGCGACCCGGCGTCGCCTAATATCCGCTGCAATGACAGTTCGCCGTGCCTGCCGGGCTCTTGCCCTCGCCGTTCTCAGCTTGGCATCCCTCGCCGGTGGTGTGGCGGCCCAAGCCCCTCTGCCGTCCCTGCTTTCCGCCGAGCAACGTCAGCTCTACGACCGCGCCTTTGATGCGCTCGACGCCGGCAAGGTCGACGAGGGCCGCCGCCTGATCAACGAAGGCAAGGATCGTTTCGCCGCCAAGGTCTTCCGCTGGGCCGAGCTCCAGCAGCCGCGTTCGGGCGCCTCGTTCGAGGACATCGCCGCCTTCATCGACGCCAACCCCGAGTGGCCCGGCCTCGACGCCCTGTCCCGCCGGGCCGAGGAAGCGCTTGTCGACCGGACCGACGATTCCGTCGTGCTCGCCTGGTTCGCCCTGCGCGGCCCGTCCACCGCCGACGGGGCGATGCGCTACATCGAGGCCCTGTTGCGCAGCGGCAACCGGGCGAAGGCCTACGAGCTGATTCGCGAGACCTGGGCCGGCAGCTCGTTTGGCGCCGCGCAGGAGACCGCCTTCCTCAAACGCTATCGTCAGCATCTGGAATCCAACGACCACATCAGGCGTCTCGATCGCCTGATCTGGGAAGGGCGCAAGGAAGATGCGCGCCGCCAGATGAACCGGGTCAACGAGGAGTGGAAGGCGCTGGCCGATGCCCGGTTGCGGCTGCAGGCCATGTCCGGCGGTGTCGACAGCGCCCTGCGCAAGGTCCCTCCCCACCTGACCAGCCATCCGGGGCTGCTGTTCGAGCGCCTGCGCTGGCGGCGCAAGAAGGGCCAGGAAGAGGGCGTGCGCGAGATCCTGCGCGACGCCCCCGCCGAGCTGGGGCGGGCCGACCTCTGGTGGAACGAGCGCGCCTATATGGTACGGCGGTCCGTCTCCGCCGGCCGCATGAGCGAGGCTTACGCTCTGGCCAAGGATCACGGTCTCAGTGGCGGCAGCGGTCTGACGGAAGCGGAATTCCTCGCCGGCTGGGTGGCCTTGCGTTTTCTCGACAAGCCCGAGCAGGCCCTCGGCCATTTTCGCCGCCTGCACGAGGTAGCCCGCTTCCCCGTGACCCAGGCACGCGCCACCTACTGGGCGGGACGAGCCGCAGCTGCCATCGGCGACGTCAAGGAATCGCAGGCCTGGTACGAGCGGGCCGCGGTGCACGTGACGACCTTTTATGGCCAGATCGCCGCCACGGCGATGGATAACGGTCGTTCCGCTCCGGCGCTTGCCACTCCAAGCCCCACGACGGAGGAACGCCAGGCCTTCGAGCGCAGCGAGCTCGTCCGCGCCGCCCGCCTGCTGAACGAGATTGACCAGCTTCAGCGCGTCAAGGCCTTCATCACCCGGCTGGTTCTCAATGCCAAGACACCCGGTCAACACACGCTGGCCTCCGAGCTGGCCACGCGCCTCAAGCGGCCGGATCTGGCCGTCTCCGCCGCCAAGCGCTCGGCCCAGGTCGCGGGCGTCGCCATTCCCGACCACGGCTGGCCGACCATTGAGCTGCAAGGGCCCAATCCGCCCGAGCGGGCCCTGATCCTGGCGACAATCCGGCAGGAGAGCGCTTTCGAGACAGACGCGGTAAGCCGCGCGGGAGCGCGCGGCTTGATGCAGCTGATCCCGCCGACAGCTCGTGCTGTCGCCAAGCAGCTCAACCTGCCTTCCGACAATATCGAGAAGCGCCTGCTTGCTGATCCGTCGCTCAACCTGCGCCTCGGCCGCGCCTACCTGGCCAGCCTCATCGACGACTACGACGGCTCATATCTTCTCGCTGTCGCCGCCTACAACGCGGGGCCTGGCCGGGTGCAGCGCTGGCTCAAGGAAAACGGCGACCCACGCAGGCCGCAGGTCGACGTCATCGACTGGATCGAGCTCGTGCCGATCGACGAGACGCGCAACTACATCCAGCGGGTCTTCGAGAACCTTCAGGTCTATCGTTATCGCCTCAACGGCAGGCCGGTGGAGGAGCGCATCGACCGGGATCTGCGCCGGAGGCGTACCGCGGAGCTGAAACCATGAGCGACAGCACGCCGTTGACCGGCATCGACGCCTGCGTGTTCGACGCTTACGGCACCCTGTTCGACTACGCCTCGGCCTCGGCGCGCTGCAAGGACGCGCTGGGAGCTGACTGGGTGGGATTCTCCGATCTCTGGCGGCGCAAGCAGCTCGAATACAGCTGGCTGCGCAGCCTGATGGGCCGTCACACCGATTTCTGGCATGTCACCGGCGAAGCGCTCGATTACACCCTCGAAGTCTTCAAGCGTTCGGATCCGGCGCTGCGTGCGCTGCTGATGCAGCAATTCCTCAACCTCGATGCCTATCCCGAAGTGCCGGAGATGCTGCGTGCGCTGAAAGCGAAGAAGGTACGCACGGCGATCCTCTCGAACGGCTCGCCGACCATGCTCACGGCGGCCGTCCACAGCGCCGGCCTGACCCCTCTGCTCGACGCCTCGCTCTCGGTTGAATCCGTCGCCATCTTCAAGCCGCACCCGTCAGTCTACCAGCTCGTCATCGACAAGCTGAACGTGGCGGCGAACCGCGTCTGTTTCATGTCATCCAACGGCTGGGACGCGGCAGGCGCCGCCGCCTTCGGCTTCCGCGTCGTCTGGGTGAACCGCGCCGGTCTGCCGCGCGAGAAACTGCCGGCCCGGCCCGAGCGCGAAATCCGCAACCTGGCGGAGCTGCCGGGCCTGCTCGGCCTGACCTGAGTGGCCGCGGCGGCGTTTCGCGAGCGGCGGATCACCGTCGGCGACGGCGTGTCGCTCTTCGTCCGCGACTGGGGCGGCCCGGATACCGCCACTCTGCCCGTGCTCTGCCTGCCGGGCCTCACCCGCAACTCCCGGGATTTCGATACCCTGGCAAGCCGGCTGGCGCCGCGCCGCGTGATCTGCCCGGACATGCGGGGCCGCGGCCGCTCCGATTACGCCCGGGACTGGCGCAGCTACAATCCATCCTCCTATCTCGACGATATCCGCCAGCTGCTGAGCGCGCTCGGTGTGCACCGTGTGGCCGTCGTCGGCGTCTCGCTTGGCGGTCTCCTGGGACTTGCCATCGCCGCGGCCTATCCCACCATCCTTGCCGGCCTGATCCTCAACGATGTCGGGCCCGATATCGGCCCCAGGGGGGCCGGCCGCATCCTCGCCTATATCAGCCGCGACCGCCCGCAGCCCGACTGGCCGGCGGCGGTTGCGCATCTGCGCGCCGCCCTGCCCGATCTCGCTCTGGCCGATGACGAGGAGTGGCTTTCCTTCACCCGCGCCACCTACCGTGAAGGTGACGACGGGCAACTTCATTTCGACTGGGACATCCGCCTGGCGCGGCCGATCATCGACCCGCCCGAGCCCGTCCCCGATCTCTGGCCGCTGTGGCGCGCCGTCCGGAAAATCCCGGTGCTTGCCGTTCGCGGCGCGGCGTCGGATATCCTGTCGGCCGAGACGCTGGCCCGCATGCAGGCCGAGAAACCCGATATGCTGGCTGTGACTGTACCCGGAACCGGCCATTGCCCGACGCTCAACGAACCCCCGGTCCGAAAGGCCATCGATGACTTCCTCAACACGCTTTGAACCCACGCCCTTTCTCCCGACATTGGCCGACATCGAAGACGCCGCGCGCCAGATCGCCGGCATGGCGGTGAGGACACCGCTGCTGGAATCCCCGGTCCTGAACGCGCGCCTTGGCGGGCGCCTGCTGATCAAGGCCGAGCCGATGCAGCGCACCGGCTCCTTCAAGTTCCGCGACGCCTACAATCGCATCAGCCGGCTCGACGCGAAGCAGAAGAAGTCCGGCGTGGTCACCTATTCCTCGGGCACTCACGCCCAGGGCGTCGCCGCGGCCGCGCAGATCCGGGGCATCCCGGCGGTGAGTCTGATGCCGGCCGACGCCCCCGCCATCAAGGTGCGCAACACCAAATCCTACGGCGCCGAGGTGATCCATTTCGACCGCTACACCGAGAACCGCGAGGAGAAGGGCCGCACGATCTGCGAAGAGCGCGGCGCCGTGCTCGTCCCGCCCTATGAGGACCCCTACATCATCTGCGGCCAGGGCACGGTTGGGCTGGAGATCGCCGAGCAGGCGGCTTCCGCCGGCGCCAGGCTCGATGCCGTGCTGTGCAATGTCGGCGGCGGCGGGTTGATCGCCGGCACCTCGACGGCGATCCGGGACAAATTGCCCGGCGTGCCGGTCTATGGCGTCGAGCCGGAGGGCTTCGACGACACCGCACGCAGCCTCAAATCAGGCAAGCGCGAGAGCAACGATCCCAAGGCACGCTCGATCTGCGACGCGCTGCTCGCCCCCGAGCCCGGCGAGCTGACCTTCTCGATCAACCGCAAGACACTCTCGGGTGGCTTCGCCGTCAGCGATGACGAGGCACGCCAGGCCATGGCCACCGCCTTCAACGACCTCAAGCTCGTGGTCGAGCCGGGCGGCGCCGTGTCGCTGGCCGCGGTCCTGAGCGGCAAATTCCCGATCAAGGGAAAGACCGTCGCCGTCGTCTGCTCGGGCGGCAACGTCGATACGGACGTCTTTGTCCAGGCGCTGCGCAGCGCCTGATACGAACATGGCGCCCGCAGACGGCACGCAGCGCCTCGACCGGCGCGAGTTCTGGATCGGCATCGGCTGCGCCGCAGCCATCCTCTCGATCTGGACGGGCTTCATCCTGATCTCGCGCTTCGGCGCGCGCTCATCTTTCAGCCCGCCCGATCTGATGGCGCTGCGCGTCGGCATCGCCGGCGTGGTCATGGCGCCGCTGCTGTGGCGCGACGGCCTGGGCGGGTTGAATCTGTTCCAGGCCTTCGCACTGTCGATACTGGCCGGGCTCGGCTTCGCCGGCTTCGCCTTCACCGCCTTCTCGCTGGCACCGGCGGCGCACGCCGCCGCCCTGATGACGGGAACCCTGCCCTTCCAGACCTCGGTCCTGGCGGTGATCTTCCTCGGCGAGCGTTTCGGCGGGATCAAGCTCGTCGGCCTCGGCCTCATCCTCGTCGGCGTCTTTCTCATCGCCCAGCAGAGTGTCGTTTCAGGCGGCCCTAATCACTGGCGCGGTGACGTGCTCTTCTTCCTCGCCGCGACCAGCTGGGCGATCTATTCGATCCTCGCCCAGCGCTGGCGCGTGCGCCCCCTGCAGTCGGCCCGCATCGTCTTCCCGCTGGCCATGGTGCTCTACCTGCCGGTCTACCTGCTGGTCTTCGAGCCCAGGCTGCACACCGTTCCCGCCGGCGAGCTCATCGTGCAGACGATCATGCAGGGGTTCCTGGCAACGATCGTCTCGATGTTCGCCTATGTGCGCGTCGTGGTCGCCTTTGGCGCGGCCTCGACCACCATGCTGACCGCCGCGGTGCCGGCCGCCGCGGTCCTGCTGGCCGTTCCGCTGCTCGGCGAGGTGCCGAGCTGGATCGAGGTGGCCGGTATCGCCTGCGTCTCCGGCGGCATCGCCGCGACCCTGCTGGCGCTGCACCGGCGCCCTTGACGCCTGCAGCCACGTCGTTGACGTTCAGCCGATGTCCGAGATAAGCGACGTCACCGTCGAGAATACAGGCGAGAGCTATCGCTGCCCGGCCGACACCGTGCTGCTCGATGCCGCTCTCGCCGCGGGCATTCACATGCCGCACAACTGCCGCGGCGGTGCCTGCGGCACCTGCAAGGCGAAGCTCGTCGAGGGCAGCGTCGATCACGGCTGGGTGATGAGCTTCGCCATCACCGACGAGGAGAAGGCGCAGGGCTACTGCCTGTGCTGCCAGTCCAAGCCGCGCAGCCCGACGATCCGGCTGCAGATGGTCAACGACATGCAGGCGCGCCAGGAAGGCGAGGCCCTGATCGTGCCGGCGGAGCTGACGGCGGAGATCGTCGCGGCGCATCCGGTGACGCCGTCGGTGCTGCGGCTGGTCGTGGCCCTGCCCGCCGGCATGCGCTTCCGCTACCGCGCCGGCATGAACATGGAGTTCGAGCTGCCCGGCATCGAGCCGGCACGGCCCTATTCGATCGCCGATGCTCCCGATGCCGAGGGCGCGGCTCCCGACGGGCACCTGACGTTCTATGTCACGCGCCACCCGCAAGGCCGGGCGAGCGGCTGGCTGCACGAGCAGGCGCGAATCGACGGCAGGCTGATGCTGCGCGGTCCCTACGGCGAGTTCGCCCTGCCCGCCGGCCACGAGGGGCCGGTCCTGGCCCTGGCCGGCGGCACCGGGTTGTCGCCGATCCTCTCGCTGCTCGGGCGCACCCTGGCCGGGGGACTGGCCACGCCGGTGCGGCTGCTGTTCTCGGTGCGCGAGCAGCGCGAGCTGTTCGCCTGCGAGGATCTCGCCCGGCTCGCCCGCCGTCACGCCAATTTCACCTGGCAGGCGACCCTGACCCGCGATAGCGCCGCCGGGTCCTGGGCCAAGGGCCGCATCCCGGACCTTCTGGCCCGCGAAGGCGTCAACCTCGCCGGCCATGCCGTGCTGATCGCCGGCAGCCAGGGCTTCGTTGACGCCTGTGCGGCGGCGGCGCAAGCTCAGGGAGCCGAGGCGACGGCGGTCATCGTCGATTCCTTCCTGCCGCGCGGCCCGGTTGCCGGAGCAGCATGAGACAGCGCCTCCTTCCTGCCATGTTGGCGATCGTCGCGGCCCTCGCGCTCGCCCGTCCGGCCCAGGCGCATCCGCATGTCTGGCTCGACAGCATCATGACCTTCGTCTTCGAAGGCGACAGGCTGACCGCCCTGCGCCTGACCTGGTCGTTCGACGAGTTCTTCGGTACCGCGATCATCCGCCGCTTCGACGAGAACCGGAACGGCCGCTTCGAGCCGGCCGAGAACGCCAAGCTCGAAGCCGGCGCCTTCGCCGCCCTCAAGGATTACGGCTACTTCATCTACATCAAGATCGACGGCAAGTTTGTCGCCGTCGAGCGGGTCACGGGCTTCCAGGCCTCGACCCGCAACGGCCAGCTGGTCTACGACTTCACCGTCACCCTGCCGGCGCCAGTCGACCCGGCCGCGACGGAAGTCATCGTCAGCCTGTTCGACGAGACCTACTTCGTCGAAGTGTCGCTCGACGCCAACGACCCGGTGCGCTTTGCCGGCATGGCGCCCGGGCGCTGCTCCTTCGTCATCAAGGAGGAAGGCAGCCTGTCGACCTTCGGCGTCAGCGCGCCGCAGACCGTGGCGCTCTCCTGCCGTCCGGCGCCATGAAGCCGTTCGCGGCGCTGCTGCTGCTCGTGCTTCTCGCGGCCTCGCCCGCCGCGGCGCAGACCAACCCCTTCACCGGCGCACCTTCGCCCGCGCCGGCCGCCCAGCCGGCAGAGCCGCCGGGCTTCTTCGCCCGGATCAACCGCGAAGTCGCCCGTTTCCAGCGCGACACGACGCGCGAGATGTCGCAGCGCATGCGCGACATCCGCGACGGCGAGACGCCCATGGCCCTGCTGGTCGGTATGGGCCTCGCCTTCCTCTACGGCGTCATCCACGCCGCCGGCCCGGGCCACGGCAAGGCGGTGGTGGTCGGCTATTTCCTCACCCGGCAGGCGCGCATCGGCCGCGGCCTGCTGATGGGGCTGCAGATCTCGGTCGGACACGTCATCTCGGCCATCGTCATCGCGCTGGTCGCCGACCTGGTCTTCCGCACGGTCTGGGGCACGGCGGCGGCCGAGATCCGCTGGATCCAGCTCGCCAGCTACGCCCTCATCGCCCTGATCGGCCTCTACATGATCGTCGAGACGGCGCGCGGCGGCGGCCTGCACAGCCACGAGCATTGCACCATCCCGGGGCATGATCATTCGGGCGATTCCCATGGTCATTCGCACGGCGGCCACGGCCATGGGCACGAGCATCGGCCGCAAAGCTGGCTGTCGCTGGGTGTGGGCATCGTGCCCTGCACCGGCGCCATCCTGGTGATGCTCTACGCTCTGGCCAACGGCATCCTGTTTGCCGGCTTCGTGCTGGTGGCGGCGATCGCCGCCGGCATGGCCCTGACCATGGCGGGGCTGGGCGTGCTGGCCATCGTGGCGCGCAACGCCATGACGCGCTGGACGGCGCAGCGCGACGAGAAGGCAGGCGGCGTCCTCTCCGGAATCTTCGACTACGCCGGCGGCGTGGTCATCACCCTGATCGGGACTTTCCTGTTCTGGTCGGCGTATTAGCGGCGAAGCGGCTCGCCAGCCCGTCGAGAAACAGGTCGGACGCCAGGTCGGCGAACTGATCGGGCGACAGCGCGCCGTCCGGGCGATACCAGATGCAGGTCCAGTTGATCATGCCGTAGAAGCTCATCGCGGTCGGGAAGCGCATCTCCGGCTGCGTCCTGAGCGAAGGCGCCACCTCCGCGAAGAGATCAGCCGCCCGCTCGATGAGCTTGCGCTGCTTGGCCACGATCGCCGCCCGTCCTCTGGCCGGCAATGCGCCCAGCTCGTTGATCAGCAGCAGGTGCTTGGCCCGCGAGGTGGCGTAGAGCCGCATATGGGCGCGTACGAAGCTGCGCAGACGCTCGCGTGGCGGCTCGGCCGGAAGGTGCGCCGCTTCGACCGCCGCATGCAGCGCATCCATGTGCGCCTCGAGCAGGTCCTGGAGGATCTCCTCCTTCGAGCTGAAGTAGTGATAGATCAGCGCCTTGGAGAAGCCGCCCTCGGCCGCGATGTCGGCCGCCGAGGTCGCCTCGAAGCCGCGCGCGGCGAACAGCTCGGCGGCGCGGTCGCGGATGCGCTGCTGCTTCTCGGCGTAGTCCTCGGCCCGGGGCCGGGCCATCGGACGAGCCTCAGAACACCGGAATGAGGTCTTCGGGATCGAAGGCGACGGTCTTGCCGTCCACCCCGATCTCGGGAATGGCCGGGAACTCGACGCCGTGCGGCTCGAGCAGGCCCTTCATCTTCAGCACGGCGGCGCGCCAGTTCTCGCGCCGCTCGTCGTGCGAGAGAATGCCGAGCCCGGCGCTGCGGGCCACGTCCTCGAGCATGCGGTGCGCCGGGCGCCAGGTGTCCGGCAGCTCCCAGAACTGCTCGGGTGGCTCGTAGAGCACGCCCGAGAGGAAGACGTAGCCGGCGCGCAGCTGCCTTGTGATCTGCTCGCGCATCTCGTCGGTGAGCAGCGGCAGCAGCCGGTCGAGGATGGCCAGGCAGATGCCCATGTGCCGCGCCTCGTCCTTGCCGACACAGCGGAAGGCTTCCTTGAACACCGGGATGGTCGTCTTCTGGTACATGCCGTGGAACAGCGTCGCCGCCGAGACCTCGCCCATCAGGAACGAGGTGAAGAGGATGGCCAGCGGGTAGCGGCCGACCGCCTTCTTGTAGCCGTCCCAGTAGCGGCCGCCATTGTGATAGAGCCAGAGCGTGTTGTTGCGCGCGAGCTTGCCCAGCGGCGTCGACGGCTCGTAGCCCAGGGGCCCGCCGGGTGTCAGCGCCTGGATGGCGCGCTGGCAGACCTCCTCGTGGTTGACCTCGTCGCGGGTCACCGAGAAGAAGCATTTGCGCACCGGGTCTTCCTCGTGCGCCTCGTAGGTGTGGATCATGGCCCGGGCAAAAACGGCAGGGCCCGAGGAATCGAAGACCGAGAGCAGCGACCACCAGTAGGCCATGGCGTAACGCTGATCGGCGGTGAAGGCCTTGGGATCGAGAGTCGCCCAGGGGAGCTTGTTGGGCGACCAGCCCGGATCGCGGGCGCCATCGTAGATCTCCAGCATTTTAGGCGTCTCGACCCGCCATTCGAGCGGGAAGATGTTGCCCTCCTTGAAGGGCGGCGGGTCGCGCGTCTCGAACAGGATGCTGCTGACATCCGGCATGGCGCCGGGATTGGACGGCGGTACGCTGGTGCGTGCCGCAAGGCTCTCTGCATTCTGCGACGTCGCCATCCGCGTCCTCCCACAAGTTCGCTGACCGATCGGTCAGCCAATATGGGCGCCAATTGGAAGCAAAGCAAGTCCCCCATCCACAGAGTGTCCGGTGTCAAACGAGGGTTTCGGTTGCCTCACGCCGGGCGGGACTCTAGGATTCAAGATTAAGTCTTTGGAATTGCTGACGGGCATGTCGATGTACGCGCGGCGTGCGCCGACACAGGGGTACGAATGTCCCGGATGTACAATCGCGGCGAGGTCGAGCAGCTGCTCGGCGCTCTCGAGCACAGTGCGAGCCAGGTCATCCAGACCGCCGGCCTCGCCTCTGCCGACGCGCGCCGCGACAAGTTCCAGGCCTACCAGGAATTCAAGAAACGCTGCGACGATTTCGACACGCTGTCGATCCTCATCGAGCATCGCCTGAAGAACATGAAGGGCGGCAAGGAAGCCGATCTCGAGGAGAAGTTCGACGAGCTGACGATCTTCCTGCTCTCGGCCACGCTGACCGCCAGCCTGCACTTCCTGCGCATCCTCTCCGAGCGCGACGCGCTGCCGCTGGGCTCGCGCGACGTCTTCATGCGCGAGCTGCGCAACCTGCACCGCGCGCACGAGAAGTCGCTCGATCCGCGTTTCTCCGGCCGCTTCGGCGACCGCACCGCCGCCGACATCAAGGTGGCCGAGGATATTCTCTCGGCGATCATCGAGCGCGCGCCGATGCTGCTCGATTTCGATACCGCCGCCAGCGAGGACGCCTAGCGCGACGGCCGCGTCGCGGCGGCTGCGGCAGCAGTCGCGCCGTCGCCGTAGAGCTGCCGGGCACGCGCCTCGAACGCCCCGACCAGCCGGCGCAGCGCCTCGTGGAACAGCGCGCCGATCAGCGCCTGCAGCACCTTCGAATGGAACTCGAAATCGACGAAGAAATCAATCTCGGTTCCGCCCGACGGATGCGGCGCGAAGACCCAGTGATTGTTCATGTGCTTGAGCGGGCCTTCGAGATAGGTCACGTCGATCCGGCGCGACCGCTCGAGGATCACGCGCGAGGTATAGCGCTCGCGGATCATCTTGAAGCCGATGACCAGGTCGGCGATCACGGCATTGCCCTCGCGGCTGCGGATGCGCGCCGCGACGCACCAGGGCAGGAACTCGGGATAACGCTCGATCTGCGCCACCAAGTCGAAAAGCTGCTCGGGCGTGTAGGGCAGCACCCGCTTTTCGGCGTGCGTCGGCATGATGGCTGTCAGGTCCGCGAGGCGTGGCGCTGGCGCTTGTACTCGTCGTAGGTCGGCAGCGTTCTCGGCTCCTCGCCCGGCGCCGGGCGCCGCTCCTCGTAGCGGCGCAGGCTGTCGTAGACCGTGCGCTGCACGGGATCGCTAGCGCAGGCGGAAACGGCCAGCAGGACCAGCCCGACGATAAGCAGCCTCACGCCGCCCCCAGCTTCGCCTGGCGGGCGGCGCGCAGGCGCTCGAAATCGGCATCGGCGTGGTACGACGAGCGGGTGAGCGGGCTGGCCGAGACCAGCAGGAAGCCC
>SXGU01554688.1_pt1 | contig 11743 bp, 9 predicted proteins | sample 3174531 | NCBI WGS metagenome assembly SXGU01 (sample SAMN11356863, study PRJNA531348) | freshwater metagenome | isolation source: freshwater sample F1-140 | place: China: Fuxian Lake, Yuxi | collected 2017-12-25
CCCATATGGGTGGAACGAGTCTCCCGCGAACTTGCGGCTGGAGAAGGTGTGCGTTCGGGTTTTGAAGAGCAATTACAACGTTTCTATACCCTCCTCGAACAAACCATTGTCACCGGAGATACCGCCTGGCTTGACCCCATCCTTTATGATTGGGGGCATTCTCCTACCGAGACCAATCTGGAGCAAGCAGATTACCATGTCTCTTTTGTACTCGACCGAATGATCTCCCTTACCATTGATATTGCAGGCGATCATCTCGAGGATAAAGATGCATTTGAATTATTGGCAGCGGTCATTCCCATTTTGGCGCATAGTTTGAGTGTGGTCATCCGTTATGAGATGGAAACCCGCGTGGCACATATCTCAAAGGAATTGGGAGCGGTTCAAGAAAAGCTGCAAACCCTTGACCAGAACAAATCGAAGTTCATTTCCGTAGCAGCTCACGAATTGAAAACACCGCTAACTCTGATCGAAGGTTACACATCGATGATGGCGGATTTGGTTCATAACTCCGAACAGCCAGCCATGAAAAGTTACCTTAGCGGAGTCAATACCGGCATCATGCGCCTGAGAGACATCATCGATGACATGATCGACGTCTCACTCATCGACAATCACCTACTTACGCTTAACATTCAGCCATTGTGGACCAGTCACCTGCTGAACCTGATCCGCAATGAATTCAAGAAGCCTACCAGCGAGCGCCAACAAATATTGGATGTTCATAATTTTGAAGGTGCAGATATGATGATCTACGGCGACTCAGAACGCCTATATCAAGCGCTCTCAAATGTTGTGATGAACGCTATTAAATACACACCCGATAACGGCACGATCACCATCGATGGAAGGCTCCTGCCAGGCTTTATTGAGATTACCATAAAAGATTCTGGCATTGGCATATCTCCCGAAGACCAAACCCTGATCTTTGATAAGTTCGGTCAGCTTGGGAGAACAGACCTGCATTCGAGCGGTAAGATCAAATTCAAAGGCGGCGGACCCGGTCTGGGATTATCCATCACACGCGGTATTATCGAAGGACACGGTGGGACCATCTGGGTCGAATCCACCGGTTACGACGAAGTAAAATTACCAGGTTCTACCTTTCACATCCTGCTGCCTACCCGCACCGAACCAACCAACCCGGTAATGGTCAAATTCTTTGGAAACAGCGAATTACAAAAAACAGAAACGGAAACCAGTGGCAAAGAAAATTCCCCAACCAACGACCCCTCCGCGTGAACGCGCCTTTTTAGTGGGCGTGGACTTGCACGATAATAATTCGATCTTATCCCTTGAAGATTCTCTAACCGAACTTGCCCTGCTGGCAGATACTGCCGGTGTAGATGTCGTTGGCGAATTGACCCAAAAGCTCAATCGCCCGCATGTAGAAACCTATATCGGTCCTGGTAAGGTGGAAGAACTCAAAGCACTTGCTGAGGAAACCCTTTGTGAAGTCGTCATTTTCGATGATGAACTTCTGCCGCGTCACCTGCGCGAGTTGGAAAAAGCGCTCGGTAAGAATATCCGCGTGATCGATCGCACCGCATTGATCCTGGACATCTTCGCCCAGCACGCCCACACCAGAGAAGGCATGCTGCAAGTAGAACTTGCCCAATACGAATACAACCTCCCCCGCCTCACCCGCGCCTGGACACATCTGGAACGTCAGGCAGGCGGCGGCGGTGGACGATCTGGTTCAAGTGGTGGTGTTGGTTTGCGTGGTCCTGGTGAAACACAGCTTGAGGTAGACCGCCGTGCGATCCGCAGACGCATCACCCACATCAAAAAAGAGTTGGAGAAGGTGGAAGCGCATCGGACCCGCTACCGTGCTCAACGCAGACGAACTCGAATCCCAACCGTCGCCGTTGTTGGCTACACGAACGCAGGCAAATCTACCCTCCTGAACCGCCTTGCAAAAGCAGATGTGTTGGTAGCAGACCAATTATTTGCCACCCTAGACCCAACAACTCGTAGAGTACAAATCCCCGGTGACAATACTGTCCTATTCACAGATACTGTCGGGTTCATTCAAAAACTGCCAACCGCTTTGGTCGTTGCCTTTCATGCAACTCTTGAAGAAATTGCTGAAGCCGACCTGCTCTTACACGTCGTGGATATTTCCCATCCCAATGCGCTTGGGCAATATCAAGCCGTATTGGAAACCTTGAAAGAGATCGATGCAAATCACATTCCGATGATCACGGCATTGAACAAAATGGATCAGTTGAAAGACCCAGGGAATGCCGAACGAGTATTGGAAAACTTCCCAAAATCTGTTGCCATCTCTGCATTAAAAGGCACAGGCATGGATAACCTGCTCATGCTTGTTCAAGAAGAATTGTTCGAAGCCTTTGAACCTATAAGAGTCCGTCTGCCTTACAAAGAAGGAGCGCTGATATCTCTCTTCCATGAACTCGGACAAGTGGACCGTGTAGAGCATGAACGTGGTGGTGTCGTCATCCATGGCAGCATTCCTGGCAGGATTTTGGCGCAATATGCCCCGTGGAAGATCAAACCGAATGGCAACACCGCAAATACTATTGAAGAAGAAACCGATCTGGAGGAAGTATGATCTCAAGATTGCTCGACAGGCTCTCCAACTATCTTGCCCATCGCAAAGGTCTACTTCCCATTTTAGGGATCGTTCTGATCCTGCTCAATCTTTTGCTCCAATTCGTCATTCCGGGAAGTTTGCTTACGACCAGCAATCTCTTCCTGCATGTTGGGTTGATCGTCGCCATCTTTGGGCTGATGTTAGCCTGGGCTCTTTAACTTCCTAATAAAACATGCCCTCTTCGGTTACGATCAAGACCCTTCTTAATCAATATCGAATTGAAGAGTTTATTGCATTAACTCCATTAGGAGACCTTTATCGCGCCATCGACGAACGCAGCGGCAAATCGGTGGCGCTTACGGTTCTATCCAAGTCTGTTATCGAGAATTCCGAAGCCCTGAAAGAACTTGATAACCAATCGGTACGCCTCCAAAAAATTTCACACCCGAACCTGAATAAATATCTAGGGCTCCAAAAAACGCCCAATCAATTTTTCCTGCTTGAAGAATGGGTAGACGGTCCTTCACTAAAAAACCTTTATGAGCATGGGCGGCTGAGTGCAAGCGAAACTTTGATTATTGCAAAAGCAATCTGTGATGGGCTTGAAGCTCTACACAAACAAAATCTTTTGCATCTTCATCTTGTGCCTGAATTCATCCGCATAAACAAACGCGGCGAAGCCATCTTGTGCGGGTTTGCTGGTGCAAAACCTGCCAAGACAAAACCTGAACTCAACTTAAGTAAATATCCACCCCTTTATTCATCTCCTGAACAACTCCACAAAGAAAACCTCACCACTGCTGCAGATATTTATTCCTTGGCCGTGATCCTCTACGAGTTGATAACCGGACATTGGATCAACGGCAAGTCCGCGCCAAAAACCAGCGACTCGATCCGTAAAACGCATCTAGATGGAACTCCACCTGCACCTGCCACCCTGAACCGTGATATCCCCGATAATTTTTCGCGCATGCTCCTTTGGGCACTTCGCAAAAACCCTGAAGACCGCCTTAAAACAACCACCGAACTTATCTCATCCCTTGCCCTTGCAATTCATCTCCCTTTGGATAAAGTTCCGACTCGCGCTACTCCCGAAGCTGCCCCAGTTATATCAGCCGCACTCAATGACTGGACCTATCTCCCCCCACCCAAGCCGATCGCGGTCAGCGCTGATGCCATTCCGCTTGAAGAACGCCTGGCTGCAATTTCAGGACCAAAGAAAAAACAAGCTCGCCGCATTGGAATCGTTCCCATAATTTTATTTATCATCGTAGCAGGGTTCCTCTCGCTTTTCTTTTTCATTCGCCCTGCCGCAGAGACGGTCTTACCTACACCCATCATTTTCAGCCCCATCCCGATAAATTACACCCCACCGCCAACCGCCTCCTTCACCCCCCGCCCCACGCTGACCAATGGCGGGCGGATCGTTTTCACCTGCACCCGCGGTGACTTTAACCAACTCTGCATGATGAACAGTGACGGCACGGACCTTGTGCAACTCACAGACATGGCAGCCAGCAACTACTACCCTATTTTCACACCAGACAGCTCCTCGATTCTCTTCGCATCCAACCGATCTGGACCCAATTTTGATTTCTTTGTGTTGAACTTTGCCGAACGCGAAGTATTTCAGGTGACTGCGAACGTGGGAAATGTCATCTCGCCTGATTTTTCGCCCGAGGGTCGTGCCATTGTCTTTGCCAACAGGGTGGGAGAAAACCCCACTGCAATTTGGATGGTGAATTCAGATGGGCTGAATCCACGTTTGGTTTATACGGGGACAGGAGATATTGTTTCAGTATCCTGGTCGCCAAATGGCGAGAAGATCGCTTATGCCATGAACACGGGGGTCCCGCAAGAGTATGAGATCTTCACCATGGACACACGCGGAAGAAATCACCTGAAAATATCTCAAGGACTGCAAGGTATTGGCGGTAGTGTCGATTGGTCACCGGATGGAACATCGCTCCTGATCCATGCGGGCCCGTTTGGGGATAAAGACATTTTCAAAGTTGATGTTGCCAGCGGGGCATTTGTTCAATTGACAGATGGCGGGAACAACGCGGGTGCATCTTATTCACCGGACGGGCAATACATCGTCTTCAATTCGCTTCGGAATAATGATCAAGCCGATCTTTACATTATGGAAGCAGATGGGTCTGGTTTGAGGCAGATCACAAATGACCCTGAACCTGATTGGGGAGCGAATTGGATCGAGTGAAAGGTAACCATAAGTGAGAATGAATCGGGGAAAGTAGAGTGGAATGGTTAGAATTAATTTTGAGCGGGGTATGAAGCGTGAGATGGTCCTGATTCCACTGTACCAATTTTGCATCCAGGAAGTTCATCAGATATCGAATTTGAATTGAAGGGGATGATGCAATAACGATTCATTAACAGAATTACCATAATCTGAATGATTAAAAACCTTTACATGCAGGCTATTTGATGTATCATTCACTCATCAATGGCGTTTTTCGCGGCTCGTCCACCGCGGGAGGCGCTGTTAATCTTTAATCCATGAAACGAAAGGTGATTATATGAATGTCCAAGCAACCGAGTTCCTATCTGTCTTCTAAGTTGGAAGGTCGCCTGAAAGCCGATAAAAGCGGGAACAGCATTTTCGCTCTCGAACCCATTAAGAAGGGCGAGTTAATTGCTGTTTTCGGCGGCGTTGTGTATGAATGGGAGACCTTTATCCACCTACCCGAACGTGAGCGCATGTTGTGCCTCCAGGTTGAAGATCGTCATTTCCTGGTTCCGCGCCCCATTGGTGAGGGAGATTATGTCAATCACTCGTGCAACCCGAACGCAGGTCTTTCGGGCCAGATTGGACTTGTTGCCATGCGCGACATCCAGATCGGCGAGGAAGTTTGTTTCGATTATGCCATGTGCGATACCATGCCCTACGATGAGTTCGACTGCCTGTGCGGCGCACCAAACTGCCGCGGGCGCGTAGGCGGAAACGACTGGCAGAGACCGGAACTTCAGAAACGCTATGCAGGTTTCTTTTCACCGCATGTTCAGCGCCGCATTGATGCCCAAAAGGCAGAGCGCCGCGCTTTCGAGCGGGCGATGCGCAATGCCAAGACCGGCGCGCTTGCTAAACCTGTAGCTGCGACGATGTACAAGTAATAGTGAACAGCCCTGTGAAATCACAGGGCTGTTTTTTTATCTTATGTGACTATGGTCTTTTTTACCACACGAAAGGTATCAATCGATATTTGACCTTCTGCTTATATTCCACGTAACCGGGTAAATCCTGTTCGAGTGCCTTTTCTTCATCAAGAATCCGCGCAACAATAACAGGAATGATCACCAAGGCCGGTATGACTGCCCACCACGAGCCAAGCACTATTGGTGAAATAGCATATAGCACGATCATTCCAACATACATGGGGTGGCGGACAATGCCGTACACATCGGTATCAATTACCCTCTGATCTTCAGCGACCTCAATGACACGTGACAGAAAACTATTCACCTGCATGGTTCGGAATACTAGCATCTAGCTAAGGACCATTACAACTCCAGCCGTGATGGATACCCAGGCAGGCATGTTCGACCAGCCATAGCGGATGTCAAATCCGGGCAGGATGTATATCAGTACAAAAACAATGCCCGAAGCCTGAATGATCTTGCGCTGTTCTTTACGTTCTTCTCGCATTTTCATGCGGCGTTCAAGAAGGGCTGGATCGTTTTTCATGAAATAAGCCAGCACGAAAAACATGGGGATGATGAGAACACCAATGTACATCCATGCCTGCCAATAGCGCCATGTCCCTGCCGGAAGAAAGAACAGTAAAGCGAACATGACGACACCGGCTATCAATCGACTTAAGACGGTGAAAAGAAGTTTTGAACGGGACATGAAAATTCTCCTTTCTTACAAAATAGGCAGTCACCTTGAAGATGACTGCCTATTGGATAAACTACACTTTCGGTCCTGCCTCGATCACTTCTTGCGGAGTTCCATCTGTGAATTTGCCAAAGTTCTGTTTGAAGCGCATCGCCAGGTCTTTATAGCGGCGGTCGTATTCTTTTTTATCTGCCCAGGAAGATGACGGGATCAAGACCTCATCAGGCACATTCGGGCAGGTCTTGGGCACTTCAAAGCCAAAGATGGGGTCCTTGGTGAATTCGACATCCTTCAATTTTCCATCCAGCGCAGCATTGAGCAAAGCGCGAGTATGCCTGATCGAAATTCGCTTGCCAATGCCGTATGGTCCACCGACCCAGCCGGTATTGACCAACCAACAAGTCACATCATAGCGCTCGATTTTGCGTTTTAGCAACTCAGCATACTTATAAGGATGGTGCACCATGAACGGTCCACCAAAGCAGGCGCTGAAGGTGATCTCCGGTTCTTTTCCCAAGCCGACTTCTGTGCCTGCGATTTTGGATGTATACCCGCTGATGAATTGATGCAACGCCTGATTGGGAGTCAACCGCGCGATGGGAGGCATAACTCCGCTTGCGTCACAGGTAAGGAGGATGACGTTCTTCGGATGCCCAGCCTTTTTCTCCGGGACGGCGTTGTTGATGAACTCCAATGGATAGGATGCACGAGTGTTCTCAGTTAGGGTGTCATCATCCAGATCAATGAGACGTGTGATCGGGTCATAAGGTACATTCTCGAGAATTGTCCCAAAACGCTTGGTTGTGGCATAGATCTCAGGTTCCGCTGTTTCAGATAAGCCGATCACTTTTGCGTAGCATCCGCCTTCAAAGTTGAAAACACCATTGTCGCTCCAGCCATGCTCATCATCCCCGATAAGTCGACGGTTCGGGTCCGCGGAGAGGGTCGTCTTGCCAGTTCCGCTCAAACCGAAGAAGAGTGCCACATCATCTGGGTCCTTCGGGTTAACGTTCGCCGAGCAGTGCATCGAAAGCACACCTTCAAGCGGAAGCAGGTAATTCAAAATCGTGAAGACCGATTTCTTGATCTCGCCCGCATAAGCTGTGTTGCCGATAATGGCAAGTTTCTTCTCAAAAGAAAGACAAATAAAGGTTTCGCTATTTGTGCTGTCCACTGCTGGTGCGCCTTTGAAGGATGGCATGGAGATGATCGTAAACTCTGGCACGAATCGTTTGTATTCTTCGAGCGACTGCGGCAGGATGAACATGTTGCGCACAAAATGACTGTGCCACGCCAGCTCCGTCACAATGCGGACGGGCAAACGGTAAGCTTCATCTGCTCCCGCATAAACGTCCTGTACGAAGACATCGCGTCCCTGCAGGAAACCCAGCATGCGGTCATAGAGCACTTCGAATTTGGTTGCCTCAAATGGACGGTTGTACACACCCCACCAAATGTTATTTTCAGAGTCTGTGTGACGCACCACAAATTTATCGTTAGCGCTGCGAGCTGTATGCTTGCCCGTGTTCGCCACATATGCGCCGCCAGCCACAACAGCACCTTCGTTGCGGAAGGTCGCTTCTTCGACTAAAGGTTCTGTAGGAAGGTTCCAATAAGCAAGGCGCAAATTCCCAATTCCGTTATTCGATAAGTTGTAATCTGCCTTGCGGACTTGGGCTGTCGCTTCAGCAGGAGTTTTGATATTCAGTAAATTATTCATGGTTCCCTCTACATCCAATCACGGATCATCTTCTTATCGCCAATATAAATTTCATTTGGCGAGGTCGGGTCGAGCGCCCATTTGATGCGGGCAATGCCTTCGGTGATGTCTTTCACACTTCCCGCAAATGAAAGGCGGATATGCCCTTCCATGCCGAATTCCTTGCCGGGAACGGTCACCACCATTGCTTTCTTCAATAAGAAACGGGAGACTTCGACAGAGTTGTTGTTGAACGCACGGATATCCGGCAATGCATAGAAAGTGCCCTTCGGCTCGATGAGACGCGCTCCATTGAAGGTACGCATTTCTTGCAAGACCACGTCGCGGTTGTTCTGAATTTGCAAACGCAGAGCTTCCACCACAGATTGCAAACCGTTCAAAGCACCTTCTGCCGCCGCCTGCGCAAGCGGAGAAACACAGGAAGTCGTCTGCGCGATGACATTGGTCATTACCTTGATCAATGCACGTGGAGCCACCACCCAACCAATGCGGAAACCGGTCATACCGTAGAGTTTGGCAACACCATTCACAACGATAATATGTGAATCTTCGATATCTTTTTTCGCGAAGGTCCAGGCAGGTATCGCCACGTTACGGTCAAAGGTCAATTTATGATAAATATCGTCACAGATCATGAAGATGCCTTTTTTCTCGCACATATTCACGATCTTATCGATCAGCTCAGCCGGGTAAATGGCGCCGGAAGGATTGTTTGGGCTATTGACGATAATCGCCCGTGTGGAAGAGGTCACTGCGCGTTCGATGTCTTCAAAACGCGGAACGAAGGTCCCATCTTCAGGAGTCACCACCACAGGAATGCCCATGCACATCTTGATCATTTCCGCATAAGAAACCCAATACGGAGCGATCATGATGACTTCATCCTGCGGGTTCAAGATGGAGTAAAAAATATTGAACAACGATTGCTTCGCCCCATTGGTGATGATGACATTTTCAGGAGCAACGAGGCGGTTGTAGTTTTCCTCGGTATAGCGGATGACCGCCTTTTTCATGGCAGGCAAACCATCGGGCGGGGTGTATTTGATCTCCCCGCTGGAAAGTTTCGCGCCAGAAGCTAACATCGCCGCAATGGGCGTTTTGTTCTTCGGCTCACCGATCCCCAAGTTAATAACGGCTTCGCCGCGTTCTTTCAAAAGACGGGCTTCTTCGTTCAAAGCAAAGGTCGGGGATTCGGCGATCTCGATGGCAAGTTTGCTAAGTTTCATGGTTCTCCTTGATTTTCACCCGAATAATCACAGCATTATCCGGGCTTAAAATAAAATCTGGTCAGGGATTCTCTCCTCTGACCAGATGTACCTATATAACCGCGGCAGTTGCCACGCTGACAATTTGTATTGTCAGCCAACTTGTTCATAACAAGATTATACCGCTATTCACAAGTAAACGCCCCGGCAGGAACGCTCATTGCCATATCCCAATTCTTTTGATATTCCTGCAAATAAAGAGCTGCGATCTCGGGGTTATCAATAATTAGCACGTTCTCTTCATTGTCCTCATCGGCACTGGATGAAAAATTGAGTGACCCAGTCACTACGATACTTTCATCAATAATGATGACCTTATCATGCAGAAAACTGCTATTGCCATCCTGTCGTACCTGCAAGCCCGCACACCACAACGTCTTCAACTCCGAACGTGGACTGTTACTGCCAAAGGTCTCAAATACGCCTTGCACATCCACACCAGTTTTAGCGCGGTCGATCATGGTTTGCGCCATGGGATAATCTGTAAAACTAAAAGCGAGAAATCGAATGCTGGATTGGGCATCGGCTAGTATTGCGATCAAACTACCTACTGCCCCATCTTCGGGTGAAAACAGAATCTGGATCGGTGTTCCATTCAAGATCGCCCATTGATTATTGACCGTCGAAGGCGCACGCCGCCCCAATTGCCCGGTCCATAACTCCTCCCATTCGCGCTCATAAATTGAAGCGATTTCTGGTGAGTGGATCACGATCACATTATTATTCTGCTTATAGATCCCATTGACAGTGATATTGGTGGATCCGGTCCATGTGGTTTGACGGTCGAAGATCCAGAATTTATTGTGCATCAAAGCAGACCGCGCGTCATCCTTAATCTCCACTCCGCCCGCCATCAGACGGGTGAACTGCCCCCGGTTCTCATTGCCATCTATTTCCAACCCGTTCTCATCGTCGGTGACCCAGCGTACATCCACGCCACGGGCTTTGGCTGCGATCAACGCATCGGCTACGCGTGGCAGGTTGAACTCAAATGAAGCAATATGAATACTTGTCTGTGCGGCATTGATCAATGTAATCAATTTTTCTTCCACAGAGCCCGTTGGGTTATTCGGATCGTTGATAGTCAGCGGGTCGGTGAAATAAACCTCCCACCAGGTTGAGACTGGCATAGGAGTATCGGTAGCCAAAACAGGTTGTGCAACCAGGGGAGTTTCAGTGACTGGGATAATGATCTGCGGCGTTTCTGTCACTGGAACGATGAAAGGTGCAGGGGTATCGCTGGCAAAAAAGGAAATTTGCGTAACAGGCACATAAGGTGTATCAAGATCCAATGGAGCGCAGGAAACAATAAAAGCAAAGATCAGGAAAAGGGCAAGTTTCTTTTTCATGGAAGGTCCTGAATCAAAAAGTGGAAGTTGCTTTATTGTAACGGATAGCAACTTCCACAACGTGAATTACAAAATATCTTATTCCAACGCCACGAAATCTTGCAGGTTCCCAAGTGGATAACTGACCGCTTCACTGGCGATACGTTTCACCAATCCGCCCAAAACAGAACCCGTCCCCACTTCAACGAATGACTTGACACCCATGTCACTCATAACCTTCACACTATCCGTCCACTTCACGCGGGACTGCATTTGGGCTTTGATATCGGCACGGGCATCGTCTGCAGTTTTGAGCACGGAGGCGTGGACATTTCCAATGACCGGAATCTTCGGCTGGTTCATCACAGCGGCATCTACAGCTTGATTCCATTCTTCCTGAATGGAACTCATCAACGGTGAGTGTGCCGCAATGGATACAGCGAGCGGTAACGCACGTTTGGCACCAGCGGCTTTTGCACCTGCCATGGCGCGCTCCACGGCAGCTTTCGCACCAGAGATGACGACCTGCCCTGGGCAATTGTCGTTCGCAACCTGAACCAATTCATTGGCTGTGCTTGCTTCTACACAGACTTTATCGAGGGTGGGAATGTCCACACCGAGGATGGCAGCCATGCTTCCGGGAGCAAGTTCACCGGCGCGCTTCATCAATTCGCCACGTTTGCGGACAAGCCGCAAACCATCATCGAAGGATAATGCTCCAGAAGCAGTCAGAGCCGATAACTCACCAAGAGAATGCCCGGCAACAGCAGCAGGCTCGAGGTCCGGGAAGAGGCGGGTAAAAGTGCGGAACGAGGCAATGGAATGGACGAAGAGAGCGGGCTGGGTGTTGACCGTGTCATTTAAGTCGGTGTCAGGTCCATTCCACATAAGGTTGGAAAGTGCAAAACCAAGGATCGAATCTGCTTCGGCAAAGGTATCACGGGCTATGGATTGTTCTTCAGCAAGAGCTTTTCCCATTCCAACGGCTTGGGAACCCTGTCCCGGGAAAACAAA
>SXGU01207579.1_pt1 | contig 11742 bp, 7 predicted proteins | sample 3174531 | NCBI WGS metagenome assembly SXGU01 (sample SAMN11356863, study PRJNA531348) | freshwater metagenome | isolation source: freshwater sample F1-140 | place: China: Fuxian Lake, Yuxi | collected 2017-12-25
AAGGGGTGAGATCATGCTGGATGACATCAGGAATTCCTGGAAATTTCCATGCATTTCCTAAACTTCGATTGGCAACCATATGCTTCATTAATTCCGGAGGAATGGGTTGGCCAGGCGACAATGTATTGACTAACAATTTTACTTGCTTTGGGTTTGGCATGTTTGCCATATTCTCCTTTAACCACGTGATCGCTTGCTCAGTGGCCAACTCACTATGTTTACCACCTTTCTTCAAAGAGGGTAGCATGTTGCTGTAGCTACATGCCCTGCTAGCGCCCGGCTTCGGGGTTGGTGTCGGTATCATTTGCACAGTTGGTGCTGTTGTTTTTAATAGTATGTCGATGTTTGCACGCGCTGCTTGTAGTTGCGTCATTTGATTTTTTAAGAACGCGACTTCGATCATCATGGCGTTGTGACGCTGAGATAAGAGGGTCTTCTGTTCGCTATGTTCTTTTTGTTCTAGTTTTTTGTTGTGCTCCACCAATTGTTTCACACTCATCATTTCAGGCCGATAATGAAGATAAGCACGCTCGCAATCTTCTTTGTCATCTGTTGATAGATCGGCAAAGTTTTGATCGGCCTTCAAGAGATAATATTTACCACCATCCAAAACTAATTTTTTTGTTTTAGGTAGAATAAAATGGGCTTCGTCAAAATTTGTTGTTGGGATGCCGCCTAAGGTAAACAACAGTTTCTTGCCGGTGATGACCGATAGCATGTCATGTAATGCACCAACGTGTAGATTGCGAGCAGCACTAATGGTGATTAACTCACGAGCTTCATTTATTTTTTCGTTGTCGACGAGCTGTGCTATGTCCTCATAGTCCTTCTCATGTTGCTTAGCCAGCGCATCAATTCGTTGTTGGATCGTCTCGATAGACAAAACCGGTGCATCTGCAAATTGAGCAATCTCTTGATACGCCGTATCGAGGGATTGGCCGTAACGAGTGTATTTTATAGTCGTAAGTTGTATGGCTTGCTCAACATCAGTTAGCGCTTTCCCCAATGCATCGACCTGCTGAAGCTTGTTATTCAATAGACCTTCAATTGCATTAACGGCTTCTGTCAATGCAGCAAGACCTCTTTTCAGGGTGTTATAGTCAAGCATAGCAGGGGTGCCAGAGGATGCTGTCGCTTCTCTTCGTCGCATGGCCTCTTTTTCCGCATTTTTAGAGCGTTTTTCAATCGCATGTACGGCTTCTTCGTTGAGCTCTGCTACACGTGCCTCACGTCGATAGATGAGTCCAAGTAGTAAAAATGCTAAACGTCGTTTTTGAAGACGTTGATGTTCGAGTAAGTCTTGTTGAGCATGCTCCTCAATCGCCGCTATTTCAGCCAACTCTTTACCGATTAAGGTGATGATGGTTTTACCCTCAGGAGATTTTAAAAATTTAACCACATCGAGTGGGCTCTGTAAGCCAAAATGACTCAGACATTGAGTCGCTAAGCTTGGGGTGCTCGCATCTATTTCTTGCGAGCTCAGCGGATTCTTGCCACGATGTAGTGATGATTCTGCGCGAGCAAACCATTGCTCCAAATATGAGGCTGTTAATTCAATTTTCTTCCCACGGGTGTCTTCCATAAGCAAACTTTGATCGCGCTTTCTTAGAGGGCTCCCCTTCGTATGAGTGGGTGAAATTGATTTTGGCATATTTTGTCTCTTGAGAAATAAACATGATTGTTGTTAATTATACATGAAATAATTGATTATTCAATAATCAAATTGGCCATATTGATGCCTCACCAGCATTGACTAGTCAGACCTGTTGGCGAGCCAACAGGTCCTGTGGTGATGCCTTTAGCACCTGTGCTATTGAAGGTAAGGGATTGGCAGCGAGTATCATGTGTCCCTTGAGTGCCTACCGGTGTTGCTTGCAATGTATATAAGGAGTCAGTGGCACGACCAATTGATAACGCGTACCAGCCTTCTGGAGATTTCTTATGACTTAACACATCCGTTGTTTTACCTTGGCCAATGGTTGCGGGTTTATAGGTATTATTTATGGAATAAAAACGTTCCATACGGTTGGCTAGATCAAGGAGTGCTGTTTGGCCATCGCTACGGCGTGCGCGGATAATATAATCTTTATACCCTGGATAAGCAATGGTGACTAGAATGCCTACAATGACAAAGACTGCCAATAATTCAATCAGTGAAAATCCTTTGCTCACCGGTTCTCCTCAATCAAAAAACATAACCTATGTCTCACATATGCTGTGGGCACTCTACAACTTTCCTGCTGTCGGAACAACAGTTTTCGCTTTGGAAGTTCTGACTAAAAAGAACGAGGTTTTTCGCAAGTCCTGTGGTAATCAAACGGGCGGACTGATAAAATGTTTTAAAAATACACAGGGTTAAATGGTAATGACAACATATTGTGGCTATATTGCCTTGGTTGGGCGGCCTAACGTCGGTAAATCGACATTACTCAACCGAATGTTACATCAAAAATTAAGCATCACTTCGCGAAAGCCACAAACGACTCGGCATAGCATTTTAGGTATTCGTACAGATGAAAACTACCAATTTGTCTATGTGGATACCCCGGGGATCCACCAAGGATCAAAAAAAACAATGAATCGTATGATGAATAAAACGGCAATTAACGTGCTGCGTGATGTTGATGCTGTGGCTTTTGTCGTCGAGGGTACTCACTGGGAAGAAGAGGATGAATATGTACTCCGTTTAATTAAGCACGTGAGCGTACCGTGTTTTCTGGTCGTTAATAAAGTGGATAAAATAACAGATAAAACAAAATTATTACCCTGGCTTGAAACGATGAGTCAACAGTATAATTTTGCGGCGATCATCCCTATATCGGCTAAAACGGGAGTACAGGTTGACACACTTCAACAACAATTGCGGGCTGTGTTGCCAGAGGGCCCCCATTTATTTGATGAAGATCAATTCACCGATCGGTCAATGCGGTTTTTGTGCGCTGAGTTATTGCGCGAGAAAATTTTTCGGCTTTGTGGCCAGGAGCTACCCTACTCAACCACAGTTGATATTGAATCCTATAAGGATGAGGGGACGGTGATCCGAATTCATGCACTGATTCTTGTTGAAAAGGATAGCCATAAGCGCATGATCATTGGTGATAAAGGCAGTAAACTCAAAGAAATGGCAAGTAGTGCGCGTGTTGAAATGGAGAAATTATTAGGGAAAAAAGTGTTCTTGCAATGCTGGTGTAAAGTGAAGTCGGGTTGGTCTGATGATGAGCGATTGCTGAAGCAGCTTGGGTATGATCACTAGCGCATTCCAAGATGCATGGGTGATCCACAAGTCCTGGTCTGGAGATACCAGTGCACGCGTCGTTTTTTTTACTAAAGAGAACGGTTTGGTGAGCTGTCTCTATAAAGGGGGACGTACACCTAAAAAACAAGCACTGCTGCAAGCGTTCATCCCTTTATGGTTATCAATGGATATCCGCGGGGATGCTTACTTTGTGCATAAGCTTGAGGTAGCCTCATCCTCCATACCTTTAGTCGGACAAACTCTTTTTGCAGGTTTGTATGTGAATGAGTTGCTTCATCACGCACTGAAACCACACGATCCCCATGCAACCTTGCATACTGTATACATTCATGCCCTACAAGCCCTCATGACAGCGTTTTCTCGTGTTGCTATTGAGAAAATATTACGGCGGTTTGAATGGGCATTACTTACCGCGTGTGGCTACTCGATGTCGCTTACCCATGATGCGCGCTCTACACAGCCTATTCTTGTAACTCATTTCTATCGGTTTATTGCAGGCGAGGGTTTTGTTTTGGCAGATGATGGTATCAGTGGTGCGCATATTATTGCTATGTCTCAGGATAAACTAGATGATCTCACTGTACTAAACGTTGCAAAATGGATTATGCGGCGTGCCATCGAACATGCGCTCGATGGGAAAGTGATTAAGACGCGTGCGTTATACCGGAGTTAACTCATGTTAAGTGTTGGTTTATATTAGTGAATAAAAAAGGAGAGACATGACGAACGATTTATTGCTAGGTGTCAATATTGATCATGTTGCAACGTTGCGACAAGCACGGGGTACTCGTTATCCTGATCCAGTACAAGCAGCTATTGATGCGGAAGAGGCGGGAGCTGATGGTATTACCCTACATATGAGAGAGGATTTACGCCATATTCAGGCTCGCGATGTCAGATTGATTAAAGCTGTCTTGCAAACGAGAATGAATCTTGAGCTTGCCGTGACAGAGGCAATGCTTGATTTTGCAGAAGAGATAAAACCAGAGCATGCGTGTCTTGTGCCCGAGAAGCGTGAAGAATTGACCACCGAAGGCGGACTGGATGTCGTCAGTCATTTTAATATGGTGGAGCGGGCTGTGCAGCGTTTGCAGCTGATAGGTAGTGAAGTGTCTTTGTTTATTGATCCAGATGTAAAACAAATCGATGCAGCAAAAGCGGCGGGCGCTCCGGTTATCGAGTTACATACCGGTTGTTATGCTGATGCCGCAACGGAGGCCGCACAGCACCATGAGTTGCAGCGTATTAGACAGGCCGCCGAATATGCTGCTAGTCTTAAGCTTGTGGTCAATGCGGGCCACGGTTTGCACTATCATAATGTGCAAGCGATTGCTCGTATTAACGAGTTACATGAATTGAATATTGGCCATGCGATTATTGCTAGGGCACTCTCTTGTGGCCTGAAGGAAGCAGTAAAGCACATGCGCCAATTAATGCAAGAAGCGAGACATTATGTCAATGACTGACGCCATTGTTATTCGCCTCACCGGGGACTCCGGCGATGGTGTGCAATTATTGGGAGAGCAACTGACCATCACGGCCGCACTCACCGGCCGAGATGTGCGTACATTGCCTGATTTTCCTGCAGAAATTCGTGCGCCTGCCGGAACGGTAGCTGGTGTTTCTGGCTTTCAGTTGGCGATGGCAGAAGAAGCTATTTTCACCGCTGGGGAAACACTGGATGTCTTGGTGGCTTTGAATCCTGCCGCGTTAAAAAACTCCTTGCAGTATCTTAAGCAAGGGGGGTTGCTGGTTATCAATGAAGATAGCATGCAAGCCAAGGACTGGGAAAAAGCGGGGTGTGGCCACGAGATCTTAACCGAGGCGGCAGAACATTATCAGGTGCTTTCTCTGACCTTGATTACCAATACGTTGCTTGCAGTAGACGCGCTAGACATTACCCATGCACAAGCGAAAAAGGCAAAAAATTTCTATGTTCTGGGGTTGGTTTTATGGCTTTTTGATTTACCTACGGAACCTTGTCTTGCATTTATCGCCAAGAAATTTAAAAATAAACCATCCATTGCTAAAGCCAATGAGCTGACATTGCTTGCAGGGTATAATTATGCGATGACCTTGGAGCTGACGCGTACTCATTACATGATAGGGCAGGTTAGTCGGCAGGAAGGAGATTATCGGCAAATAACGGGTGTTGAAGCGGTCAGTTTAGCGATTGCGACACTCGCTGCGAGCACCCAAAGGCCCATGTTGGTGTCTGGATATCCCATTACGCCGTCATCCGCTATTTTGCACGAATGTGCAAAGCTTGCCGATTTTGGTGTGCAATTGTTCCAAGCTGAGGATGAAATTGCCGCTATTTGTGCAGGCATAGGAGCTGCATATGGTGGTTGCTTGGCGTTGACTTGTACCTCGGGTCCTGGGCTTGATTTAAAAAGTGAAAGTTTGGGATTGGCTGTGGTCTGTGAGCTACCTTTAGTCTTGGTTGATGTGCAGCGCGCAGGCGCGTCAACGGGGATGCCGACGAAGACTGGGCAAAGTGATCTTCGTCAAGCACTGTATGGGCGGCACGGGGAGGCACCCTTACCGGTGCTCGCGGCAAACACTCCGTCTGATTGTTTTAACACCATTATAGAAGCCTTTACGATAGCGATTAAGTACATGACTCCGGTGATTGTTTTAATGGATGCCTTTCTTGCGAATGCGGCGGAACCATGGAAAATTCCCGCGACGGACTCACTGACGCTACCTACCATTCAATATAACCGCTACCCTAAACCTTATCAGCGAGATGGCGTGCAAAGTCGTAGCTGGAATATACCAGGGACCGCCGGTTTTATTCATCAATTAGGTGGTTTAGAAAAGCAAGGAGCCGATGGGCGGGTTAGCTATGATGCGGTCAATCACCAAAACATGGTAAATACTCGCGCCCAAAAAATAGCAGGGATTTCTCGAGACTACCCGAGTCTTGTGGTTGAGGGTGATGAGAATGCGGCCGTGTTATTGATTGGCTGGGGCAGTACGTATGGTAGTCTTCGCACCGCTCAATTGCAGTGCCACGCCGATGGGTTACCAGTAGCATTGCTGCATTTACGCCATTTGAATCCTTTTCCCGAGGATTTAGAACAGCTACTGAGACGATATAAGCACGTACTAGTGGCTGAGTTAAACTCAGGCCAACTATGTCAGGTGTTGCGCGCGCAATATTTAGTCGATGCACAATCCATTAGTCAATGTAATGGGCAGCCATTTACCCCTAGTTATCTTACGAAAGCGATTAAAGAAATCGTGGACTTGAGCAGGGCAGCCATATCTCAATAGATTAAAAAGGTCTTATCCGCCTTCTATGACGCTGCAACATACACACCAGTCCAAAAGCGGTATATTATTAAATTAAAGTCCCATGAAAGGGAAGGTTCTATGACCCAGCCAACATATAAGCGCGAAGATTTTGTTAACAACACGGAGGTTCGGTGGTGTCCTGGGTGTGGTGACTATGCCATTTTAGCGGCCTTGCAACGCATTTTGCCCGAACTGGGATTGCCACCGGAAAAACATGTATTTGTTTCTGGTATTGGTTGTGCGGGCAGGCTTCCTTATTACATGAATACCTATGGTTTCCATACGATTCATGGGCGAGCGTTAGCTGTAGCGACAGGGCTCAAGGCACTGCGTGAAGATTTGACTGTGTGGGTTATCACCGGTGACGGTGATGCACTCAGCATTGGCGGGAACCACTTGATTCACTGTTTGCGTCGTAATGTAAACGTCAAGATTTTATTAGTGAATAACCAAGTTTATGGTTTAACAAAAGGGCAGTTTTCACCGACCTCACCCAAAGGTCAGGTTACGAAAACATCGCCTCAAGGTGCAACCCATCAACCGCTGAATCCATTGACACTTGCTCTTGCAGCGGGTGCTAGTTTTGTAGCAAGAGCTGTCGATAAAGATCCTCATCATTTAGCTGAGGTCATTAAAAAGGCCTATGAGCATCCTGGCTGCGCCTTGGTTGAAATTTACCAAGATTGTAATATTTTTAATAATGGGGCTTTTGATGAGTTTGCACTGAAAGCGAATCGCTCAGAAAAGACGCTGGTGTTGCGGGAAGGTCAGCCGCTACTATTTGGTGCAGAAAAAGAGTGGGCATTGGCCCTGCATAATGAACAATTTCATCGTATAGCCTCTCATGACCTAGTCGATTACCGTCATGACCCCGAAAATTTCATCGCCGCCATGTGTCTCGCGCGTCTCACGTTTCCCGACTATCCTGTGCCTTTAGGTGTTTATTATCAACAACGACGAGAGACGTTTGCGTTGCATTGTGAGCATAAGAAAACAATAGCCGATTTAGCCGCGTTGTATCGTGCGAAAGCCAGTTGGCAACAGGCGTAGTGATGCCCGATCACTACGCTTGTGCAATCATCGGAAAGAAAATAGGCTATATTTAATATAAAGTCAGGATGTTCAACAGGGTATGGCAATTGGGGGAGGGCGAGATAGGGATCTTGATAAAAGCAAGACAATCAAAGTCTAGCACGCGTCCGAGCATTCTGAGCAAATAATGTTGTCAAAATACACCACTATCAGGGATTATCGCGGATTGTTTGTCTAACAAAATGGCTAACAAAAGGGCTAACGAATGAAGTCTCCTACGATACTGATCATTGAAGCTAATCGTGTTGCCCGAAAACAGCATCGAGATTGGTTAGAGTCGGAACATTATCATGTGCTTGGAGCGGAGGATGGACGGACTGCATTACGGTTGGCCCGTGATCACCCAGTTGAGTTGATTTTGCAAGATTTGCTGTTACCTGATATGACAAGCATTGAATTAGGTGGCAAATTAAAAGCGACACCCAAGAACAAGAGGACGCCTATTATTGCGATGTCTGGTTTTCTAAATAGTAGTGAAGTCCAGTCAGACTGTTTTGTCTCATTTTTATTAAAACCCATTACTATTAGCCAATTAATTAAAGCGGTGAAGGTGTATCTTCCCATTGATAAGCAGCCAAAAACAGTGAGAAAAACACAAAGGGTACTTATTGTAGAGGATGATCCCGCTCAGTTGAAGTTACTGCACACGCAATTAAATTATTTAGGGTACGACGTGATTTTGGCGAGAAATGGGAAAGAAGCTCTGCAGCTCATGAGTAAAAATAGGCCAGATGTAGTCGTCAGTGATATCCATATGCCGGTAAAAGATGGTTTTGAGTTGTGCTATGACATTCGCAAAGAATCTAATTGGGATCACATCCCTATCATTTTTATTTGTATGCACGATATAACAGATGTCGATCGAAAATTAGGAGAAAAAATTGGAGCAAGTTATTATTTGATGCGTACAGCAGATAATCAGGAATTAATATCCACATTAAAAAAATGCTTTAAGAAAATGGCGAAAACGTCAAGGTTGCAATCCCATGAGTTTTTCAAGGAGGAGCATATGGCGCATCTGTCAAGACAGTTAAATCACCAAATAAATATTAATTTTGATTTGGCGAAACAGAGCTCACTCCAAAGTGCACAACTATCTATTTTAAAGGGAATGGCTCACTCCTTAGCGGAAACAACACAAGACCAAGGGCGAGAGGAGATCTTGGCAACCTATTTAGATGTGGCAGGGATTCCCAAAGGAATCCTGTATCAATGGATCAATACAAAATTTGTTTTACAGCAAAGTGTTGGATTTGTAAAACGAGAACTCAATGCCCTTGAAAAGGTGATGGAGGAAACAAAGGTCTTTCAAGAAATTTCTGTCAATAAGAGGCTGTTACAATTACAAGCCAAAGACGTGTCAAATCCATGTGAAAAATTATTTCTCAAAAAAGCATACGTAGATTTTGCTTTGGTTGTACCAATTATTGTAGGCGAAAAATTTATCGGCGCGTTATTTTTAGGATCGAATGAATCCGATCTGACAACGGAATATCCAACTTCATTTGCCCACGCCTTAGGAGCCTTATTTGGGCAATCCATGAAAATTTCTTCAATCTTTGCAAAGTTAACTGATTCAGAAAACCGATATCGAACGTTAATGGAACATGCGAGTTGTGGTATTTTGATAAGTCATCTTAACGGTCACATTTTAGAAGTCAACGAAGAAGTAAAAAAAATACTTCAGTGTCAAGATGAGGACATTATTGGCCGTAGTCTTATCGATTTCATAACAGAAGCAGATCGTCCTACAACCCATTCATTACTTAAAATAATCGTGCGAGAGGGAACCGCGAGCGTGAATGAGATTCATCTAAAAAAGAGAGATGGTACCCATGCATTAGTTGAATATTCTGCGGCCATTGTGAAGACTAAAAACGAGAAATTATTACTGTCAATCATTACTGATGTAACAGAAAGAAACAAGTTGCGTATGCAAGCGCTCCTGCACGATCGTTTGCTCATTACAGGAACACTCATGGCGGGTGTTGCTCATGAAATCAATAATCCTATTGCGTGGATTTTAAGTAATTTAAATTATCTTAAAAAACAATTTGACCTATTAGCACTGAAAGACAATGTAATGAACCAAGATTGGCAAACGCAAATTTCTAATTTGGAAGAAGTGGTGACCGAATCTGTGCATGGAGCAGAGCGAATACGAGATATCGTACGATTGTTTAAAAATGTTGGATTGAATGTCGAGACAAATACAAAGCTGCTTGACGTTCATGAGGTGCTCAATTCAGCTATCAATATGGCCTCTCTTGAATTAAAACACCGCGCACAACTGGTCAAAAATTTTTCACACACGATTCCCCTTATCGAGAGCAATAGTAGCCAACTACACCAAGTTTTTCTTAATTTAATTATTAATGCAGCTCAAGCCATACCAGATGGGGATATTGAGCATAATACGATTCGTGTCAATACCGTCCTTGAATCAGAAATGATTAGAGTTGATATACAGGACACGGGTGAAGGTATTAAGCCAGAAATCATCGCACATATTTTTGATCCTTTTTTTTCAACGAAACCTACAGGCACGGGCTCTGGCTTAGGTCTCTCTATTTGTTATGAAATCATGGAAAATTTAGGCGGAAAAATAAGTGTGCATAGTGAACTAGGGAAGGGCGCAACATTTAGTGTGTACATACCAACCACTCCATTAAAGAGATCTAGTCTATGAAAAAAACCATATTACTAGTCGATGATGAAACCTATATTTTGCAATCACTCAAACGGTTGTTGAGTGAGGACGGCTACCATGTATTAACGTCGAGTAGTGGCTCAGATGGCATGGAGTTATTAAAGAGTCAATCTGTCCAAGTGATCATTTCTGATCAGCGGATGCCGGGAATGACAGGGTCTGATTTTTTAAAACAAGTCAGGGAATTATTCCCAGATAAAGTGTGTATGATATTAAGTGCTTATATTGATTTTGAAGCGCTTAAAGAGGCAATCAATGAAGGTGCTATTTATAAATTTATAAGTAAACCATGGCAAGACAGTGTGTTGGTGCAATATGTACGTGATGCGTTTGTCATGTATACCAAGAAAAATGAAATTAAACAATCACTCATCGAGCCAGGTTATTATGATGCGCTCACTAACTTGCAGAATCGATTTTCTTTTTATGAATCTTTATCACAACTCATATTAAAAGTAAAAAAAAATTATGGGCATTTTGCCATTGTATATTTTGACATTGATAGATTTAGTGATATCAACGCCGTTATTGGACAAAAAAAAGGCGATATGATCTTGCGTGAGTTGGCTGTACGCTTAAAAAAACTGATTAAAGATGAAAAAAAATTAGCACGCTTGGGTAATGATGAATTTGTCGTTGTCATTAACAATATGAACGCATTATCTAATCCAGACTCGATCATCAAGGCGTTAAGTTCTACTATCAAAAAGCCGATGGATATTGAGGGAAATAAATACCATTTAACGGTTAGTATGGGTATATGCCGTTATCCTGAAGATGGTCATAGTGTTGACCTTTTAATGCAACGTGCGAGCTTGGCACTTAAACAGTGCCAAGCCTTAGGGGGTAACGGCATTCAACAATATACAGCTGACATGGGGAAGATCAGTGAGGCAGAATCATTTATTGAAGATGATTTGTACCAAGCTTTAGAAAAAAGACAATTCCTCCTTTATTATCAGCCCGTTTTTAATCTGGATAAAAGTAAAGTGGTGGGCATGGAGGCGCTTATCCGTTGGCAGCATCCAAAACAAGGATTACTTTTACCTGGAAAATTTTTGAATGTTTGCGAAACAACGAATTTAATTGTTCCTATTGGGGCGTGGGTTTTGCGCACGGCGTGTAAGCAAATGAAATTGTGGCATGATTTAGGTTTTCCTGATCTTGTCTTGGCGGTTAATCTCTCCATTCGTCAATTTAATCATCCTAAATTGCTCGATTTAATCATTGATGTATTAGAGACGACACAGCTCTCTCCCCATTGTTTAGCACTAGAAATTACAGAAACACTGATCATGCGGAGTCCAGAGGAAGTTATCGTGGTATTAAACGCGTTGAGAGGGCTTGGCGTTCAGCTTTATTTGGATGATTTTGGCACTGGCTA
>SXGU01417165.1_pt1 | contig 11737 bp, 7 predicted proteins | sample 3174531 | NCBI WGS metagenome assembly SXGU01 (sample SAMN11356863, study PRJNA531348) | freshwater metagenome | isolation source: freshwater sample F1-140 | place: China: Fuxian Lake, Yuxi | collected 2017-12-25
CGCAGATTTGCCGCCAAGGTATTCTGCCGCAACAGCTTAAATCTTTTAATAAAAGAAGTTGCGTCGCCTTGCAAACGGTTTATCAGCTAAATAATCCGAACGAAAAAAGGACGGCGGAAAATGCTAATTGACATTTTCCGCCGTCCTTTTTTCGTTATCTTTAACCGCTCAAATCAATTCGTTTTAACCGGAGCCGCCGGACGCGCCGGATATTTCGTCTGCACCGTCGCCATTTTTTTCAACACTTCCTGCACGGCGCGTTCGAGCTGCGGATCGCCGCCGGCAATCACGGATTTCGGATCGTTTTCGATTTCGATGTCCGGATCAACGCCGTAGCCTTCGATGACCCATTCGCCTTTTAAGTTGAGCATTCCGAATTCCGGCACGCTGACGCCGCCGCCGTCAATCAACGGACCGCGACCGGAAATGCCGACAACGCCGCCCCACGAGCGTTTTCCGATGAGCGGACCCAAACCGGCTTGGCGAAACATATACGGAAAAATATCGCCGTCGGACGATGAATTTTCGTTCAAAATCGCTGCCATCGCATTCGGCGCGGCGCTGTCCGGATAAGTCGTCGGCGCATCGTTGGTGCGAAAGTAATTTAAGCCGAGCGCTTTGCGGCGCAGGCGTTCGATAATCATTCTCGATACGTTGCCGCCGCCGTTGGCGCGTACGTCAACGACCATTCCTTCTTTATCGAGCTGCGGATAATACCATTTGATAAATTCACGAATTCCCGGCGCGCCCATATCGGGAATATGAATATAACCGACGCGCCCGTTCGTCATTTGCGACACGCGATTGCGGTTGGCGTTCACCCAATCGAGATAAATCAAATTGCTTTCGTCGGTAATCGGGCGATAGGAAATCTGCCGCGCGCCCGTCAGCGTCGCCGAACTGTTGACGGTTAAAATTACCGGCGCGTCGGCTTTGTTGCGCAGATACGAATAAATATCGCGGTCGGTCGTGACGTTTTCACCATTGATTTGCAGAATGTAGTCGCCGACGCGCGCGTCAACGCCGACTTCTCTGAGCGGCGACCGATAAATTTCCTCTTCGTTTTGCCCGTCGTAAATTTTCGCGATGCGGTAACGTTTCGCCGCCTTATCCGCTTCAAATCGCGCGCCGGGAAGCGCCACGCGAGCGCGCGGCGGCGTGTTGAAATCGCCGCCTTCGATGTAAGAATGCTGCGTGGCGAGTTCGGCGATCATTTCGCCGATCACGTAATTTAAATCGGAACGATGCGCGACAAAAGGAAGCCACGTTTTATATTGATCGCGAATGCGCGCCCAATCGTAACCGTGCATATTCGACACATAAAACCAGTCGCGATAACGGCGCCACACTTCGTTAAAAATCTGATTCCATTCTTCAGCCGGATTGATTTCCGCCGTCAGTCCCGCAGTCGAAACCGCTTTTTTGCCGAGCGCGCCCTGCGGCGTCGCGTCCATAATTTGAAAACCGCCGCCCGCGCCGATGATGACTTTCGAGCCGTCCGACGAAAGCGAATAATTGCCCGCGCCTTCCGCCAAAACGGTTTCGCGGCGATCTCTCATCGAAAAAATTCGCACCGAAGCCGGTCGGTCGGACTGTCTGCCGTAGTAAAAAGCCGAGCCGACAAAATAAAGCAGATGTCCGGTTTTCGCCGTCAATCCGCCGTAATTTTCCGCCGGCACGGGGACGCGCGTCACTCTTTGCGTGATGCCGTCAAAATCAATCGTTTCCGGTTTCACTGCGCCGACGTTTTTCTTTGCCGCGTCCGGATTCGGCGTTCCGCTCGGCGCGGGATTAGGCGTAGCGGAAACGGTCGGCTGCGGCTGTTTTTCATCAACCGGCGACGGCTGCGTTTCAATCGGCGCGGTTAATTTGTCGGTCGGCGTCGGCGATGGCGCGGGCGCAATTGTCGCTTCGTCCGATTCGGGCGGAAACGGATTTTTCACGTCTTTGCGCAGCGCGACGGCGTAGATTTGCGTCGAGCGATTTCCGGCGAAATTCCATTCTTTGTCGGAAATCTGCGGAGCGAATTCGCGGTCGCTGAGGTAATAAAGATAATCGCCCGACGGATCAAAAGTCGGATTCTGCGAATTAAACATCGGATCGGTCACGCGCGTAACTTTGTCGGCGTTGACATCGTAAACGTAAACCGAATTGTAGCCGCCGTTGTTCGACGCCGGTCGGTCGTTCATACTGAAAGTCAAATAATTTCCTTTCGGCGACCATTCGTAATCGTTGATCTGACCGTTCGCCGCGTCAACGATTTGCTTTAAACTTTTGTCGGCGAAAGTGTAAACGAAAATTTTGCCGTCTTTATCGGAAAAAGCGAGGCGTCTGCCGTCGCCCGACCATTCCGGCGCGTAACGTTGCGCCGGTGCTGCGCCGCCGTTGGTGATTTGCTGCGGCTCGCTCATTCCGTTTTGCGCGGCGACCCAAACTTCGTCTTCGCCGCTTCTGTCCGAAATAAAAGCGATGCGCGAGCCGTCCGGCGACCAGCGCGGAAATTTATCGTGCGCGTTTGAGGAATGCGTCAAATTACGCGTGCCGCCTTTTTCGATTGGAGCCGAAAAAATATCGCCGCGCGCGCCGAACAAAACGCGTTCGCCTTTCGGCGACAAAGCGATGTTTTCCAGAAACTGCAGCGCGTTGATCGTGCGCGGACGTTTGTAAACGCCGTCATCGGGAACGTTGATATTTAATTTCGTCGGGCGATTGTTTTTCGTGTCGAGAATTTCCAGTTCGCCGTTGCGTTCGTAAACAACGCGGCTTTGATCGTCCGACGAAGCCCAGCGCACTTCCCAGTCTTTGAAATTGGTCGCGGCAGTCGTTTTTCCGTTTCCCGTGTCGTAAACGTAAAGATTAAACTTGCCGTCTTTGTCCGAGTTGAAATAAATCTTGTCGCCGATCCACATCGCATCGCGCCATGGTCGCACGCCTTCCGAGATTTTGCGCGCGTCGTTCGTCTGCAAATCGTAAATGTAAAGCGTATTTGCCTGACCGCCGCCGTAGCGTTTTTCCGAGCGAAAATCGCGCGTGCGCGGCGAATAAACCATTTTCGCGCCGTCCGGCGAAAAATCGCCCGAACCGGCTTCGGGCATCGGCAATGCGGACGGCGCGCCGCCTGCCATCGGAACCGTGTAAAGCCGGCTGATCGGCAGCGTGTAAGAATCTCTCTGCGAACGAAAAACGATTGATTGCCCGTCGTTTGTCCAGCCCATCACTTGATTGTCGTAACCCCAGCGCGGCGTTAAAGGTCCTTTCGCCGGATAAAAAGTTAGCTGTTTCGGCTCGCCGCCGGTGGCGGGCATCACGTAAACCTGTTCGTCGCCGTCGTATTGTCCGGTAAATGCGATCCAGCGTCCGTCGGGCGAAAATTTCGCGAAAACTTCCATTCCCGGATGCGCCGTCAATCGCGTCGCCGTCCCGCCGCTTGCCGGCGCCGCCCACAAATCGCTCGCGTAACTAAAAACCACGCGGTCGCCGCCGACGTCGGGAAAGCGCAGAAGTTTAGTCTGCGCGAAAAGCGGCAGCGCGCACAGCGCGCACAGAAAGACGATTTTGAAAAAGATTTTGATGTTCATTTTGATTTTCTCCGAATAATAGCCGAACGATTAGTGCTGACAAACAGAAAGTCTGAAAAGTTTGACTTAACAATTACGCTAAATATCTGGAAAAAGTTATCTGCGGTCAAACCCTCAAAGCAAAATCGCGCGCGTGGCGCTTGGCAACGATGCGGCTCAGATATTGGCGTCCGACTTTATTTTGTGATAATCTGACCGAAAAATGCTTACTCGTTCAACGCTTAATCAACCGAATTCTTCAATTACTAAAAACAAACCGCGCGTTTTGTTTAATAACGGATTTTGGCGTGCGGGAATCGTCGCTGCCGGTGCGTTAATTTGTTTTTCTGCGCTGCCGGTACGCGCGCAGCAGCAGGACGAAGCGAAAACTTCGCCGGTCGTCGTGGTGCAGCCGGGCGCGCCCGGTCAGCCGACGCGCACGCTTCCGTCATCAACCAGAGCGACGCTGCCGCCGCGCTCGCCGAAAGACATCGAATTTATGCAGGGAATGATTATGCATCACGCGCAGGCGGTCGAGATGACGGCGCTGATCGAATCGCGCACGGAAAATAAAAACGTCCGTCTGCTCGGCGCGCGAATCAGTCAATCGCAGTCGGACGAAATGAGTTTTATGCGGCGCTGGCTCGCGGCGCGCGGCGAAGCGATTGACGCGCCGATGGCGGAAAAAACATCGCACGCCGGAATGTCGCACGCCGGAATGGCGGGGCATCAAATGGCAAATCATCACGCGATGATGCCGGGAATGCTTTCGGCAAAACAAATGGACGCTTTGAAAAATGCAAAAGGCGCAGCGTTCGATCAGCTTTTTTTGCAGGGAATGATTCAGCATCACAACGGCGCGCTCGTAATGGTCAAAGAATTATTCGACACGGCAGGCGCGGGACAAGACGCCGAATTGTTTAATTTCGCGTCGGATGTGGACAGCGGGCAGCGCGCCGAAATCAGAATTATGGAAAATATGCTGGGTGCAAACCAGTAGAGAAGAACTTTTTTAAGGAAAAATCAATGAATCGAGAATCCACAAATGCTTTCCGTTTACTAATGACGTTTCTTTTTTTGTGCTCGTGTCTGGCGGCTCCGGCGTTTGCCCAAAACCTTGAATCAGCGCCGCCGCTTCCCGCCGGAATGACCGGCTCGGACGCGACCGATCCGCGCTCGAAACTGGCGCCCGGTTTGTACGAAGCCGGTGAAGCGGCGATGGGCATCAAACATCTGACGCTGCTCAAAAAGCCGGACGCTTTTCAGCTCGGCTCCGACGATCCCGACAATCCGCGCGTCAATCAGACGCTCGGACTGCTCGGCGTCGGCGATTCTTCGCAAATGCCGAAACCGCTCAAACTGGTTTACGCGCAGCTCGCGTTCGCCAATTCAGACCTGGCTTTTCAAGGCAATCATCTGTTTCAGGGAAATTTCTACGGCGTCAGCATCTACGACATTTCGAGTCCGGAGAAAACCAAACTCGTCACTTCGATTATTTGCCCGGGCGGTCAGGGCGACGTGTCGGTGTATAAAAATTTGCTGTTTATGTCGGTCGAGATGCCGAACGGACGACTCGATTGCAGCGCGCAGGGATTCGCGCCGCCCGCTGCGCCGCCCGCCGGACAGCAAAACGCCGCGCCCGCGCCGGACGTGCAGAAAGATCGTTTTCGCGGCGTGAGAATTTTCGATATTTCGGACGTTAAAAATCCGAAACAGGTTGGCGCCGTGCAAACCTGCCGCGGCTCGCACACGCACACGCTCGTCACTTCGCCGACGGATAAAAACAACGTCTATATCTATGTTTCCGGCACATCTTTCGTTCGTCCCGGCGAAGAATTAGCCGGATGTTCGGCTGAAGCGCCGAGCAAAAATCCGAACACGGCGCTGTTTCGCATCGAAGTAATCAAAGTGCCGCTCGCCGCGCCGCAAAACGCGCAAATCGTTTCGAGCCCGCGCGTGTTTATGGATTCGCGCACCGGCGTGATCAACGGTCTGAACAACGGCGGCACGCACGGCAGAGACGGCATCACGAAACCGACCGACACCGATCAGTGCCACGACATCACCGTTTATGCGGCAATCGGACTGGCGGCGGGCGCGTGTTCGGGCAACGGAATTCTGCTCGACATCAAAGACCCGGTTAATCCGAAGCGCGTAGATGCCGTCAACGATCCGAATTACGCGTACTGGCATTCGGCTTCTTTTTCCAACGACGGCAAAAAAGTTGTGTTCACCGACGAATGGGGCGGCGGACTCGGCGCGCGCTGCCGCGAAAACGATCCGAATAAATGGGGCGCGAACGCGATTTTCCGTTTGGCGGGCAACAAAATGAGTTTCGCGAATTATTACAAATTACCGGCGGCGCAGGGCGACAGCGAAAACTGCGTGGCGCACAACGGTTCGCTCGTTCCGGTTCCGGGGCGCGACATCAAAGTGCAGGCGTGGTATCAGGGCGGCATTTCGCTGATGGATTTCACCGATGAAAACAATCCGATCGAAATCGCTTATTTTGATCGCGGACCGATTGATCCGAAAATGCTGATTCTCGCCGGTCACTGGTCGGCTTACTGGTATAACGGTCACATTTACGGTTCGGAAATCGCGCGCGGTCTCGACATTTTCGAGCTGACGCCGACCAAATTGCTGTCGCAAAACGAAATTGACGCGGCTAAATCAGTGCGCGTTGACGAATTAAACGTGCAGAATCAGGAAAAAATCGAGTGGAAACGCCAATTGATCGTCGCTAAAGCCTACGTTGATCAGTTGGAACGCTCGCAAAGTCTTCCGGCTGAACAAATCAACGCTCTGCGCCAATCAATGCAAACGGCGGAAAGCGCGCAGATGAGCAAAAAAGAACTCGGAAAACTGAAAAAACTCGCGCCGTCGCTGGAAAAAAGCGCCAAAACCGCGAAAAGCGAAGTTGACGCGCGACGAATGCAGTCGCTGGCTGAAATATTGAAACAGCCGACGATTTAGTAACTTTCCGATTGCCGATTTCGTTAATCGGTAAATTTACAAATCAAAAAACGAGCTTGTTCAACCCAATGAACAAGCTCGTTTTTTTGATTTGTTTTGAATTTCTTTTCAATTTTATTTTGATCGTCGTGTTTATTCGGTCGAATCAGCGCCGTCGTATTTTTTGAAAATCAGCGCCGCGTTTGTTCCGCCGAAACCGAAACCGTTTGACAGCGCGTAATCGAGTTTGGCTGGGCGCGCTTCGTTCGGAACGTAATCCAAATCGCATTCCGGATCGGGCGTTTCGTAATTGATCGTCGGCGGCAAAATCTGATCGTGCAGCGCGAGAACGGAAAAAATCGCTTCGATTCCGCCCGCCGCGCCGAGCAAATGTCCGGTCATTGATTTTGTCGAACTGATCGCCAGTTGCGCGGCGTGTTCGCCGAACGTTTTTTTGATCGCGCGCGTTTCCGAAATATCGCCGAGCGGCGTCGAAGTGCCGTGAACGTTGATGTAATTTATTTCATCGGCGGCGATTGCGGCATCTTTAATCGCTTTCTGCATCACGCGAATCACGCCCGACTGCGTTTCGTCCGGCGCGGTAATGTGAAACGCGTCGGCGGTCATCGCGTAACCGACGATTTCCGCGTAAATTTTCGCGCCGCGCTTTTGCGCGTGTTCGAGTTCTTCCAAAACGAGAATTCCCGCGCCTTCGCCGACGACAAATCCGTCACGTCCGGCGTCAAACGGGCGCGACGCTTTTTGCGGCTCGTCATTTCTCGTCGAAAGCGCGCGCATCGCCGCAAAACCAGCCATCGCCATCGGCGTGATCGTCGCTTCCGCGCCGCCGCAAACCATCGCATCGGCGTCGCCGCGCTCGATAATTCTGAAACTGTCGCCAATCGCGTGATTTCCCGCCGCGCACGCGGTCGAAGTTGAAGAATTCGGACCCTTCAAACCGAACCGAATCGAAACGTTTCCCGCCGCGAGATTGGCGAAAACCGTCGCCATAAAAAACGGCGAAACGGCGCGCGGTCCGCGCGTCAAATAAACCGTGTGTTCATCTTCGATTCGGCGAAAATCGCCGATGCCGCTCGAAATATACGTGCCGATGTTTTCGGCGTTTTCTTCGGTTATCTGCAAATCGCTGTCGCGAATCGCTTCCTGCGCCGCCGCAACCGCGTACTGCGTAAACTCGCCGACGCGTTTCAAATCCTTTTTCTCGAAATAATCGAGCGGATCGAAATTTTTTACTTCCGCCGCAAAACGGACGGGGAATTTTGCAGCATCGAACCGCGTAATCGCATCAACGCCGCTCTTTCCGCTCAAAACCGAATTCCAAGTGTTTTCCACCGAATTGCCGAGCGGCGTAATCATTCCGAGCCCGGTCACGACAACGCGCCGTGTCTTTTTTATTTCCGCATTCGCGCTTGTTGATTCGTAAATATTCATTGTCAAATTGTTCGTTAACTTGTAAAATGCAAGTTAAGCGAATTATGATTTTTCGCCGAATAAAAGTCAAGCATCAGCCTGAAATGAGCGAATCAAAAAAGATCAATCCGAAAAAACGTTCAACCTGCCCGATTTCCTGCACGCTCGACGTGATCGGCGACAAATGGACGGCGCTGATCGTTCGCGATATGTACTTTTTCGGCAAAAGCCGTTTTGAAGAATTTCTCGCGTCGCCCGAAAAAATTTCGACCAATATCCTGACCGCGCGATTAAAAAAAATGGAAGAAAACGGGCTGATTGAAAAAAATCAGTACGGCGCGCACCGGCGGCGAATGGATTACCAATTAACCGAAAAAGGAAAATCTTTAGCCGGACTAATCAAACAAATCGCCGTCTGGGGCAAAAAAAATAGTTCCGGAACCGCCGGGTTGGTTGTTCCGTCGCCGCCCGAAAAATAGTATTTCGTAAAACTCATCTCAACAATCGTTTCAAGTCGTTTCCAGGCATTACGAACATCCTTAGATTTCCGAGTATTGCCGTTAATGCCGGTAAACGTCAATAAAATAGTCATGGCAGCTAGTGCCGCCAAAAATCGTCTCACTAAATTCTACGGGATTTTTAGTAGAATCAACTGTCCTAAGGTTTTTACTAAGAATCGAGATTTACGGCAGATTTTCTGAATCTTCAGTGCGAGTCAACGATCAGGCGATAACCGACACGGTGCGCGGTGATGATGTGCTGCGGTTTTGCCGGGTTAGCTTCGATTTTGTGACGCAGACGGGTGATGTGTGCGTCAATCGTTCTGGTGTATAAAGAAGCGTGCGCGCCCCAGATGTGATGCAGCATTTGTTCGCGGGTGACGGTTTCGCCGACGTGGGCGATCAAAAGCTGCAAAATTTCAAATTCTCGCGGCGAAAGGTCGAGCGGTTCGTTGTTTTTGGTTGCCCGCAGGCGGCGCAAGTCGAGTTTGACGTCGCCGATCAAAACCACGTCTCGCTCGGATTTTTGATGACTGCGGCGTAAGATAGCTTCGACGCGGGCTAATAATTCTCCGACATCGAAAGGTTTGGGAATGTAATCGTCGGCTCCCAATTTCAAACCGAAAGTGGCGTCGGAAGATTCGCCGCGCGCGGTTAACATAATGATCGGAGTTTCGATGCCGTTTGCACGAAGCCTTTGGCAAACTTCCAAACCGTTCATTTTCGGCATCATTAAATCGAGAACGATCAAATCGGGCGAATTCGCCTGACTTTCGATTGAAGCAAGGCGCAAACCTTCGCTTCCGTCGGGCGCGGTTTGCACGCGGTAGCCTTCGGATTCGAGGCTGTCGCGCAAAGCGAGCGCGACACTCGGTTCATCTTCGATAACCAGAATATTTTTCATTTGTTTTCTCAACCGAACAGGGAACTCGTTACTGTTTACGAATCTTTCAAAAGCGGCAGATGCAGACGAAAAAGTGAACCCGCGCCGACATCGCTTTCGACCGAAACTTCGCCGCCGTGCGCGCGCGCCACTTCGCGCACAATCGCCAAACCCAAACCCGTCCCGCGCTGCGTTTGAACTTCGTTCTCCGGCGCGCGGTGAAACGCTTCAAAAATGCGCTTCTGTTCCGCCGCCGAAATCCCGATGCCGTAATCGCGGATTTCAATTACCGCTTCGGTTTCAGCCGTTTTGAGCGAAACATCAATGCGCGCATTATCGTTTTGCGAACCGGAATATTTCACGGCGTTGGAAAGCAAATTTAATATTGCCTGCCGAATCGCGCTTTCGTCGAATTTGGTCGAAACCGGCGGCGGCAGCTCGACTTTTATCTGAAAACCCTGCGCGTCGGAAGTGTGCCGAAAAACTTCGACCGTTTCGGAAACCACGCCGCAGAGCGAATTGTTTTCAAGGCGGTATAAACGCAAGCCGCGTTCGAGCCGCGACATTTCCAGAATGTTGTTGATGAGCGCCGTCAAACGGTCGCTTTCGGCTTTGATAATCGCGCCGTATTCGCGGATTTTCGCCGAGTCTTTGGCGCGTCCCGAATGGATTAGATCGCCGAACGCGCGAATTGCCGTCAAAGGCGTTTTCAATTCGTGCGAAATGCTGGCGAGAAAATCCGATTTTAAACGCGCCACTTTCATCTCGCGCCGCGTCGCGCGCCACGTTAATCCGAGCCCGACGATTGACAGCGCGGCAGCTCCGAAACCGAGCAGAATGCTCGACTGCGTCAAATTTTCCGTATAATTCGCCGGTAAGACGGGCGCGGAAATCCCGAACGAAAGGTTGGGAAATAAATTGTCCGAAGATTCAAAACCGCGCGTGTAAATCGGCGGCGTTTGATTGTCGCCAACGAGTAATTTTTCAGTTTTGTTTTGGTCATTGTGAAGCGCGATTGTGTAATTCAATTGACCGAGCGAATCTGTTTTATCCGTCGCTCGCCGCTGAATCAAACCGGATAAAAAATTCGGCGATGGATAATTTTCAGCGTTGGCGGTGAAAGCCAGCAAACCGACTTGGTTGAGATTGTCCTGACGATCCAGCCGGTCGGATTCATAAACAATATGAAAAAAAACTTGCTGCGGCTGGGCGTTCTCGCTGTCAACCGGCGCGAAAACCGTAATCGTATGTTCGCCGAGAGTGCGGTTTTGCTCGGTCGCCGAATGCCACGCGCGGCTCAAAGCGATTGACGCGGCGAAATCTTCAGTTAGATTGCCGATTAATGCGCCGTTGTATTTTTTAACCGCCGGATCGGCGGCATTCGGCGGCTGAAATCGAAAAACGCGCCAGATGCGATTTTCGGCGGAGCCGTCAAAGAACACGACGAAAAAATCTCCGACTTCTTCGTAGCGCCGCGCGGCTCGCGTAAACGCGCGTTCGAGCCGCGGAACATCGCGCTCGCGCACGCGGCGCTGCGTGATGCTGTGAAAAATATGATTGGCGTGATCGAGCATATCGCGCTTCGCTTCATCAACGAGTCCAAGCAAATGCAGATCGAGATTGGCGCGCAAGGTTTGCTGCGCCTGCGCTTCGGCTTTCTGCGCCGAACGATACTGCGACCAAACCAGCGCAAACGTGGTGATTAAAATGACCGCCGAAGCGAAAAGCAGATAGCGATAGCGTTGTAAATCTTTCCAACCGTTCATAATTTCGCGGAGCTTTTTAACCCATCATAATTCAAAATGCGGTTCAGAAGTTACTGTTTGAGGGAAATTGTTACAATTTGTTACAACTTTGTTACACAACACGTAGGAATTTCCCGCCGCCGTGTATCTATACTGACCAGACAATTTGTTGGAGCCGACAACTAAAGCTATAAACGTGAATTCTTTTGTTTGAAAGTTCGTTCGCAGATTGGCAAATAATAACTTCTTTACTAAAACAATAAAAAATAATAAAAATGGAAGCAGCTTTCGACCGATCAGCCGCAGCCGCCAAACCGCCGCGTCAGCCGATTTATAAAATTCTTTACTTTCAGGTGATCGTCGCCATTGTTTTGGGCGTGATCGTCGGTTTTCTGTTTCCAGAATTCGGCGCGGGCTTAAAACCGCTCGGCGATGCGTTTATCAAACTGATTAAAATGGTCATTGCGCCGATTATTTTTCTAACGGTCGTAACCGGAATCGCAGGCATCGGCGATATGAAAAAACTCGGACGCGTCGGGTTAAAAGCGCTGTTTTATTTTGAGGTCGTTACCACGTTCGCGCTTTTTATCGGTCTGGTCGTCGTCAAAATCGTGCAGCCGGGCGTCGGCATCAACGCCGATCCGGCGACGCTCGACGCGAAATCCG
>SXGU01196565.1_pt1 | contig 11736 bp, 5 predicted proteins | sample 3174531 | NCBI WGS metagenome assembly SXGU01 (sample SAMN11356863, study PRJNA531348) | freshwater metagenome | isolation source: freshwater sample F1-140 | place: China: Fuxian Lake, Yuxi | collected 2017-12-25
CACGCCGTGTTCCCTGGCGGGCCCTTGTTTGATCCTCCTGTCGGAAGCTACAATTTGGTTTTGGAAGAAAGAGCGTTTGATGACAAATGAAATTCGTGGTTCCGGGCGCACTCGTGGCGGGGCAGGGGGCGTCCGGGAGCCTGGGGACGGAAAGCGGACGATGAGAGGAAGTGAAATGACTGAAGAGCTGCGCGGATGCCGGCGCGTTTGCAGGGACAATCCCGGCGAACTGCAGGACCAGCTTGCGGAAGCCATGAAGGAGCTCCGCGAGAAGGGCGTGCCGGAAGCCAAGGTGCGTGCCATGGCGCGTGACCCGGCCTGGATCGCCAGCCTGTTCCCGCCGCAGAGCCTGGGCGCCATTCGCGAAGTGGCCGAGGCCATGGTGTCGACCCAGTGCGCCGAGTGCGCGGTCGACAAGGCGTACTGGCATCCCCGGTACGGCAGCCGCAATCCCCGGTGATACCTACCGTTACATTCATCTGACAAAGCCGAGACAGACCCGAAACGACCGACTTTCTAAGATGCCGCACATAGGCATCGCGCGCCGGCGCCGTGCCGCGTGAACTTGGAGAGCCAAATGTTTCGAACCTGTTCTGCCGCGAACCGCCCGTCACTCCGGTTGTTCCGGCTCGCCGCAATGGCGCTTGCCCTTGTGTCTGCCGGCGGCTCGGGCGGGGCGCTGGCCCAGACCCGCAGCTACGCGGTACCGGTGATTCCGCCGGCGCCGCGTGTTCCGGCCGGCTTCGACATCACCGGCTTCATCCAGCAGGCGACGCTGGATACGACTGGAGCGATCTGCAATCCGAGTCATCCCCGGCTCGCCGGCGGAACCGTGGTTCTCAATGGTCAGAAGATCATCATCCCCTGCAACACGGTGCTGCAGATGCCGGCCTTCACCTTGTCCTGGGCCGACCTGTTCAATTCCACGGCCGGGCTGGCGCCAGCCGGCATCACCCCGATCGGACAGACCGGCCTGGCGCTGGGCGATCGGATCGGATCGGTTTCCGGCGCGAGCGTGGCTCTGACCACTGCCGGTTTGCTGACGATGAAAAGCCGCTCGGAAACCTCGGCGACCCTGCAGACGCGATACAGCGGTCCCTTGCCCTCGTTCGAGATCCGGGTCGTGGGCAATGTGGTGGCGGGCCGCTACGTGGCAGGGCTGGTCTTCATCTCGCAGCAATCGCTCAACAGCTCTCAGGGCGTGATCAGCTGCATCAACTATGCCGATGGTGAGCTCCAGATTGGTGGCGTTCCGGTGGATCCCAGCGCGACCGCCGCCTGTCCGAACCCGGCTCCGCCCGGGGTGGCGCGGGTTCGCATCAACGATACGATGGGCCGCTTTGGCAAGAAGCATGCAGCCACCGGCCGTTGCGGCGGAGCCGCCGATTGCGTGGAACAGCCCGGCTTTGATCCCCGCTTCACACCCGATACCGAAAACCCGACCATCACCGCCAGCACGGGCTTCCCCTTGTGCATCCCGCGCAGCAATCCGTTTACCGCGGGCACGGATCCGCTGTGTCCGCAGTCAAATCGCCCGCTGGCGCCGTTTTGTCCCGGTTTCCCGGATGGCGCCGGCATACCTCCCTTCCCGCCGCAGACCACGGGGTATTGCTCCAGCTTCGTGATGAGCGCGCCGAAGACGCCTGCGCCGGCCGGCCTGAGCTGTCCCGGGCCCGGTTGTCCGACCGACCCGACCCGGCAGGCGCCGCTGCAGGTCGGCGATACGATCACCTTCAAGGGAACGCTCAAAGCCGATGCCAAGGGGCTGTACATTTCGGCGCACACCCTCACCGCCAATCTCGGCATCTATACCCAGCCTAACACCAAGCCGGCGTATGTAGTCGTCGAAGAGGTGCTCGCCGGCACCGCGGCGCTGCCGGTGGCCGGTCTGGCGCAGGAGACCACCCAGCGCATGCGCATCGTCGGCTTCACCACCGACCCGACCAATCTCGTTGACATCTACGCGCTGGATCAGGATCCGGTGACAGGGCAGATCAGCGAGCGACACCTGGGCACGCAAAGCCCGATGGCAACCGCCCAACTCGGGCGCTTCCGCACCCCGGGGAACATCGGCGGCATATTCCTGCCACCGACCCGCATGTATCGCGCCGTCAGCCGTACTCTTTGCGCGGAGCGTCCCGCCGGGCAGTACATGAGTTGCGGTCTCGAAGGTTCGGGAACGACGGCGGCCAATACCTTTGCCAACGGGCTGGTCGCCGGGCAGTTCACGCTGCCCAACTACGACTTCATATTCCCGGAGAACCTGAACTTCGGCCAGGCGCTGGTTCCCAATAACTTCCAGGACCTGCCTTTCCTCTACTGTGGCTCGGGTCCGCTCGACGGCGCCGGCACCAACTCGCCCGTGGTCGGGCAGCTCGATCCCGCTCCCTGGGGTGCGCCGATGCAGGACCCGATCTTCCGCTCCACGCTTTGCCCGCAAGCCAGGCCGGTCGGCGCGCCGCTGGTATTTCCGGTGGTCAATGGCGCACGCGATACGCTGACCATCCATGCCGCGAGCTGGGACAATCAGAAGGGCAACGGCAAGGTCAACCTGGTCGTGACTTCCTCGGTTTCGCCGGCAACGCCCGACATGTTCATGACGGCGACGATCTCCAACAGCTGGATGACGCCGACGGCGCCGGGCGGAGTTGATAACCCGATCGTCGCGCAATTGACCCAGGTATCGAATTCCCTGGCCGAGCCCAGGCAGTGTCCGACATCGGCGCCGTGCTGGAGCCTGAGCGCCCCCGGCTTCATCGTCGACCCCGGGGTGGCTCCCTTCCTGCCCGAACTGGTGCCGCCGACGACGATTACGGTCAGGTCGAGCAAGGGGGGCACGGCAACAGTCGCCGAAGGCGCGATCCGGTTGATCGCCTGCCAATCCACCACCAAGTTCATCTGTCCCTGAACGGGCCGATCCCGTCCGCTGCGGCGAGTACTCCAATGACGCTCCCCAATCCTGTTATGCGCACAAATCCCTGGCGACGGGCGGCGGCCTTTCTGCTGTCCGCACTGATCGTCTGCACCCCCGTGAGCGCCCGCGGCCCCGGGCGGGCCGGTATCGACGCCCTAGTCGATGCCCCCGACGAACTGGCTCCGGCGCGCGCCAACCTGCCGGCCAACCGTGCGCCCACCAGCGAAGCTACCCTGGGGCTGCCGGGGAATCCCTTCGTCTCCGGCACGGAGTTCGATACGGCGGGGCGCCTGGACATCACGGTGTCCCAGGACGCGGTGGCGGGCGCGCCCGACGGCATGGCGCTGGGGGCGCCGCAGTATTCGGCAAGCGGCGAGATGGTCGTACCGCTTCTGGGCGTTGCATCCAGTGCCAGCGTCAATGGACGTCCGGCGGTGCCTGCGGTCCTGGCCAACTTCGGGCGGATTGACCTGATTCCGCCGCTGGCGGCGTTGAAGACGGTGCAGAGTCCTTCCGTACTCGGCCTCGATGGCTTCGTACGCAACAGGGCCGCGGCAATCGCCCTGGGCAAGGCACTGTTCTGGGAAGCCAGGGGCGGCAGCGACGGGCTTGCCTGCGCCAGTTGCCACTTTGCCGCCGGTGCCGACAACCGCATGAAGAACCAGCTGAGCCCGGGGCTGCTGGCCGGGGACCATGTCTTCAACCGCAACGCCAGCCGTTCGATGCCCCGGGCGCGGCTTGGCGACGATGACCGGCTTCGCCGGCCGCGCGAGCTGAAGGCCACCGCTACCGGCGGCGGCGGCCCCAACTACACGCTCAAGGAAGCCGACTTCCCCTTTCATCGGCTGGTTGACCCGCTGGACCGCAATTCGACGATCCTCTACAGCAGCAATGACGTGGTTTCGTCGCAGGGGACGTTTGCTGGCGAGTTTTCCTCGCTGGCGGCGGGCGGCATCGAGAAGTGCGCCCCCCGCGCTCTCGATGAGTTCAACGTCGGCGGGGTGCTGACCCGGCGCGTCGAGCCGCGCAATTCGCCGACGGTGATCAACGCGGTCTTCAATCACCGCAACTTCTGGGATGGGCGCGCCAACAATGTCTTCAATGGCGTAAACCCGTTTGGCGATCGCGATCCGGATGCCCGCGTGCTCGATCTGCTCGGTAACGGGACGGTGGTTCCGGTGCGCGTCGCACTGCCCAATGCCAGCCTGGCTTCCCAGGCTGTGGGGCCGGCCTTGAGCGATTTCGAGATGTCGTGCTCCGGCAAGACCCTGAAGGACCTCGGGCGCAAGCTGCTGTCCCTGCGCGCCCTATCCGCCCAGACCGTGCATGCCGAGGACTCGGTCCTCGGCACGCTGGCCGCCAAGGGGGGCAAGGGCCTCAAGCAAACCTATGCCGAGATGGTCAAGCAGGCGTTTCACCCGCGCTGGTGGAACGGTGCCGGAAAGTTCGACGGCTACACCCACATGGAGTCGAATTTCTCGTTGTTCTGGGGCCTGGCGATCATGCTCTATGAGTCAACGCTGGTGTCGGACGATGCGCCCATCGACCGCTTCGTGGGCTGGCCGGGAACGCCGCCGGATCTGAAAGCGCTCGACGAAAAGGAACTGCGCGGGCTGAAGCTGTTCCGTGGCAAAGCGTTGTGTGTGTCCTGTCATCGAGGCGCGGAGCTAACCAGCGCCGCAACGGGCCTCCAGCGCAGCGATGAAACCAACCTCACCGAGCACATGTTCGTCGGCGGCGGCCAACTCGGGCTGTATGACAGCGGCTACTACAACATCGGCGTCCGCCCCGCAGGGGAGGATGTGGGAGTCGGCGCCCAGGACCCCTTCGGCAATCCCTTGTCATTTTCCCGCCAGTTCCTCGATGTGCTGCGCGGCAAGGATGCCCCGGACAGCTTCCTGGTCCGCCCCTGTCTGTTCGGCGTCCGGACCGATGCCAAGGAATGCTGGACGGCGCCCGATCCCGAGCGCTCGCGCACCGGGGTGGATGGCGCCTTCAAGACGCCGACACTGCGCAATGTGGCGCTGACGCGACCCTATTTCCACAACGGCAGCCGTCTGACGCTGGAGCAGGTGGTGGAGTTCTACAACCGCGGCGGCGACCGCCGGGGACCGAACGGCAATGACACCACCGGCTATACATCGCCAAATGCGGCGGGGGGCGGTGCCTCGAACATCCATCCGAACATCCGGCCCTTGAACCTGAGCAAGCAGGAACAGGCCGACCTGGTGGCTTTCCTGCGCAACGCGCTGACCGACCGTCGGGTGGCCTGCGAGCAGGCGCCGTTTGACCATCCCTCGCTGCAATTGACCAATGGCCATGCCGGCAACGCCGCAAAGGTGCTGACGGGAAGTGTCGAGGCGCAGGCCCGGGACGTATTCCTCACCCTGCCGGCGGTGGGGGCCAAGGGCGTGGCGAGCGGAAAGTGCCTGCGCAACGACGACGGCAGCCCGGTGCGGCCGGCGGCAGGGGGGACGGCAAGCTCTCCGTAGTCCGACAAGTTGCCTGTCGAGCGAAAATCGCCGCCGGTGGCCACGGCCCGCGCATCGGAAGGCGCTGAAGCATGAGATAATCGGCATATCGCGTGCTTCGCCGCTCTTTCCCGTTTTCCGGGTGGCCCTGCGCGCTTTTTCATGCGTGGTGCCCGTGGTGTCATCCGAGTCTGTTGCCCTCCGCTCCAGCGGGGCTTCCGCGAAGCCCCGAATCGCCGTATTCGACGACGAAGCCGACTTCACGCGGTTGGTGCAGGAGTGCCTGAAGCTGGACTACCATGTCCTCATCCCGGAAAGCCCGCAGGAGTTGGGTCGTCTGGTTGCCGCGGGCGCGGTTGATGCGGTTTTACTCGACATCGGACTGCCGGGAGACAACGGAATTTCGATAGCGCAGGGGCTGCGCTATTTGTCGGACGTTCCGATCGTGTTTCTCACCGGCTTCTCCTCCGAAGACATGATCGTCAAGGGCCTGAATATCGGCGCGGATGACTATGTGACCAAGCCGTTTCAGCCGGAGGTGCTGTTGGCCCGGATCAGAAACGTGCTCCGGCGCAGGGCGGAGCGCCCGGTGGCGGGGAGAAGGGTGATTTCCTTCGGCCGTGTTTCATTCGACGTTCGGCAACGGTTTCTGCAAGTCGCCGGCGGGGAGCGCGTCGCCCTGACGGAAAAGGAAGCCTTGATTCTGCTGATTCTCGCCGAGGCGGGAAATGCGGTGGTCTCGCGCAACGACCTGTTTCGCCAGATTCACGGTCGTGAATGGGACCAGATGAGTCGCGAGATCGACGTCCATGTTTCCCACCTGCGCGCCAAACTGGTGGATGTTTGCGGAACCGACAATCCCCTGTCGAGCATCCGCGGCGTGGGTTACTGCCTGAACCTCGAGCAAGGCTGAGCCGGCCGGTTTCGGGGTTCTGCCTGTCTACGGCGGGCGCTCCTTTACATTTCTTAACCGATCGAAGACGCGGGCTCGGCATTATCCGCCTTGCACGCGTCGAGGAGGCGTCGCCTCGGCGCCGTCCGAACCCATTCCTGCCAGTCGGCACCAGAAATGTTTTTTCAGCTATCCCCTGCATTGCTCGGCCAGTTCACGACCAAAAATTATCCTGTAACAGTGGTTTTTAGGGCGTTGCGCCCCCGATGTTTGCAGGCGGCGGTTGCGATGGTTTTGACGGCGTTTGCCGCCGCAACGCCAGGGCAAACGCCGCCCGATGCTGGCGCATTGCAGCAGCGAATCGAAAGCGACAGGGGCGTGCCGCTTCCCGCGCCGGTTCCGCCCGATAGAGCGGCCATGCCGGCGGAAATGCGTCCGAGCGGTGTTTCGGTTGAGGTGAGGCAATTCCGCTTTGTCGGCAATACCCTGTTGCCTGTCGAACGGCTCAATGCCGTTGTCGCGGAATATCTCGGGCGTCCGCTCGGTTTCGCGCAACTGCAGGACGCCGCAACGGCGGTCGCCACGGTCTATCGTGATGCAGGATGGGTGGTGCGGGCCTATCTGCCGCAACAGGATATTCGGGACGGTATTGTCACCATCCAGATCGTCGAGGCGGTTTTCGGCGGGGTCAGGCTTGACGGCGACCCTCCCCGTCGCGTCAGCCTGGAGTCTGTGCTGGCGCCGTTTCATGCCGTCCAGCCGATGGGTGCCCAGGTCAATGCGGAAATGCTGGACAGGGCCCTGCTGCTGGCCGATGACCAGCCGGGCGTAACGGTCACCGGAGCACTGCAGGCGGGGGCGAACGAGGGCGAGACTGTCCTTGTGGTCAAACTGGCCGATGAACCCCTGCTGAGCGGAGATGTCGCCATGGACAACACGGGCGCGCGTTCCACCGGGGAACAGCGTCTGGTTGGAACCGTGGTGCTGGGTAGCCCCTTCGGGCTCGGTGATCAACTCGTCACCCATCTGATTCACAGCCAGGGTAGCGACTACGGCCGGGTGGCCTGGACCCTTCCCCTGGGGGCGGACGGCTGGCGTGCCGGCATCAATGCCTCGCAACTGGACTACGATCTGGTCGCACCCGAGTTCCGGGCGCTGGCCGGCTGGGGCGACTCATCATCAATGGGCCTGGAGGCCAGCTATCCCCTGGTCCGGTCGCGTCTGAAGAACCTGTTCTTCAACCTGGCTTACGACCGCCGCAGTTTTTTCAACATGGCCGGTGGCACCACCTCCAGCGCCTATGAAATCGACGCGCTGACGCTGTCGCTGGCGGGCAATCTCTTTGATCGCTGGGGCGGTGGCGGCGCCAATAGCGCCAGTCTCAGCCTGGTCAGCGGTCGTCTGGATCGCGACGGATCGCCCAACCGGGCGGCCGACGCCACGACCACGAGAACCCACGGCAGCTATGGCAAGTTGCGGTACGCCTTCGCCCGCCAGCAGGTCATTACGTCCGAGGTCAGCCTGTTCGCCGCATACAGTGGCCAATTGGCGAATGACAACCTCGATTCCTCCGAAAAGTTCTATCTGGGGGGCGCGCATGGCGTGCGTGCCTATCCGGCAAACGAGGGCGGCGGCGCCCATGGGCAGATGCTCAACCTCGAAGCGCGATGGAAGGTGTCGAACCAGTTCACGGCAACCGTGTTTCACGACTGGGGCGAAGTGACCCAGAACACTCACAACGACTTTGTGGGCGCTCCGGTGCCGAACACCTTCAGACTGCGCGGCCACGGCCTGAGCCTGGCCTGGCAGACGCCCTCGGCACATATCAAGGCCGTGTGGGCGCGGCGTGGAGGCGGCAATCCCAATCCCGCCACAAATGGACGGGACCAGGATGGCAGCTATGACCTGAATCGCTGGTGGCTCATCGCCAGCCTGCCTTTTTGAGACGGGGGTACCCGGATCATGAACAAGACCTATCGCCTGATCTGGAACGCACTGCTCGAGGCCTGGGTGGCCGTGGCCGAGAACGCCAGGGCGCGCGGCAAGCGGCCCTCCCGGATTCTGTGCCTTACCGCATCGCTTGCCATCCTGGCGGCGCCGGCGTTTGCCCAGGTGTCCGCCACGGCGCTTCCCGCCGGCGGGCAGGTCGTCGCCGGGGCGGCCCGCATCGCACAAAGCGGCGCGGCGATGGCCATCACCCAAACCTCCCCGCAAGCCGCGATCGATTGGCAGAGCTTCAATGTCGGGAGCGGAGCGAGGGTGGATTTCATCCAGCCTTCCAGCAGCGCCGTCATCCTCAACCGCGTGCTCGGCAGCAATCCCAGTCAGATATTCGGCCAGATCAATGCCAATGGGCATGTCTTTCTCAGCAACCCGAGCGGGGTCTATTTCAGTCCGACCTCCAGTGTCAATGTGGGCGCCTTGGTGGCGACCACCCTGGGCATCACCAACGACGATTTCATCGCGGGAAATTTCCGGTTCTCGCGCCATGGCGCGACGGGCAGCGTCATCAACCAGGGCACGCTGACGGCCCAACTCGGTGGCTACATTGCCTTGCTGGCGCCGGAGGTTCGCAACCAGGGGGTGATCCTGGCCCGGATGGGTACGGTGGCCATGGCGGCCGGCGAGGTGGCCGAGTTGCAATTCGACGGCGGGCGGCTCGCCAACATTCGCGTCGAGCCGGCGACGATTGCCGCGCTGGTTGAAAACGGCAAGGCCGTGCAGGCCGACGGCGGGCTGATCATTCTTTCGGCCCAGGCCGCGGATCGGCTGCTGGGCGGCGTGGTTCGCAATACCGGCAAGCTCGAAGCCAATGGCCTGGTGGATGACGGTGGCACGATCAGGCTGCTGGCCTCGGACCGCGTCGAGCACAGTGGCGCGATCTCCGTCGATGCCGCTGCCGCGAAAGTCGGCGCTGGCGGGACGGCGCTCTTGATCGCCGATCTGGCGAATCCGGATAGTGTCGCCGCGGTGTCTGGCAGCCTGAGCGCCCGCGGCGGCGACTTGGGCGGCGATGGCGGGTTCATCGAAACCAGCGCCGCGCGGGTTGACGTTGCCGATGGCTTCCGCGTGGATGCGCATGCGCCGCAAGGCAGGGCCGGCCAATGGCTGATTGATCCCTACGACTATGTCATCAACGCCGCCGTGGCGGGGCGCATCGCGACGGCGCTGAACAACAGCACCAACGTGACCATTGACACGGCGAATGCATCGCAGGTGATCAGCGGACAAACCGTCACGGGCACAAACGCCAATGGCGATATCACCATCAGCAGTGCAATTACCAAGTCGAGCGGGACAGACACCTCGCTTACCTTCAAGGCGGCGCGCAACATATTTCTTGACAGCGGCGTCGGCATCACCTCGACTAGCAACAGGCTCGATGTGCTGCTCTGGTCCGACTCGGACGCGAGCAACGGTGGCGGGATCCACCTCAGGCCGAACAGCTCGATCCAGTCCAACGGCGGCTTTGTCACCCTGGCGGGCGGCACCGACTTCAACACCGGATATGCGGTCGGTACTTCACAGATCGATCGCACCGACATGAACGGCACGTACGGTGACGGGGCCGGGATACTCGTGCAAGGCACGGTCAACTCCGGGGGCGGAAACATCACTTTGCGTGGGCGATTGACGCTTGACCTGCCCCTGCTGCAACACACCGCCGGCATCCACATCACGCAGACGGGCCTGTTGTCGTCCGGCGCGGGCAGCATTACCCTGGATGGTCTGAAGGACAACAGCAACACCGCCACCTCAACACGTGGCATCTGGCTCGGCGATGGGGTCAACAGCACTTCCAAGGCGCAACTTGTTTCCACGAGCGGCGCCATCACCCTCAATGGAACTCGCAGTGGCAGCGGCGATTACGGGATCCTTCTGGATAGCGCCAGTATCGGGTCGACGACCGGGCACATCGTTCTGAGCGGGGCCGATGTGCTATTCAACGCGGCGGATGGCGGAACGACCAGCAACAGCATCGCATCCAGCAGCAGCGGCAACATTACGCTGAATGCCGACTTCTTCGGAATCCTGGGGACCGGCAGCCTCGGTTCCAAGGGGGACCTGACGATCGCGCCGCATTCGGCCGGCACCACCATCGGCATTGGCGGGGCCGTGGGGAGTCTGCAGCTGCCATCCGGCTTTTTCCTGGCCAACAAGGGGTTTTTCTCGGTCAGCATCGGTCGCGCTGACGGCACGGGCAAGATCAGCGTGGGGCCATTCTTTTTTTACGACCGCCTGACCCTGCAGAACGGCAGCGGCGGAATTGAAGTGGTTGGCGACGTCTCTTCCACGAACATGTTGCTGCTGAAGACCAACGGAGCCCTCAGCGAAACGGGCATTGGCCAGATCCGCGTCGGATCCCTGGGCTTGTTCAACGCCTCGTCGGTCACGCTGGGGTCAGCCAATAACGCCCTGGCCGACTTCGCTGCCCGCGATATCGGTAGTCTGACCATGACGGAAAGCAATGGCGTGCGCATCAGCGCGCTAGGCTTTGTGAACGGCATTTCCGCCACGGGCCCGGTGAGCATTGCGACACTCACCGGCGATTTGACTATTATCAAGAGTATTGCCACCACGGACACGTCGAGCAATGCATTGACGCTCAATGCAGGCCAGAGCACGGCAGCGGGCACCGCGACCGGAGGAAATATCGTGGTCAGCGACAATACTGGCGTGACCGTTGGCGCCGGCGGCACGGCGAAGCTGTTCAGCGGTAGTGTCGCCAACAGCGCCGGGCTCACCACGCTGGTCGGTTCCGGCAGTGCTCGCTTCCGCTACAACAGCGACGAGGCGGCAACGCGATACACGACGGCGCTAGGCGCGGGCCTGAACGCCATCTACCGCGAGCAGCCCGCGGTCACGGTGAGGGTGGACAACCAGTCGATGACGTACGGCGGAACCCTGCCGGTATTCACGGCCACGGTCAATTCCGGCGTCGTCTCCAACGGTGACGGCGCGGCCGGGTATGCCATCGCCGGCCGCGTCAATTCGGCATCAGGAAACATCAAAGTCGGCAGCTATACCCTCAATGCCCAGCCGCTGGCCGATCTGGGCTACAGCGTGAGTTCGACCAATGGAACGCTATCGGTCGTAAGCAAGGCGCTGACCGTCTCCGGCCTGAGCGCCGCCAGCAAGGTCTATGACAGCACCACGGCGGCGACCCTGAGCGGCACCGAAGCGCTCAGCACCGGCGCTACCGCCAGCGGTGACGGCAAGTTCTACACCGGTGACACGGTGAGCCTGACCGGCACCGAGAGCGGCGTCTTTGCCGACCGGAATGTCGGCGCCGGCAAGACGGTGACCATCAGTGGCCTGAGTCTCACCGGCACCGATGCCGGCAACTACAGCCTGTCGCCGATCACCACCACCGCCGCCATCACCGCCAAGGCGCTGACCGTCTCCGGCCTGAGCGCCGCCAGCAAGGTCTATGACAGCACCACGGCGGCGACCCTGAG
>SXGU01095577.1_pt1 | contig 11735 bp, 6 predicted proteins | sample 3174531 | NCBI WGS metagenome assembly SXGU01 (sample SAMN11356863, study PRJNA531348) | freshwater metagenome | isolation source: freshwater sample F1-140 | place: China: Fuxian Lake, Yuxi | collected 2017-12-25
GCGCCTGACGAGGCCCGACTGCCGAACGCCGGTGCTCCACCAACCAGTTTCAACATTGCGTTGAGCGGTTGGGCGGGGTTGCGCCCCTCATTGAGGTCAGCGAGCGCACTGCGGAATGAACTCGGCTCAGCCACCGCCCACTCGATGACGCACCGCCTGACGATTCCCGGGATCTCGCCTTCATCGACATATTCCCAGCCGTCCGGAAGGCCGCACTCCGCGGGAAACGCTCTGGCAATCCGACCGATCAGCGAGTCGATCGTGCCCAACTGCAGGCGCGGCAAATCCTGGGTGACTGCGGCCAGAAGCGCGGCGTATGTGCCTGATGTCAGTTCACCAGCTTGCTTGCTGAAATCCTTTCGGGCTTTGTCACTGATCGTGCCCCTCGCCAGGTGCTCCAGCAGCCGCTGGGACATCTCGGCCGCGGCGGCCCGCGTGAAGGTGACAGCCAGCGTCATCGTCGGGTCGGGCTTCTCTCCGCGCTGCAGCCGTTCGGCCAGCAACCTAATCAAGACATTGGCCAGAAGAAATGTTTTCCCGCAGCCAGCGTTGGCTAACGCCAGAGTGGGGTTCATGACTCGTCCTCCCCACCGCGCAGCGCCTTCCCCCAGAGGATCGCCAGGTCGTGCAAGTCATTAGTCGGGATCTCATGCTCAGTGAAAATGCCCCGGATTACTAGCTGGGCGATCTGCGCAGCCTTCTGCTCTGCGCTGTCGAAGACGTCCTTGTTCCAATCAGCGAGACGGAAACCGTCGTTCTCGGCTTCTTCCGGCAGATTCACCAGGCCGACTCCGATCTCGCCCGGGTACTCACCGGACTGGTTCAACAACAGGTAGCGGTAAAGCGGAAGTTGGAGATCGGTCCAGGGGTCATCCTTCTTGCGGCGGCTTATGGCGGCTTCCTTGGCTTTGCCGCCAGTCTTGTAGTCCAGCGCCAGCCAGCCACGATCAGGGTGGAAGTCGATCCGATCGATGCGGCCGCGCAGAGGCAGTTGGCGCTGCCCCGGCATGACCACGGGGGTCAGCGTCGTCAGTTCGATTTCGACATGCTTGATCTGCCACCCACTACGAGCGTGCTCGGCCTGCCGCTTGGCGAACCGGCGCAGTCGGGCCTCCAACGATTCCAGCTCCGGCCCGAGTGCTTCACGCTGCGCAGTGGTGAACTTGTCGTTGAGCGCGTCATCGAGGGCCGACTGCAGCGCTGCCCACACCTCTGAATCAGTCGTGGCGTGGCCACCCGCAATCTGCGATTCGCCGAAGCGCTTGAGCACCTCGTGAGCCAGCGTGCCGAATTGAGACGCGTCCAATCCGATTTCGACATCACTCCGGACGGTCAATCTCAGGCGCGGATCGTGCTTGAACTGGAAGAGGCGTGGGCTGATCAGCCAATCCTTGAAGTGGGTGACGGAAATGTGGTCGAAGTCGCCGGTGCCCTTTGGCAGGGGCTGTCGGGCGATTGGGATGCCGCTGCCGCCAGCGCGCGTGGCTCCACCCGCCTGTTTCGTCGGCTTGGCCACTAGGTGCAGCACGCGAGTGGCCAAGGACTCGCCCGGTGGCTCGCTGTGGCGCGGCTCCGGGCGGAGCAACAAACGGCTGGGCTGCAGAGGGTCTGACTTGGCATTGCGGCGAGCGACGACGAAGTGCACCTCGGCATCCCTGGCAGTCAACAGACTGTGCAGAATCCAACTATCGCGGGCGTACTGACTGGCGGCGGTGGGCATCCTCAATCGCTGCCGCACGCTGTCTGGAAGCCACGGATCATTGGTCAATCTGGCTGGCAACGCCCCCTCGTTCATTCCGGCGAAGATCAGTCGGCCGCCGTCGTGCATTCCGCATTCCAGCCACCCAAGGCAGTCGATGGCACCTATGGCGGCAGCGGGGGGAATGGTCTGACCTTTGAGGGCACACGCCAGCAACTCGAACCGCTCCGCCGCGCCGCTCGGGGCTAGCGAAGGCGGCAGGTCGCGCAGATGCCCCAGCGCACCGAGCAGGAGCCGCACCGATTCGGCCCGTTCTGCCGGCGAATTGCCCCCGGCGTCGTTGCCAACAATTGCCTGGATAGCCTTGGCTAGGGCATTGGCCCACTTGGTCACGCCGAGCGCCTCGTTGCGCAAGGGGTGCAGCAGGTCGGTAATCAACTTGAGGGCTGGCCGAATCCGCTCATGCTCCTCGATGGCGTTTGGCGGAACATCCTCGTTCAGGGATATTGCCAGACTCTCAAGGCGGTACCGAGTTACCGCTTGCACCAGCCCCGAGCACCTCAGCCACTTGGACACATCCGGGTGACGGACAAATGCCGCCAACGCTTCCCACGACCACTCAGTAGCGAGCGATTGAATCGACTGGAGCAGAGTTCCGATCCGACAATGAGTGAACTGGCGCTGGCCTAGGACGCGGACAGGCCGCCCACCGCCGAGTTCGTTGACCAGGCCGCCGAGAAGCTTGGCATCGGGCAGACAGATGCAGGTGTCGGTCGCTAGTACCAGGCGGCCAACTGCCGATGTCATCTCCGCCGGACCATCAACTACCTGAATTCGGCCCGCGTCAATGTCGATTGGGCATTCGCCCCATGTCGCGGCGTTGGGGAACCCCTCGCTGTCAATGGCGTTGGGCACGCTGTGCGCCCCGGCGTGGATGGCCACTTGCACCTGAAGGCCCTGCGTTGCCGCCGCGCGCAGAATCGCCAGCTGCGCCTGAGTAGGGGCGGCCGTGATGGCAACAATCCGTCGGGTGCTGCTCCACACCAGCGCGGGCGACTTGTCGCGCAGCACATCGATTGCCCGCATCGAGGGGTCTTCCAGCCCGCACTCCGCCAGCAGTTCGACCATTCGTTGCTGTAGTAGCGCCAGTCGTTCCCACAACCCTGTTTCGAAGTGTTCGCCTAGTGTCGCGCCGCGACGAGCAATGTCCGCGAAGGTGAGCATCGCGCTGCTGCAATCGGAGGAAAGGGAGAGCAGATGATCGAGCAGGCCTTCTGAGATGGGCGCAGCCTTGGTTGGCGAGTCGGTGCCACCCCACGGTGAGCCCAACTCCTCAACCGCTCGCCGCCATGCCTGACGGCCCGCCATTGGGCTGGCGCTGTGACCGCTCTCTGGGACCGTGCGCTTCACCAATTGCCCCGGCGTGCAGCAATCAGGCGGGAGCAGGCACACATCGAGTTCCGCGGCGCGCTCGAGGAGGCGCTTGCGGAATCGATCGATGGCGTGGTCGCCGGGCAGTACCACTAGTGTGCTGGACAGATCGGCCAGCGTGCCGGCTTCGCCGCTGGGCAGCAGCGCTTCAGCCAGTGCCCGTGGCGCGCCACACGCGGCCGGAAGTTTCAGGATCTCAATCGGCATTGGCCGTCCGGGGTGGGAGTCTACTTGGCGTCCGACTTCTCAATCAGCGCCCGCACTGCATCGCAGCCGCTGGAACTCAAGCCCGGGAGCTTGCGCAACTTTGGGGTGATCTTTGCCCCTGCACTCAGCAGCAGTTCCACCGTGGGTGTGTCGCAATTGCGCACCGCGTAGTAGAGCGGCGTGCGTTCTTCGGTGGTCGCCGCGTTCACATCAGCGCCCTGCGACAGCAGGTATTCGACCACCTCCGGCTTGCGGCTCTCGGCGCCAGCCATAAGCGCGGTGTACCCGGAGCGATTCGTAGTTGCGGCGCTGGCCCCGGCGGCCACCAGCAGGCGCATGGCCTCCATCTGTCCGCCTCGCGCCGCGGCCATCAGTGGTGTTTGCTCGTTGGCGCCCCGGCCAGCCTGATCTAGTGGGAAATTCCCCGGCGCCATGGCGATGAAGCGCCGCAACTGGTCGAGATCACCGCTGCGCGCGGCAGCGTTGACTTCCCAGGCTTCAATCGGCTGCGCCTCGCGCACCAAGGCCGCCAGCGCCTTGATGTTTGTGCGCAAGCGAACCGTCTCACCCGTGCTTGTTGGCCACAGTCCAGCCGCGCCCCACACCGGGGCACCTGCTGGCACCAAGTTCAACTCCGGTTGCGCCGGGGTGCCGCCGCTTTCGAGCCGTTCCATCAGCGCCTGCCATCGCAGGAAAGAGCGGATGTCAACGATGCCTACTACTGAGGCGCCACCGAGCCACCCGTCGGTGACAACTCCTGCGGGTAGAGCTGGCGCAGGATTGCTGCTGTTGAGGGCGGCCATTGCCATGACATCGGACGAAGCGAGGCAGAGTTGCAGGGCACTTCCCTTGCAGGCGGTCGCAAGTGTTGCTGGCCCGTCACCCAATCCGCCATGAATGTGCCAAGCGTCTATGCCCCGGGGCGTGGCGCTGACTGCAACGACCGAGAGCTCGTCGGCATCGTCCCCTAGTTTCACTGCCTGACGGATGTCGCCTTGGATGTCAGTCGGGTTCTTCAGCAGAGTCTCCATCACCATCGAAAACCCGACTTGCGGCCGCGCCGGATCGGAATCGGTTCCCTGAGTGAGGGCGATGGCAACGGGCCCCGCGGCCTCCTTCAACAGCCTGCCAGCGACACGCAGGATGGCGGTTGGAGGATGGTCCGACGGATCTTGCGATGTGCCCCCGCTGAGAGCTTCCATTCCCATTTCCGCCAGCGGGCGGATCTCACTCAACTCACCGAGCACCGTGACGGTGGCACCGTTGGACACATGCGCCGCCAGCCGCGACGCGGTGCTGACCGCATCCATTCCTTGACCGCTGCGGGGCGCGGCCTGATTGAACTGCACGAGAAGTTCCGCTGAATCGCCATCAAGCGTGAGCCCGGCTCCGAGCGTGTTTGTTGCGCCGAGCGAACGAGTCAGCCTCTGGGCCACCGGATCGGGCAGGTCCATCACCCCGGCGGTGATGTCTTGGCGAATGGTGTCGAGGGATGCGGCGATCGCCGCATCGCCTGCTGGCATGACAGCAATCAGTCCTGATTGAGCTCCTGCGGCCGCCGGGGTAAGTGGCTGGTTGGAGACCACCACCCACGGGGCCTCCAGCGTGGTGGCGTAGGAAAACGGTGGCATCGCGGACACCACGCCGCCACCGCCTGCGACCTGCAGGAATAGGCGGATCGGCGGGATCATCGCCCCCTCGGGCCCCGGCAGGACGGCGGCGTACATCGGGTGATCGGTGTGCACCTCGCCGGCGCCGGTGATGAGAGTTCCGAGCATCGCGGTTGGGCTGGTTCCGCGAAGCAGTGCCGCCGCCTCTGGATTGGAACTGGCCAACAGTTCCTGGAGACGCTCCTCGAGTTGGGCGAGATTGTTGATTCGGGCCAAGGCGATGGTGTCGCCCGGAACGAAGGCGTGCAGCGCAGCCGGGACGGTCACAGTTTCGGCACGGGCCGGGGCAAGCATCGCGAGTGTGACCGCGCCCACGGTGAGTCGAGACAGCAGTTGCATGAGTGGCCTCCTTGCGCAGACTATCGCGGCGCGGCGCGGGCTAGATCGGCCTCCGCGGCAATGTGCCCGAATGCCGCCCAGTCGGTCTGCTCAATGACTTCATGTAGGAGCCGGTCGCGCGTGGCCGGGTCTCCCTGGCTGGCCGCTTGCTGGGCCAGCCCATAGCCGAGCCCGGCGCGCTCAACCGATAGCCCGACTGCCGAATCACCCGCGCTGAGTGTGGCGGTGGGGAGGTGGCCGGCGAATGCCAGAAGCAATCCGTAGTAGGTGTGGTTCTCGAGGACATCCATGCCGCCAGCGGCGGGAGTGCGCACGCGTGAGAGCAGCCGGCTCGCCGCCTCGACCTGTCCGGCACGGCGCAATGAGTTCACCTGCCAGTAGGTGGCAGCGACCAGTGAGTCGTCGTTGTGGGCGCAGGCGGCCGCTTGGCCGAAGTGCTCGGCGGCGGCGACGAAGTCGCCCTGCAGGTATTGAGCCAGCGCTAGGTGATAGAGGATGTTGCCGTGGTCGGTGCTGCGCGGTGCGACTCCGGGAGTCGGCAGTCCGTCGGGTTCAACCGCGTCGGGGTGGTGCTGGGCCAGTGACCACGCCAGCGTCAGGTCGGCGACGGCCCGATCGAAGGCGCGAAGGGTGATCCATCGATGTCCGCGATGTCGCAGCAGACGGTACGAGTCCGGATGCTGGGTCAGGGCGCGCGTGTAGGTGTCGATGGCTCCGCGGTAGTCGCCCAAGTACGCCTGTCGGCGCCCGACCCAGATGGCAGCGGCCACACTGGCTGGCTCGGCGTTTAGCGCGGCCTGCGCCTGAAGCAGCGCGGCCTCCCGCTCAGTGCGCTTGGCCGCGTCCATTGGTTGCGGGGTGAGGGGCTGGCCCAGCAGGGACACCGTTTGGATCGGTTCGGCGACCGGTGCCGGAGAAACCACCGGCGCTTTCGCTGGCGCCGGGGTCGGTCGGCTGCGTGATGCGCAGCCAGCGGCCAACCCAACTGCAGCGAGGAGAGCCGCCGTGGTCAGGGCGGGATCAGGGCGGCACGGACACATGACGGGAGTTTACGGCTGGGAATCATGCATTTGACAACATATGTAGTAGATGACATACTGCGCCGGTCATGCCGCGTCGCCGGAGAAATTCCTCTCTCCCCGGCAGCGGCCCAAGGCAGGAAGCCACGGGTCGTCTGCGGCAGGGCAGCTCAGTGGAAGGACGCGGAGCCAAGGATGGCTCCGCTCTTCCGCTCTCTCACTTGCGGCGGGTGGCCGGTGTCACCCAGACCTCACTCGCCCGGCGGCTGGGGTTGAATCAGGCGACCCTTTCGCGCCTCGAACGCTCGCGCGATCCGCGAGTCGGTTCGCTGCGCCGATTCACCGGCGCGCTGGGGGCTGAACTTGATCTGCACGCCCGCTTCGCCGATGGGCGCTCGGTGCGCATCGACACTGGTGGACCGGATTCGCGCCGCCGGAGTGCCCCCGGAATCCGCCGTCGCCGCCGCGTTTGAGGGCGGGGCACATCGGGGGCGAAGCGATACGATCGCCCGTCCTATGACCAAGGTGAACTCGCTGGCAGTGCTCGGGGCCGGAACGATGGGCTCTGGGATTGCGCTGGTGGCGGCGCAGTCGGGCATTCGCGCCGTTCAGATCGATCCGGCACGCGCACAGTTGGAGCGCGCCCGGGGCTACCACGCCAAGACCATGGCCCGCGCCGTGGAGAAGGGCAAGTGCAGCGCCGCCGACGCGGAGCAGACCCTCGCTCGCATCACCTATAAGGATGCGGTTGCCGATGCCTCCGGTTGCGACTGGGCGGTCGAGGCGGTGATCGAGAACGGCGACATCAAGAAGCAACTATTGAAGGAACTGCAGGGGGTGCTGCCTGCCCACGCCGTAATGGCCAGCAACACCAGCAGCATCTCCATCACCGATATGGCCACCGCGGTCGGCGCCGACGCCCACCGGGTGATCGGCATGCACTTCTTCAATCCAGTGCCGCTCATGAAACTGGTTGAAGTCATCAACGGGCTGGCCACCAGCGCCGAGACGACCGAGCGAACCATGGAGCTGGCAAAGGTCATGGGCAAGACTCCAGTCGCCGCCAACGACCGCGCCGGGTTCGTCAGCAATCGAGTGCTGATGCCGCTCATCAACGAGGCCTTCTACGCCTGGATGGAGGGAGTGGCCAAGCCGGCGGACATCGACGAGATCATGAAACTGGGCTGCAACTTCCCAATGGGGCCGCTGCGTCTGGCCGACTTCATCGGGTTGGATGTCTGTCACGACATCATGATGGTCTTGCACCGCGAGCTTGGCGATCCAAAGTTCTTCCCGTGCCCGCTGCTGCGCCAGTTGGTGCGCTCCGGGCGGCTGGGGGACAAGTCCGGGCGCGGCGTTTTCGACTACCCCAAGGGCTGAATTCAGCGCCGCAGTTGCTAGGATCGCTCGTCATGAGCGCTCCATCGAAGCCGCGCGGGACTGCCAATCCGGTTGAGCCGTCCAAGGTCGATCCGGAGGCGGTGACCATCTCCGGCTACGCCCTGCAGGAGTGCTATGGCCCAGATGGCGTGGCCACCACGAATCCCGGCAATGGGCAGTCTCCCGCTAACCGCATCGGCGCGCCGGGTGAGTTTCCATTCACCCGTGGCGTGCACCGCACCATGTATCGCAGCCGACTTTGGACGATGCGCCAGTTCGCTGGATTCGGCAGCGCCGAGGACACCAACAAGCGCTTCAAGTACCTGCTGGGAAATGCCAAGGGCACCAAGGCCAACACCGGGCTGTCTACGGCGTTCGACCTGCCCACCCTCATGGGCCGCGACAGCGATGATCCGCTGGCCGCCGGAGAGGTTGGCCGCTGCGGCGTGGCTATCAGTTCCATTGATGACATGCACCGCCTCTACGCCGATATCCCAATCGGTGAGGTGACGGTCAGCCAGACCATCAACGGTCCGGCCTGCGTCATCTGGGCGATGTATCTGGCCATGGCCCGCGAGCGCGGGATCTCCTGGGACGGTGTCGGCGGCACGCTGCAGAATGACATCCTCAAGGAGTTCCACAGCCAGAACGAGTTCATCTATCCCCCGGAGGCCAGCGTCAAGCTAGTGGTGGACACTATCGAGTTTGCCACGCAGCACCTGCCCAAGTGGAACTCGGTTTCGATCAGCGGCTACCACATTCGCGAGGCCGGTTCGACCGCCACGCAGGAACTGGCCTTCACTCTGCGCGACGGGATGGAATATGTGGAATGGTGCCTGCGTCGTGGGCTGGAGGTAGACACCTTCGCCCCCCGCCTCAGCTTCTTCTTCAACAGCCACAACGAGTTCTTCGAGGAGATCTGCAAGCTGCGCGCCGCCCGGCGCATCTGGGCCCACGCCATGCGCGAGCGCTTCGGGGCCAAGCAAGAACGCTCCTGGCTCATGCGCACCCATGTGCAGACGGCCGGCTGCAGCCTCACCGAGCAGCAGCCGCTGAACAACATCGTGCGCGTGGCCTATCAGGCGCTGGCCGGGGTGCTTGGCGGCTGCCAGAGCCTGCACACCGACTCAATGGACGAGACCCTCGGCCTGCCGACCGAAGAGGCGGTGCGCGTGGCGCTGCGCACCCAGCAGATTCTGGCCCACGAAACCGGCGTGCAGCGCACAGTTGATCCGCTGGGCGGATCGTGGTTTGTTGAAGCGCTCACCGATCAGATGGAGAAGGACGCCAACGCCATGATCGCCACCATCGACGGCATGGGGGGAGTGGTGGCTGGCATTCACAAGGGGTACTTCCGCCGGGCAATCGCCGAAGCCTCCTATCGCTTCGGTCAGGAGATGGAAGCCGGCGACCGGATCATCGTCGGGGTCAACGCCTACACGGATGGCAATCAGGAACACAATGTGCCGATCCTGCAGATCCCGCACTCGGTGGAGACTGAGCAGTGCGAACGCCTCGCCAAGTTCCGCCGGCAGCGGGATGCCAGCGCGGCGGCACGGGCGCTCGACGCCATCCGGGCCGCTTGCCGTGCCGACAAGAATGTCATGGGCGAACTGGTCGAGGCGTCGCACCTGAAGTGCACTCTGGGCGAGATGGTTCAGGCCATGGCCGATGTCTACGGGCGGTACTCCGGCGGGCCGGAGTGGTAAGCCCGCGGCGGGATTTCGACTGCCTGGTGATTGGCGGTGGGCACGCCGGGGTTGAAGCGGCCTGGGCGGCAGCGAGCGCGCTTGGACCCGATGGCCGCGTGGCGCTGATCACCATGGATCCGTCGCGCATCGGGGCGATGAGTTGCAATCCGGCAATCGGGGGCCTTGCCAAAGGACAGATGGTCCGCGAGATCGATGCCCTCGGTGGGCTGATGGGCCGCGCCGCCGACGCCAGTGGCATCTTGTTCAAAGTGCTCAACGCCTCCAAGGGGCCGGCGGTGCGCGGGCCGCGCGCCCAGTGCGACAAGTACGCCTACATGGAGGAGATTCAGCGGCTGATCAACACCCGCGCGCCGGGGAGCAGTGCCGAGGCGGGCGCGGGCACAATCGCCGTGCTCACTGGCGTGGTTGATGACCTGCTAGTCGAAGCGGGAGTGGTGGTGGGCGTGGTGCTGGGCGGGGCGAGAATGGGCGAGGTGCTGCGCGCTGGCGCGGTGGTGCTGACCACCGGCACATTCATGCGGGCATTGATGCACACCGGCACTGAGAGATGCATCGGCGGTCGCGTCGGTGAAGCGAGTGCCATCGGCATCTCGGCGGCGCTGCGTCGCTTGGGCTTCGAACTGGGTCGCCTCAAGACAGGTACGCCGCCCCGGCTGGCCCGCGAATCGATCGACTGGGATGTGCTGCCTCGGCAACTGGGCGACTCGCCCCCGACGCCGTTCTCTGAACTGACCGACGAAGGCGGTCGCTTCCCGGCGCTGCCGCAGGTGGAGTGCCGACTCACTCAGACGACCGCCGCCGCGCATGAACTCATCCGCGCCAACTTGGATCGCGCCCCGATGTACTCCGGGCAGATCGATGCCGAGTGCGGGCCGCGCTACTGCCCGAGCATTGAAGACAAGGTGGTGCGCTTCGCCGATCGCGATAGCCACCATGTGTTTCTGGAGCCTGAGTCGCTGCGCACTAATGAGATTTACTGCAACGGCATCTCCACCAGTCTGCCCTGCGATGTGCAGGTGGCCTTGGTGCGCTCGATGCCGGGCTGCTCGCGGGCGCGCATTCAGCGCTGGGGCTACGCCGTCGAGTACGACATGGTCTGGCCGAGCGAGATCGATTCGACCTGCGCGGCCAAGCGGCTGAGCGGCCTGTTCTTGGCCGGCCAGATCAACGGCACCAGCGGCTACGAGGAAGCTGCCGGGCAGGGGCTGGTCGCCGGACTGAATGCGGCGCGGTTTGTTCGGCGTGCCGCGCCGGTCCGGCTGGGCCGCGATCAGGCGTACATCGGGGTGATGCTCGATGATCTGGTCACCCGCACCCCGCGCGAGCCGTACCGCATGTTCACCAGCCGGGCGGAGCACCGCCTGCTGCTGCGTTCCGACAACTCCGCCGAGCGTCTCACTCCGCTGGCCCGGGAGTGGGGTCTGGTCGATGGCACCCGCTGGGCCAACTGGCAGCGGCAGGCTGAAGCAGTCAATGCCTTGCGTGGCGAGTTCTCAGTGGAGACCGCCGACGGCCGTGCTCGCCGCGATCTGGCCCTGCGGCCAGAGGCCACGCTGGAGGTGATTGCGGCGCGCTGTGCCGTTGAGGCGCCGATTGCCGCGTCGGCGCACTGGCGGCGCTGTCTGGAGCGCGTGGTCACCGAGTTGCGCTACGAGGGTTACCTGCGTCGGGCTCAGGCCGAGGTGCGGCGCAGCGCCGAACTGGAGACCGCAACCATTCCCGAATGGCTCGAGCCGTCCACAATCACCGGCCTGCGCCGTGAAGCGATCGACGCGCTGCGGCGCTACTGCCCGCGAACCATCGGTCAGGCCGGGCGGCTGGCGGGGGTGCACCCGGCCGATGTGGCCGTCATTTCCATCGCCGTGCGGCGCCAGCGGGCCGCGCGCGGTTCTGCCGCCAAGGCACCGACTGATGTGGCGTAGGATCGCCCCCTTGTTCGCCACCGTAGCTCAATTGGTAGAGCACTTGATTTGTAATCATGAGGTTGCCGGTTCAATTCCGGTCGGTGGCCTTGGATCGACGCGATGAGACTGCGAACCAGAGTTCGGCTGCTAGTGGTCAGCTCGACGATCGCGGCCGCCTTGGCGTCATTCGCCGTGAGCTACTGGAGCCACAAGCGGGAACTGATGGAGTCGCTGACCGATGAGGCCAAAGTCGGCGCCCGCGGGTTGGCTGGCCACATCAATCCAGTCGCATTTGCCCGGTTGTCCCAGTCGTTGGCAGCCGACTCACCGGAGATGAAGGAACTGCAACTGGCCGCCTCGGCGTTCGTCCTCGA
>SXGU01354932.1_pt1 | contig 11735 bp, 22 predicted proteins | sample 3174531 | NCBI WGS metagenome assembly SXGU01 (sample SAMN11356863, study PRJNA531348) | freshwater metagenome | isolation source: freshwater sample F1-140 | place: China: Fuxian Lake, Yuxi | collected 2017-12-25
GCAACGTCTGCCGCGCGAAGTGCTCCCGGTTAAATCCCTGTTCCGTTGCTTGCCAAACGATAGCCCGCGCCCCCGGCGCGACGTGCCACGGCTTGCAAGGCTTCGGTAGCCTCAGCACGCCGCGACGCCCGCAAGCCAGCAGACGACGCCGAGCGCGAAGCCCACGCCCACGCCTACCGCGAACGCGACGCCACGGCGCCTCCGTTCCGTCTGCTCGAATGTCCAATACATTCCCGGCGCCCCCATCATTGCCCGCCCCCTTGCTTGCCCGAGAAAAACGCCGAGTGAATCGCCGCCGCGAGCGCGGCCGTTGCGATGCTCATTGCGAGCACGCGCGACAGCCGATCACGCGCCGTCACGAGCGCCGCCGCCTTCGCCTGCTCGCGCTCTGCGCGTTCGGCGCGCGCCTTTTCCAAGTCAATGACGTCAGCCATGCGCCCACGGCGCCGGATCACGGTACAGGCGCCACTCCCGCGCCGTCCGCGACGGCTCGCGCAATTGGTCCCGCAGGAAGAAAAACCCCGCCGCCACGCGTCCGCCGCGCTCTACGCGCCGCGCTTCGTCCATCGTGAACCCGCGCCCCATGTTCCGCGCGCACCAATGGCGGATTTTTCGAGCCCTCGCGCGCTCGCGCGCCTGCACCGCGCGCACCTTCGGCGCGTCGAGCACCTGCACGTCGACGATTGGAATTTTCGGCGCGCGTACCAGCGCCCACCATGCGCGCAGACGCGCCCAGAACGACGCGAGCGCCTTAGCCATTCGGGAACAGCGCCGCGTGACACTCGGCGCGCAGCGCGAGCGCGTCCGCCACGACCTGCGCGTGCTGAGAATCCGGCGCGTCATTCACGAGCCGATAAATCTGCTCGATTGACACCGCGCATTGCGTGCGGATGACGTTCGTCGGCGTGCGGAACCTGAACCGCTCGCGGCCGTTTTCGATATCCGCGAGCACCGCGCAATGATGCGCGACGTCAAGAAACGATTGCAGCGCGCGCCGGTACATCGCCACGTCCCCGGCCGTCAACGGCTCAGGGGCGGCCGTGCCTTGTGAGCCGTGCCGCCCCGTCGTCGCCTGCCCTGCTCGCGTAGCTAAGAATTCTGATTTCCCCATCTGACACCCCCATGTCGTCGGCTAGGTCCTCGGAAAGCCACGCGGCCACCGAGCGCCCGACGCTCAGGGGGAACGATTGAGGAACACCCCGGCGCCGCGTGCGGGACGAACTATAGTCACCGATTGCTAACGGTGTCAAATTGTGACCATTGGTAAGCGACGTTGACAGCGGACGGGCTCGCGCCTAGCGTCACGTTGCCGGGGGACCACGATAGAGGGACTACATGGACACGAACACGCGGGACCTGCTCGACGCCGTCAAGCGCAAATACGCCCTGACGTCGGACTATCAGCTAGGGCAACACCTTTCCATCGATCGCGCGCAGATCAGTCTTTACAGGAACGCGCGCCGCACTCTTACGGAACGCGACGCCGGACAGGTTGCCGACGCGCTCAACACGCCCCTTTCCGTCATTCTCGCAATCGTCGCTCTAGAGCGAGCGCGCACGGAACCCGGCCGCAAGGCATGGCGCGACGCGGTTAAACGGCTTGGCGGCGTCGCCGCGAGCGTCGCGCTACTGCTCGGCGGTGGACCTACCCCGCCGAGTGCAGGCGCCGCGTCCACGCACGCGGAAACCGCGCAACCGTTGTGTATTATGTCAACTCGTAAACGCCGCCGCCCCGCGTCCCCTTGGGACGCCGCCAGCAACGCCGCGCGCCGCCTCATGGACGCCCTTATCCCGGCGTCCTGCCTGACTTTCGCGTAAGGTCCCGCCCGCGCCGTTGAGGAGCGGCGCGGACGTGCGAAGAAGAAAAACCCGAGCCCGCATAGGGCCGACATTCGACCTGTTCGGACAGGTCCCCGTGACATGGCCCGACGTCGTCGCATGGTGCGTCGCCGTCGCGGGCCTGCGCGCCGATTCGCCGCGCCTTGGCTACTACGCGCGCTTCTGGAACGTCCCCGACAAGGTCCGCGCCGCGAAGATCGCCGGGACCTTCGACGCCGATATCAGCCCGCCGAGTGCGAACGGACCCGCGCGGCTGGCGCGTCTATTTGATTCAGCCTGTCGTGCGCGTCATCAACGTCACGACGTATATAACGCATTTCCATCTTGAGCCCGCCCCACGCAATCAGGCCCGCGACGCCGCCCGACAGTATCGCGCCCACGACCTGCCCGAGAAAGTCATTCACGACGCGCCGCCCGCGTAGTGCGAGCCGCCAAAGAGCCGCACGCCCGCCCACATCATGCCGCGCCGCATCCAGCCGAGCCCGTCTTTTTCCATCGCCGCGCGAAAAATCGCGTCCGCTTCGGCGCGCGTCACGCCGCGCCCCGCATTGTCCACGCCGCCCGAGTACATGAAGTCATGCAGCACGGCCGCGCGTTGCGCCGTGTCGCCCATGACAAGGAACACGAACGGCAGACGCGGCACGCTCGCAAAATCAGTCTCGAAACCTTCCGGCACGCACCACGAGCGCGAATCCGCCGCGCCTTCGTCAAAGGTCGTCGCGCGCAACTCGCGCAGCAATCGCCACGCGCCAGAATCAAGCCGCGACACGTCGAGCGACGATGCGAAATAGACGATCACGCGCCCACCATGAAGGGCGACGGAATTTGCGCGCCGTTTTCGTTGTATTGCAACCAATACGGAGTCACGACGCTTTCCACCGTCACGTCCCGCACCGGCAGACGCACGATGTAGCCCGGACGCTCTAGCGTCGGCCCGAGCGCGCGCCGCTCGGCTTCCACCTGCGCCGGATGCAACCACTCCCACAACTGCACGCCGAATGGCCGATCATCGCCCGTCACCGCTTCGGTAAGCTTCGTCACCGCCCGGTATGCAACATTGTTCGCGGACGTCGGATTGACCGCGTCGGCCAGCTTTTCCGCACCCTCGCCTATGGCCTTTCGCTTCGCGTAGAGCGTCACCCCGAGCGCCGCAATCGCGCCCACGAGCACCACCGCCGCAACCCCGCCAAACGTCGGCGTGACGTTGAGCGACGGACTAGCCGACATACCATCCCCCCGTGTCCGCGCCGTACCGATTCACTTCGGCAAGGGACGTCTCCGCGTTCGCTACCGCGTCCACGGGGTAATTCTGCGGCGTCCACGTGCGCCAATTCGACGTCACGCGGTCCGGGGACCCCGAACCCCCTAGCCACGTCGTCAAACCGCGCAGGCCCGCCGCCTGCGCCGTCTGCGGCACCTTCGCGGCCTCTACCTGCCCCGCCTTGCGCCCGAGCCACCACAGAGCGCCCGCGACGACCAGCACGGCACCGGCCGCGCCCACAATCAAGCCCTCACCCTCACGCATAGCTGCCCCCTTCGGATTCGTACACGGCGCGCGCCTGCTCTATCGTTCGCGTCGGCTGACCGTAGGGCGAACCCGGAAGGCTCGCCCACTCGCGCCCGAGCTTCGACACGGCCGCGTCGAACCTGCCCGCGCGCACGTCCGCGAGCGCCCCCCGGCGCCGAATCAGGAACACCGCCGCCGCATCCTGCGACGCTGGAGAAAAGTCCTGAAGGCTGAGCGCCGCCGCCGCTTCGTCCCACGTGCGGGAAAGGAACTGATACGCCCCCGCCGCCGTGCTCGTGAGCAGGCGCCCGCCTAGCTTGGCCGTCACCGCCACGCGCGGATGGTCCGCGTAGGATTCAAAAAGCCCGCCGCCGAACATGGTCCGATATCCGTCCGCGCCCGCCGTGCCTTCGCCCGCGCGAATCACGCGCAGGAACGCTTGCACGTTCGGCTCTGACGCTATGGCCTGCACGTCGCCCCCGTCGCCCGGAATGATGCCTTCGATTGTGGAGCGCACCGCGTCCTGAAAATCACTCCACGGCCCGCCCGTGTCCTGAGCGTAGTAAACCTGCGCGCCAGATTCGGATGCTCCCGCATCGGACGACGGCGCCGCCTCACCCTGCGCGGCATAGGCACGAAAGCCAATGAAGGCGAGCAATCCGGCAATGCCTGCCATTGCGAGTGCGCGCATATCACGCCACCGCCTTAACCGGAATTTGACTCACTTCGATTTTTTTCTCTATCGCCCCCGACTTGAATTCAAACGCGTCCGCCTTCGCATCGTCCGGCGCGTCCACCCATTGCAATTGCGGCGCGACGGGGAATTCTTCTCCCGCGTTCACGACCTGCGCGACGCGCTTTCCGTCCGCATCCAGCAATGCCCGCTTCGTCATCGGTAGAATTCCTCGACAATCACAATCCCCGCACCGCCTACCGAACCCCCAACCGCAACTTGTACTTGTCCGTTCGCCGCGCCCGCCGCTCCGCCGCCGTAGACGCTCCCCGCGACGCCCGCGCTAGAGCCCGCGTTAGGGTTTTCCTGTGCTCCGCCGCCATGCGTCGAATTCCCGCCGCGCCCACCGCAGGCGCCCGACTGAACACCCCACCGCACGCCGTCATTTGAGCCGCCGCCGCGAATGTTGATATCGCCGCCCGAACCGATGCCGCCCAACGCCGACGCGCCGAAGCCGTACAGGTCCCCGGCAAAGGCCGCACTTCCACCCCCCGGCGCCCCGCCCGTCGCGCTCGCGTGCGCGCCAAAACTCGACGTGCCGCCCGTGCCGCCCGAATTCGCACCCGCCGCCGCCGCCGCACCGCCCGCGCCTACCGTCACCGTTTCCGTTGCACCTAGCGACGCGCTCGCTATCGTTTTTTTAGACGTGCCTCCGCCTGCGCCGCCGCCCGCCGCCGCCGCCTGACTTGCACCCGTCGCGCCACAGCCGCCGCTACCTCCGCCCGCGCCTACCACCGTCACCACGGCATATAGCAGGCCCGCAGGCTTGGTCCACGTGCCGGACGCCGTGAATACCTGTACAGTGCTCCGACGCAGCGCGCGAGCGAACATCGTCAGCCCTCTATCACGTGAATGTCTGGATTGCTTGCGATGCTTCCAATGGCCGATATCGCGCCCGTAGGCGGTACGCTCGGCTCGTACACGTCACCCGGATTCAACTGCACGCAGGTTGCATCCGCAACCGCCGTGCCGCCGTCCGTCTTGATGTAGAGCACGCCCGTTGCGCTCTGATTCTGAATGAACAGGTAGGCGCGCGACGCGTTCGCCGCGAGCATCGTTCCCGACGCGTTCGTTACCGTCTTTTTCGCCGTGGTATGCGCGACGCCCGGTATCGCCGCCGAGACACTGACCGAACCCGAGATTCGGTCATCATCAAATCCGCCTTCACCGATCAGCAATTCGCCCGTGATTGTTCCGGCCGCTTCTTCGTTCGTGATTCTGATTGCCTTGAACGGCCGTCCGATATGCACGCCCTGACCGCCGCGCAGCAAGACTTGATCGCCGTTGTTCGTCTTGACGCGGATGCGCGGCGCCGCGCCGCCGCCCGCGAGCGATACGCACCGAATAAACGAACCCGGATAATCTACCGGGAACGACGCGCCCACCGCCACGGAAAAATTGATAGGTTCCATTTATGCCGCCTTCAGCTTGAAGCCCGATGCGCGCAGCGCGAAAATCGCCACCGCGATAACTCCGCCCACGACTACGAACCGCAACCCTTGAGCCGAATCCTGCGCCGTCTGATATGCGGTCCCTACATTCTTCGCGCCTTCGTTCGCCAGCTTGAGCGCATCCGTTGCGAACGTCACCGCCTTTCCGACGCTATCGAGCGTCGCCGCGCTCGAAGTCTTGGCAAGGTCGAATGACTTTGCAATCGCGTCATGGTCCGTTGCCGTTACGTTGACCGTACTCATGTCGGATGACACGCCAACCGAGCCCGTGTCCACGACCTGCCGCTTGTCTATGTTCTGCGTATTGGTCGTCGTGCTCGTGCTCGTGGATGACGACGACGAACCCCCGTCCCCGCCGAACGACAGACGGAACGCGAACAGCGGAAGGAAAAATCGAATCAGTGACACGGCGCCAGCCTCTTACGCAAGATAAAGCCGTCCACCGTGAAGCCCTGCCGCGCGAGCTTCCGCACGAGCCCTAGCGAGCGCGTATGCAGGCTGACCGCCGCCGCGCCCTCGGCTTGCTTCAGGATTGCCGCCATGCCGAGCGCCGTCACGTCGAGCCCCTTTGCGCCGCCCGCCGCCGCCACAATCTGCACTTCCGTTCCGTGCTCGCGCTCGATTGGCCGCAGCACGTAGCGACAGACCACATCTGCGCCGCGCACGATTTCAAACAGCATCCCGCCCGCCACGACTTCGTCCACGGACGCGAGCCCGCCCGTCGTGTCACGCTTCAGGCATCGCGCGAGCGCGTCGCGCGCCTCTGCGTCGAATTCACCCGGCCGGATTTGGATATCGCGCGTCATGCCCTTTTCCAGATGTAGAGCGCCACGAGCCCCGCGACGACGAACAGAGGAATAACCATGCTTTGCACTTCCGCCGCCGCGCCGCTCGCCTGCTCGCGGTCCCCGCCTTTGGCCGTGCTCCCGCCCGTCGCTACCGTCCATCCAGACGAATCAAGCCACGAATTCGTCGTGACCTCTGAAAACCCGTTCGCGCTACTCGGCCCCGCCTGCTCGCCGCCCTTGAGCGCGGCGCCGATGACCCTAGAGCCCGCGTCGAGCCATTGCGCGGCCGTGATTCCGTCGATCACGGCACGGCCTCACGCCGACTTTTTGCCGAACGCAACGAATCCCACGAGCGCCGCGAGCGCAACCCAGACCCAGACCTGCGGCCCTACGTAGGTTTTCGCGGACTGATAGAGCAGCGTTCCATCCGCGAGCCGCACCGGAACTGTATTTTCCGGCTGTACCGGCCGCGTTTTGGCGTCGATCAGTCGCGCAAGGCCGAATTGCAGCACTTGGTCCCATGACGACGCGGCCGGATTCACGCTCTGCGGCGTCCATGCGGCGCTCGCGCGATTCACCTGATAGTCCGTCGCCTGCGACGCGGTCCGAAAGCCCGTGTCGTCGTCCCACGTCAGCGTCGAGCCGTCGTCGTAGACCTGCGTTTGGAGCCCCATTGTCGGCCCCGGTTAAAGGTTATACGGCTTGTCGAGCAGTTCGATGATCGCCGTCACCGTGTCCGACGCGGTCAGGTTCGGCCGCATCTGGAACGATTGCGCGTCCGCCGTCACCACGGCGCCTGACTGATTGTTGTCCACAATCGGGTCGTACACGTAGCACTTGGATTGCGGGCGCTTGTTGTACTCGCGCTGAATGAATCGCGTATCCACGCACGAGACTTCCTCCCAGATCGCCACGCCGTTTTTCCGCACGAGCAGGTCCGAAAGGTTGCCATTGGTCGCCGCCGATACCGTGATATCGAAGCCGTCGCCCACGATAAAGTCCGTCGCGCCGTCCGCTAGCGTGAAGGCGAGCCCGCCAGCCGAGTACGCCGACGCGACGATCATGCGCGAGGAAACCACGATGCCGTCCGGGTCCTCGTGCGCGAAGGTTCCGACGTTCGCTCCCGGCTCGATGCAGACGAACTTGTGGACGCCGACTTTCGCCGCCGCCGACACGGTAATGGCGCCCATCGCGCCGTTGCCCGTGTTGCCCGACCACGCGGCCGACGTCGCGGACGAACCGCACCAATCGGTCCCCGTGTAGAACAGGTACGCGCGCTGCATGAGAGCGCCCATCGGATCAAAATTGATATCGCCACGTCCGGCCGACAACGTCGGGGACGTTTGCTTGATGAACTTCTTGATGAGTTGGTCCTTATCGTCGCCCTGTGGCGGCGTCAGAGTCAGCAGCGCATTGAGCGTCGGCGCCGACGCGGACGAATTGATATCCACGTCCACGTACACGTCGTCCGACAGCTTGGACATATCCACGCCGCCGATTTCCTTGCCGACGATATCGGACGCGTCGCGCTCGTTGAAATCGAGCGTCAAGTGAAACGCGTCATCGTACAGGCCCTTGTACTTGTTTATCTTGTCCATCTCGGACCCGGTCGTGTCCCAGATGATGTGCGAGCCGAGCCGCACCACGACGCGGTCAAGCAGCGCCTTCGTGAGCGTCGTCCCGCCCAAACGCAACTGCACGCGCGACAGCGTCAGCGCGTAGCGCGGAATTTTCAGGATGGACTTGGACCCGGCCGTGACGGGAAGGAACGACGGCGCCTTTTGCAGAATCATCGGATGCCCTTTTTCGGATATCTAGCCGCGACGCGCGGACTAGATGTACTCGCGCACGTAGGGAACCTGCCGCGCGACGATCACGCCCGCGACGCCCAGAGCCGCGCCCTTGACTTCCGGGGGACCGAAGCGATAAGCGATGTAGACGATTCCGCCAGCAATGGCTAGGGAGAGCAGTTTCTGAGTGTCCATTTTCCGTCCTTTTCGATGGTCGCAATGACCGTGCGCCCGAGTGTCAGGCACCTGAAAAGGCTTTGTCACGAAAGGTCCCCATTGGGGACCCTCCAATGGAAACCGCTACCCGGCGCGCGAGCGCCGATTTTTTTTCTTCCGCGCGACCTGTTTTTTCGCCTTCGCAGGCGCCACGCGCACCGCCCCCGGCAACGGCACCACGCCGTCCCCCGGCTTTCCCGTCGTCATGTCGCGCTCGATGTAGGCGAGCGGAACGAGCGCGGATATCTGTTCCGGCTCGACGTGCAGCACGTTCGCCATGCACGACACGTCCGCCGCGAAATTCAGACGCCCCGAGCGAATCAACGTCGCATTGCTGAAAAAGTTTTTATCCACGCTCGCCGGACGTTGCGACACGCCGATGATGACAAGCCCGCGATGACGGCCGCGCAGCGTGCAATCTGACCACGCCGCAGGCGCCCATGACGGACTCGTGACCGTCTGTAATTCCTCCACCACCACGACCACGTCACCGGCCGCGAACGCCGCCGCGCAAAAGACGTCGAATCGCTCGGCTAGTTTCTTCGGGTCCCCGCTCGGCACGTAGCGCAGGCGCCATGCCTTTCCCGCGCGCATCCGTTCCACCATCGCCGCGAGCGTCGGGACCTGCTCGGCGTGCTCGGCGTATTCGTTCATGGTGTCCCAGATCAGACGCCTCGGCGCGTCCATCGCGCGAAGCCATGTCTTGACGTCTAGCGATTTACCCGAACCGCTCGCGCCCATGCGCGCGACGATTGCCGCTTGATTCGTGCTCATTGTTCCCCTTCCGGCCGTCGTGCGGCCTGCTCCCATCCCGGCGCCGCCTGCGCCTTCTCGGGCTCGGCTTTCGCCGCCTGTTGCGGCGCCTGCGCGCCCTTGACGCGTGCGGCCTGTTTTTTAAGGAACGGCTCCGCGAGCGGCCATGCTAGCGGCACAGACGCCACGAGCAGACCCGTCAACGGATGCGCCGCGACGCCGCCCATCGTCCACCCGTAATGACCCGCGACGCGCTCCAATGCGTCCCCGAACACGCCTAGACGTTCAGGCGTCCACGCGCTCGCCAATGGCGGATAGACGTCCGCCGCGAGCGTTCGCACCATGCCGCCGAATTCAATCGCCGCCGTGCGCCATTGCCCCGCACCTGAAACCCCTTGCGGCGCCGCTCCCGGCGCCGCCTGCGCGCTCTGCGCCCTTACCGGCTCGCCGTCCGAATCCGCCGCACTCGCACGCGCCGCGAGCGCCGACAGGTCCGCTACGCTTCCTGCCGTATCCACGGCATCCCCTGCTTGCCCTTCGGCGGCGCCTTGACGTCGTCCGACTTCACGGGCTGAGGCTCGACCACGGCCGCGTCCGGCGAACGCTTCACGCGCGCCATGATGCGCCGATAGGCGTCCGTTCCGTGCTTCGCGTAGGCCGACAGATCGCACCACTGACAGGATACCGACACAGCCTTTCCATCTTCGGCTTTCGCCGGAATTTCCTGCGCGCAGCACAGGCACGACATGGTCCCGATTGAACGCTTCATTTTTTCTTCTCCATCTCCCCCACGAGCGCCGACAAAATCTCACCCTGTACGCTCTGCAAATGCACGAGCGCGTCCAATGCCTTGTCCCCCGCCGCCGATTTTTCCCAGATTGGCGCGTGCCTAACTTCGACAATGCGCGCCGCGAGCGCGCGGAACGCGTCCTGCTCGCGCGCTATCAGTGCTTGAAGCCCCTGCATTGGCATCCTCCGACGTACAGTTATTGACACGGGTCCAAGAAACCCGAAACCCGACACCCTCGCGGCACGGCCGCACGGTCCATTGATGCGTCCGCGTGATTAGCGGCACGCCCTGAAACTGCACGCCGCGCACTTCGGCCGCTCGCGCCTCACCGTATGACGTGAGCAGCGGCACGAGCCCGACGCGCCCGCGCTCGTCATCGCGGCCTTGCACGACGGGCTCGCACCGCCACAACTGCAACGGACGGTCCGCGCGCTTAATCTCAATGCCGCCCATTAGCGCGACGTAGCGGCACCACTCCCCCGCGTCCGCCGCCTCCCAGAAGTCACCGAATAGTTCGCCCTGCGGCTTGTCGCGCAGGCGCCGCAGTTCGCGCCAGATCGTCACGCCCGGTCCGCCTACCTGCTGAAACTGCCGGATGCCCCACGTCGCCGCCCACGCGTCCACGTGCCGCACCGATTCCGACGCCTGCACTCCCGGCGCCGCTTCCATGTCGTCGCCCACTTGAAAGCCGTCAATGTTCTTCGCTACGTACTTCGCCACGTACCCCGCCGCCGTGCCTTTTTCGGCCTCTATTGGGATGCTCTTGAAACGTGCCGACTGCGCGGCCTCTGACGTCAATTCGCCCGCGTCAATCTGGCAAGCGTATTTCCGCAGCTTGTCTACTACCCATTGGACAGCCGCACGCGCGACGAATAAGAGCAGATGCCAATGCGGGGTCCCGTCGTGGTGCGGCTCGGCAACCCGGAACCCGTACACGTGGACGCCCTTTCGCGCGAGCGCGGCTCGCGCCCTCGCCCATTGCCGGACTAGATAGCCCTGCGCTTCGCGCGGCGTCGTGCCGTCATGCTTCGGATTCGCGTCACCCGTCGCCGCGAGCCGCGCGTGCATCCGGCTCGGCGTCGTCCACGTCACGAACAGCGCCGAGTGACCCGCCGCCGTTGCGAATTCTTCAAACCCCCGAATCCGCGTCATTAGTTCGGCTCGACGCACGGCCGGATTGCTGACATTTCGCGCCGACAGTTCCGCCAGCGTGAGCACGTCGCCGCGTTCGTTTTCAGCTTCCGTAGCCTTCAGCATCGCCGCATTGCGCGCCCTCTGCTCGACGCGCCGCGCGACTGCTTCGGCGCTCGCATACAGACTCGCGCGCCGATGCACGAGCCCGAGCCCGATAAAGATTCGCTCGGCTTCGCGCACCGTTGAGCGCCGCAGAGCCCGCCTCCACCACGCATCCGACGAACAGCGCGCGACGAATCCCGCCAATGACCGGCTTTCAGGGGGACGCACGCCGCGCCCCTCGCAATAGGCCGTTAGCTGGTCCCTCAGCAACCCCCCATTGGACACCCCCCGGTACATCATCCGGCCGCACCGCTCCGCGTGCTCGCGCGCCTGCTCGCGCAGGTCAGAATCCGACGCGATCAGGTCGAGCCCGCGCGCCGCGCATAGTTCGCCCATGTCGAGTATTTGAAGATTCGCGGCCCGGTAGCCTTCGGCCGCTAGAGTGCTCGCGTAGCGTCGCGCGAGCGGCACGTGCAGACGCTCAGGAACGCGCAACGTCTGCCGCGCGAAGTGCTCCCGGTTAAATCCCTGTTCCGTTGCTTGCCAAACGATAGCCCGCGCCCCCGGCGCGACGTGCCACGGCTTGCAAGGCTTCGGTAGCCTCAGCACGCCGCGACGCCCGCAAGCCAGCA
>SXGU01531968.1_pt1 | contig 11732 bp, 12 predicted proteins | sample 3174531 | NCBI WGS metagenome assembly SXGU01 (sample SAMN11356863, study PRJNA531348) | freshwater metagenome | isolation source: freshwater sample F1-140 | place: China: Fuxian Lake, Yuxi | collected 2017-12-25
CCGAAGCCCATGACGGCGAAGGCGTGGTCCATGTCCGGCACGGGGCCGATCGACGGCAGACCGGTGGCGCTTTCGCCGAATGCGCCCGCCCAGCTGTGGTCGATCTCGAAGTCGACCATGGGCAACAGCGCCTTCAGCTTGCGGGCATCACTCACATCCATCCCGCCGAACCTCGACTTCAACTTGAAAAACGTGGCAATGCCGATCCCGTGTCTGCGGCAGACGTCAGCGGTCGATACCCCGCCTTCCTGCTCCCGCAATACCCCGATGATCTGCTCCTCGTTGAGCCTTGACTTCCTCATCGTCCAACTCCTTCTCAGGCCGTCGGACTCTACTCATTTTTGGATCATTTTGTGGGGCTCACGTCAATGCTAATAAAAACCGTCGGAATGTATCCCTTCTCCCGACTCCGCCGGATCGTTTCGTCTACGAATGCCTCTAGTGCGGGACTGGCCTTGCTTTTATCTGCCTCATGCTTTTCATTCTTTTTCAGCCCGGCTTGTAATCCCGCGTCGCTTCCGGGTCGCCTGAGTCGAAGGACAGCGCCAGCAGTTCCTTCCAGCAGTCGGCGCTGATCGGCCAGGCGGCCCACTTCAGGGTTTCCTCCACCCGTTCGGGTTTGCTCACGCCGCAGATGGTGGAGGCGATGCGCGGGTCGCGCATTGAAAACTGCAGGGCGGCGGCGCCGGGCGGCACGCCGTGGCGGGCGCAGACGGCCTCGACCCTGGCGATGGGGGCCAGCATGGCGTCGCTTGCTTCCTGGTAGACGTAGCGATGGTAGCTGGCCGATCCCTTGGCCAAGGCGCCGCCGGCATAGGGGGCGGCGTTAAGAACCGCGATGCCCTTCTCGCGCGCCAGTTCGATCATCGGCTCAGCGTTGCGGTTCACCAGGGTATAGCGGTTGTGGGTGATCAGCGCGTCGAGATCCCAGTCGCGCAGCATCGGCATCATCACCTCGATCTTGCCGGCCGCAAGGCCCACGGCCTCGGCAAGGCCCTCCTCCTTCAGGCGCATGAGCTCATCAAGGGCGCCGCCCTTGCGGGTTACTTCGGAAACATCGGCGCCATGTTCGGGGTCGTGCAGATGCAAGATTTGCACGCGGTCGACGCCAAGGGCGGCAAGGCTCTCCTCGAGGGAGCGCCGGGCGCGGGGCCCGTCGAAGCGGCCCGTCGTCATGTCGCGGTCAAGCTTGGTGGAAAGGATGCGGCCCTTGGGCCAGCCGCCGAGCTCGCGCACCACCTGGCCGATGCGCGCTTCGCTGCGCCCCATGCCGTAGTTGCGCGAGGTGTCGATGAAGCCGTCGGGCAGCGCCAGGATGGCGCGGATGGTGTTGAGGGCGCGCTCCTCGCTCACCGCATAGCCATAGGTGTCGGGCATGTCGCCAAGGGCCGAGGCACCGAATGAAAGGCGGGGAACCAGCAGTCCCGTCTTGCCGATTGCGCTTTTGGTTTTCATGGGCCTTGCCTCCTTTATGTGGGGCTCAAGCTAGCCCGGTTCATCGCGCTTCACAATTGGCGCAAATTACAGAACTGACTTGCCCAAGGGAGTTCCATCGCGGATAGAATTTCCGGCGCATGGCAAATGGAATCCGATGGGCATTTCGAAACCGGCCTTGATTGGCGGCCTAATCATGCTTGTGCCGATGGCAGGGGCCGCGGAGGAGACTCCGGCCGTGACCAAGCAGGCTTCTGCAACGGAGATCTGCCGCTCGAAACGCAAGGCTATGTCCTGTCTATTGCCGGCCCTGATAAAGTCAAAATCAGCTAACTTTCCTGCCGCACTTGTCCGTCAAAGCTGTGCGGCGGGCATCTGCAGACAGGTCCTTCCTGTCGAACTCCCTGAAAGTCGTCCGCATTTCCTTGGAAAGGGTCATGTCGTCAATTTTGCTGATTTTGGCTGAGGCCTTCCCGCCAATTACAATTTGTCCCGTTCCGGAGGAACGGCAAATGCTGGTTTTTTTCTTGCCGCGCTTGAATCCTATCACATGTCCGGCTGATTTCCAGCGCCTGGGCCAATTGTGGAGAATAGCCTCCTGCAGCCAAACGGCTGTACGGTGTCAAGCACTATTTTCCTATAAATGGATTTTTTATTGAAGCCCGGTTTGCCAAGCGCGGCGCTGGACGAACAGGAGGGGATCCTTCACTGAACCCGGAAGGGCGCCCTGATTGAAAGCCGTGGCTTTTCTTAATGTCGGCTGAATGTGCGGTTCATCTGGTGTTCAACCGCACACTTGCAACTAAAGCGGAAATCAATTTCAGAGAGGGAACTGCCGCCATGGTGACCAGAATTGTTGACAAAGCATCTGAAGGCGACTTGTTTAAACCCAGTGGCTTGTATGGCCTTGACGATGACGCACTTTTCCTCGTCATACAGGCCCCGCTCCTTAGCACATTTATCTGGACCGGCACCGGCAAGGATTTTGTCACGGTGGAGGTTCAGCCCACAAACGGTAATGGCTACAATTTCTATCTTGGCGCTGGTGACGATAGACTGAATGGCTCCAACTTCGAGGACAGGTACTTCGACCAGGGCGGCAACGACATTGTGAACCTGGGCGGCGGAGGCGATTGGGCAATTGCTGGCAAAGGCGATGACACGATTGATGGCGCAGGAGGCGTAGATAGTATCAGCTTTACCCAAGTTTTTGGAGACGGCTACCATCCAATTTCCAATGACGATGACGTCACCGTGGCAACTCAGGGCGTATCGCTGAACCTGGCATTGACCACCGCGCAATACCTCGGCGCCTTGGGCTACGACACGTTTTTGAACTTCGAGAATATCTATGGCACGGAGGGCAACGACAGCTTTCATGGCAACGCTGCCGAAAACCTCCTTCAGGGCAATGGCGGCAACGACTATTTGCGCGGCCGGGAAGGAGATGACTTCCTGGTGGGAGGCCGGGGCGCCGATACGCTGATTGGAGATGCAGGGGCTGACGACATCTATACCGGCGATAATGACGCTTCCGAGGGCGACGGCTCCAACGACATAGTCAAGTTTACCCATATTTCAAACAGCACCGAAGAAAGCTTCGATACCGTCTTCAACTTCGAGACTTTCGCGAGCGGCGGCGGGGACAAGATCGACCTTGCGGCCATTGACGCGAACCTGTCCATCGTGGGCGACCAGTCGTTTGCCTACAGGGGCACGGGCTCATTCATTTCGAGCGGCGGCGAGGTGCGGCTCTTCGTCTTCGGCAGTTCGACCTATGTGCTGGTGGACAACGACGCCGACGCCGCGGCTGAGATGGTCATCCTTCTCAATGGCGCAAGCGGCCTGACGGCAAACGACTTCATTTTGTGACTTAACAGGCCCGGGCCGCGCCATTCAGAGCGTGGCCGGCTCCGCCTCGATCCCATGCACGGCGGTGCTGCCGGCGATGTTGGTGCGCAGGCCGGGGTTCAGGATGGTGATGTTTGATTCCCCTTTGGTCAGGCTGGGGCGCGAAAGACAGGTGCTAGCCGCCCCGGACCAGGCAGGGCTTGCGCTGGCCGGTTCTGGACTTGTAGGTGCCGGTCACGGCATCGAAGGAGGCGTATTTCCCGGCGCAATAGTTGATCCAGGCGCTCGTCCCCGGCGCCAGGATGGGCACCCGCTTCCTCCTGGAAGAGTCCCTGACCGGGACGACCACGACCTTGGCGGCGGCTTCTTCAGCCACCTTTTTGGCCGGAGCCGCAACGACGCCATCGGCTGAGTATTGGGCCATGCAATCGTTGAAGGCATTGCGGAAGTTGCTTTCCCACAGGTCCACCTCGGGGGATTTCCCATTGGCGAAATCCTGGCCGAATACCTCGCAATAGGATTGCTTGTCCGCCAGGGCGGAAGTTGCAAAAAAGACAGATAAAAACGCACTAACAAACAGGTGACGGATACGCATGACACTACTACCTTAGATTGCCGCAATCGTGATAGTCAGTTGGCTTTGTAGCACAGCTAGCGCATTGTTTCCACTACCCCTGCGGGTGGCAGGGCGCAGGGTTAATCCTGGGCCGGCGGCTACTGCTGCAAGAGCAGAGCCAGGGTAACGCCGCCGGAAATCGCCGTCAGGGCGATGAAGGCAATGCCAATGTTGCGGAAAAAGCCGATGTCGGCGGTTTCATTCTGCGTGGATGTCGTAAGCATGGGATCCTTTCCCCCTCGTGAATGTCCACGGGATAGGCCATCCGGCCTGTATCCGCCCTGAAGCGCGCATTCATCCGCGGTTCATCGCGCTGACCTCCGGCGCCCTTGACGGCCAGATGTCCAGGGTCCACATTTTCGCATGTTCCAGTGGAGGAGGATTCCATGATGAAGCACCGCGCTATCGTGGCTTCGGTTTCGATGTTCCGTTTCCTGGCCCTTGGAATTCCTTTGCTGGTCCTTGCCGCCCAGACCGGCGGGGCCCGGGCCAACCAGGACCAGGGGCAATGCACCAGCAAGTCCGCCGCCGCTACGGTCAGTTGCTGCGAAAGGCTCTATGGCAATCATCCGCCAGCATGGATGCGCCAGAAGCATCTAAGCTGCGCCCAGGCTGTGATCTGCAAGACCTCGTTGCTGCCGCTGTCCAGGCTGGCGTTTTCACCTACCTGTTCAATCCAGCCCCTGATGCAAGGCAACGACAAGGGCAAGGGCCTGAAGCTGTAGAAACTCCGCTTCTGGAGAGTGCACGGGAACTATCCTGCCGCCGCCCCTTTGCCATCCCACCCCTTCCCCGCTAGCCTGGGCCGACAACCACAATGAGGCGTGAGAGATGATGAACAGCGCCGACCGCAAATTTCTCCGGATGGCTTACGATGAAGCCAAGGCGGGATATGATGAGGGGGGCTGCCCCATTGGTTCGGTGCTGGCGCGCGGCGAAACCCTCGTCTCGCGCGGGCGCAACCAGCGGGTCCAGGGCGGCGATCCCATTGCCCACGGGGAAATGGATGCGCTGCGCAAGGCGGGCCGCCAGAAAACCTATCGCAACACCACGCTCTACACCTCGCTCAGCCCCTGCATGATGTGCACCGGCACCATTATCCAGTTCGGCATTCCCCGCGTCGTCATCGGCGAGAACAAGACCTTCGGCGGCAACGAGGAATTCCTGCGCTCGCGCGGCGTCGAAGTGATCATCGCCGATGACCCCAACTGCACTGCCCTGATGGAACGCTTCATCCGGGAAAGGCCCGAGCTCTGGGCCGAGGACATCGCCGAGGACTAGCTAGCCAATGCTATATATTCGGCGCAATAGTGGTCGCATCGAAGCCAAGTGAGGAGAAGCAAGATGGCCAAGGGTCAACTCAGAAGCAACCGCGAAAAGAAGAAACCGAAACAGGCAAAGGCGAAACCGGCGGCCGCCACATCGCAGTTTTCGGTGAAGCCCGCGTCCACTTCGTCATCGGGAAAGAAATAATAGGGCATTTCCCACAAGGGTTGACGGCCGAAAGCGGCGGTTTCAACAGTCCTCGGCGCTGAAGGTGAAGGCATCCTCCTTGAAGGAATAGCCGAATTCACAGAAGTAGGTGCCATCGTCATAGGCGTGGCAGAAAAGGCCATGGCCGCCGGATTTCTCCAGGCTGCCGGTGCATTCTTCGCGCTGGGCTTCGTCGCGCATCCCGTCGAAGAGCAGCTTTGCGGCCTTGCCCCGGAGCTGGAATGACAGAATGCAGGTGTCGGACTTCACGCCATCCTTGCAGTCCGGGTCGCCCTCGAAAATGCCAAGGAGAGCGCTGCCCTCCAACGGAATTTCTTCGGCGGTGGCTGGAGACAGGAAGAGAAGGATGAGCGCCAGGTGGAGGAAGCGGAACATTGGGCGTCTCCTGAAGTTTGAACTTCCGGCAGTGTGCAACATCAAAAATGGAGTGGCAACCGGCACCAACATGCCGGGCCCGTCGGTCACGGTTGCAAATTTTCTTCTGACACTGCCAGGGGCGAACATTGCGTCTTGAGCAGATCGGGATACATGTCCAATCCCCGCATCAGAAGCTTTATCCGCAAACCATAGGACGTGATCTTGCAGCGGCTGATTGACACGGGAACGGAAGCAGCAACATAGTCAGGGAAAAACAGCCCGTCGCCGTGGAGGACCGACCACACCTCGTTGAAATTGCTGGCACGGATGCGGAAATATATGCTGTTTTCATCCGTACACGGAATGGCATGGCAGCCCTGCACAGAATGCTCATTCTCCCCTGGCTTGATTTCCTGCGAATTGGTGAGAAACACAATCTCGTCCCGCTTCACCGTTGCGAGATACAGGGCCGTATCAAACGCAAGGATCGCCGTAGGCACGATCACATACCAGGCAACCACGGCAAACGTCAGGAGAAATAGGCTGGCGCGGGTTTTGGAGAACTGGCGATTCTGGAAACTGTCTTCATAATAAACTGCCTTGTCCCAGAGAAGGCGAAAGAGTCGCCAGATCCAGCGAACAGGCTTGAACAGCAGGCGTGCCAACGGACGGAGTACCTTGGAATAGATCCACCAGCAGGCAGCCAGGAACTGAAACCAGAATTTATGTATTGCCGTCAGATCGTGCTGGGTCCTTCCTGTCCATGAGCGCGCGTTGGCCTTGCCATCCTCGAAGGCACGTTCCTCGATTTTCTTTCTAAGCCGGTTGACCTCGTCCTGAAGATCGCTCACGCGTTTTTCAGCTCGAATGCTGCCTTCTTTGCGTTGTAGCTCAGCTTGATATCGCCTCGCTTGTCGCTGTCCAGTATCATGTTCACGATAATTGGCTCGATATTGGCCTGGATGAAACCAGGAAGGCCGCGCGCGCCAATCGCCGGATCATAGTGGGCCTTGCAGAAAGCCTTCAAGTCCGCCTCGGTGATGGTGAGCTTTACCCCGTCCAGACTGTAGGTCTTGTCCATGCTGTCGAACTCGCGCCTTACAATCCGCTCGATGGATGGAAGATCAAGCTTGTTAAAGCAGACAATATTCTGGCGGCCAGAGAACCGGTTCAGGAACTCTGAACGGTAGGTCTTGCTGATTTCGTCCATTGCGGCGGCATTGGCCTTCTCAACTGTAAACGCGGGGTTGAGAAAATGGGCCTGGCCTATGTTGGTGGTCATCACGATGATCGATTCGGAGAATGAAACCGTGCGCCCGACATTGTCGGTCAGCCGACCATCGGAAAGGATTTGCAGAAACACGTTGAACACGTCCGGATGGGCTTTGTCGATCTCGTCAAACAGCAGGACACGCAGCGGATTTTTGCGCATGGCGTTGGTCAGAATGCCGCCCACTTCAAAGCCTTCGTAGCCCGGGGGGGCGCCAATCAGGCGGGAAACCGCATGCTTTTCCATGTACTCGGACATGTCGAAGCGGGTCAGCGCCTTCTCGTCATCAAGCAGGCTTTGCGCCAGGGCCTTGGCTATTTCAGTTTTCCCGACGCCGGAAGGGCCCATGAACAGAAACGCCGCTTGCGGCTTGTCCTGGTTGCGGCGGCCAACACGCGCCGTTTTCACGGCGTTGGCCAACAACTGGATGACATGATCCTGGCCAAAGATGCGCTTCTTCAGGTCAGTCTCAAGGTTGCGGAGTTTCTCCCGCTCATTCTCATTCAGCTTGCTCACTGAAATTCCGGAGATGAGGCTGAACTCTTTCAATACTACGTCGCGGGACAGTTCGAGCCTGTCGTTGAATTTCTTGGTCAATCCGTCAAAGGCATCGCGGTTGAGCTTGATCTCGGCCTGGAATTTGTTGATCTGCATCCGCAGGTCCTGGACGGCATCGGATTCCAGGCCGCCGCCGGTTGCCATTTTTGCAAAGCGCGCGATGCGGCCCGAAAGTTTTTCCTCGCCTGCCTCGCCGTTCTGGCGCGGTTCCTTTTCGGCAGCAATTTGCTGATCAAGCTGTTCTTCCAGTTCAACAACCGCGGTTTCACCGTCACGCTGGCGCCTGTAGAGCGTGCGCACCTCCTCCTGATAGGAGGCCCAGTTGCCAGTCACCTCGGCGATCGCGGACTCGGCTTCAGCGATTTGCTTGGCCGTCTTGGCGCGCGCCTTGGCGCCTTCGGCCTCATCAAGGCCCGGCGGCTTGCGGTGGGAGTCGAGCCTGTAGGTTGAAAGGGCGCGATCAATCAGCGACACACTCCGCTCGGGCTGGGCTCGGCTGTTGCTGCCGTCACGCGTCCGGTATTTTGAGGTCAGCTCGATGGCAGCACGGATCGCGTCATCAGTAATTTTGATCTTGTGAAAATCCTGCAGGCGTTCGGCCGCATCGGCGACAATCTTGTAAAGCGCGTCACCGGCAGGCTCCTCAAGATCAATGAGCGTAAACAGCTCGCGCATGTCGGAGTGGCTTTTCAAGATCGCATTGAGGTCTTCATCGCGGGTTTCCAGAATGGCTTGCATCTTGTTGGATTTGATCGCCAGACAAAGAGCATTGATGAAGTGCATCGTGCCGGTGTTGCGGGCGGCTTCGATGAAATCGCGCGTGTCCTCGATGATCAAAATCGAGTCCGGTGTGCGGTAGAGCAACTGCAGCATCTTCTGGAATGATTCATTGACGCCGGCGTTCTCGCCCGATGCGAAGAGGCTATCGGTGTCAAGCCAGAACAGCCTTTTACTCACAATATCAAAAGGCGCGTTCGGGTCTTTCTTGCTGGCCTGCAGGCCCTTGCACAACGCTGTGCAACCCACCCCGCCGGGGCCTACCAACAGTACGGAGTTCGACATTTTCCGGACAAGGATCGAGGACAGTTCCTTCAATTCATCATCGCGGCCGACGAGCTTGAAATTCCGGGTTCGCTCCAGGTAGTCTTCGCCACGTGTGAGGTAGTTCATCGCCACTCCCTGAACAAGTTACAACGCCACGTGAGCTAGAGGTTCATCGCTTGCCTATCTTGAAAGGAGATGGTGGTTCCTTTGAAGCGGGTGCGGCTTCCCTTGCCTTTGCATTCGCCCCTCCCTGCCGGGCGGTGTCGGCATTGACGGCAATAGAGTCCTGCACATCGCCTTGCACGTCCTCAGCGAGCTTCTTCAACTCATCAAGCTTTGCCCGCATATCGGTAATGCCTTCGCGCGTGATGCTGGTGGCAGTGCGCACAACTTCGCCATAGGCGCCGAGGTCATCGATGGCCTTGGCGAGATCGCTGTTCTGCTCCTGGACACCCATGGCGATGCGGATGCTTTCCTTCTGGGCCACCTTGTTGGTGTTTTCGGCCATCTGCTGCAGCGTGTCCTTGGCCATGGCAGAGGCCTCGCCCAGTGCTGCCGAAGATACCGCCTGCAGCACAACGCTCAAACGGTCAGCAACGCCGGAAATGCCCTGGCTGTGCATGGCGCGGGCGCGGATCGCCTGCTGGTCGACCGCGTCCTTCATCGTCTTGATGCGAATGGCGCCAGAGGTGAGATCGGCGTAGGTCGCCATCGTGTCGGCAGTGGAGGCATCAAGCATGGTGATGTGCTGCTCCACCGCCATCTTCTTCTGCTCGCGGGACATTTGCGAAATCATGTCTTCGGCGCCGGCGGCGGGCGGCTGCAGTTCGTCGCGGACTTTCTGATTGTTGTCCGTTGCCTTCTTGATGCCCTCGTTCAGGATGGCATAGACGCTGCCCATCATGTTGTTGGCGTCAAAAAGATTCTCGACCTGGTCGTTCATCTGGCCGAGATGCTGGCGCACGGCGCCAACGCGGGATTTAGCCGTGTTGACGAAATTGAGGGCCGAATCGACAAGCTCCTTCTGGCGCTGCTTGTGGTCATCAGCGCTGATGTCGAGAAGCTCGCGGAGCTTTTTCTTCTGTTCGGTAAATTCGCCAAGCTCACTGCTGGAGGGCATCTGCTGCTCCAGATCGGTTATTTCGCTACCGAGCTTCGAAAGGCTGTCGTTGATATCCGAAAGATGAACCTTCTTGCGGGCAATGGATTCGCGCGCCTCCTGAGTAACCGGACCTAAACCGAAAAGGCTGCGCTGCTCGCTGAGCCCGGCGATTTCGGAAATGATGTTATTGACGTCATTGCGGAGGTGCAGCACTTCGGCCCGTTTTTCCTCCTTGGCGCTCAGAATCTCCTCTTCGCGGCGGCGGTCGTTCAGGATTTCCTGGAAGGCCTCCATCGTCATTCCGTTGGTGCGCAGCGTGTAAACCGCGTCGATGATGTCGGTCAGCGGCTGCATGCGGTTGTCAAAATCGATGAGCGAGGTGTTAAGGTCGTCGTAAACCTGTTTCAACTCGGCAAAGGTACCTGTATCGGTGAGACGGATAATCTCTTGGGCCATCTCTTCACGCTGGCTTTGAAGATATTCCTTGAAGAGTTCAAAGGCCTTGATCTTCTCCCGGTTTTCTTCCTTGGTGCCCTCGTAGGTCAGCAAGGCGGTGATTTGGGAGCGTTTTTCCTCAGGCTTGGTGCTCTCGGAAAACATCACCTTGAAAAACGGGTTGGCGGCAATTTCGGCATAGCGCGGATCACTCAACTGCTCGGGCTTCAGAACCACCGCTGGTGTCTGTCTTGCCCGCACCGCATCGGTGAGAACATCAGAAAGATCAGTCTTTTGCTGACGTTTCGGTTTTGGAGTCGTCGCCATCTATGGTTCTCCCCAGAAAAGCAGATTCCGCTATCCCGCAATACATAGGTATTAACAGCCAAAACGTCCAGAAAATCCGGATTTATGATTTTTGAGGCGTGTAAAAGGTAGTCTTTGCCTTTCGTGGTTTCCCCGCTAGCCTGCACCCATGGACATCCGTCAAATTCAATACCTCGCGGCGCTTGCCCGCGAGAAGCATTTCACCCGGGCGGCGCAGGCTTGCAATGTCACGCAGCCTACGCTTTCTGGGCGCATCCGGCAGCTTGAGCAGGAACTGGGGGTTCCCATCGTCGAGCGCGGCCAGCGCTATATTGGGCTCACGCCCGAGGGCGAGCGGGTGCTCAAATGGGCCCATCTCATTCTCGACAGCTGGCAGTCGCTGAACCAGGAGCTGGAGCAGATCAAGGGCAAGAAGGGCGAGCTGGTCGGCCGCCTGGTGCTCGGCGTGGTGCCTTCGGCGTTGCCGATGGTGTCGCAGCTCACCAAGGCCATGCAGGCCGCACACCCCTCGGTGGATTTTTCCATCCTGTCGCATTCCTCGGAGGACATCATCCGCAGCTTGCATGATTTTTCCATCGAGGCCGGCATCACCTATCTCGACAACGAGCCAGTGGAGGGCCTGCTGCAGGCCGAACTCTACCGCGAGCGCTACTGCCTGTTCGTCGGCGCCGGCCACGCGCTGGCGAAACGCAAGACGGTGACCTGGTTCGAGGCGGCGCAATTGCCGCTCTGCCTGCTCACCCCCAACATGCAGAACCGGCGGATCATCGACCGGGCCTTCCTCGCCGCCAATGCCCAGCCTTCGCCCCGCCTTGAAACCAATTCGATCATGAACCTGTTTTCCAGCGTGCGCAGCATGGGGCTGGCCTCGATCATGCCGGATTATTTCCAGAATGCCCTTGGCCCCATGGAAGGGGTGAAGGCGGTGGCGCTGGTTGAGCCGGTGGTGGAACATGCGGTGGGCCTGGTGGCGGTTGCCCGCGAGCCCCTGTCGCCGCTGGTGGCGGCGCTGTTTGCGGCGGCGAAGAAAATGACGGCGGGAGAGCACCCCGGATGAGTTTGGAGTCAGTACGCGCCTTCCTCGCGGCGAAGGCGCCCGATATTGCCATCATCGAACTTGAAAACAGTTCGGCCACCGTGGCGCAGGCCGCGGCGGGCCACGGCGTCACGCATGCGCAGATCGCCAAGACGCTTTCGCTTCGGGTGGGCGAGCGGAACCATCTGGTGGTGACGCGCGTCGATGC
>SXGU01141655.1_pt1 | contig 11729 bp, 9 predicted proteins | sample 3174531 | NCBI WGS metagenome assembly SXGU01 (sample SAMN11356863, study PRJNA531348) | freshwater metagenome | isolation source: freshwater sample F1-140 | place: China: Fuxian Lake, Yuxi | collected 2017-12-25
CACGCCGAGGGCGACCAGCTGCTGAAGAGCATCGCCCAGCGCTTTCGCCAGTGCCTGCGTTCCGGCGACACCCTGTCGCGCCTCGGCGGCGACGAGTTCACCGTGCTGCTGCCCGATCTGAGCAATGCCGACGACATCGGACGCATCGCCGAGAAGTTCCTCCAGGCGCTGCAACAGCCGATCACCCTCGCCGGGCAGGAGTTCCGCGCCACGGCCAGCCTCGGCATCGCGGTTTTCCCGCGCGACGGACATTCGACGGAAACCCTGCTGCGCAACGCCGACCTTGCCATGTACCAGACCAAGAGTCGCGGCAAGAACGGCTACACCTTCTTCTCGTCGGAAATGAGCGAGGACCATCGCGAGCGCATCGGCCTCGAAAACGACCTGCGCCGCGCCATCGAAAACAACGAACTGGTGCTGCACTACCAGCCGCAGGTCAGCCTCGCGGACAACCGCACGGTGGGCATGGAGGCGCTGGTCCGCTGGCAACATCCGACGCTCGGCCTGCTGGCGCCGGATCGCTTCATCGAGCTGGCGGAGGAAGTCGGGCTGATCCACCAGATCAGCGACTGGGTGCTCGAAGCCGGCTGCGCGCAGCTTGCGCGCTGGCACCGCGAAGGCCATCGCGACCTGCGGCTGGCCTTCAACCTCTCGGCCAAGGACTTCGACCGCGACGACCTGGTCGAGAGGGTCACCGCGGCGCCGGCGGCCCATGGCATCGGCGCCGACCTGATCGAGGTGGAAATCACCGAAAGCCTGCTGCTCGACGATGCCGAGGGCATCATCGATACGGTGCGCCGCCTGCGCGCGCGCGGAGTGCGGGTATCCATCGACGACTTCGGCACGCGCTATTCCTCGCTCAACTATTTGCGGCGCTTCCCGGTGAGCAGCGTCAAGATCGACCAGTCCTTCGTCCGCGACCTCGGCCACGACCAGGGCGCCGCGTCGATCATCCACGCCATCGTCGGCATCGCGCAGGGTTTCGGCCTGCATCTGCTGGCGGAGGGCGTCGAAACGCGGGAGCAGGCCAACTTTCTGCGCGACCTCGGCTGCAAGGACATGCAGGGCTACCTGTTCGGCCGCCCGGTGGCGGCGGACGAGGTGGTGATGGAGATGGACGGGCGACTGTTTTCCCGGTGAGTGTAGATGTTGGGCGGCGTTGCTGCCTTCCAATTCTGCTTCCGGCGGATCGATAGGATCAGGGATCTGGTCCGTTCAGCCCATGTTTTGCGCAAGCGACGCTGGATGTCCTGCAACAGTGGGGAGCGAAGATGGCGCGAGATTCTTGATAGTCCAAATCGGAAGAGAGCAATGACAATCGTCCCGCGTTCCGCCTGCCTCCTGATCGCCGCCGCCCTTGCGGCGACGAGCCTTGCCGCTGAGGCCAACGTCACGACGTATTCGAGCCGGGCGACCTTCTCCAGCCTTGGCTCAATCAGTGAGAACTATGGTTTCGAGGATATCAACACCGGCTCAAATGGATTCCTGCACCAGCCCAATCCATTCACCACCCACGGAATAACGTACAACACCGGCGGGAACAATGTCGTTATTGATCTTGGGCCAGGGCCGACCGGCAAAGCTTTTGTCAGCGACGCTCCAATTGGTACCGTAGGCTATATATCGGGATCCTTTGCGAACAGCTACAGCATGTTCGGTTTTGATCTCGGCACCTTCCTGGGCTCCTATCCAGTCCCTGTCACAGTATCCCTTCAGACGAATCTCGGTAGCTACAATAGCCTCATTGGTTTGGTTGCACAGGAAGCGCCGGGGCCAGCATTCCTCGGGTTCTCGGTCGGCCCCGGCGAACACTTCACCTCGTTTTCGATTGCTGCGACAACCATTGATACTACGCCGGTGCTGGACAATGTAACGCTGGGTGTTGTTACGGCCAGTCCGATTCCCGAGCCGGATATACTCTCCATGCTGACCTCTGGGCTCGCGTTGCTGGGATTTGGGATTCGCCGTCGCCGTTCCAAGTCAGTTTGAGTTTGAAGTCATTGCTCGTTGCTAACAGGCACGAGCCGTAGCTTTCAGCAACCGCTTGTGTCCGATGTCACGGTTCCGGACGATGCATAAACCGCTTGGCAGATTCCCGGCCCAGGCCCGCCGGGCACCTGAAACCGGGTCGAAATGATTCCAAAAATCACGTTATAGCCGCCGCAATTGCTCACGGTGCAACCCATGGCCGCGCCGATTCCGGCGGCATTTGCAGTGGGGATTCCGGTCGCCGGGTTGACCGTGACCACGGTGCCGCCGCCAATGGTGACGGTGCCTCCGCTTGCTCCACGAACCTGCCAGACACTCATGACCAACTGCACGGTCGTATTCAGCGCACCAGCCATGGCCTGGACCGCCGCGGAACGCGCATCGCCTTGCAGATTGATGAATTTCGGCAGTGCGGTGGCCGCCAGGATGCCGAGAATGACGACGACCACGATCAACTCGATCAGCGTGAATCCCGCGTCATTTTTCGGCAAGCGCCGTTGCATTGCCAGCAATTGATCGTCTCCCTTGATATCCTTTGTGGATCTCGCGAGACAAGATAGCCATGCAATGTTCCACCGGTATTACACGTCCGTGATTCGGGGTGGCTACATGGACCGGGATTCCTGTGCTCTTCGCCGCGAGACCCTGCTCAATCGAGATCGAGGGCGTGGAGCAGGCGCGCGCTGAGTTGCTGGGGACTGTCGGCGACCACTTCGGCCGGCACGCCGAAGCCGGCGATCAAGCGTGCGGAGTCCTCGAAGCCGTAGGAGGCGATGAAGGGGTGCATGCCGCAAGCCACTGCCGCGGCGTAGTCGCGGTACTCGTCGCCGCAGACATAGGCGCGCGCCGGATTGATGTCGAAACGCAGACGGGCGGCGCGCATCGGCGCCGCCTTGTCATCGCGCAGTGAAATGCAGGCGACGTAGTCGAAGGCCGCGGTGTCGATATCGTGGCGGCGAAACAGCTGGCGCAGGGTTTCGGCCGGCTCGAAGGTCACGTTGCGGGTGACCAGCCCGACGCGTATCCCCGGCGCGTCGACCAGCGTCGACACCAGCTCGCCAATGCCGGGGAACAGTCTGGCCTCGTCGCGATAGATTTCGGTCAGGGTCGCCAGCAGCTTCTTGCGGCTCTGCTTGCCGACCTGTTGGCGCAGGTTGTTGGGCAGTTCGCGCAGGCCGCCGAGGTACTTGAATACCTTGCGGCGCTTGCGGAAGCGTTCCAGGTCGCCGATGTCCATGCCATGTCGCTGGAATGCGGCTTCGATGGCGTGGAAAGCGTCGATCGTCGTGCCGTCGGCGTCGAAGACGACCAGCTTATCGCGTGATTGGTACATTGTGCGCCGTGCCGCGAGCGCCGACATACAGGTAGTAGGGCGCTTGCAGTCCGGACAGGTAGGGCAGGGGTGCGCGTCGTTCGTCGACCCAGGCGTCCGCCAGCGCCGAGCGCAGGGTGATCAAGTGCGCCGCCGACAGGTGCACCCCGTCGTGCGCGAACCAGCGGCGCCAGAAGCCGTTGGCAAGCACGCTGCCCGATACGGGCAGGTGGAAATCCACGACGCCGAGGCGGCCGCCCGGCTTCAGCATGCGCACCGCATTGTCGATGACTCCTTCCCAGTCGGGGATCATGGTCAGTGCGTAGGACAGGAAAACGCGGTCGACCGGAACCGCGGGCTGCCAGCGGGCGGCATCTGCTTCGATGACGTCGACGTTATGGCGCGCCGCCGCGCGCTTGCGTGCCACGGCGAGGAGCGCCGGACAGAGGTCTACCAGCTGGATGCTGGCGCAGCGGCTGGCGAGCGGGCCCATGCGGTCGAGGCTGCTCCCCGTGCCGCAGCCAAGTTCCACGACGCGCATGCCGTCGCCGATCTCCAGCCGTTCGATCAGATCGTCACGGCCGTGCAACAGGCGTTCGCGGAAGGCGTCGTAGCGCTCTGCCTGCGGCGCATAGAAGGCCTGCAAGCGTTCCGCATGATCACCCCGACCGGCCTGGCCGCGCGCCAGATGCCAGAGGATGCGGGCGTCGCCGGCGAAGTCAGGCAGGGACATCGGCGATCATGAAGCCGGCATAGGTGTGCACGCGGTCCTGGCGTTGCAGGCGCGCCGCCAGTTCGCGGTCGAAGCGGACGACCTCCGGCAGGCGCCGGCGCGCCGCGCCGATCTCGACCCAGTCGAGAAACGCCGGGTTGGCGTGCGCGCTGCGCAGCAGGATGCGCGCCCCCGGCTGCGCCCGGTCGATGATCGCATTCCACTCCTCGATCAGCGCCGTCGGGTGGTAGCTGCTCATCCAGTCCATGTGGTCGAGCAACACAAAACGCGAGATCGGCTCCTCGTTTCTCTGCAGAAACTCGGTTACGGTGCAGGTATGCGGTTCGATACGGTCGGCGAGGCCATTCTTCAGCGCCAGAAAATTGTCGGCCTTGAGATATTCCGGACAGCAATCCCGCGTGTAACTTCCATTCAGATAAACGCGCCAGAAGTGGTTGTCCGCTACCGGCAGGTTACGGAACACATAGTCGATCGCTTCACGGATGAAACCGGCGACCCCGCCCGGGTGCTGGGCCTGGACCAGGCGCCGCTGCGGGTGCGGCACGCCGATCAGGCTCATGGTCAGTTGCCGGCCGAGTACCCAATTGATGGTCGGCGTCCATAGTTCGGCGGAAATTTTCTCGTCGTATATGCGGCGCTGGGCATCGAGGTCGTTGCAGGAAAATAGTTCGCGGATGTCTTCTGCAAGCTGCGGCTGCAGGCGGAAATAGGTGCTGAAGCCGCGCGCGACAAATCCCGCCAGACCGTGGTAGTAGAAGCTGCCATGGCGGCTGGTGAACCAGTTGCAATAGCGGTCCCAGTAGATGCGGGCGAAGTCGGACAGCTCGTCGCGCAGCCGGCGACGATAGAGTTCGCGGAAGCCGGCGTGGTAGCCATCGCCAAAGATGCGAAAGAAGTCGTCGAACTCCAGCCTGTGGATGCCCGCCAGCTTGAGTTCCAGCAAAGCCGTCTGCCGCGGGTTGGCGTCAACGGCATGGATGCGGCGTGGCCCCTGCAGCGCGTAGTCGAGCGCGTTGCAGCCGGCGCTGGAGATCATCAGTATCGAATCTTGTGGCCCCAGTTGCAGTGCCTGGCGGTCGACCGCGGGGTCTTCCCAGCAGGTGTTATAGACCAGGGAGCGGCTGTAGAGGCCGTCGAAGACCTTCTGGTCCAGACGGTCCATCAGTGTTGGAGTGGTGGGAACTGGGCCGAGTGCAGGCCTCGAATCGGGGGCGTTCATGCGGATGCTCGACGTAACTAGGCCCCGTCACCTTAGATCGGTGCGGTGACAGCACAATGACAGATTGATGACTCCGGGATTGCATGGCGCGGGTCAAGCACGCCCGTTTGCCGGGCGGCGCTTGAAGCCAATGCCTGACCGGCTGTCATCGCTTCGTTACAAACCCTTGTTATCGTTCCCGCCTTCCGCCTTTACTTGGAGTACGCCATGTATATCAGTTCGCAGATCGCAAATGCAGCCAAGCTGGCCGCGCTCGAGCACTTCCAGTCGGCTTCGAATATCGTGTTCGATTCGACCGCGCGCCTGATCAATCTTTACAGCGAGAAGAACAGCAGGGTGTTCGGCCTCAAGCGCCGCACGGAATCCCTGGCCGACTTCGCGCTGTTCGATGAGCTTGTCCCGGAATTGTTCGCGGGCCATCTGCGCATCGCCGGGCAAACTCATGAAGAATTTGTCCGCCTGGTGGAAGCGCAGATACACAGCATGGGCAGCATCGCCAGATTTGCACTCGACAAGACGGCGGAAATGTCCCCGCCTTTGGTCGAGGTCGTAATCGACGCGGCCGAGTCAATCATCGTGGCCGGTGAAAGCACCGCCGATGAACTGGGCGACGCCTCTCTCAAGGCCTTCAGCAAAGTCGGGAAAAAGACTTTGCCTTCTCCGCGGTCGAAGAAGGTCCGCGCTCGGTGATATCGCTTGGGGAAACGCTGAACAACCCACCGCAAGAAGCCGCTGAAGCCGGCGCTTCACGGCCATGCGCAGCAGGAACTCAGGGTGGGGGCGGACCGCCCCGCAGAACATGCCGGCGGCTTGATTAAAAAGTCGGCGCTGGATCGTAACGAGGAATCATGATGCCTTCCTCAACAACAGCGAGAATGGGCTGTCCTTTGCTGCCGGTTCGCCATATTTTTGCCGGATAGCTACGGGCGGTTGGCTGCCAACCCTGCGGAACAAACTCATATTTCCAGTCTGCGTGGCCATTTTCGTGCACCGTGGCGTGGTAGTGATTGTCGGTATCCCAGCAGGTGATGGCAACAGAGATTTCTCCGTGCGTTGGGGTGTCGCAATCGTAGGCGCAGAGTGCCGCCACGATATTGGGACCGGCTCGCTGCTCTGAGAACCCGACGATTGCCAGGAAGACAGAAACCATCAATGGTATGGGGTGCCAGAAAATAATGGCGGCAATGACGCCAAATGCGGCGCCGACCAAAAACCACTTATGCATGTGGGCGGCAAACCCGATAGTGGGTCGAAGTGCGGCGATTTGTTGTTCGACGGAAATCGTTGTCATCGGCCAAGCCTAACGAATGTGTGGGGCTGGCCGGGATCCGGGGCGGCGGCGTGAGCCGCCGCGTAACGCGCCGGAATTCCGGCGCGAACGAAGAGTTCGAACAGCCGCGGATCGAGATGCCGGCGACGCGCCATGTCCGCCATGATCGCCAGCGCTTCGTCGATCGAATGGGCCGGCTTGTAGGGGCGATCGCTTGCGGTCAGGGCCTCGAAGACATCGGCGACGGCGATGATGCGCGCGGCAAGCGACAGCTCTGCCTCCTGCTTGCCGCAAGGGTAGCCGCTGCCATCCAGGTGTTCGTGATGGCTGCCCGCCGTGTCGGGCACGGAGGCAAGCTCGGGAGGGAAGGGCAGGTTGGAGAGCATGGCGATGGTGCCGAGGATGTGGGCGTTGATCAGGTAGCGCTCCTCGGCCGTCAGCGTGCCGTGCCTGACGCTCAGGCAATACAGTTCGCCCAGATTGAGCCGATGCCGCGGCGGCGGCATGTGTCTGCGCGCCTGCCATGCGTCGATGCCGCCGTCCTGCGCATGATCGCCGATGAGATGCTCCAGCCGGTCCGCCAGCAGATGTTCGCGGGCCGGCAGGGCCCGTGACGGCACGGCGGCTTTGAGGCCGAGTTCGTGCGCTGAAACGCCGATGCGGTCGTCGAGCGTGCGCAGCCAGGCGCGGGCGCCGATCCGCGCCAGACGGGCAATGTCGTCATCGTCGAGCGTGCGCTCGCCCAGATTGCAGGCGGCAACGAAGGCGTAGTCGGCGTCAAGTGCCTGCCGCGTCTCGTCCAGTTCGCGCTTGAGGAGCACAGGGCTCTTGCCTGCGGCCAGACCTTGCCAGTAGGCGATTTCCGCATCGCGCTTGAGTACCTCGAAGCGGGTGCGAATTTCATGAATGCGGTTGTGCACCGTTTCGAGCTTGACGGATTTGTCGGTGATGTAGTCGGGAACGAACAGCTTGCCGCAGTCGTGCAGCCAGGCCGCCAGATGCAGCGCCTCCAGGGCGTCCTTGTCCGGCGGCGCGTCGCGATAGGGGCTTGCGGGATGCGTCGCGGCGGCTTCGGCGAGCATCGCCACCAGTTCCGGCACCCGCTGGCAGTGCCCGCCGGTGTGGTGCGAGCGGGCGTCGATGGCGCCGGCGATCATGCGAATCACGCCGTCCAGCAGCGCCTGGCGACCCGCCAGCAGGCTTCGCTGTTCGATGGTGATCGCCATCGTGCCGGACAGGGCGTCGATGAACGCGACCATGTCCGGGTCGTAGGCGCCCTGCCGCGCGCCGCGTCCCAGCAGCAGGAGCCCCGACTTCTCGCCCGACCGGTTGCGCAGGGGAACCATCAGCACATGCACGGACTCGCCCGGAAACCAGGCGCCCAGCCATTCGAAGCCGGGCGGCGAATGGCCTGCCGGAACGCTTATCTGGGTCGAAATCGCGTGCTCCAGCGCTTTGACGAAGAGCGGACTCCCGTGCGTCGGAACGGCTTGCGGCGGCACCGGCACCCCGCCACCGGTCCCGCGCCACGCCATCGGCTGCAATTTCCCGCTGTGCTCGAACAGATAGACCGCTCCCGCGCCGGCATTGGCCGCCACCATCGCCTCGGCGACGATTTCTTCGAGGAGTCGATCGAAATGGCGTTCCGCGGCCAGGCGGGTCGAAATTTCCAGAAAGCGCCGGATGGTGGCGCGCATCTGCTGCATCGCGCGCGACAGCGCATCCACTTCGGCGACATGCGAGCGCGGGATGTCTCCGGCAAAACGGAACGCACGCACGGCCGCCGCGGTATCGGCCAGGCGCCGCAGGGAATTGGTGACGCGGCGGGAAATCCACCAGACCAGCGGCAACATCAAGCCGAGAACCAGCAGGATGGCCAGCAGGGTTTTCCCCAGAATCCGGTCGGCGCCGGCCAGCACTTCGTCGTGCGGCGCGGCCATCACCATGAGCGTTGCGATTCCGGGAGCGATCTCGCTGGTTTGCGCCAGGGCTTGCCAGCGCTTGCCATCCAGCTCCAGGGTGACGATCCGGCCGCGAACCGGTTGCGCGACCACCGCGCCGAGGATCGGCAAGTCCATTCCCGCCAGCGTGGCGACCGGAGGCCGGCCGGCCCCATCGGGCCACGCCCCGTGCGACGCGGCAAGCAAGGCGCCGGTCGCGTCGAGCGTGGCCAGTTGCGTCGAGGGCGAGGCGCGTTGCCGCGACAGGATGGCCGACAGGTCTTTCAGGCCGAGATCGGCCCGCAGGATCATCGAACCATCGGCGACGGCATGGCTGACCCGAAGCGAGGCGCCGCCATTTGCGCCAGGCGCCGCCGGCATGGCGCGCGGCGGGCCAAGCGGCGCCAAACCTGCGGTGAAATCGCGCGCGAGGTTCTCCCGCGACTGCGAGTGATCGAGGCGATACGCCGCCGCGGCCGGCGCGCCGACGCGGCGACGGGCTTCCGCATGGGGCAATGGCGTCAGCGTCAGGCGGTTGCCGTGCCGGTACTGAATGACGATCGAGGAAACGGCCGGACTGCTTTCCAGCAGGCGCACGAGCATGGGCAGATGGCGCTCGGGGGGCGCCGCGGTCCGGGACTCCCGCAGGGCGGTGGCCAGCAGCCTCAGTTGCGCCTGGACCGGCAGATAGGTCGCGGCCAGTTCCGACTGGCTTTCCCTGAGGGACCGGGCGAAGATATCCGTGACCGCCGCCAGCAGCAGTTGGCGCTGCTGGGTGTAGGCGATGCCGCCGATGGTCGCCCCGATCAGCAGGGCTACCAGCGAAAACAGCGCGGCCATCAGAAAATGGAAAGGGTAAGTGCGTCGCATGGACTTCGGCGGCACCGAAAGGCGGAACCGGCTAATGTGCGCGGTCCGGCGGCATGGACATGAAATGAAATGGCGCCGGCCACGCGCTGATGTTACGGGGCCTTGGTTGCGGCTGCGTGACGGTGAATAGCTGTCATCAAGACTTCATCTGACTGCAATACTTGGGGCGGATAGTGATCTTTTCGGCCCGGCCCATGATGGCTGCCGATATCGCCTGGCACCCTTTGCATCCATTCATGAGACAGTCGAAGTCCCTCCCGCGCGCACCGGAAGGCTGCGAGGCCTGCCGCCAGTCGCTGGCCGCGCTACTGGCCCCGAACCGCAAGACGGCAGATCCGGATTCCGGGCTGATGGCGCGTTTTCGGCCGGTGGCCGATCTGGCCACCGCCGGCATTTTCGGTCACATGGCAAGCATTCATGGCCCGCCGGACGAGTTGCTGTACGCGCCGCCGCGCCTGTTCGACGTGGCCCGGCGACTGGGGAATTCCCGGGAGTTGTATCGCCGGTATTTTCAGGTGGTGGCGGAGCGCTTTGTCGTCAATCAGGGCCAGGGCTATCTGCTGCTGCCCCTGCTCGATGGCGCGAGCGAACTGGGTGAAGCCTGCGTCGGGATGCTGGCCGAGGCCGCGAACGAGGCCGCGCTGCCCATCGAACGGATTATCGTGGTGCACGGCGGTGTCGGCAACCTCGACGGCCACGCCCTGGAGAGCGCCTTGGCGGGCGCGCGCAGCATGCGCGGCCTGGGTTTCAGGCTTGCCGTCGGTTCGCTGGCTTGTCCGCGCTCGGAGAGACTCCTGTGGGCGGCGCTCGAACCGGAATTCGCCATGATCGAGGATGGCGTGCTGGAAGGCTTCGATCCCAACCTGCTGCGCCTCAGTCGATATGCCGAAATCATTGCCGCGAATGCCGCCACCGGCCGGCGCACGATCGCGCTGGGCGTCGGCTCGCTGGCGCTGCTCAAGGTCTTGCAGGAAATCCAGGTAAGCTGCGCCGCCGGGGATTTCGTCGGCAAGCCGGTGGCGGTGCCGACACGAACGCTTTCAGCGGCGGCGCACAAACTGATTGCCGAAAGGATATCGGGACAGACCAGCCGGCAGCGGGAAGGCATCCATGTGCTCGAAAAGATGCTGCAAAGCGTTGCGCCGGTGGCGCCGGAGACGCCAGCCGACGAGGTGTTCGCACTGTTCGAGCGCACCCCCGACCTGCGCGCCATCGCCATCGTCAGAAACGGCACGCCGATCGGCCTGATCGCGCGCTACGACATGGTCGACAACATGGCGCGCCCCTATCGTCACGAACTCTATGGGCGCAAGCCCTGCACGCGCTTCATGGACGAAGAGCCGCTGACCGTCGACATTCACCTGCCCTTGCAGGAGCTGTCCGAGGTTCTGGTGAGCGCCCATCCGCGCCACCTCATCAGCGGCTTCGTCATCACCGACGCCGGCCGCTATCTCGGCATCGGGTCGGTACAGGATCTGGTGCGCGAGGTCGCCTCGATGCAGATGGAGGCCGCCAAGTACGCCAATCCGCTGAGCCAGCTGCCGGGCAACGTGCCGACCAACCAGTACATCGACAATCTGCTGGCGGCCGGCGAGCCGTGCGCCATCGGCTACTGCGACCTGGATCACTTCAAGCCCTTCAACGACGTGTATGGCTACGCGCGCGGCGACGACGTGATCCGGCTGAGCGCGCGAATCCTTGCCGAGGTCTGCGACGCAGACATGGATTTCATCGGCCATATCGGCGGCGACGATTTCGTGCTGGTGTTTCGCAGCGAGGACTGGCAGGCGCGCTGCGAACGGGCGTTGCGGATGTTCGGCGAGGAGATTCTCGGCTTCTTCTCGCGCGACGACGTCGAGCGCGGCGGCTATGTGACGGAAAACCGCAAGGGCGTGATGGAATTCCATGCCCTGACATCACTTTCGATCGGCGTTACCGAGGTCAGGCCCGGCACCTTTCGCTCGCACCTCGACGTCTCCGTGGTGGCCGCCGAAGTCAAGAAGAAGGCCAAGGCCATCCAGGGCAACAGTCTTTACATAAACCGGCGCACCTACTGAACAACCCCGCTGGCGTGGCCATGATCAAGGCCGGCGCCGTATCGCCAGCGCCGACTTTTATCTGCAGTACGCATCGACTATTCTCAAAGCAGGTATTTCCGCGAGGTATTTATCATGGCAACCAACCGTCCACTGAACGTGTTGTTTCTCTGCACAGGCAATTCCGCCCGATCGATTCTGGCCGAGGGCATTCTCCGCGCTGTAGGCGGCGGACGTTTCAATGCCTATTCGGCGGGCAGCCATCCGATCGGCACGGTCAATCCGCTTGCCATCGAGTTGCTGCAAAAGAACCATCTGGCCACCGATGACTTGCGCAGCAAGAGCTGGGACGAGTTCGCC